>Ga0075017_100003298_pt1 | contig 10150 bp, 13 predicted proteins | sample AleBraG_ABR_2012_FD_71475 | JGI IMG/M metagenome (GOLD analysis project Ga0075017, IMG submission 71475) | Freshwater sediment microbial communities in response to fracking from Pennsylvania, USA - Alex Branch Run_MetaG_ABR_2012 | ecosystem: Environmental > Aquatic > Freshwater > Creek >... | reverse complement strand
AGCGAATTGCGGGACACCGGGCCGCCGGTGAAGAGCTCGGCCGGCGCCGTGGCCAGGGGGTGCCACTGCGGCAGGAGCTGATCGACGGCCACCCCGCCAGGTCGGTCGATCACCACGCCGAGCGCCCCCTGGACGCCGTGGTCGAGCACGAGGATCACCCGACGGGCGAAGTTCGGGTCCTCGAGCTGCGGTGTCGCCACCAGCAGCTGGCCGGGCAGCCCGCTGGGCTCGGGTTCACCCCCGTAGGGGTCGAACTCGCTGAACGGGTCGATCGGCACCCCCCGATGATGGCGCATCCGAGGCCTTGGCGGCACGCCCGGGGTCGGCCCGGAGCGGTCCGGTCCCGGTGAATGGCGCAGCGGGCCCGCGTCGACCACGCTGTGGCCATGGCACTCGTCTCCGTCACCGCCGCCGCGCCCCACGTCCGGGTGATCACCCTGGACAACCCGTCCCGGCTCAACTCGATGTCCTTCGCCCTCGTGGCCGACCTGTACGGGGCGATCGCCGACGTGGGCGCCGACAACGACTGCCTCGTCGTGGTGCTCACGGGAGCGGGGCGGGCCTTCTGCTCGGGCCTCGAACTCGAGCACGCAGGCCTGCCGCCGGGTGCGGAGGACCTCGGTCGCCACCGCATGGGCCTGCGGGCGATGGAGTACATGGGCGGGATCGTGCCCGCGCTGCGCAACCTCCCCCAGCCGGTCATCGCCGCCGTCAAGGGACCGGCCTACGGCGGGGGCATGTGCCTGAGCCTCGGTGCGGACATCCGCCTCGCCGGACGCTCGGCGGTCTTCTGCGGCGCCGGCATCACCAACGGGCTCACCGGGTGCGAGCTCGGGGTCAGCTGGCTGCTCCCCCGTGCCGTCGGCACATCCCGGTCCAACGAGATCCTCCTGACCGGCCGAAAGGTCGACGCCGACGAGGCCGAACGGATCGGACTCGTGTCCCGGGTCGTCGGCGACGACGAGGTCCTCGACCGGGCCGTCGAGATGGCGGTGGGCATGACCGCCCTCAGCCCGCTCGGCCTCACGTTGACCAAGGACACGCTGTGGGGGTCGCTCGAGGTCGGGAGCCTCCAGACCGCCGTCGACCTGGAGAACCGGACCCAGCTGCTGGCCGGGTTCACGGGGAACCTCAACGAGGCCGCCGCCGCCTTCAAGGAGAAGCGGCGCCCCGTCTACACGGAGTAGCACCATGGCCAAGGCACGACGCGGGCGCAAGCAGCACCGTCGCCCCCGTGACCCCGACGCCGGGGGCGGCCGGCGCGAGCACTGGCGGGCCGACGGCGCGCCCAAGGTCTCCTTCGGCTCCGCCGACGAGGCCAACCGCGCCGCCCTGCAGGCACGGCTCGAGCACGGCGTCGACCTCGACCCCTACGCGTGCGGCATCTGCGGCCACTGGCACCTGGCCAACCGTCGCGAGTGACACCCCGGGTGCCTGCTCCGACCAGGGACGTCGGAGCGTCGCCGGTCACGTCGACCGGCGACTCCGAGCAGTACGCTGCCTGCGCGCGGCTGCGTCCGCGGGCGGGGCACGACGTCGAGGAGAGCCGATGACAGGAGAGGCCGGGCCGGACGACTCGGTGCACGCGCAGCTCCGCAGCACCGACCGGGTGAAGGCGCTGAGCGACGGCGTCTTCGCCATCGTCCTCACCATCCTCGTCCTCGAGCTCAAGGTGCCGCCGCACCTCCCGCACAAGTCGCTCCTCGAGGCCCTGCGCGAGCTCCGCCCCACCCTGATCGCCTGGGTCATCAGCTTCCTGATCTCCGGCATGTACTGGGTCGCGCACCGCGACATCTTCGCCCGCGTCCGATGGGTCAACCGTGACCTGGTGTGGCTCAACCTGCTCTTCCTGCTGCCGTGCGCGCTGATCCCGTTCGCCTCGTCCATCCTCGGCGAGTATCCCGACGACCCCCGATCGGTCCAGATCTACGGCGTGGTGGTCATCCTGGGTTCGCTGATGCGCCTGGCCCTGTACGCCTACGTGGCGCGCCACCCGGCCCTGCTCTGGCCCGGGGCACTCGGTGCCAAGGTGACCCTCGGGTACCTGCTCGTGCTCCTGCCGGTCGTGGCCTACCTGATCGCCATGGCCGTGGCCCAGGTCTCCCCCACCGCCGGCGCCATCATCTTCCTCATCGTGCCGGGCACCTACTTCCTGGCCGTCACCATCGCCCGCGACAGCAGTGCGCCGACCGCAGAGGTCGAGGAGTTCTCCTGAGCGGCACATCCCGATCCACCTGCCGCGATGCAACTGTACCGTCCGGACGGTATAGTAAGTCCATGGCCACCGCCACCCGCACGACCTCCCGCTCCCGCACCGCGCCCCGGACGGCACCCCGGGACAGCACCGCCACCAAGCGGCGGATCCTCGACGCGTCCGAGCGCGTGGTCCTGCGCGACGGCGTGGGCCACCTGACCCTCGAGGCGGCCGCCACGGAGGCAGGGCTGTCCAAGGGCGGCGTCCTCTACCACTTCCCCACCCGCGACTCGCTGGTGGCCGCCATGGTGACCCGCATCATCGAGCAGTTCGACGGCGACATCGCCTCCTACCTGCCGGAGCCGGGGACGCCGGAGGCCGGCCTGCCCGGCGCCTACGCCCGTGCCTACGTGCGGGCCACCCTGGAGCCGGTGACCCCGGGCGAGGAGCGGCTGGGGGCCGCCCTGCTGGCTGCGGCCGCAGCCGAGCCCGAGCTGGTGGTCCCCCTCCAGGTGGCCGCCGCCCGGTGGCAGGCCGCGCTCGTCGACGACGGTCTCGACCCGGCCCACGCCACCCTCATCAGGATGGCCTGTGACGGCCTGTGGCTGTGCGGGCTCTTCGGCCTGGCCTCGCCCGAGGGGGACCTCCTCGCGTCGGTCGGCGCCACCCTCGAGCAGATGGCCCGCGTGCCGTCATGATCCGCCGCGGACCGGCCACCGACGTGGTGGCGCCGAGCGACGCCTCGGTCAGGCTCATCCGCACGCTGACGGTCACGGTCTTCCTGTTGTGGCTGGGGTCGACGTCGATCATCCCGATGCTGCCCGTCTACATCCGCGGCCTGGGGGGCACGGACACCCTGGCCGGCCTGGTCATGGCCTCGTTCTTCGCGGCCGGCGTGCTCTTCCAGTACCCGGTGGGCAAGCTGGCCGACCGCATCGGGCGCAAGCCGGTGCTGCTGGCCGGCCTCGCCGTCTACGCCGTCGCCAGCTTCGCCTTCCTGACCCACATCGCCCCGGCCATGGCCATCGTGCTGCGCGGCATGCAGGGCCTGGGCGCCGGGGCCGCCGCCATCGCCTCGCTGGCCATGGTGTCGGGTGCGGTCGCCGTGGAACGACGGGGCCGGGCGTTCGCCTCGATCTTCAGTGCCGAGATCGCCGGCATGGCCGTCGGGCCGCTCATCGGCTCGATCGTGGGGGCCCACCACATGTGGATCATGTTCCTCGCCTCGGGCGTGATCGCCTGCGCCGCCGCCGTACCGGCCGCCCGCATCGTGGAACCGGCCGAGGAGACCGCCCTCCGTGGGACCAGGACCAACGCCGACGGGTCCGTCAACCGCCTCTCCCCGCTGCGGTGGAGTCCGTCGATGATCGGCGCCCTGGTGGCCGCCGCCGCCCTCGGTCTGACGACCGGCGTCTACGACATCTGCTGGACGCTGCTGCTGGTGTCCCGTGGCGCCACGCCGTGGGAGATCGGCGTGTCGTGGACCATGTTCGCCGTCCCGTTCGTGATCGCGGCGAAGCCGAGCGGCTGGCTGGCCGACCACATGGACCGACGGCTGCTGGTTCTGGGCGGCCTCGGCCTGGCCGCGCTCTTCTGCGCGTCCTACCCGTTCATCCATGTCGTCCCCCTGCTCATGGTCCTGGGCGCCACCGAGGCGCTCGGGTTCGCCGCAGCCATGCCGGCGATGCAGTCCCTGCTCACCCAGGGGTCCGAGCCGTCCGAGGTGGGGCGCATCCAGGGCCTGTTCGGGACGACCCAGACGGCGTTGACGGCGGTGTCGGCCGCCCTGGCCGGGGCGGCGTTCGCCGTGGCCTCATGGCTGCCGTTCGTGACCGCCTCCGCGCTGACCGCCACCGCGCTCGTGGTGACGGCGGTGGTGTGGCGCAACGTCGCCGGCCACGTCCACGCCGAGCTCCAGCCGGTCGACGTCGCACCGGTCGCCGCGGCCGGAGGCGGCGGCCCGGACGGGTGGGTTCAGCCGGCGGTGGGCGTCAGCGCCGAGGTGCAGTAGGCGCACTTGGTGGCGGCGTCGGGCACCTTCGACAGGCACTCGGGGCACTCGCGCACCGGCTCCTCGCTCGGGGTGCGCCCCAGCTTGGCCATCACGGCGTTGACCGGCTTGATCACCAGGAAGAAGATCACCGCGGCCACGATCACGAAGTTGAGCAGGGCGGTCAGCACCTTGCCGTAGTAGATCTTCGATCCGTTGACGGTCCAGACCAGGCCGTCGAACTGGGTGGTCCCTCCGAAGATGGCCTTGATGATCGGGGTGATGATGTCCGCGGTGATCGCCGCCACCACCGCGGTGAAGGCGGCACCGATGACCACGGCCACGGCCAGGTCGAGCAGGTTGCCCCGCAGCAGGAACTCCTTGAACTCCTTGATCATCGTTCTCCCTCTCGCATCCGATCCGTCGCCGCCGTTCGGCGTGACCGAGACGACTGTAGGCGGGACCGCCACCCCTCGGACCGGAACCGCCTGGCCGCAGCCCCGCAGGATCGGCGTGCCGCCCCCGACCCGGTCGCCTCCGAGGACGGACCTCCGGGACACCGATCACCTGCCCGCCGGCGACGTCCTTCCCAATTGCAACTGATGGGTGCACAATGGACTCGATCATGACGAAGCAACGGCGGAGCCGCGACGAACTGCACGACATGCTCCTCCAGGAGGGTCGCGAGATCCTGGTCGACGAAGGGCTCGAGACGGGCTCGAGCAACCTGACGTTCAAGCGGGTCTTCGACCGGGTGGAGGCCAGGACCGGCGAGCGCATCACCAACGCCTCGGTGATCAAGCGGGTCTGGCACAACCAGGCCGACTACCAGACCGACGTACTCGTCTCCATCGCACGGGACGAGACGAGGCCGGAGGTGGGCGGTGCCCTCGATGCCATCGCCGCCGCCCTCGAGCACCTCGACCTGTCGTCCCCCGAATCCCGGGCGGCGGCCGTGGGCGAGCTCTGCCGGGTGGGCGGGACCGCCAGCAGCACGTCGATCGACCGGTCCACGAACTGGCCGTTGTGGATCAGCGTCGTGGCCATGGCCACGGCGACGACCTCGCCCGAGCAGCAGCAGCGCATCAAGTCGGCGCTCCAGGACGGGTACGCGTCGGTCTCCCGGTTCTGGAGCGAGAACCTGGCCCTGCTCATCGAGCTGCTCGAGCTACGCGTCCGGCCGACCTTCACCCTGGACCAGTTCGTGCTCGCGGTGGTCGCCTACTCCGAGGGATGCTCGCTGAGGCAGCGCACCGGTGATCACATCGAGGTGCTGATCCGTCCGACCGGTCCCGACGGCGAGGACCAGGAGTGGTCCCTGTTCGCCGTGGGGCTCGAGGCCCTCGTGCACCAGTTCCTGGAGCCGGACCCCGCCCACGACGGGTCGGAGTGACCGGAGCGGCCCGACCCGCGCCAGATGCCGGGGTCAGGGCTGCGGCTCGGTCCGGATGTCGAGCCGGCCGGCCAGCCCGGCCATGCGGTGCTGCTCGGTGGCCTGGCACCCGGGCGACTGCGTCATCGGCAGGAACACCACGCCGGAGTGGCACCCCACCGGGGCCACCGCGTCCCACGGCTCCCCGACCTCCCCGTGGGGGATCCTGCTGACGTCACCGGAGGACCGGAGCGCACCGCCGCGGGTGGATCCGTCCGCGTGACTACGCCAGACCCGGATGCACGGCGGCCGTCCACCGCCCGGTCATCTCGACCTGGCACACGGTCGTGGCGGCCCGCAGCAGCCAGGCGATGACCGTCGCGTTGTCGGCGTCCGCCGGCACCTCGGCCACGAGGCCCCGTCGGGGGTGGTCCTGGGTGACCTTCCACCCCTCCGGCACCGGTTGGCCGAGGTCGCGCAGCCTCCAGGCCACCCGTGGGCCCGAGGCGTGCTGCAGTCCGACCGTGGTCGGCCGGGTGGCTCGCCCGGGCTGGAGCCGTCCCGGCATCCAGGTGATGACGGGCACCTTGTGGGTCGACCCGCCGAGGAAGGCGAACGGACCGGGCTCCGGTGGCTCGTGCTGCTCGTCGATGACCGGCTCCACGTTGATCCAGCCGGTCCCGCCCGCCTGCACCATCGCCATCTGCGCCAGCAGTTCGGCATCGTCGTGGGCCACGAACCCGAACTCGATCGGTCGGCTCCGGCTCACGGCGCGCCGTTCATGTCTGGAGGTCCCCCACCGCCGCAGCCAGGGCCTCGAGCTCGGCCCGCCACGACTCGGGCCGGGCCAGCGGTCGCACCACGAACTTGGAGAAGCCGACCTCGAGGAACGCCTCCAGGAAGGCGCGCAGCGCATCCGGCCCGGCGGGAACCACCGCCGCCGGATCGACCCCCTTGCGGGACCGGCCCAGTGCGGCCAGGAGCGAGGGGTCGAGCGGGCCGGGGGCGTAGGCCAGGGACACGCCGAAGTGCTCGGGGCTGATGGCCCGTCCTGCAGCCGCCGCGGCCTCGTCGATGACGATCCTGCCGGCTGCCGCCTCCGCCGGGGTGCACGCCGAGGGAAGCCAGCCGTCGGCGAACCGGCCGCACCGCTCGAGCGCCGCCGGGACCATGCCGCCCAGCCAGAACTCGAGTGGCCGCTGGACGGGAAGCGGCGCCAGCGTCACCCCGTCGAACTCCCCCACCGTTCCGTGATGGTCGACCGTCTCCCCGGCCCACAGGCGACGCAGCAGGGGGAAGGCCTCTTCCATGCGGGCGCCCTTCTCGTTGCCCGGGATCCCGACCGCCCCGGACTCGGGTGCCTGGGCCAGACCAGGGACGAAGGTGACCAGCAGGCGCCCGGTCGACAGTCGGTCGAGCGTGGCGAGCTGCTTGGCCAGCCGGACCACGTTCCGTCCCGGCAGCAGCATGGTGGTCCCGAGCTTCAGCCGGGGGTTGTGGGCGGCGGCGTACGCCAGTGCAGCCAGCGGATCGAGCGTCGGAGCCGTCAGCACCTCGGGCAGCCACAACGAGTCGAACCCGAGCTCGTCGAGGTCGTCGACCAGGCGCGCCAGGCCCGCAGGGTCCCCGTCGAGGGCCCCCATGCCGACCCCGATCCGGACCTTCACCCGACCACCAGCGGCGGGCCGTCGAACCGGTCGATGGTGGCGAACTCCTCGACGGGGCCCCGGCGCAGCTTCGTCGGCTGGCGGACCGGGTGCCCGAGGGCCAGCAGACCGGCCACGGTGTGGGTGTCCGGCACCCCGAGCAGCTCGGTGACGGCCCCTTCGTCACGCAGCACCATGGTCGTCATCACCCCGGCCAGCCCCTCGGTGCGGGCGGCCAGCAGGATGCTCCAGGCGAACGGGTAGATGGAGGCCCCACCGACCATGGTGTAGTGGTCGCTGTCCCTGTCGACGGTCGCCAGCCGGGTGAAGTCGGCCAGCAGGACCAGCATGACCGGCACCTCGTCGAGGTGCTCGGCGAACCCACCGGGACCGGCCGCCGCCGCCGCCGCGATGTCGTCCGCACCGGCCACCGCGGACGCCTCGAGCTCGCGGTCGGTGATGACGGCCCACGGGGTCAGACCGGCCGACACCTGCGCGAGGTACTGGTACCAGCCGGGCAGGTAGACGTCCCGCAGGGCACGGCGCGTCGCCGGGTCCCGCACCACGACGATGCGCCACGCCTGGCGGTTCCCGCCGTTCGGAGCGAAGCGAGCCGTCTCGAGCAGCCGGTAGACGGTGGCGTCGTCGACGGGCTCGTCCGTGAAGTCACGGACCGCCCCGGTGGTGCGCAGTGCCTCGGCGAGGTCCACGACGGGCCCCTACAGCAGTTCGAGGACGGAGTCGGCGGCGCTGACCGTGAGGCCTGCACCCGGCTCCACCTGCAGGGCGGTGACGACCCCGTCCTCGATCACCATGGCGTAGCGCTGGGACCGGGTTCCGAGTCCGAAACCGCTGCCGTCCATCTCGAGGCCGACCGCCGCGGCGAACTCGCCGTTCCCGTCGGCCAGCATGAGGACGTTGTCTCCCACGTTCTGCGAGTCGCCCCAGGCACTCATGACGAACGGGTCGTTGACCGAAATGCAGGCCACGGTGGCGACGCCCTTGGCCACCAGCTCGTCGTGGCGGATCACGTAGCTCGGGAGGTGGTAGTCCGAGCAGGTCGGGGTGAAGGCCCCGGGCACGGCGAAGAGGACGACCTTCCCGGTGCCGAGGACGTCGGCCGTCCGGACGTGGGTCGGATTGCCGCCCACCGTCGTCATGACTTCGATGTCGGGGATCCGATCGCCAACTGCGATGGTCATGGTCACACTCCTGTGGCTGTCGTACGCCGACGGGCGGGTGCGGCGTCGGCAGGGGTCAGGGGAACGGCACGGTGGCCGCCCCACGCAGCATACGGTTCACGGACCGGAGCCGGTCACCACGTGATCCGGGGGCCTTCGTCCAGTGGCTGGCCCCCGTCCGGCCCCGCGGAGCCCTCCCGGCCCGAGGGTCCGCCGCCGCCTGCCCAGACGAGGATGGCCGCCCCGACCGCGAAGGCCGCGGCCGACCCGGCGAACAGCCCGAGTTCGGCCGCCGTCACCAGGTGCGGGTCGTGGACGAAGGCCAGCTCGGCGATGAGCAGCGGCACGGTGAAGCCGATACCCGCCACCGCGGCACCACCGGCGAGGTGACGCCACCGGACCCCGTCCGGCAACCGTCCGAGGCCGAGCCTCACCACCAGCAGGCAGGCCAGGGTGATGCCGCCGAGTTTGCCCACGACCCGGGCCAGGCCGACCCCCACGAACACCGCGGTGGCGCCCGGCGGGCCCAGGATCCCGGTGTGGAAGGTGATCCCGGCATTGGCCACGGCGAACAGCGGCAGCACCACGAAGGCGGACCACGGCGCCACGCCGACCTCGAGCCGCGCCGCCGGATCGACGGTCGGGCTGCCCGGGGCGGGTCCCGGTCGGGAGGCCAGGACGCGCGCACCGGGGACGAGCAGCCCGGCGACCACACCGGCCAGTGCCGGCTCGACGCCGCCGGCCGCCAACAGGACCCACAGCACCACGCCGCCGGCCAGCGGCACCGCCGTGGAGGGCCTCATGGTCCGACGGAGCACCACCAGCAGGACCACCACGCCCGCTGCGGCCGCCAACGCGGCCGGCGACGTCCGCGACGAGTAGAAGACGGCCAGCACCACGATGGAGCCGATGTCGTCGGCCACGGCCAGCGTGAGCAGCACCACGCGCAGTCCGGGTGGGACCCGTCGGCCGAGCAGGGCCAGGGCACCCAGGGCGAAGGCGATGTCGGTCGCCATGGGGATCCCCCAGCCAGACGACCCCGGTCCCCCATGGGTGACGGCGGCGTACACGAGCCCTGCCCCGGCCATGCCACCCAGGGCCCCGGCCACCGGTACGACCGCCGTCCGGGTGTCCGACAGGTCGCCCTGCCGGCGCTCGCGGCCGATCTCGAGTCCGACGACGAGGAAGAACACCGCCATGAGGCCGCTGTTCACCCAGTCCCGCACCGTGGTGAAGTCCTGGAAGGCCCGGCCGCCGACGTGGACCGGGTGCAGCCAGACGGACTCGTAGGTGGACGCCCACGGCCCGTTGGCCCACACCAGGGCGACGACCACGGCCAGGACCAGGACCCAGCTCCCGGCCACGTCCGACCGGACGAACCGGGACAGGGGGCCGTCCTCGGACGTGTGGTCCGATCGGGTCACGACGGCGCGCTCACGGACCCAGGGTACCGACGCAGGTGCACCGTCCCGGGCGACCGTCCGTCGGCGGCCCGGACGACCCTCAGGCGGCGGCCATGGCCACCACGGGCTGGTTCAGGTGGATCGCGCCGGTCGACCCCAGGAACGGGGCGCCGTAGTTGAAGATCCCGCCGTCGGAGGCCACCTGGTAGTAGCCGCCCGAGTTCGGGTCGAAGGCGATGCCCACGATGGGCTTGTTGAGGGGCTTGCCACCCATCGAGCCGAGGAACGGGGCGCCGAAGGCGAAGATGCCGCCGTCACTGGCCACCTGGTAGTAGCCGCTGGTGGTCGAGTCGTAGGCGATGCC
>Ga0075017_100003297_pt1 | contig 10151 bp, 10 predicted proteins | sample AleBraG_ABR_2012_FD_71475 | JGI IMG/M metagenome (GOLD analysis project Ga0075017, IMG submission 71475) | Freshwater sediment microbial communities in response to fracking from Pennsylvania, USA - Alex Branch Run_MetaG_ABR_2012 | ecosystem: Environmental > Aquatic > Freshwater > Creek >... | reverse complement strand
TCACAGTGGGGACGACGAGCTCGAGCCCGTGGGCGACGCCTTCGCCCCGGTGCTTGTCAGCGTTCGCGCCGTCGCGTACCTGCTTGGGTACGAACAGGCGGTGCAGTACTCGTCGTAGCCGGGTTTTCACCCGAGCCGGCCTCCCCCGGGCGCGTCGTTGCGCCCGATCCCGCTTGTGAATGCCGTCACAAGTTAGGGGTCACCCCGCGGAATCGTCAAACCGGAGACGGCCCGTCACGAGGAAATTCTCATCCGCTGCCGCGGGCCCGCCGGCGCTCCTCGATGTCGACCACCTCGGCCGCATCCGAGTCGGCCTGGGCCCGCTCCTCCCGAGCCGCCTCGCCCCGCTCCTCCCGAGCCGCCTCGCCCCGCTCCTCCCGAGCGGTGCGGACACCGGGGTGAAAGTAGATGTAGAGGAGCAGGCCCAGCGCGACGACCGCCACCGGCACGAGCGAATTGCCCCGTTCGGTGAAGGTCGGCGCGAGCACGACGGCGGAGAGCAGCGCGGTCCAGAGCCACAGGATGACCACGGCCCGGCGGGGTCCGTGGCCCATGCGCATGAGCCGGTGGTGGAGGTGCTCATGATCGGCCTGCGCGAACGACTGCCGCTTCAAGACCCGTCGGATGAAGGAGAACGCCGTGTCGGCGAGGGGCACCCCGAGGATCACCAACGGGATCGCGAGGGGCGCGAAGTAGAAGTAGGTCTGCGCGGTGAACGGATCGGAGGTGCGCCCGCCCACCGTGATCGTCATCGTCGCGAGCAGGAGACCGAGGAACATCGCGCCGGCATCGCCCATGAAGATGCGCGCCGGGTTGAAGTTGTGCGGCAGGAACCCGACGCAGATGCCGACGGTGATCGCCGCCACCAGCGGTGCCATGTTCGAACCCTCGAGCAGGCCGGCCTTGAACAGGCGGTCGGCGTACAGGAAGATCGCCGCGCTGGCGATCAGCACGATCCCGCAGGCGAGGCCGTCGAGCCCGTCGATCAGGTTGATCGCGTTGGCGAGGATCACGACCGTGAGCACCGTGACGAGCGGCGCGAGGTCGGCCGACAGGACGACGTAGTCGTAGCTCGCGAACGGCAGCCGGAAGTAGAGCATCGTCACGCCGAGCAGCGACAGCACGCTGCCGCTCAGCACCTGCCCCGCGATCTTCGCCGGGGGCGAGACGTCGCGCAGGTCGTCGATCGCGCCGACGACGAACATGACCGCGGCGGCGAGCAGCAACCCCAACGGCTCGGTGTTGCCCGTGAACACCTCGTGGAACTGGCCGAGCTGTGAGGCGACGGCCATCGCGATGAGGAACCCGATGAACATGCCCGCGCCGCCGAGCGACGGCGTGGGCACCACGTGCACGCTGCGGGGTCCGGGCATCGCGATCGCGCCGATGCGGGGCGCCACCCGCCGCACGACGAACGTCGCGAGGAACGTGACGACCGCAGCGACGCCCGCGACAGTCAGGTAGCCCGGCACGAAGTGATCCTGATCCCCTTGCTCAGAACAGGTCGGGGTAGGGGACGAAGCGACTGCACAGCTCGGCGGCTTGACCCCGGACCTCCTCGGCGATGTGGTCGTCGTCGACCTTGCGCAACACCTGCGCGATGAGCGACGAGATCTCGCGCATCTCCGCCTCCTGCATGCCCGCGGTGGTGACCGCCGCGGTGCCGAGGCGCAGGCCGCTGGTGACGAACGGCTTCTCGGGGTCGTTGGGGATCGCGTTCTTGTTGCAGGTGATCCCCGCGAGGTCGAGGGCCTCTTGCGCCACCTTGCCGGTGACGCCGAACGGGCGCAGGTCGACCAGCATGAGGTGGTTGTCGGTACCACCCGACACGATGCGGAACCCCTCGGCCGACAGCGCCTCGGCGAGCGCGGACGCGTTGCGCACGATCTGGGCCGCGTAGTCCCGGAACTCGGGACGCAGGGCCTCCTGGAACGCGACCGCCTTCGCCGCGACGACGTGCATCAGCGGACCGCCCTGCAGTCCGGGGAACACGGCCTTGTCGATCGCGGTCGCGAACTGCTCGCGGCACATGATCACGCCGGCACGCGGGCCGCGCAGCGTCTTGTGCGTCGTGGTGGTGACGACGTCGGCGTAGGGGATCGGCGACGGGTGCGCCCCGCCGGCGATGAGCCCGGCGATGTGCGCGGCGTCCACCATCAGCAGCGCGCCGCACGCGTCGGCGATGGTGCGGAAGCGGGCGAAGTCGATGGTGCGCGGGTACGCGGTGGCCCCGGCGATGATGAGCTTCGGCCGCTCGGCTTCGGCGAGCGCCTGCAGCGCGTCGTAGTCGATCGTCTCGCTCCCGGCGTCGACGCCGTAGGACACGAAGTCGTAGAGTCGGCCGCTGAAGTTCACCGGCGAGCCGTGGGTGAGGTGGCCGCCCTGGTCGAGGCGCATGCCCATCACCTTGTCGCCCGGGTCGAGCAGCGCGAGGAACGCCGCCATGTTCGCGTTGGCGCCCGAGTGCGGCTGCACGTTCGCGTGCTCGGCGCCGAAGAGCTGCTTGAGCCGGTCGCGCGCGAGGTCTTCGGCTTCGTCGACCACGAGGTTGCCGCCGTAGTAGCGCTTGGCCGGATAGCCCTCGGAGTACTTGTTCGTGAGGACGGATCCCTGCGCCGCGAGCACCGCCGGCGACGTGAAGTTCTCCGACGCGATCAGCTGGATCGTGGTGTTCTGGCGCTCGGTCTCGCGCTCGATGATCGAGGCGATGGCGGGGTCGGTCGCCCGGAGGGCGTCGAACTCGGTGCTCACGCAGGCACTCCCTCTTCGGAACTCTCTATGGCCGTGATCTGGTCGATGCGGCGCTGGTGGCGCCCACCCTCGAAGTCGGTGGTGAGCCACACGCGCACGATCTCGTCGGCGAGGCCCTCCCCTACGACGCGCGCGCCCATGGAGAGCACGTTGGCGTCGTTGTGGAGCCTCGAGTACTCGGCGGTGTAGAGGCAATTGCAGAGCGCGGCGCGCACGCCGCGGACCTTGTTGGCCGCGAGCTGCTCACCCTGGCCGCTGCCGCCGAGCACGATCCCCCGGTCGACGCGGCCCGCGGCGACCTCACGACCCACCGCGGAGCAGTAGACCGGGTAGTCGCACGAGTCCTCGGAGTCGGTGCCGAGGTCGACGACGTCGTGGCCGCCGTTCGTCAGGACCGCGATGAGATGCTCCTTCATGCGGAATCCCGCGTGGTCGGAGCCGATGGCGATGCGCAAGTGGTGCTCCCCGCTTCGGCGACCGGGCCAGTCTACGTTCGGGGTAGTGGACGAAGCGCCCCCCGGACCGATCCCCCGGATCACCCCTTGGCTGCTCCAGCAGGCCGACACGATGTGCCCGCGCCGGTTGCAGCGCACCCACGAGGGCTCGCCGGCTTCGCACGACCCCGTCCACCGCAGCCGCATGCGGGAGCCGTTCCTGGCCCGGCTCCGGGAGATCCACGCCGAACTACGGGCGCCGGTGGCCGGCGACCTCGACGACGTGGGTGTGGGGCTCGAGCCCGAGGAGCAGGCCGTCCTCGCCCAGGCCGCGCACTGGTACACCCAGGTGTTCGCGGGCCGCCCGGCCGTGTGGGAGGACGCCGACGTCGACCACCCCACGCTCCGGCGGGGGCTGCGGGTCGGGGGGTGGGTCGACCTGACCGTCCGCACCGACGAAGGCCCCGAGCTGCGCCAGTTCTCGCTCTGGGGCGGCCGCACGCCCTCGGTGGACCCGATGGAACTGGCCGCGGTGCGGGTGGCGTTCCTGCGTCTCACCCCCTGGATCGCGGGGCGGCCGCTGCGCGTGGCGTGGGCCGACCTCGTGAACGGGCAGGTGCGCGAGCGGCTCGTCGGGCCGGAGGAGCGCCCCGCGGTGACCGAGTGGTTCGACGAGCAGCTCGCCGTGCTGGAGGAGCGGACTGCCGACCCCCGCCCGGAGCCGGGCGACGACTGTGGTGGGTGCGGGTTCGTCGCCGGCTGCCCCGAGCACCGCAAGGGCGCGCTGTACGGACGCAAGCGTGACGTGCTGCCCGGGATCCTCCACCTCACCCCCACCAACCTCGACGTGTGGCGCAGCTGCCGGAGGGAGTGGCGCAACCGCTACCTGTTCCAGGTCCCGGCCAGCGACACCCACCCCGGCCCGGTCCACGGCCAGCAGCTGCACGACGCCCTGCGGCTGGTGCACGAGCGCGGCTCGTGTCGCGACGAGGCACTCGTGCAGGACGTGCTCGACGGCCACGCGTTCGTCGACGGGGAGCGGATCCGCAGCGAGATCCTCCGCCACACGCGGTGTTGCCCCTCACCCGCGCCGGCGATCGGGCACGAGATCACCCGGGCCCGGTTCCACCCGCACCCCACCGCACCGTTCATGGCCACCGCCCGTCTCGACGCACTGTGGCTCGTCGACGGTGCGACCGGGCCGGTGCTCGACGCTCACGACTACAAGACCGGGCGGGTGTGGAACGACCGCGTCGCCGACGACGCCCAGGCCCGGCTCCAGGCGTGGGTGCTCGCGCCGCTCGCCGAGGCGCGGGGCGCCGCCCTGCGCATCACGTTCGAGCATCTCGCCGCCGAGGTGCTCGACGACCCGGAGCCCTTCGAGCCCGACGCCGACGACCTCGAGGCGATCGGCGCCGAGCTGCACGCGACGGTGCTCGAGATCCGCGCCGAGGCCGACGCGGGCGAATGGGCCGGTGTCGCCGACACCGAGCTCTGTGGTCGCTGCCGGTACCGGTCGATCTGTCCGGTGTCGGCCGCGCCGGCGGTACCGGTGTGGCCGACCTACGAGGAGCCCGACGACGATGGGCCTTTCGGCACTGATACCCACGGGGGTACCTCGGATAGGGTGACCTCGTGAAGACGGTTGCGCCGGTGGGCAAGGGAACGATGATGTGGCGGGGTCTCACCCGCCGTTGTGCGCGGTGCGGGGGCGGCAAGCTCTTCGAGCGCTACTTGAACATGGTCGACGACTGCCCCACGTGCGGGCTGCACTTCGAACGCGAGGACGGCTTCTTCGCCGGCGCGCTCGCCATCAACATCATCGCCGTGGGTGGCCTCTTCACGATCGTGTTCGTCATCGCGTTGGTGCTGACGATCCCGAACGTCCCCGTCGCGCCGCTGCTCGCCATCCTCGTACCGATCGTCGTGCTGGGCCCGATCGTCTACTACCCGTTCTCGAAGACGGTGTGGGTCGCGGTCGACCGCGCGTTCCTGCAGGGCCTCGACGGCAACGAGGTCAAGGACGAGCTCCACCACCGCGCATCGCAGTAGTCCCCGGTTCCACGCACCCTGGGCGGCTGCCGCGGCCCCGTCGGGACTCAGCCGCTGAGGTCCACCCGCAGGGTCAGCACGCCGTCGGCGAACTCCCACGTGGCGTCGCCCACGATCGCGAAGTCCAGGAAGTCCTGCTCCGCCTGCGCCACGAACTTCTGCCGCTCGGCCCCGGCCACGGGTGGGAGCGGCCGGTCGCGCACCGCGGCGGCGCGGTCGCGGAACCGCTGGAGCATCGCGTCGACGTCGAGCTCGTCGGCCATGGCGCGAAGTTACCCGCGCGACACACTGGTCCGGCGAGCGACCAGTGCCCGGTCGCGCCCGGTGAGATCGGCCTGCACCGTGACCTCGTCGTAGCCGCGCGCCTCGGCGAGCGCCGCGGCCTCGGCCGCCTGGTGCGGGGCCAGCTCCACGACGAGCGCGCCGGCCGAGGCGTGGAGCCAGTCGAACGCCTCGTGCACGATCTCCGCCACCGCTTCCAAACCGGACGGCCCGCTCACCAACGCGAGGCGCGGCTCCCAGTCGACGACGACGGGCGGGAGCTCCGCCACCTCGTGCTCCGCGACGTACGGCGGGTTCGACACGACGAGGCGCAGCTGCCCGCGGAGCTCGGTGGGCAGCGCGGCGAACCAGGAGCCGCCCGCCACGCGCACACGCGTCGCGGCCACTCCGATGCCCGCGAGGTTGGCGCGCGCGACGGCGAGCGCGTCGTCGCTCACGTCGGTGGCCCACACCTCCGCGTCGGGCAGCTCGACCGCGAGGGTCAACGCGATCGCACCCGAGCCGGTGCCGAGATCGGCGACCGCGTACTCGGTGCTGCTCACCCACGGATCACCCTTGCCCCGGCGCAGGCCGAGGCGCGCGGCCTCGTCGAGCGCGAGCTGCGCGACCACCTCGGTCTCCGGGCGCGGCACGAGCACCCGCCGGTCGACCATGAGCTCGAGCTCGAGGAACTGCCAGCGGCCGAGCACGTACTGCAACGGCTCCCCGGCGGCCCGGCGGTCGATCATCTGCTCGAGTTGCAGGATGGCCGGCCCCGTCGCGCGCTCGTGCTCGCCCATCACGAGCTCCACGCCGTCGTAGCCCGAGACCCGTTCCACCATCCAGCGCGCCTCGGTGTCGGGCGCGTCCACGCCGGCCTCGACCGGCGCGTCGCGCAACCGGTCCTCGGCGTGCTCCCGCAGCTCGGCCCAGGTCCCGGCCTTCGCGCTCAGGACTCGTCTCCGCTGAGCTGCTCGGCCCGCTCGGCGGCGGCGAGGGCTTCGGTGAGATCGTCGAGTTGGCCGGCGAGGACCTGGTCGAGGGAATGCAGGGTGAGACCGATGCGGTGATCGGTGACCCGGTTCTCCTTGTAGTTGTAGGTGCGGATCTTGTCGGAGCGACCGCCGCTCTTCACCTGGCTGCGGCGCGCCGACGACAGCTCGGCCTCCTGGCGCTCGCGCTCGGCCTCGAGCAGGCGGGAGCGCAGGATGCGCATCGCCTTCTCCTTGTTCTGGAGCTGGCTCTTCTCGTCCTGGCAGGTGACGACGAGGCCCGACGGCTTGTGCGTGATGCGCACCGCCGAATCGGTGGTGTTCACCGACTGACCGCCCGGGCCGCTCGACCGGTACACGTCGATCTCGAGGTCGTTGGGGTCGACCTGCACGTCGACCTCCTCGGCCTCGGGCAGCACCGTGACCGTGGCCGCGCTGGTGTGGATGCGCCCCTGGCTCTCCGTCACCGGGACCCGCTGCACGCGGTGCGGCCCGGCCTCGTGCTTCAGGCGCGACCACGCGTCGTCGCCCTTCACCACGAACGTGACCTCGCGCATGCCACCCATGTCGGACGGCTGGCTGTTGAGCACCTCGACCTTCCAACGATGGAGATCGGAGTATCGCTGGTACATCTCGAAGAGGTCCGCGGCCCAGAGGTTGCCCTCCTCACCGCCCTCGCCTCCGCGGATCTCGACCATCACGTTCTTGCCGTCGTCGGGGTCCTTGGGCACGAGCAGGTCGCGGAGCTTCGCGTCGAGGACGACGAGCTGCGCCTCCTTCGCCGCGACCTCCTCCGACAGGTAGTCGCGCATGTCGGCATCCGGCTCTCCGCCGAGCATCTCGCGCGCGTCGGCGAGATCGGCCTCCGCCGCGCGGTACTGCTGGTAGGTCTCCACCACCGGCTTCAGCTCGGCGTGGCGTCGGCCGGCGTCGCGCGCGGCAGCCTGGTCACCGGAGGCGTAGATCTCCGGCAACCGCGACTCGAGCTTCTCCAGCTCGATCTCGAGCTCCGCCAGGCGTTCGAACACGCCCGTCAGGCTAGGCGTCAGGTGAGGACGGGCAGGGGGCCGAAGCCGGCGCCACGGCCGAGCACGGCGAAGGGGTCCACGTCGAGCCAGCCCGCGAGGACGGTCGCGTAGAGCGAGCGGAAATCGGTGGTCGCCACCGGGTTCCCGTGCGGGTCGAGCGCGGTGAGGGACGGCGGCGCGCCGTACCGGCCGCCCTTGACCCCGGATCCGATGAGGAAGTGCGGCGCGGCGGTGCCGTGATCGGTGCCACTGCCGTTCTCGCCCGGGCGCCGACCGAACTCGGACACCGTCATCACCAGGGCCCGGTCCGCCCGCCCCGCGGCCTCGACAGTCGCGAAGAAGGAGTCGAGGCCGGCGTCGAGGTCGCGCAGCAGCACGGGTTGGCGCTGCGCCTGGCCCTGGTGGGTGTCGAAGTCGCCGAGGCCGCTGACGTACACTACGCGCGGCGGGCGATCCGACGCCACGAGCCGGGCCGCGAGCGCGAGCGAGCCGGTCACGCTCGTCGAGCCGGTCGGTCGGAACCCGGCGAGGTCCCGGTCGAGCCCGCGGCGGGCGAGGACGGTGTGCGCGATCGCCTGCTGCACCTCACCCATGAGTGTGCGGGGGTCGGGCGAGGCCGGGGCGAACCCTCCCCACGCCGCCACGAGGTCGTCGACGTCGCCGCCATCGGTCCCCCCGACCCACGCGGGCAGGGTCGGTTGCAGCCCCGAAGCGTCGGCGATCGACGTCGCGAACGACTGCGTCCCGAGCAGCGCCGGCGACGGCACCGGCCCGATCGAGATGCCGGCAAGGGGATCGGCCGCGCCGACGGTGCCGTCGAGATAGCGCCCGAGCCAGCCGACGCCGCCGCTCTCGCCCGGCACGCCCGACCACCAGTACCCGAGCGACGCGAAGTGCGAGAGGTCCGGGTCGGGGTAGCCGATCCCCTCCACGATGGCGACGTGACCGTCGTGGTAACGCGCCGCGAGCTTCGCGAGCTCGGGGTGCAGACCGATCTCGTCGTCGAGCGCGATCGCGTTGCTGACGCCCAGGGTCGGGCGCAACGCGCGGTACGCGGGATCGGCCGTGGGCACGACGGTGTTGAGCCCGTCGTTGCCACCGCCGAGCTCCAGGACCACGAGGGTGCGGTCGTCGCGCCCGCCGAGCGTGGCCGGCGTGGCGCGCCGGCCGGCACTGGACGACGCGCGGCCCGCGCCGCCGTCACCCCACACGGTGAGGCCGTACCCCGCCGCGACCGCGGCGGTCGCACCGACACCGAGGCCGGTGAGGAACCGCCGCCGCGAGACCTGCCGCCCGCTCATGTGACCGCGTACTCGGGGGACGCGACCGCGAGCGCGAACCGCTGCTGCGGGTCGCGCTGCTCGTCGAGGACCTTCCGGGTGGTCGCGCTCACGTCGAACACGCCGAGCGCCGCCAACGCGCCGGCGCCGTCGTGCGACTCGGGCGCCGTGCCGGCCGCGGCGACGAGGTCGAAGGTGTGCACGAGGTTCCCGGGCCCGAGCAGTCGCCGCCCCTTCGGGAAGCCGCCCACGTTCGGCGGCACGAACGGCACGTAGGCCATCGCCCGCAGGGCGCGGGCGATGACCGCGCCGCCGCCCGGTCGGCTCTTCCCGCCGGCCGCCTGACGGATCCCCACCAGCTTCTCCACCGGTGTGCGCACCTTGGCGCGCACGGCGTCGTCGGAGGTGAACTCCGGGCGCTGCACGATCTCGGTGACCAGCGGCAGGATCTCGTAGTCACGCGCGAACCCCTTCGCGAGCGATGCGACGACCGCGTCGTCGGGGTCGAGACCGACCAGCTCGCGGTACAGCTTGCGCGCCACGAACGTCGCGGTCGCGGGGTGGCCGAGGATCACGTCGAGCGCGCCGTCCAGGTCGAACTGGCCCGTGACGCCGAGCAGGGTCTTCACCCCGGCATCGTGGCGACGCGCGACGAACACCGAGTCCCACGGCTGGACGCCGGTGACTCGTTCGAGGCGCGGCGAGAACGGCCGTCCGGGCAGGTCCACCACCCAACCGGTGAACGCGCGGGACGCGGCGACCACGTCGTCCTGGGTGTAGCCGCTGTCGCGGCCCATCGTGAACAGCTCGAGGCACTCGCGCCCGAAGTTCTCGTTGCGCTCGTCGACCGCGTTGGTGATGCCGTCGAGGTACACGAGCATCGCGGGGTCGCGCGCCACCGCCTTGAGCAGGTCGGCGAAGTTCCCGGACGCGTGCGTGCGCAGGGTGAGGTGCTGGCGGTTCATGAGGTACGGCTCGCGCACCTTGACCACGCTCGTGGCGAAGTGGTCGTGCCAGAACCAGGTGAGGCGCTCCTCGACCATCCGGTCGGCCTGCTGCATCCGTTCGAGCCACCACGCGATGGGCTCGACGATCGCCCGCACGTCGGGTTTCGCCGACCCGTCCGGCGGAGCCATCGCCAACGGCGTGGCCGCGGCGCCACTCAGGTCGAGCGCACGCGCGATCGCGGCGTCGGTGTCGGGCAGGTCGACCGCGATGGCGGCGTGGGGCGCCATCGACAGCCGCCGCACCACGTGGGCAACCCGTTCACGCGCCGAGACTGGCATGCCGACAGCGTCACCCCTCCGTGTCAGGGAAGTGTGATCCGCCGATCAGGTACCGGCGATCAGGTAC
>Ga0075017_100003295_pt1 | contig 10154 bp, 6 predicted proteins | sample AleBraG_ABR_2012_FD_71475 | JGI IMG/M metagenome (GOLD analysis project Ga0075017, IMG submission 71475) | Freshwater sediment microbial communities in response to fracking from Pennsylvania, USA - Alex Branch Run_MetaG_ABR_2012 | ecosystem: Environmental > Aquatic > Freshwater > Creek >... | reverse complement strand
GCCGGGGTCTCCTCAGGGCGCGCCGGGGCGAGCTTGATCCTCGCCACAAGTGCACGCAGTCGGCCAGGTTCGTCCTGATCGCTCTCGTCGGTCCCGTCGGTCACGTCGACCTCGTCGACCTCGTCGACCTCATCGAGCAGGAGATCATCATCGAGCATCTCGCTCGGCATCGCCTCGACGCTCACAGGTCCTCCGGAACGTCATCGAGGGATTCCACTCCGGGCTCCGCTCCCTCGGCCGGCACGCGGCTGAAGAGCGCAGTGGCCGCGCTTCTCAGGGAGCCCCAGAGGAGGAGCACCGCGCCAAGGAGAGTGGCGCCAGCGCCGATCATCACGATCCAGGAGAGCATCATCCTCGACGAGTTCACGGCCAGCTCGAAGGGGGCGTAGAGGGGGCTCGACCAGGGGACGATGTACGGGGCGTTCTTCCCCGAGCCCCCGGTGCCTGCGGCAGCGCTCGCCCCGAAGATCCCAGTGCCGAGGTTCGAGCCTCGATACGTCGTCGGCGTGAAGGAGCCGTTCGAGCTCCCTGTGCCTGTTGAGCTCTGGATGGGGTGCGTCAGGATCGAGTTGATGTCGAAGGAGGGGTTTCCCACAGCTTGGGCCACCTCTGTCGTGGCCTGGGTGTAGAGCTCGGCGGTGAGTGGCACGTATCCGGGGGGCAGCTGGGAGAGCTGCGAACCGCCCGTCACGTCGAGCACTGAGGTCAGAGCGGCCTGGATGTTGGCCTTCTGGGCTGCGGGCATCGTGTCGGTGGAGACAGCGGCATAGATCACGCTGGGCATGGGATACGCCGCGGCGTCTGTCGTGTTCGCATACGACGGCGTATAGGTCCCGTCCCCGTTCTGCGCGGCATCGGTGATCGCCGCGTCGAGCGATGACGCGCTCGGCGCGACGAAGGCTCCAGCAGCGTTCTGCAGCGCCGAGGTGTCGAGGCCGAGGTAGTTGGTCCAGGCCCAGTTCATCGTGGCGAAGCCGTTGACTGGCGAGGAGGCGGGACCGACGCCAGGGACCGCAGCAGACAGCGCCTTGAGCTGGTCCTGGGGCGAGATGCCAGCCGACCAGAACTGGCTCGAGAGCGTCTCGGCTGGCCACTGATCAGTGATGGGGCAGGCGGGGAAGGGGTGCCCACCTGCGCTGAGTCCCTTGAGCAGCGTCTGTGACCCCGTGTCGGCCTCGGGGACCGGGACGCCACCCACGGGCACCGAGGCTGCGGGGGCGTTGCAGATCCACTGGAGCACCTGATCGGTCGTCCCGGCCTGGTCAGCCCGGGGGAACGAGCCATATTGCTTCGCACTGAAGAAGCCCGGCACGTTGTTCAGCTGGACGAAGAGCGAGCACTGCGTGGTGTTGTAGCAAGGCGGCGTGGGGCAGGTCCCGGCGCAGGGGTAGCTGTCGGTGCCCGAATAGGGGTTCTGGTAGTAGCCCGAGAGGATCCCGGCGGTCATGTTGGCGCTGAGCGCGATGTTCTGCTGCGGGTAGGAGATCCCCGCGTACTGCATCTGGGCCTCGACGGCCATCGTGTTTGCGGTCAGCGCCACAGGGATGAGGACGAAGTGGCCCTTGGGGAGGTACTTCTGCTGGTCGGGCGCCTCTGGGTCATCGGTGAAGGCGACCCGGATGGCCGAGGAGCTGTTGCTTCGGACGTTCTCATAGAGGTCGTGGACTGCCCGGACGCCGTTCTGCTCGGTGTTGAAGAGGTTGACCGGTGCTGCCTTCGATGCGCAGTTGATCCGATCGACGACGGGGAGCAGGGGCCCGATGCCGTACTCCGCCTCGCTCGGCAGCAGGGTCTGCTTCGACGGGCAGGCCACCCCAGTGAGGTCAAAGTTGATCGGGAGGGCGATCGAGTTGTGGACGGTCGGCGTCTGGGAGTAGGGCTTGGCGAGGGCCGAATCGGTGACCACCACGCCACAGCTGAGCGAGCCGCCGTCGCAGTAGAAGCTCTGCTGGGTCGACTGCCCCGGGACGTTGCCGACCAGCGGCGTCCCCGAGCTGGGGTCGTCGAGGGGGACCTGGAAGCTCGATGCCGAGCTGCCGTCGTCGAAAGTCCGAAGTGTCATCGTGGGACTGCGCACGAAGAAGTTCCCGCCCTGGGTCACGCAGACTGGGGGCTGGCTGGCCAGCGCCTGGACGAGCGAGCAGTAGTGGATCGTCACCTCTGAGCCAGGGGCGAAGCCATAGAGTCGGACGAAGACCCAGGGCTGGGTGCCAGCGAGCGGGGTCACGTGCTGGGTCGGTCCGAGCTGGACCTGGCCACCCCCCGACGGCATCGACGTGCAGGTCCAGTTGCTCGGGCATGCGGGCGCGGGCAGCGGCGCAGCCGCAGTTGCCGGGCTCATCGCCATCGAGGAGGCGCCGAGCAGCACGCCGACGACGATGGCCAGGCCACCGATGACTCGGGAGCGGCGAAGCAGGGATCTCACTGGTCGACCTCAACAGTCTCGGGACGAAGCCGACGCCGGCGGATGAGCACGAGTCCGAGCGGCGGGAGTGCAAGGAGCGCGATGAAGGCCAGGGTCCAACCGATCATCGACCAGGTCGGCCCCGAGAGCCCGAGCAGATAGGCGCTGGCGGTCGAGAGCGCGACTCCCGGCGTCTGGCCGGCAGCCGCCAACCCGCCCTTTCCCGCCTTGATACCCTTCAGCACCGCGGGCCCCCCACCTGTGCCGGTCTTGGACGCGGCGGAGTTCGCGAGACCAGCGCCCGAGCCGGCGCCAGCGCCAGCGGCTGCCCCGCCGGTGTAGCCGCCGCCAGGCTGACCAAGGATTGGTGGTTCTCCAACGCTCTGGAGCTGGCCGGTGATGTAGGGGTTCGGGCAGTGCGCGGCGTCGAGCGGTGGCGTGGCGATATGGCCGGCCATGCGGTTCACCGCGTCGAAGTCCGCTTGGACCAGGTTGTTCGGCAAGGGCGAGTAGCCGAGGGTCCCCGCGGCTTGTTGCCCCTGGCAGGCCAAGAAGACGACGAACTGGCTGAGGGCCGCCCCCTTGGCGGGGTTGAGCCCATCAGAGCCCGTGACGAGATAGCTGTAGGCCGAGATCGGGTAGGCGCCAGGCTGCGGCGCGTTGTACACACCGGTCAGGTCTTGCTCGAGGTTCGCCTGCAGCTGGTCGTTGGTCAGCGCGATGGCGTCAGCAAGCTCCGAGGGTCGCACAAAGCTGCCGCTGGCGTTTTCCACGTAGGCACAGGGGATGTTGTGCTCGAGCGCGTAGCCCGCCTCGACGTAGGTCATCGTGTTGAGCGAGGAGGACACGTAGTTCGAGGCATTGTCTGAGCCGTTCTGCGCCACCCAGTTGCCCTCGTTGAAGCCACCGGCCGACGTTCCGCCGGTCGTTGGTGTCGGCCAGATGGCCGTCGGGGCGTTGGGGTAGCCCATCGCCGAGCTGAACGCGCCCCAGGTGCCGGGCTCCAAGGTCTTCAAGTAGTCGGAGAAGATGTAGTTCTCGCCTGCAGGGTCGGCGCGATAGGTGACGATGAGCGGTGTGTTGGGGAGCAGGACGCCGGGGTTCAGGGCCGTGATCTGCGGGTCGTTCCACTTGAGGATCTTGCCGGTGAAGATGCCGGCCAGGATCGATGAGTTGACCCTGAGCTCGGTGATCGGCTGACCGGTCGAGCCGAGGACGTTGTACATGATGCAGGTGGCGCCAGCGATGTCCGGCAGGTACTGGTAGTGCTCGGAGGCCGGGGGGGTGGATTGGGCCTGGCCCGTCGAGTAGCCGATCTCAGAGGCGCCGAAGTCCACAAGGCCATTGGCGAAGTTCTCGAGGCCCTGCACCGAGGAAGAGGACTGGTAGTTGATCGAGGTCCCGTAGGTGGTGAACATCTGTGAGACCCAGGTGTTGATAGCGATGGCGGCATAGCTCGATCCGGTGCCGCTGATGGTGACGCCAGCGGCCGATGCGGCGGGAGCCGAGGCAACGTCCGCCACCGTCAGCGGCGCGATCGAGGCAGCCGCGACGATGAGGGCCGTGAGGATGCCCCGCGATCGACGAGCGGAGGTCGATCTCATCCGAATCGACCATTGACGTAGTCGAGGGTCCGCGGATCGTCGGGGTCGCTGAACATCTTCTCGGTGGGAGCCTCTTCGACGATGCGACCGGGCTGGCCCTCCTCGGCGAGGAAGAAGGCGCAGGAATCTGAGACCCGGTTGGCCTGCTGCATGTTGTGGGTGACGATCACCACGGTCACCTCGTGGCTGACCTCGCTGATCGTCTGTTCGATCCTGAGCGTGGAGGCCGGATCGAGGGCCGAGCAGGGCTCATCCATCAGCAGTACCGAGGGCCGGATCGCAAGGGCCCGAGCGATGCAGAGCCGCTGCTGCTGGCCGCCGGAGAGCGCCCCGCCCAGATCCTTGAGCCGGTCCTTGACCTCGGTCCAGAGCCCCGCCTTCGTGAGCGCCTCCTCGATCACGTCGCTCTTGGAGGCCGACTTGATCTTGTTGAAGCGCAGCCCGGCCATCACGTTCTGCTCGATGCTCATCGCCGGGAAGGGGTTCGGCCGCTGGAAGACCATGCCGATGTGGCGACGGACGTAGGTCGCCCGCTGGCTGGGGTCGTAGATGTCCTCACCGTTCAGCTCGACGCTGCCCGCCAGCTGTGCGCCGTTCACAGTCTCGTGCATGCGGTTCATGATCCTGAGGAAGGTTGACTTGCCACAGCCCGAGGGCCCGATCAGCGCGGTCACGCGCGAGCGCTCCATGCGAAGGTTGACGTCCTCGAGGACTAGGCGCCCAGAGAACCAGGCGCAGACACCCTGGGCCACCAGCTCGCCGGCAACGCCGGTCAGAGGGTCACTACCGCGCATCGCCTTGCTCGCCGACGACGCGACCAAGCGGTCGTCTGACTCGATATCGCTCACGGTCATCGGTGGGACTTCCCCTCGGTCATCTGGGCGGCCGCCGGCCGGACCAGGATACGCGACAAATTCACTTGGTTTTGTGCAGGACTCATGGTCGATCATCGCCCCTGTCCATCGACATCGCCGGAGCAAGCACCGTGCTCATCAGATCCTCTTCGATGTCGCTCGCGTCGTTGCCGTCCGACTTCGAGCGGCCCCGAGCCACTCCCTGGAGCCAGTTGCTTCCGAGGATGCGAGCGAGGACGAAGATGGTGAAGACCAGGATGAAGAGGACGAGCGACGCGGTGTAGCCCAGCGCAACCGCTGAGGCTTGGGGCAGCTTGATCTCCTGGTACACCACCAGCGGCAGGGCCGCCTGAGGGTTTCGGAAGGGATTGGCGTTCATCACTTGCGCGCCGAAGACCGTCATGATCAGTGGGGCTGTCTCCCCGATCGAGACGGCGATGCCGAGGAGGATCGACGTGACGAGCCCGGATCGGGCGGTCGGCAGGACCACCGACCAGACGGTCCGCCACTCAGGCGCACCGAGGGCGGCCGAGGCCTCTCGGAGATCGTTGTGGACGATCCGCAGCACCTCTTCGGTCCCACGGGTGACGGTGGGCAGCAGCAGGATGGCCAGCGCCATCGATGCCGCGAAGCCCGAATACTCCTTCACCGTCAAGACCCAGATCGAGTAGATGAAGACACCCGCAAGGATCGCCGGGGTGCCGCTCATGGCAGTGACGACCACTCGAATGGCCCCGGTGATCTTGCCGCCCACCTCATTCAGGAAGACCGCGGTCAGCAGTGCGATGGGGATGCCCATGATGGCGGCCAGTGCGACCTGCTCGAGGGTGCCGACGATGGCGTGGGCGAAGCCACCCTTGCTGGCTGGGCTCAGGGGCCCGACACCTTGCTGGGTCTGGACAAAGCGGTTCCAGCTCAAGAGAGGCCAGCCCTTGACGAAGACGTAGACGACCAAGAGCACCAGCGGCGTCATCATGCACAGTGCGCCGAAGGTCACCAGCGCGCCCAGGAATCTGTCGATGGCAACGTGGCGGCCGTAGAGCTGGAAGTTGACGAACCAGTAGAGGAGCAAGAACACGGCGGCCCAGCAGACGACGAAGCCGAACTCACCCGACAGCAGCGTGAGCTGATCGAAGACGATCCAGATGATCGAGAAGGCCGCAGCGGCAGCGGCCAGGAGGAGGCCGACGTCGGAGGGCTTGAAGTCGCGCGGGCGGATCGGCTTGTAGCTGAGTGTGCGCGGTCGGGGCGGCGCAGGGGGGATCCCGGAGCCGTCCCCTGCGGGGTTCTCGCCCGTTTCGAGAGGCACGCTGTCGAGCGTCGTCATGCGCGCTTCTTGGCCTGACGGGCGACGATGTTGGCCGCCACGAGATTGACCATCAGGGTCATGATGAAGAGCACCAGACCAGCCGCCAGCAGTCCGGCCGCACCAAGCTTCCCTCCGCTGCCGAAGCGGTCGGCGATGAGGGCGGGGATGGAGTTCCCTCCTGGCTGGAGGAGGTGGTTCGGCGCCGAGAAGGTCAGCGAGATGATGATCGAGACAGCGATCGCCTCACCAAGGGCACGTCCGAGCCCCAGCATGATCGCTCCGATCATCCCGCCCTTGGAGAAGGGGAAGACCACATCGCGGATGACGCGGGCCCGACTGGCTCCGAGCGACAGCGCTCCTTCTCGCTCGCCGTTGGGCGTGAGGGAGAAGACCTCACGACACAGCGCCGTGATGATCGGCATGATCATGATCCCCACCAACGTCCCGGCGATGAGCAGGCTCGAGGTGTACACGGGAGTCTGGACCTTGAAGCCGGGGACGAAGGACATGTGATCTGAGAGCCAGCGCGACAGTCCCTTCATCGAGCTCTGCAGCACGAAGAAGCCCCACAGGCCATAGATGACGGACGGGATCGCGGCCATCAGGTCGACCATCGAGGTGAGCAGGCCCTTGAGCGGGAGGAAGCCGAAGAGCTTGCGTGGTGCGTACTCGTTGATGAACAGCGCGGTGCAGATCGAGACAGGGACAGCGATGATCAGAGCGATGACCGCCAAGATGATGCTGCCGACGAGCGCCGAACCGACGCCGAAGGTGGGGTGGGGGCCAGAGAGGTTCCAGACCTGCGTGGTGAGGAAGCCCCAGTAGCCCATGTGCTCGAACGCGGGACGAGCCCGCAGGTACAAGAAGACCCCGATGAGCACCAAGATGATGAAGGTGCTGACGGCGGCCACCCAGGTGACCCGGCGGTAGACGCGGTCGGCGCGACTCCGGCTGACAGTCAGTTTGAGCGGCGTGTGCCTGACGGGTGCCGGCTGCGGAGGAGAGATCGTGCTCACTCGTCGTCTCGGGTCTGGGTCGGTCTCACATTTTGCCTTTTGTGTGCAAGCTCTCCCGAGGCCCGAATCGGGCTTCCGGAGAGCGATGTCGGGACGTGCCGAAGGCCCAGCTCCCCTTGCAGGGAGCTGGGCCTCCACCACACCCTGGTCCGTGGCACCGCGGGGCCAACGTGCTCAGTGAGTTGCGATGCAAGTGGACCGTCGTGATCAGCTCGGGTTCCCCGATCCGTTGTCCTCGGTGCTCGAGACCAGGCAGAACCCGCTGGGGTTCGTGTTGGCCTGGGTGATGTAGCCGCCGGCGAGGCCGGTGCCCGAGACGTTCAGGTATGGGGCGTAGGTCCCCAGGCTGAGCGTCCCAACACCGTGCGAGACCGATCCCTCGTCGATGGGGGTCGAGTTGATGGTCCCACCACCGGCGCCAGCGGACAGCGGGTAGAACCCGTTGTTCTTGATGACCGTCTGGATGTCGGTGAGGTAGGTGTTGCCGGTCGCCGTGTCGATGATCGACGCGTTCTGGGGCTTGCAGATGAAGCCCGCCTCAGAGACGTAGTTGAGCGTCGACGGCGTTGCCACCGGGTTGATGAGGGCGTTCGAGCCGTTCGAGTACACGTTGTACAGGAAGCGGTTGTTCGGGAACGCGTCATCAAGGATGTTGGCCTGCGTCGGAGCGATGCCGTTGAGGCTCGTGAGAGCAACACCGGTCGTGGCAGTCGGAAGCGGACCAGCGCCACCGCAGTAGCTCTTGGAGAGGGTGCTGCCGGTGCACTGGCGGTTCCAGGCCCCAGCTGAGTAGGCGAAGATGCCGTCAGCCTTGATCTGGTTCGCCGTCGCGTTGGCGGCCGCCGAGTACGAGAACGTCGTCAGAGCGGTGTGGCCCTTAGTCGTCCCGTGCGTGAAGGTCACCGTGGTCGACGTGGTCGACGCCACCGTCAAGGACTCAAGCCCCCAGGTCACTACCGTCCCAGGCGCCAGGTTCGACGTGGTGCCCTTGGTCGGATCGATCGTCACCGTGGTGGTGCCGATCGGGTAGGTCGCCGTCACGGTGTCCTTGAAGGTCGCGTTGCCCCAGACGCCGCCCGAGAGGTACGACTGCTGGCTGGGGAGGAACGACGACTTCAGCATCTGGGCGATCTCGTTCTCGAAGATCACCACCGGACCGACGCACCCTGAGCCACCCGAATACAGACCAGCGCTCAGTGTGCCGGGATTGGCGCAGTTGACGGGCTTGCCACCGATGGTCGGGTCGAAGCCGAGGAAGGTCTTGAGCGTTGCCTGGGTCCCCGAACCGGCCTGTGGGGCGAAGACGACGATCGGCGCCGTGGGAGCCGGGGTCGTCGTGCCCGTGTTGAACAGCTGGTTCCAGTTCGCGATCGAACCGTTGTAGATGTTCTGGAGCTGAACCTGCGAGAGGTCCGTGACCAGTGCTGACGGCGTCGCGACGCTGGCGACCTTGGTGTAGTGCATCGGGGTCACGCCGTCCTTGGCGTAGGCCACGAAGTTCAAGCCGGTGAAATCGCCCTTGGCACCGGTGTTCAGCGACCGCGAGCTGCGGGCGTAGCTGACGTTGTCGGCCACGTTGACGGTCGTCGAGTGCGCGCCAACAGCGCTCGAGCCGAACTCGAGCTGCTTGATGCCATTCGACGAGCCCAACGGCGGCTCAGAGACCGCAACGTCGGCGAAGGGGTTCTCCGGCGTGTTGGTCGGGCTCGCCTGGACGGCGAGGGCATCTCCCGCCCCACCGCTGCAGGAGAAGTCGAGCGGCTGGGTGCCGGTCGCTGCGAAGAGAGCGCAGGACGTCGAGGTGTTGAACAGCCGGTCAAGCCCGAGCATCATCGTGTAGGTCGTCGAGGACCCAGATCCGATGATCAGGTTGTTGGCCGGCGAGGTGACAGCCGCACCTGCGGGAAGAGCCATGACAGCCGAGATGGCGGTGGCGCCAGCCACCGACAATCCGACTGTCAAGACCCGCCCGAGGCGGGACTCGTGGCGCTTTGCCATGGTGATATCGCTCCTCTCTCCGGGCTGTCGCCCGAAGGATCGATGGTTGTGGTGGCCACCGCCTTCAAGCACCTTCTCGGTCCTCATCTGCTCGGCCACTGGCAAAGGTACGGAGCGGACATGGCCTCGTTCTGACGGAACGGTGACAGGGAGGCCATCTCCGGCTGAATTCTTGGAATCGAATAGGAATCGTTGCTGCCCAAACCAACTCTTGACCGCCGCGAGAGCGACAGAGGTCGGTAGATATCAAGGTCAGGAAGGGTTTCCGGAGCCATTGTCCTCGGTGCTCGAAACAAGGCAGAACCCGGCTGGGTCGCTGCCTGTGCCCTGGAAGCCCCCCACGAGGCCGGTCGAGGCAACATTGAGATACGGGGCGTAGCTCCCGAGGGTCATGGTCGCCACCGGGTGCGAGACCTGTCCCTCATCGCTCAGCGGCACCTGGCTGATCTTCCCCGAGGCCGCTCCTGCCGACAGCGGGTAGAAGCCGTTGGCGCGGATCGCCGCTTGGATGTCGGCCGTGAAGCTGTTGCCGGTTGCCGGGTCGGTGACGGAGGCGTTCTGAGGCTTGCAGATGAAGCCAGCCTCAGAGACATAGTTCAAGGTCGCCGGCGGGGCCGCGGCGGCCAGGTTGACGTTCGATCCGTTCGAGTAGACGTTGTAGAGATACCGCGTCACGGGGAAGATCCCCGACAAGATCGCGGCTCTGGTCGCGGTGACGCCGTTGATCGAGGTGAGTCTGGCGCTGGTGGTGGAGGGCAGGATCCCCGCCCCGCCACAGGTGTTCGCCGTCGAGCCACCGACCGCACACTGACGGGCCCAGGCACCCGCTGAGTAGAAGAAGATTCCGTCGGCCTTGATCTGGTTGGCGCTGGGAGCTTTGCCATAGCTCCAGCTCAGCGCGGAGCCGCTGACGTGGCTCTTGGTGGCGCCAGCGGTGAAGGTGACGGTGGTGCCGCTGACGCCCTGGAC
>Ga0075017_100003294_pt1 | contig 10157 bp, 7 predicted proteins | sample AleBraG_ABR_2012_FD_71475 | JGI IMG/M metagenome (GOLD analysis project Ga0075017, IMG submission 71475) | Freshwater sediment microbial communities in response to fracking from Pennsylvania, USA - Alex Branch Run_MetaG_ABR_2012 | ecosystem: Environmental > Aquatic > Freshwater > Creek >... | reverse complement strand
CGCCGCGGCCCGGCCCAGGTGAAGTTCACGCCGATCGAATTGCGCGAACTCGCCGAGGTGCCCGATGTCGACGTGATCGTGTACGACGAAGATTTCACGCTCGACGAACATGGCGACCAGCTCGTCGCCGCGAACAATCAGCTCAAGGTCATGACACGCACGCTGAAAGGCTGGCTCGACCGGGAGCCGACCGGTGCCTCACGGCGCCTACACCTGCACTTCTGGCACTCCCCCGTCGCGGTGTCCGGCGATGGGCGGGTCGAAGGGATGCGGTTCGAACGCACCGAGCCCACCGGCGACGGCGGGGTACGCGGAACCGGTCAGTTTCTCGACTATCCGCTGCAGGCCGTCTACCGCGCGGTCGGCTACCGGGGCAGCGCCCTGCCCGAGGTGCCGTTCGACACCGGCCGTGGGGTCATCCCCAACGCCGCCGGACGGGTGACGGATGCCACAGGCGCTCCTCTTCCCGGGCTGTACACCACCGGGTGGATCAAGCGCGGTCCGGTCGGCCTGATCGGCCACACCAAGGGGGACGCGCTTGAGACCATCGCCTCACTTGTCGCCGATATCGCGCTGCTGCCCGAGCCTGTCGTCGGAGATCCTGACGCGATCGTCGACGTGATCGCGGGTCGCGGCATCCGCTTCACGACCTGGGCGGGCTGGCTCGCGCTCGACGCGCATGAGCGGATGCTCGGCGAGACTGATACATCGCCGGTTGTGCGGGAGCGGGTGAAGGTCGTTTCGCGGGGCGCACAGGTCGAGATTTCGCGCGCAGGAAGCCTGATCGAGTCGTGACCTATGTCATTGCGTTGCCCTGCGTCGACGTCAAAGACCGGGCCTGCATCGATGAATGCCCGGTCGACTGCATCTATGAGGGCGAGCGATCGCTCTACATCCACCCCGACGAATGTGTGGATTGCGGCGCCTGCGAACCGGTCTGCCCGGTGGAAGCCATCTATTACGAAGACGACCTGCCGGAACAGTGGAGCGACTACTACACCGCGAATGTGGCGTTCTTCGACGAGATCGGTTCGCCCGGCGGTGCCGCGAAGGTGGGAACGTACAGCTTCGACCACCCCCTGGTCGCGGCGCTTCCTCCGCAAGGCGGCGGGAATGAGTAGCGAGCACGCGCTCTACGATTGCGTCGTCATCGGCGGTGGGCCGGCCGGTCTCTCCGCCGCGCTCAATCTGGCGCGCGCCCGCAAACGGGTGCTCGTCGTTGACAGCAATCGGCCGCGCAACGCGGCGACGATGTTCTCACACGGATTCATCACACGCGATGGAGTACCCCCGCACGAGCTGCGACGGCTCGCCCGCGACGAGCTCGAACGGTATCCGAGCGTCGAGGTGCTGCAGCGTGCCTCGGTGGGGTCGGTGCGGTCTGTGCGAGCGGATGACGGCGACGAACGATCGGGTGATGGAGACGACAATAGCGACGGCCGCGGCAACGGCAACGGCAACGGCAATTTCGCGGCCGGCGCGGAGCCGTTCGACCGATTCGTCGTTGAGATCGCGGGCGCGAGTTCGACGGCCGCGCGAGTGGTGCGCACCCGCTCGGTTCTGGTCGCGACCGGCCTGCGCGAAACGCTGCCGGCGCTGCCCTCCATTCGCGCTTTCTACGGGATGAGCCTGTTCAGCTGCGCGGCCTGCGACGGGTTCGAACAGGTCGATCGTCCGCTCGCCCTGATCGGTGAAACCGACGATCTCCTCGCCCGGGCGCTGTTGGTGGCGCAGTGGACCAGCGCGCTGACGGTGTTCACCAATGGCGTTGCGCCGCTGAGTGTCGCCGACGAAGCTGTGCTCGCCGCTCACAGCATCCGCGTCGATCGGCGCGCCATCGACGACCTCGAAGGCGAGCGCGGGGCCCTCTCCGCCGTGCGCTTGGTCGATGGCGAACGTGTGGCGGTGACCGGAGGTTTCGTGCGCCCGCTCTGGCATCCGGTCGTCGACTTCCTGGAGGCCTTCGCGCTCGACACCGATGCCGACGGAAATCTGGCCACCGATCGCAACGGGCGCACCTCGGTGCCGGGCATCTACGCGGCAGGGGATGTCGCGGCACCGGGCCCGCAACAACTCATCGTCGCCGCCGGCGCGGGTGCGCGCGTCGCGGCGATCATCACCCACGACCTGCTCGGGGTGACGACCGCGCACTGAGCGCCGGGGGCAGCTATCGGCTAGTGGCTGCCGTCGACGAGCTTGAGCCCGACAACGCAACCGACGAGGCCGAGAATGAGCAGCACTTTGATCAGCGAGGCCGGTTCGCCGCCGAAGATCATCGCGTAGAGCACGGTCAGTGCCGCGCCGATGCCCACCCAGACCGCGTACGCGGTGCCGATTGAGATGTCACGCATGGCGTAGGCGAGCCCGCCCATGCTGAGCAGAATTGTCACGCCGAAAATGATCGACGGCCAGAGCTTGGTGAAGCCCTCGGATTTTCCGAGCGCTGTCGCCCAGACTGCTTCGAGCACTCCGGAGGCGATGAGAACGATCCACGACATGGCACACTTCCTTGGCCAGTCTTGTCGCGTTCCGGGTACTGATCCCTCGTCCGGGGCCGGGTGTGCGGCCTGAATCCAGACTAGCAAACCGGGCTGATCAGGTGCTGGGCAGCGGGCAGGCCGGTCGGCGCCACCCGAATGGCGCGGCGCTATCGCTCGAGCGATAGCGCCGCGCCAGAGCGATAGCGGTGACGCGGATGTGACGGGCCGGCCAGATGTCAGCGCCGGCGAGCGAGCGCGAAGAGCTCCGGGGCGGATGCCGCGCCATCCGTCGCGAGATCGGCCAGGATGCGCCCGACGGCCGGCGTGAACTTGAAGCCGTGACCGCTGAACCCGGCGCCGACGACGACCGGGCCCACCCGGTCGAGCACGAAGTTCTCGTCGACCGTGGTCGTATACGTGCAGCTGACCGGCTCGAGCACGTCGGCATCCGCTCCCGGCAGCCACTCGCGCACGTAACGTTGCAGGGCGGCGAGCTGAACGGGTTCCGGCTGGAAGCTGCGCGCGTCGGGATCGACGACCGGGCCGGCACCGTGCCAGCCCGCCTTGACCCCCTGCCCCGGCGTGTACATGCCGTAGATCGGCGAGTACCACCAGGACGATTCCGGCAGTGACCGGTCGACGTTGTGGTTGAAGCCGGGCCAGTCGGTGGTGGCGCGGGAGTCGGCATCCGCTTTCGTGTCACGCAGGGCGAAGTGAGCGGGCTGCTCTTGCGTGACGACCAGGCGGGGAAGCGACGCCGGCAGCACGTCGTGCAGGAGCGCCGTTGTCCAGCCGCCGATGGTGACCACCGCGCGCCGGGCATCGATGACGCCGGTTGCGGTCGTCACGCGCACGTGATCGTCGCCGACCACCTCGAGGCGCAGAACGCGGGTGTTGTGACGGATCTCGGCCCCGGCCGACGCGGCCGCGCTCTGCAGGGCGGCCACCGCGGCATCCGCGTTCAACCGACCGGCATCGGGAGTGTGCAGCACCCGCCCCTCGAAACGGATGCCCGGCCACCGTTCCCCCGCGGCCTCCGGAGTGAGAAACTCGGCGCCCAGGCCCACCGCGGCGAGGCCGGCGGCGACACCGTCGAAACCGGAATGCGGCCCGTGGTTGACGATGCCGACCTGTTCGAGCAGTCGGCTACCCGACTCGGCTTCCAGCTCGCGCCAGAGCGGCAACGCCTCGGCGAGCATCGCCAGATAGGTGGGATCGGCGTAGGCCGTGTTGAAGTTGCGGGAGGCGCCATGTGAGGCGCCGTTCGTGTGCCCAGGAGCGAAACGTTCGAGCAGCGTCACCGAGCGACCGCGTCGCGCCAGCTGCCAGGCCGTCGCCGACCCCATCGCCCCGCCACCGATCACAACCGTTTCGACCATCTGCGTCATGCGATCCATCCTGCCGCACCGCGGGCATCCGTTCATTCCCGCCGGCACCGAGGATGTCGCCGGGTTACGTCACAATCGTTTCGTGCCAGGGCACGGCCACTATCGTGAGGCCATGGCTGATCGCGAATACGGTTTTTCGACGCGCGCAATTCACGCGGGCAATATCCCAGACCCGGTGACGGGAGCCCGCGCGCTGCCGATTTACCAGACGAGTGCGTTCGTGTTCGATGACACGGCGGATGCCGCGGCGCGCTTCGCTCTGCAGAAGTACGGCAACGTGTACTCGCGTCTCTCCAACCCGACGACCGCGTCGTTCGAGGAGCGCATCGCGAGCCTCGAGGGCGGTCTCGGCGCCGTCGCCACCGCGAGTGGCCTGGCCGCGCAGTACATCACGTTCGCGAGCCTGGCCGGTGCGGGCGACCACATCGTCTCTTCCGCCAACCTTTACGGCGGTTCGATCACCCAGCTCGACGTGACGCTGCGCCGTTTCGGAGTCGAAACGACGTTCGTGCAGAGCGCCGACCCGGCCGACTACGCGGCGGCGATCACCGACAAGACCAAGCTGATCTTCGCCGAAACCGTGGCGAACCCGTCCGGCGAGGTCGCCGACATCGAGGGCCTGGCCGCGGTCGCGCACGCCGCGGGCATCCCGCTGATCATCGACTCGACGATCGCGACCCCCTACCTCTGCCGCCCGATCGAGTGGGGCGCCGACATCGTCATTCACTCGGCCACCAAGTTTCTCGGCGGGCATGGCACCACCCTCGGCGGCGTCGTCGTCGAGAGCGGCAGGTTCAACTGGCACAGCGATCGCTTCCCGCTGTTCAGCGAACCGGTGTCGAGCTACGGCGGCCTGGAATGGTCGGGCAACTTCGGCGAGTACGCCTTCCTCACCCGACTGCGCGCCGAACAGCTGCGCGACATCGGGCCGACCCTGGCGCCGCACTCGGCTTTCCTGCTCGCGCAGGGCGTCGAAACGCTTCCCTACCGGATGCAAGCGCACGTCAACAACGCCCGCATCGTCGCTGAATGGCTGGATGCCGACCCCCGCGTCGACTACGTCAACTGGGCCGGGCTGCCGAGCCACCCGCACTACGAGCGTGGCCTGAAATATCTGCCGAAGGGTCCGGGCAGCGTCTTCAGCTTCGGCGTGAAGGGTGGGCGAGACGCCGGCCGCACCTTCATCGAATCGGTCGACCTGGCCAGTCACCTCGCGAACATCGGGGATGCGAAGACGCTCGTGATTCATCCGGCATCCACAACCCACGCTCAGCTGACCGAGCAACAGTTGCTGGATGCGGGAGTTCTGCCGGGACTGGTGCGCTTGAGTGTCGGCATCGAAGACGTCGAGGACATCATCTACGACCTCGACCAGGCTCTGGCCCAGGCGACGGGAGGCGGGAAATGAGCACGGATGCAGTCACTGACGTGGGCGAGACCACGGTTCAGCTGGTCAACGGGTTGAGCTGCTCGGTTCCGACGAACTCGCCGCTCGCCAAGCTGCTGCGTTCGCAACGCACCTGGGAGGGTCCGGACGCGAAGGCTCGATTGAAGTTGCTGCGTGCAGCGAAGTCGATCGCCATTGTCGGCGCCTCACCGAACCCGGCCCGGTCAAGCTACTTCGTGGGCACCTATCTGCAGCAGTCGAGCAGCTATCGGGTCTACTTCGTGAACCCGAACGCCGACACCATCCTCGGTGAGAAGGCCTACCCCGACCTCGCGTCGCTGCCCGAGGTGCCCGACATCGTCGATGTGTTTCGCAAGGCCGCCGATATCCCGGCGGTCATCGACGACGTGCTCGCGATCGGTGCGCCGACGATCTGGGTGCAGCTCGGCATTTGGAACCAGGAGGCCGCCGAATACGGTGAGTCGAAGGGCCTCAACGTCGTGATGGACCGCTGCCTCAAGATCGAGCACGCCCGTTTCAATGGCGGCCTGCACCTGCTCGGTTTCGACACCGGGCAGATCACGGCGCGTAAAACCATTCGCTAGGCGGCGCTTGTTTCGGTTGGTAACTCAGGAAATCCGGGGCGACATCCGTTTGCCGCCGCACTGTTTCGGGGCCTCGACGCCCGCAACTCACGGATTACCGGAGTTGCCAACACACCGACGACCGGAGTTGACCACATCTACCCACAAACAGGGATAGGACGTGATCGGTAGGATCGGCAGAGTGGTTTTCACCCCTGATCCGCGCATTCGTGTCGCGATCCTCGGCCCCGTGTTCGTGGAGGGGCGCGACGGCATTCTCGCCTCGCCGTCTGGCGCGCTCGGACAGCGCCTGATCCGCTCCCTCGCGCTCGCCCGCAACCATGCGCTCAGCACCGACGCACTTATCGACGATCTGTGGGCCGACGAGCCGCCGAGCAATCCGAAGGCCGCACTCCACACGCTGGTTTCCCGCCTGCGCGGGGTCATCGCGGATGGCCTGCTCATTTCGACGGTGTCGGGCTACGCCCTGTCAACGGATGCCGACGCGACCGACATCGGCCTGGCTCGCGCACTGCAGAAAGAGGCTGCTGCAGCCGCCGTCACCGACCCGCGGTCAGCGCGTGAGTTCGTGGATGAAGCCCTCGCGCTCTGGCGCGGCGGCGCCGACGACGCCGCTCCCGTGCTGAGCCAACTGCGAACTTCTCTTGCGCGCACCCGGATCCAGCTGCTGGTTACCCTCGGCGAGCACGCGGCAGCGCTGGCCGATATCGACGCGCTGAGTGCGACGGACCCGCTCGACGAGCAGTTGGCGCTCGCCCGGATGACCAGTCTCGCCGCCGTCGACCGAACCGCTGAGGCACTGCGAGACTTCGCCGATTTTCGGGAATTGCTCAGTGAACAGCTGGGCAGCTCACCCTCCCGGGCGCTCATCGATCTCAACGCCACACTTCTCCGGGCCGACGACACGGTGACTGACGGCCGCGCCGCGCCAGCCTCCCCGCGCCGCCGCATCGGCCTGCGCCTCGCCCCCAACGCGTTGCTCGGCCGCGACGCCGATCTCGTTTCAGTCGAGCACCTGCTCGGCCGGGCCAGACTCGTCACGATCCTCGGCCCCGGCGGCCTCGGCAAGACCCGCTTGGCTCAGGAGTTGGCGCATCGCTCGAACGCAGCCTCGGTCATCGTCGTCGAGCTGGCCAGCTTTGGCAGCGACGACGACGTGACGCTCGCCCTCGCGACGACCCTCGGCATCAGGGAGCGCTCGGCCGGTCAACGGCTGAGCGAGGTTCCGGTCGGCGACCTGCGCTCCCGCATCCTGGCGCAGCTGGCCGAACACGAGACACTGCTCGTGATCGACAATTGCGAACACGTGATCGATGGCGCAGCGCGTTGGGTGGCCGACATCCTCGCGAGTACGGCAACGGTGAAGGTCGTGGCGACGAGCCGCAGCCCGCTCGCCATCGGCGCTGAGCAGGTCTACCCGCTCGGCTCGCTCGCCAGCAACGACGACCCCGCCGACCAGCACGACGGCCCCGCCGTGCAACTCTTCATCGCTCGCGCCGGTGCCGCCCGCCCCGGCGCGGTACTCCCTCGCGCCACGATCGCCCGGCTCTGCACCAAGCTCGACGGACTGCCGCTGGCGATCGAACTCGCTGCAGCGCGCATCCGTTCGATGTCGGTCGACGAGATCGAGCGCCGCCTGCAGAATCGCTTCGCACTCCTGACCAGCGGCGACCGGTCGGCGCCCGAGCGCCACCGCACGCTGCAGGCCGTCATCGACTGGAGCTGGAACTTTCTCTCCGGAATCGAACAGACCGCGCTGCGCCGCCTCTCTCGTTTTGCCGACGGCTTCGGGTCGGATGCCGCCGAGATGATGGTGCCGGGGCACGAAACCGTCGATCTGCTCGACGCACTGATCAGTCAGTCGCTGCTCAGCGTCAGCGAGAGTGCGGAGACCGGGCTGCCGCGCTACCGCATGCTTGAAACTGTGCGCGAGTTCGGCGCGCTCGAGCTGGAGAAGGCCGGTGACGTGCAGGCCGTGCAGGAGTCGATGTTCCGGTGGGCCGAAGCGTTCTGCCTCGAGAGCTATCAGCTGCTCGACGGGCCGGGTCAGCTTGATCAGTACCGCCTGATCACGCTCGAACACGACAATCTGCTGGCCATTTTGCGTCTCGCTGATGCCGCCGACCGGCCCGACGTCGTCGTGAGCATCTTCGCGGTGCTCGCCCAGTATTGGACGATGCGGGGCAACCACAGTGAAGTTGCCGCTTTCGCTCCGCTGATTCTGGCAGCGACAGCCGGCTATGCTCCGGATGCCGCCCACACGGATGCCGCAGCGGCCACCCTGATCTCCCTCGCGATGATGCTCTCGATGATGAACGACCGCACGGCGGCCCCCGCCCTCAGCGGCATCCGCAAGATCGTGCGTTCCGACACGGCACTCAGCCCGCGTCTGGCGGCCATCGCCGATTTTATCCTCGCTCCACGCGGAAAAGACGGCGCGCTGAATCAACTGGAGACGATTCGCCGCTCCCCCCTCGATTCGGTCGCTCTCGTCGGTCACATCGTGATGTCGCAGCTCGCCGAAAACGACGGCAACCTTGAGCACGCCGATGAAGCAGCCCGGCTCGCCTGGACCATCGCGTCGGCTCGCGGCGACGTCTGGGCCTCCTCGATGGCCGCCTCCATGCTCGGCCAGCTCGCGAGCCAGCAGAACCTCCCGACCGAATCGCTGCTCTGGTCGGATCGGGCCGAGGTGGGTTTGCGTGCGTTGAACGCGGAGGAAGACCTGCATCAGCTCGAATGGATGCGTGGCACCAACCTGGTCAGCCTGGGCCGACTTGACGAGGCCCGCATCGTCTTCGACCGGTTCATGACGGCCTCGGTCACCAACTCTCGGAACGTCGACCTGCGTTCGATCGGTCTGGCCGGGCGGGCTGAAATGGCACGTGCGGAAGGACGATTCGAGGATGCCGCGCGGCTGTACCGTGAGACGGTCACCACGTTCACAACGGCGAAAGACCGCGGTTCCCCCTGGTTCCTGATGGCGACGGTCGGTCTCATCGCGACCTGGATCACCGATGGCACCGGCGAACCCGCAGCGATTGCCCAGCACGCCGGCATCCTGCGCTCCCGCATTCTTGCGCTGGAACGCGCGCGGCCGAGCTTCGTCGACAAGCCGGTGCTCGGAACGGCGGCCCTCGGTTACGCACTCTGGGCGCTGAGCATGACCGAACACCGTGGGTTCGGCCTTGAGCTGCTTGCCGTGGCGGAAGGGCTGCATTCCCGGCAGGATCTTCCGGTGCTGCACCTCGACATCCATCTCGCTGCCGCCGAGACGATCGTTGGAGCGGATGCGTTGGCTGCGGCACGCGCTTCGGTCGCGGCGCTCTCGCTCGGCGAGCGGGCCAATCGTGCGCACGCGCTGTTTGCGCGGCGGCTGGGTGTGCAGAAGTAAGCGGTAGAAAAAGGCACACACGAAAAGCCCCGGCTGATCACGCGAACGTGAGCAACCGGGGCTTTTCCGTGGACCTACGCTTTGCGCATATAGGCGCGAACGGTCAGCGGCGCGAAAATCGCCACGATCACCGCCGCGCCGAGCAGGGCGAGTCCGGCATCCGCACCGAGAGTTCCCGAGGTGGTGACCTCCCGCACCGCGGTGACCAGGTGGGAGACCGGGTTCGCGTTGACGAATCCCTGCAACCAGTCGGGCATCGTCTTCACCGGCACGAAGGCGTTGGAGAGGAAGGTGAGCGGGAACAGGACCAGCATCGCGATGCCCTGCACGCTGCCGGCGGTGCGAGCGATCACGCCGAAGAAGGCGAACACCCAGCTGATCGCCCAGGCGCAGACGATGACCAGCAACGCGCCCGTCAGTACGCCGCCGAGTCCGGCTTCGGGACGGTAACCCAGGATGTAGCCCATCACAAAGGTCAGGGTCGTGGCGATGGCGTAGCGCACGGTGTCGGCCAGGAGCGCACCGGCCAGCGGCGCGATGCGGGCGATCGGCAGCGACTTGAACCGGTCGAACACCCCTTTGTCCATGTCTTCGCGCAGTTGCACGCCCGTCACGATCGACGTCGTGATGACCGTCTGCACGAGGATGCCCGGGATGATCACCGGCAGGTAGCTCTGCACATCACCCGAGATCGCGCCGCCGAAAATGTAGGTGAACATCAGGGTGAAGATGATCGGCTGCAGCGTGACGTCGAAGAGTTGCTCCGGTGTGCGCTTGATCTTGAGCAGACCGCGCCAGGCCATCGTGAACGAGTTGCGCAGCGACTGTTCGAGGCTGACGCGATTGCCGAGAGTGCGGCCGGCACCGGGGCTGATTCGGCCGGGAGCCGGCGTTGTGGGGGTC
>Ga0075017_100003293_pt1 | contig 10158 bp, 6 predicted proteins | sample AleBraG_ABR_2012_FD_71475 | JGI IMG/M metagenome (GOLD analysis project Ga0075017, IMG submission 71475) | Freshwater sediment microbial communities in response to fracking from Pennsylvania, USA - Alex Branch Run_MetaG_ABR_2012 | ecosystem: Environmental > Aquatic > Freshwater > Creek >... | reverse complement strand
AGCCAGGCTTTGCGGGCATGGACGATCAGTGTGTCGGCGCCTGCGGCGATGACGCCGCGCGCGAGCGCATCCAGCGCCATCTCCGGATCCTGATCATCAATGCCAATCCGGCATTTCACGGTAACCCGGATCTTCACTTCGCGCTTCATCGCCGCGACACCGGCGGCGACGAGCGCCGGCTCGGCCATCAGGCAGGCGCCGAAACGCCCGTCCTTGACCCGGTCCGACGGGCAGCCGACATTCAGATTGATTTCGTCGTAGCCGAAATCCTCGCCGATCCTCGCAGCGGTTGCGAGATCGCGCGGGTCCGATCCGCCGAGTTGCAACGCCACCGGATGCTCGATTGGATCGAAAGCAAGCAGCCGCCGGCGATCGCCGTGAAGGATGGCGCCGGTCGTCAACATCTCCGTGTACAGCCGGGCACGCCGTGTCATCAGCCGGTGGAACACGCGGCAATGCCGGTCGGTCCAATCCATCATCGGGGCAATGGCAAAGCGTCGGTCTAACATATTGTTTTCATTGATCTTCGCAGATTGAGTTGGTCCAACCGCTGGACCGACAAATAGTCGAAGGCATAGACCTAAAGCATTTTCCTTTCTTTTCAACGGCTTGATCCGACCACTCGATTATTTTCGCTTATTTCAGCCTTGCCCGGTACTGCACGGCAGTACCAAAATGCACGCGCAGTACCGCGCCTCGACAAAATGATTTGGCTGCGCCCAACTACGCCAGCTCGCCGAATTTGAAATGAGAACGGTACCGCGAGGGATACGCACGCCGAGAATTTTTCCAGATGCACTCGCTTCCTCGACCAGACGTTCCACCTTCGCTCGCGGCATAGGCCCAATCGCCGAAAGGAAGGCCCACTGATCCGGATACGGCGAACAAGACTCGTCGACGAACACGCTGTTGCCAGAGCTTCGCGCGCGTCCCTGAAGCGGCAAGGCAATCAAATTACCGAAGCCACCCGCTGGCATTGTATCCTGGCTCGGGAAAAGCCGATCGTAGGATCCGAATCCGATATCGGGGACGCGTTCCATCGCGTCGGTAATCAAGAAGGCTCCAAGACGGCGCGCCAATACCGCTGGAATCGGTTCATTGAAAAAATCCAGGCGTGGGCACCGTGTCCGGATCGGGACCGCTCATTGGCAACAGGTATTCCATGACGCTCGCAAGATTCCCGAAAAGCGAAGGCAGCTCTTCACCGTTCCCCTTCGTCGAAATCCGCTGCCAGGAACCGAACACGTATTGTCCGCAATCATCGGATAGACGTCCATAACGAACGGGGCGCCATTCGCGTCGGATAGCTCTCGGACGCCTCGGCCTTGTGGAAAAGGCAATGAGCGTGATCGTCGTCCTACGCGGGACGAACTCGATCGCATTATTTCGGCACTGGAAGCCAACCATCGGCAACAAATTCCGGTTGGGCGTCTCATTCGATTTGCGTCGCAACAGCGATGCGACAGGACGAAATTGCAAAAGTGAAGTGGCGCGACTTCAACGAGAGAGATCGAATGCTCATCATTCGAGATCGCAAGAATCCTCGAAAGAAGAAAGGCAACGATCAGCGGATTCCCCTGCGACGATGCTCGCTCGCATCGGCGTCATGAGGGCGATCAACCGGTGCCGCTAAGGCGCTGACATACCTAGTTAGCGAGACTGCTGCCTTTTCAACTCGAAGAACTCCTCAAAGAGTTGCTTGCGACTCTTAGGGGATGGCGTCGTCGCGTGTCGCGCCGCCGTCGGATCGATTCGGAGGCGAAGATCTGCGGCGCTTCCATTGGAAGACATCATTATCGCGAAGGCCGATAACACTAGAAACCTTCCAGTGTGCTTGAGAACAGTTGTCGGGAGCGCTTTGCCCAAAATTTATTCCTCGATGCGTTGGCCGATCAGCTCGCTACTCGTCGGTCCTCAGCCTGACCCTGACAAACCATGGTAAATTCTTTCTTAATATGCGCTTTCAGGACGCCTCCGCCATTTTTCGAGCGCGGTGAACTGAGCCGCTTACTTTGCTCGGCATCCGCTCGCCCAGATATGTTGCGGGGCACAAATACCATTCGATAGCAGAACGGTAGTTGCCAGCCTGCTCGATTGGGCAAATGCTGCCCTCAAGAACAAAACTTCACGGGAGAGAAGCATGCCCGGTCCGGACGAAAAGCGAGGCCCCCAGGGCCAGCAGTTCCTAAAGGCTGGAACGATCTCGTTTGATGGCTCTGGAATCGACTGCCTGGTCCGCAAAATGTCGGGCTATGGCGCAAATCTCGAGGTCGAAAGCCAAATCGGCATTCCCAACTCATTCGACTTGGTCATCGACACAGAGCACAGCAATCACCATTGTCACGTTGTCTGGCGAAAGGCGCGGCGGATCGGCATCGCGTTCGATTGAGGCCTGAAGATCCCGCCAGCATGCAACCGGCCGACCATCATCGTGTCAATGAAGCGATCCGATCACTGTCGGGTTGCCGCGCATCAGTAGAGGAATCTTTTCGCGCGCGGGCGCCATTCCGTTTGGTTAACGATTGCCTGATATTGTTTAATGCGCGTCGAGGATCGCGTGACATTCAGGAAACACGTTGTGCAAACATTTCAAACCACCAACCTCATTGAAGCAAGAGCATGCCGCCGCGCGCAATTTTCTGGTTGGATTAAGACGCTCAATGTCGGCGGAGCTTCGGTCACCGGTCTCGTTCATTCGGTGAAAGAGGATAGTCTTTGCAATCCAGCGCTATGGACCATCCGAATCATTGCAAAAGAGCAGCGTACATTTCAGCGCCAGCAACGCTATACGTCGGCATAAATTCTAGATCTCCGCTCCAACGGCTGGCGCGTCGGACATTCATGGCAGCGCGGCGCTCTGTCTCGATCTGGTGCTGCGATCGGTGTATGCGTCGAACATCGACTTGCTCCTAGCCAGGCAGCGGGCGGGCGTGCCGCGCTGTGGCGCTTCGAAAAACCGATCCTGTTGTGCGGCGCGCGCAACGGGGAGTGGCGAGAGGGACTCTCAGCAGCGCCAATGTTCGCAGTGGGGCCATTTCAGACTTCGAGCCGCGTCCGAGCCAGGTCCGCTTGTCCCTCGACAGCGGACATGCGGCGACTGCACCGCCATGTCGGTTTCGTGCCAACAAGGGACTCATGCACCGCAGCCTGCGCGTTGTGCAACTCCTCATACGAAGCTGGAGAGCACCGTCCGAAATCTCGGGATTGAGGTGGATGACGCCCTAAATATCGCCGAGCAGATCGAGCTCTAATCGTCGACCACCGGCATCACGCCTGACCATTGCCTTGGAGGTCGACGATCATTCCTCGCCGGCGATGTCCTTTTTCCGGATCCGCCGCACCGTCCACCAGATCGCAAGAGCGGCGATCGGTACGAAGGCCGCGGTCACAATGCTCGGCTCGGTCATCATCCGGCCGCTGTCGTGGGCGGCCTTCACCAGATAACCGAACAGCCCAACGACATAATAGGTGATGGCCGCGACCGAGAGGCCTTCTACCGTGGTCTGCAGCCGCAGCTGCAGCCGGGTCCGCGCGTTCATCGATTTCAGCAGTTCCTGGTTCTGCTGCTCCAGTTCGACGTCGACGCGGGTGCGCAACAAATTGGCGGCGCGCGCCAGCTTCAGCGAAAGACTCGATTGCCTGTTCTCGATGGTGACGCAGGTGCGCAATGCCGGCTTCATTCGCCGCGCCAGGAACGAGGTCCAGGTTGGCAACCCACCAACCTTGCGCTCGCCGATGGTTTGCAATCTTTGCTCGACGATCTCCTCATAGGCGCGGCTGGCACCGAAGCGGAATACGCTCGCGGCTGCGCCCGCCTCGACCTCCGCGGCCAGCGCTGTCAACTCGTCGAGCAGTTTGTGATTGCTGGCAAGATCATTGGTGCGGCGCATTTCTTCGGTGACCTCGACGAGCCGCCGCTCGGAGGCCGCGATCGACGGCGCGAGGCGCTGCGCTTCAGGCAGGCCGAGCAGCGCCAGTGTGCGATAGGTCTCGACTTCGATGACGCGCTGCACCAGCGCACCGGCCCGCTCCGCATCCATGCCGCGGTCGATCACCAGAATTCGCACGTAGCCGGAGGGTCCCGGCTGGAAATCGGTTGCGTAGACCGCGCGACCATCGGAATTTTCCGCCACCGCAAGGCTCGCGCGATCAAACAGCCGTTCCGGGGCGGTGCGCGGAGCGTCTTCCGCCAGCAGTTGCAGGTCGATCGCTACCAGCAGCGGGCCGGGCTGCGGGACCAGCCGCATCGGCGTCGCAAGCGAAGCCGCATCCGGATGGAATGGTATGCCGCCGTCATCGGCCGGCATTTCCCAGGTGTAGGTGGTGAATTCCGAATGCTGTTCCCAGCGCAGGATGGTGGTGCCGAATGGCGCGCGGTGATGTTTCTCTGCCGGCGCCGGCGGCGTGAGACCGCGCGAATTACAGAATTCAACCAGGTCGGCGCGGTCGGCCTGGGCCCGCGCGCCGGAAGTATCGAAACCGAAATGCAGAATACGAGACGGAACCTGCAGCGGCGTGAACGGCCGGGCGTGGAGTTCGCCGAGGATAGCGGCCCGCAGTGGATGCGGCATCAGCCGCGCCGCTTCGCCTTCGCCGATCAGAACCTCCGTGCTCATGGCTGTATTCCGCTCGGTCAAGCGCCCGAAAAAATGAACTCACGATCTGACTAGCATTCCATGGCCTCGGACAGAAGCGGAAAGGCATTGGCAGATGTTGCAAGGCAATGACCGAACGATAGCAGCCTCATAACTCAATCTGCGTCAAGCCGGCGGGTTCATGGTATCTATGATGCCGCCGGATCACGCAGGATGCGGGCAGCAGCAACCATCTCAATCAACTCGGTACAATAACCTGTAGCGCAGTGGGTGACACAATCTCGGTCACCGATCCAAAGGATAACGTCACAGGCAACGTCTATGACGCGGGCCGTCGCTTGATCAACACGACGTCCCCGGGGACATCCGCACCGCCGCGCGTGCGCTTTATCGCGACCTGCTCGCCGCCAATTGGGGCCACGAAGACGTCTGTTGGAAAGGGGTAACCGGAAGTGGTCGGCCGACGGTCAAAATGACAGTTTGACTCGAAAGAGACAGAAGCAAGGTGGAAATCCCGCAGTGCAGCGACCTGGTGCCCAAGCATAATGTGCTATCGTTTGTTCGAAAGCGCAGGGGCGGACCAGCGCCCGCCTCCGATTCGGAACGGTTCAAGCGAGGAGCTGACCGTGAACACTTTCTCATCACGCACTGCGAACTCGGCGAAAAGGATCGTAGTCATCCTGGCTACGCTGCCGATCTGGTCGGTCGCCGCGTCGGCGCAGTTGAACGTTCTGATATCGGGCGCATTCTCCGGAGCATACGAGCAGCTGTTGCCGGAATTCGAGCGGACGAGCGGCATCAAGGTCACAACTGGATCGGGTTCGTCGCAGGGAACAGGGCCGCAAACAATCGGCGCGCAGCTCGCACGCGGTGTGCCTGCCGACGTGGTGATCCTCTCCAGGGAGGGCCTCAATGTGCTGATCGCCTCGAACCGGATCGCCGCCGGAACGGACGTGGATATTGGGCGAGTCTCCCTCGGCGTGGCGGTGCGCGCGATGGCTCCGAAGCCCGACGTGAGCACGGTCGAGGGCTTCAAACAAGTCCTGCTGAAGGCCAAGACCGTCGCGGTCCCCGGGAGTACCAGTGGTATCTGGCTTACGACCGATCTTTTTCCGCGACTCGGGATCGCGGAAAAGATTAACGTCAAGGTGACGCCGCGCGGTACAGACGCAACCGGCATGGTCGCCGCTGGAGACGCGGACGTTGCGGTCATGCCGGTCAGTGAAATCGTGCGCGCGGCAGGCGTCGACTTCGCAGGCACCATTCCACCGGAGATCCAGCAAATCCAGGTACTTTCAGCCGCCGCCGTGGCGGGCTCAAGGGAGATTGAAGGTTCCAAACGCCTGATCGAATTTCTCGCCTCCGCGCGCGCATCCGAGGCCATCAGGAATAGCGGAATTGAGCCGCTCGCGATCTCAAGATAGAGCAAGCTGGCCGCTTGATCGTCTCGGATGCGATCATCGCTGCGGCAGGCGACGAAGCTGACGCGTGCCCTCGGGCATCGTTGCGGCAATGGGTTATGCCGATCCAGTCCTGGTTTGGGGATTGGAGGCGGCGCTTCCATGTCCGCCTTCTCTGGCGTGGACATGCCGCCACAGTCCCGGCATATCGGTTGTTGAGGGATGAACAGACCTGGCTCGGAAGCGGCCCCAGGTTTCCTTTGAATAATCCCGCGTGTGGCTTCCCGGGAACCTAACCAATTGCTATCGTCTAAGCAGTCCCAGAATTCAGTCTGGGACAGTCAGAAAAAACCCTTTTGGGAGGAACGAATGCATCGTCTAATTGCGCTGGCGGGCGCTGTGTGTGTCGCGCTTTTGATTAGCAACGGAGCCTTTGCTCAGGTACCACCAAATCCCGACAATCCCAACGATGCAATCGCGGATGCCTTGACTCCGCCGCCCTATGGCGAACCGATCAATATCGAGACCGCCAAGAAGGTGGCAGCCGCCGCCATCGCAGAGACGAAAAAACGAAATTGGAATGCGTTCTGCGTCTCAGTCGTCAACCCGAGCGGCGATCTGGTTTATTTCGAGAAGCAGGATAATTGCCAATACGCATCCATCGGGATCTCGCAGCACAAGGCGCGCGCATCTGCTCGCTATCGTCGTCCGACGCTTGTGTTCGAAACGCTGATCGGTAAAGGGCCCTATTTCGCCTATCTAACGACGCTCGATGACGTGATCGCGTCACGCGGCGGCAATCCGCTGCTGGTCGACGGCAAGGTGATCGGTGCCATCGGCGTGAGCGGCGGTTCCGGCTCGCAGGACAACGTGGTCTCGCTGGCCGGACAGGCTGCGCTCAAGTAAGACTGACACACAGCGTTGATAAAACAGTTCCGTCGGGGTTTCCATCCCGGCGGATTTGCACAGACTGCGGTATCGGTCCTGCGGAGCCTGCAGCAAGTTACGCGCAGGTGGTTTTGAAGTCATCGCCTGCGTTGGCCGACCCGAAACTAGCTACCGGTGATCTTTCTCGCTTCGCTCTGGATATCTCCAGCCTATTTCTACGGTTCAGACGCTGCTCCTCGAAATAGTTCCTTCTTCGATCAACCTTTCGAGTTCCGACTCGGGTATTCCAAGTTCATCCTTCAGAACGTCCGCCGTATGTGCTCCGAGGCGCGGCGGTGCGTCGCGATAGGCGATAGGCGTTCTCGAGAACCTGATGGGATTACCGATCATCCTGATCGCCGACTGACCCTTCGACAGGTTTTGTTCGACGACGAGCCCACGCGCAGCGACGTGCGGATCGGAGAAAACCTCGTGCATTTCGTTGATCGGACCGGCGGGAATTAGTTGGGCGTCTAGCAAGCCGAGCAATTCGAGTTTCCGGAAGCTCCCGATTCTACTGATTAGTATTTCTATGAGTTCACCGCGATTGCGGACGCGGTCGGCGTTCTTCTGGAAACGCGGATCCTCGGATAGTTCGGGAACGCCCAGGATCGCCGCGAGCCGCGCGAACTGTGCGTCGTTCCCCACGGCGATGACGACATGTCCGTCGCTGGTGGCGAATGCCTGATAGGGCACGATGTTGGGATGCGCGTTCCCATGACGCCGCGGCACCTTGCCGGACGTAAGGAAATTCATGCCCTGGTTCGCCAGCGTAGCAACCTGCACATCGAGAAGGGCAAGATCGATATGCTGCCCCTTTTCGCTGGATCCCCTTTCGTTGAGCGCCGCGAGGACAGCGACGGTGGCGTACAATCCCGTTAGGATATCGGCCACGGCGACGCCGACCTTCATCGGCTCGCCGTCCGGAGCACCGGTGATGCTCATGAGACCGCCCATCGCCTGAACAAGCAAATCGTAACCCGGCTTGTCCTTGTACGGGCCGGTTTGGCCGAAGCCTGAGATCGAACAATAGATGAGGCGCGGATTGACAGCAGAAAGCGCTTCGTAGTCGAGCCCCAATCGCTTAAGGCCGTCCACCTTGAAATTCTCGATGACGACGTCACATGACTTTGTAAGCGCGGCGACGATTTCTCGTCCCTCGCGCTTGCTGAAATCCACAGCCACTGATTTCTTGCCACGGTTGGCAGAAAGATAGTACGCGCTGAACAGATCCGCTGCGTGCTCACCGACGACGAAAGGCGGTCCCCATCCTCGCGTGTCATCCCCCTCCCCGGGCCTCTCGATCTTGATGACTTCGGCGCCCAGATCCGCCAACAGTTGCGTTGCCCAGGGGCCGGCCAAGATCCGGCTGAGATCAAGAACACGCAATCCGGTCAAGCATGCATTCATCGTCGACTCACAGGAGCGCCCGAATGCCGGCAAAGGCATGGCTAAGGATCAGGGCGAGCACGTCGCGCGCGCTGTTGTCCGTATTGACGCCTTCCAAATTCCGCGTGTGGACTGGTTATATCAAGGTTTTTCTGATACCATCGATAATTTCATAAAAGGCATAAATCGATGACCACCCCGGGAATGCCCGACCTTACCTCACGCCAACTGCAGACCATCCTCGCACTGGCGGAATACGAAAGCTTCATCGCTGCCGCCTCGCTGCTCAAGACCTCCCAGCCGGCAGTGACCCGTACCGTCAAACACGTCGAAGAAGTGCTCGGCATCAAGCTGTTCGACCGGAGCACCAGGTCGGTGCAGATAACAGCGGCGGGCAAGGAGTTCGCAGCCGTTGCCGCGCGGATGCTGAACGACCTGAAGATCACGCTCCAGAGCATGCGCGAGCTTTCAGACCAGCGCCGGGGACAGATCATTATCTCGAGCATCATGTCAGTCGCGAACGGAAAGCTTCCGGGGCTCGTGTCCGCATACCGCCGCGACTATCCGGGCATCGAACTGCATATTCGGGACGGGGTTCACGGAACGGTCATCGAAGACGTGCGCAGCGGCACCGCCGACTTCGGCATCACCTATCTTGGCGATCTGCCTGATCCGTTCTTGTCGGAGCGGGTCGGCAGCGAAGGTTTCACCGTTGTGCTTCCTAAGAATCATCAGCTAGCGCGGAAAAAAACCCTGTCTCTTTCCGATTTGAAAGCCGCACCGCTGGTTTCGTTACCGAGCGATTCCAAGACAAGGCGGGTCATTGACGGAGCCGCCTCGTCATTGGGACTGACCTTGAACCACGTTGTGACCGTCTCGCAGTTCGCTACCATGCTAGGTTTCGTGCGTGCCGGCATTGGATTGGCGATCGCACCCAGGAGCGGTGTTGCGAGCTTCTTGGGTAAGGAGCTGAGCGCCGTGCCGATCCGAGGACGGCCACTCCCGCGCGATCTTGGGTTCATAACGCTCAAGGAAAGGGCGCCGTCCGTTGCGGCCACTGGCCTGATGTCGCTGATCAAGGGATCTTGGGGCAAGACGGGGCGATAGACCCCAATTTATGCGATTTCAGTATCAATCTTGGCTATCAGGTTTTTCTTGGCATAGAACCAATTGCTCTTAGGATGGCGTTGTGAAGCCGCGGGAGAACGCAAATGGCAACGCAGACACTTGAGCAGCTCGGCAAATCCGGTGTCATCGAGGCTGTGCCGAGTGGCACGGATCTCATCGAACTCTACTACGATCGCGGGTGGTCGGACGGTCTTCCGGTAGTTCCACCGACACAGGAAAAAATCGACGCTTTTGTCGCGGTCTTGGGCGGCGATCCGGAGTTCGTCGAATGCAAGGTGGCTCCTCGGTGGGGTGCACTCACCCGCGAAGTGCTTGCGATCAATATGCTGATGGCCGGATGCCGTCCAGAATATGCCCCGATCGTCCGCGCCGCGATGCTGGCTTTGACCGATCGTGCCTTCAACCTCAACGGCGTTCAGGCGACTACGCATGTCGCGTCACCACTCATCATTGTCAACGGTCCACTTGCAGCCGAAGTCGGAATGAACGGCGGCGCCAATGCTTTTGGATCCGGTAATCGCGCAAATGCGACGATCGGCCGGGCCGTACGCCTCATCATGCTGAACGTCGGCGGCGGATGGCCGCCTGATTTCGACAAGAGCACCCTGGGTCACCCAGGCAAGTACAGCTACTGCGTCGCCGAGAACGAGACCGATAGCCCGTTCGCTCCCTACCATGTCGAGCAGGGATATCGTCCCGAGGATTCCACAGTCTTTGCC
>Ga0075017_100003292_pt1 | contig 10159 bp, 15 predicted proteins | sample AleBraG_ABR_2012_FD_71475 | JGI IMG/M metagenome (GOLD analysis project Ga0075017, IMG submission 71475) | Freshwater sediment microbial communities in response to fracking from Pennsylvania, USA - Alex Branch Run_MetaG_ABR_2012 | ecosystem: Environmental > Aquatic > Freshwater > Creek >... | reverse complement strand
CCGTGGTGGTGCCGGTGCCAATTGGGTTGCGGCAACTCGTCACGGAGCGCGGGTACCTGGCCCCCGGTGAGCCGCTGATCAAAGACATCGGGGCCCTCCCAGGGGATAGGGTCTGCATCGATGACCAATCCGCCAGTGTGAACGGTCGCGTGGTGGGACCGGTGGCGAGATGGGACTCGAAGGGCCGGGGGCTGCCGAGCCTTCGCGGCTGCCAGATTGTGCCGGCAGGATGGTTCTGGCCGCTGAGTACGAGGATCACGAATTCGTTCGATGGGCGCTACATCGGCGTGCAGCCCCTAAGCGCCATTGTGGGGGAGGCGAGGGCGGTATGGACTTTTTAGCGCTCGCCCACACCTGCGGGCCGGCGGTGGATCCGGTGACCACGGCGGCCATTGTGAGGCTCGAGAGCGACTATCAGCCCCTCGTCATTCGGGACAACACGCTGCACCGCTCCTGGCGGCCGCGGACCCTGCAGCAGGCCCGAGAGCAGGTGAGTGCGTGGGAGCGCCAGGGCCATCAACTGGCCATTGGGCTCATGCAGGTCTCGACACCCTGGATCCATGCACTGGGCATGCGCTCGGAGCAACTGCTCGATGCGTGCTGGAATATTCGCATCGGCACAGGGATTGTGGCGCGCTCCTTCCAGCAGTGTGAGCAGGGCGGCGCGCCGCCCTATCAGGCTCTGGCGTGTGCCCTGTCGATGTATTGGTCGGGCAGTGGCGTGCGCGGGGGTGCCTATGTCAACGCGGTGTTTCAGGGCATGGGCAGTCCCTATCGCGTGCGCGTCACTGAGGGGGTGAGCGACGGGCTGCTAGGGGTGCACAAACCACTCTCCTCGCCAGGGGCGTGAAACTGTCAAATCCCAGCTTTTGAATGACCGCTTCGTTTGCGCCACAGGAGTCATTGCCAGTCGGTCCCGGCCCAGAGCGGACACTCGCGTGCCAAATTGGTTTGCGCCAAAGCAGCCGTTCGAATGGCCGGGCAACTGTACATAACCGCCATTGCCCGTTGGGCCCACGGCCCCAGGGCCCTGCGGCCTAATCCACGGCCCAATATTGACGGCATAAGCCAACGGTGCTGTAGTCGGATCAGATGGTTACAGCCACCGAAATTGGTTATCCGGCGAAAATGCCGTCTTGTACTACGGCACTTCGGCGGTCTACTTAGCTGTTAGAGGGCTCTCAATGTCACCTCATCAGATCATCGCCGTCGCAGTTCGACTATTTGCCGTGTGGCTTGTCCTCTCTGGCACCGGGACCGCGCTGTCGATCTACTTCGCAGGTGACTTGCCGCTCGCGCTTACGATTGCCGCTGTTGCGGCAATACTTGTCCTGGCGCTCTGGCTTTTCCCCCAAACCATAGCGCGTAAGCTTCTTTCCTCGCCCGTGTCGGAATCGGCGGCGACGGCAACTCCAGACCTTTGGTTAACCATGGGCTGCTCCCTGATTGGACTGTGGTTGCTTTCGTCGGCTCTGCCGGCCGTCATCAGCAATATCTTTGTGTTGCATTTCAAAAGCAGTGCGCTCGATGACTCCACAAGGGCGTATGTCGGCCTAGCGCGTTACCTGCTGGAAATCGTGATTGCTCTTTGGCTGATTCTGGGGGCAAAGGGATTCCGAAAGGTTTATTGGTGGGCGCAGAATGCGGGGCGTAAGTGAGCCCTCTAACAACGCGTTCGAGCGGTCCGTGATGCGCTGTCGCGTGCGCGCCGCGAGCGCCCTGGGTTATTGTGCGCCCGCGGCGCGCAGCCGCGCTCATCGCGCGGCCGCTCAACGCGAGCGTTAGGCAACGGACTAGGAGTCATCTCTTGGAATCACCCGTTCAGAAGAGCAGCAAACGTCAGCGCGCCGACCTCGTCAAACCTTATCAGTGCAAGAACCTTATCGCTGTCATTGAAGATCCGCACGACATTAAGAACATCGGGACGGTGATCAGAAATGTTTGCGCTTTGGGAGTCGAGAAGACGTACATCGTTGACCCTAGGAAGGCACTGCCTAAGGACTGGCAGGAGATGCGCACCCGAAGCTCGCTGTCGGGTACGTCCGCATCAGCGATCAAGTGGAGCTTTGTAAAGAGATTCGACAGTAGCGAAGACTGCCTGGCGCATTTGGAGAAAAATCGCTTTGTCTCGATTGTCACGTCGCCACATGTCAAAGGGCGAGAGAATGTTGTGTTACACGAAGGCGACTTTACCACCCACCACAAGCTAGCTGTGTGGTTTGGAAGCGAATCTAGAGGCATTAGTGACCTGGTCGTGAAGCGGTCGGTTCTGTGCGTAAACATTCCCATGCTTGGAATGATCGAAAGCTTAAATTTAGGTACAACCTCCGGTATCGTCCTATACGAAATTACAAAGCAAAGGCGTGCTTATCAAAGAATGTACAAGTATCGCGGCAAGCGTGGGCGGAAGTTCGTTGCCTAACTACGCGTTCGAGCGGACGGTGAAGCAGCAGCGCAACCATCGGCGTGATCGCGCCGCCGCTCAACGCGAGCGTTAGCCATCACATGGATCTCGCCCGGTACATCAGGGGAGCGTTTCCGGATGGGCTAACTTATAAGGACGCGGCGCAGCTTTGTCTCTCGCTATACTGCAGCACCGATGGACTCCCTGAAGCTTTGAAGTTGCACTGTTCAAAGGATGGGCTGGCGGAAGTCTTTGCTTCTCTCGCCCGGCACGGCTTCGTGAGGGGTGACACGTTATTGTCTTCCCTTTATGGCGCCAATTTTCATGACGTGCAAGATAAGGGTCACTGGATCGAGGTGATTGCATCACTATTCAAGATGGGCAACACAGTCGATATTCAATCGGGGCGAGCGCTTGTGGGCGTCCTGACGGCTAACAACCGCATGGAGCGCACGCGTGAACCATAAAGTGCCAAGCACGGACGTGGGTGCCGGCGGCGCTCATGCGGAGCGTTAGAAGACTCTCAATGCCCGCGCTCGAATCGTCCGCGAAGTCTCAATTTGAGCGTATGGCAGTGCGCCGGGCTGTGCTGAAGGCGCTTTACGTTGGACTTCCGATTCCGCTCGCCCTCATTCACATCGCAAATTTGCCGGCAGTCCCATGGCGCTTGTATCTCACCACCACCCGAGGCGGCACCGCCCTGGCGCTATATCACGCCATGGCAGTAGTCTGGCCCTACGGCGTGTCGGCGCTGTTTACCCTGCCGCGCATGACAGGCCGCTCCCGGGAGTTCTGGACAACTGCCGTGGCTTTAGTACTGACAACTGGTGGAATGCTAGCAGTCCTCTTAATACCTAGTGTCCTTACGTCGGATATTCCCGGAGAACTTCCACTGCCTCTCTTTTTCTATGCATTTTGGCAGGCATTCATCCTAATTGTCTTGCGTCCTCAGCATTCCGGTAAGTCTTCTAACTACCGCATCGAGCGCACGGGTGAGAAATAAAGTGCCAAGCTCTGGCGTGGGTGCCGCCGGCGCTCATGCGGGGCGTTAACCGTCACCTTCATGAACCTCCATGATTACCTGCTGACCCAAGAGGCGCGCGATTGGCCGAAGCTGCTAGCCGGCTGGGGCAGAGAACTACCGCCCGATTTTACGCTCTGGATGGTCAACCGCCTCGGTGACCTCATCATCGTTCTTCCGGACGGCTCGGTGGCCTACTTCGACGTTGCGCTGGCCAAACTGGAAAGACTGGCTGACAGCAAAGACCACTTTGCGACATTGATCGATGAAGGCGACAATGCCGACGGGTGGTTGGCCATTCCCCTGATTGATAGGCTCGTTGCAGCGGGCATTAGGCTAGGTCCCGGGCAGTGTTACGGCTTCAAAATCCCGCCTATCCTCGGGGGTAGCTACGACGACTCAAACTTCGAGCCGACCGACCTGGCCGTCCACTATGGTCTCCTTGCTGACATACACCGGCAGACACGAGATCTTCCTGATGGAACGAAGATTGAAGTGGTGGTGGGAAAGTGACGGCTAACTGTGCGTTCGAGCGGTCGCTATCAGCGTGCGGTGCGCGCTCGGCGCGCGCGGCAAACAAGTTTGCGCGCGCCTCACTAGGTCGGCGTCTGCGCGGCGCCGCTCAACGCGGGCGTTAGACCCATGGGTAACTTGCACAGGGTGGCGGCACAACAGGTCACAGGCGCTGGCCTTAGCCTTACTGCTCGTATCATTCTAGGCTCGTTTTCCGCCCTGTTTGGCGCTGTGATGCTCTTAATCGCGCCGCCTACTGATAAGGCTGCGTATTTCTACGCGTTTGCTGGTCTCTGCTTCCTAATATGCGTCGCATGCATTGCGTCTGGTCGGCTTCGCCAATTTTGCGGTAGCGTCATTGGCACCATACTTCTTCTCCTCTCCGGCTGGTTCCTATACTCACAGCTGCAATCCGGCCACCTCTTTTCAAGGGGCCTGGGGGACCCTTCGCTAATTGGCTCGATACTCTTCTTCTTTGCCTTTGGAATTCCAGGAATCCGGTATGCCATTAAGGTGCGCTTCGGTTTGCGTCGTGCACAGGTCTAACAATCGGTTGGAGCGATCTCGGGGCCGCGTCTTCGTTGGGCCAAGGAGGAAGTCGATGAGTGGGATCAATCAGCTTCGTTGGACGTCGGCGCAACCCTGCGTCGCTCAACAGGATCGTTAGGCGTCACTTGAGTGCCCCGCAGACATTTCGCACGTCGCCGAGCTCCTACGCGGCGTTATGCGGCGTGCTATCTATACCAATGGTGCTTTGCTGGTGGGGTGTACTTCTTTTGGGCCGACGCGATCTAACATTGGTGTCTGCCCTTTTAACGGCTCTAGTAATCACAGCAGCGGTGTGGTTAGCATACTTTCGGCTTCGTTTTGACGACTCAGGAATTGAATACCGCGACCTATTTAGTAGGAACTTTAGGCTCCCTTATACGGAAATCTCATCGTTAAAGTCGCGCACACTTTCCGGTCAATTCTCGGCGACAGAGTGGACGCTTCACCTTCACGATGGCCGCAAAGTGCGCATAAATCTGAAGCCGTTTCCCCTCGAGGCGTGGCAATTACTGCGCCAGCGAGTCCGGTGGGATACCTAACTACGGTTCGAGCGGACGGGGGCGCGATGAGAGCGAATAACGATCAAACCATTGTCCAGCGGTACGGTGCGCGCCTGCGCGCTCATGGCGCCGCTCAACCGGGGCGTTAGGCGGCGCAAATGAGTTCCCAGTCGCCGTCGAGCAATGGATCGCTGCCGTTCGACGCCAATAGCCAATCGGCGCTATGGTTCAGCGTCAGTGAGGCTCACCGCACGGACGAACAGGCAGCTTATTTCATGGCTGCGCAGGCATCCATCGCATCTCGTCGCAGTGGGGTGCTGCTAACTCTGCTATCGCCAGAGCTCATTGTTCGTCTGGATCAGCGTTTGCTGGCGGACCTAAATATCACTTCGGAATCGCTTGATCTATTAATGAGCCCTTACTCAAGAGAGCACGTCGCATCCGGTGGGAGCGCGCGACGTAGAGAATCAATTACAGCTAATGATATTCGGGCCGTGCTGGGCCGCGTGCATTTCTACGGCCGCAGAAGGATTGCGAGTCACGAATTTGAGCTTTACGGCCATCATGCAAGCCTCGGCCTTGTGCTCGTGGGAATAAAGCACGTAGCAGCCAGCCGGTCTGGCACCGCGCGCGACGAACTGTGGGTGTCAACGGCTAGGCGCATAGGTCGCGATGAACGCACCGTACTTTTGAGAGGCAACAGGATGAGACCCGTTAACTGGTCCGCCGTCTAACAACCGCTTGTAGCGAACGCGCGGGTGGGTGCATTCTTTGAGGCATGCTGGTGCGAGTTCCTTTAGATGGAGTGCCTCCATTTGTCGGCAACGCTGGACGCGTTGCTGAAGCGGAGCGTCGGGCAACCTTAGTGGCTCACCTATAGGGTAAGTACGTGCCGTACGCATTCGTTCTCGCCGGGTCTGTGGTTTTTACGGTCGCCAGTGCTACGGTGACCCTCGGATGCATGGTCTGGGTGCGAGCACGTCGTTGGTACTCCTATGCGTGGCGCGCCTGGCTTTGGGCAACTCTCGGCTTCGTGCTGGCCATTGCTTTACTGATCGCCTCATTTATGCCAACCCTTAGTCGCGTGGGCATCTCCAGTGCACCAACTCTCCAGTATCATGTTCTTGGCGCATTGCTCGCCGCAGTGGCGGTGTTTGGGCGGTTCGTTGCCTCCGGGGTCGGCATCCTGGCCGGTACGTTGCTTGGAATCTGGCTTGCTGCACGGAAAGAACGAGCATCAGGGGCGATTGCCTAACTACACTTCGAGCGCACGCGTGAACCACAGACTACCAAGCTCCAACGACGAGGGCACCGCCAGACCGTGCGAAAGCAGCCACTCGCAACCGGCCGCATTGGGTCAGGAGTGTGGGTTGCCTGTCACCGGCAAGAATGGACTGTTGAATCGCCAGAGAGACCGCGACGTATCCCGAGGATAACGATGGTGGCAGAATGCCCGATTATATGGTGCTCAGCAATTCCGCCGCTCAACTACTCGAGAGCGTCGGCTATGTCGTTGTTCCAGGGGTTCTCTCAGAGACCAACGTTGAGCGCTGGTCGGGGCTAATCTCTAGCGCTGCGGATGTGCAGCATAGCACGCGACGGTTGCTGGACGCGCCCTGGTGCGCGGATCTCGCTGAGCAGCTTTGCGTGAATCCAGATCTTAGCCCTTTGCTGCCCCGAAGCGCTTTGGCGGTGCAGTGCACATTGTTCGTGAAGTCCGCAGAGAACAACTGGCTCGTATCGCTGCACCAAGACCTGAGCATTCCGGTTGCCCACAGAGTTGAGAGTTCGCAATGCTGCGGGTGGTCGCTGAAAGAAGGCGATCTTTTCGTTCAGCCGCCAGTCGCGGTCCTACAGGAGATAGTTGCCTTCCGCGTCCATTTAGACGACTGTGACGAGCGAAACGGCGCGTTGCGTGTGGTGCCAGGATCGCATCGCCTGGGTCGCCTAACCTCAGCCGCAGCCATGAAGGAACGCGACCTATGCGGCGAGTGCTCGATTGCAGTGCCGCGAGGCGGGGTCATGGCGATGCGACCACTTCTGCTGCACGCCTCGTCGAAAGCCTCCGGGGATACGCCCCGGCGCGTGCTTCACTTTGTCTTTGGACCGAGTAACTTGCCAGAAGGATTGCGCTGGCCTGCCCGCAAGCGGTCACTCATGTCTCGTTTCAAGGAACTGCGAAATAGCGCTTCAGATTCGCCTCGCCCATCGTCAATTGGGCCAGACACTGACGCTTCCTCCGCTCGAGAGACTTAATAGACACCTTTTCTACAGCTGTTTCTACTCGCTGCAACTCGGCTATCGATGCAGCGTAGGTACCCAGCGGATCGCTACGCCCGCTACAGATTGTAGACAGCGACAGAGGGCTACCGTCTGACTCGTCGACCGGCAGTACACTAAGTTCATAGGTCGGATTTTGTCCAAGGCCAGCAAATAGCGCGTCCTGAAGCTCCTCCGTTGCGCCGGCATCTGTACCCGGGCTGATAGCAATGGCGACGTCAACCCATTCGGGCTTACCGGAGGATACGTGGGCCGTCAGGTCCGACCATCCCGTCGTCTCCCACAGAGACTGGACTACTGCAGCGGCGCCCTCGTTCCTTATCCTAGCTAGAAATAGCTCGGGGTTCTGAGGGGACCGGTCCGCGGAGATTGCGCACACTGCGCCGGAGGTGGCGAGGCACAAGGCGATTATGGTAGCGCTTCGGCACATGACTGAAGCATAACTCCGTTTCCGTAAGCGGACACTCGCGAACGTCCTCTTTGGGTCAGGACTGCGCCTTCCCTGTCACCGGCAAGAATGGAACTGTAAAGTCCGCCAGAACGACGGCTTCCGAGGGACCAATCTGACAGCAGACGGCCGAGACTCGTCATTGATGGTTTCGGTTTGGCGGCGTCTAAACGGCCATTCCCTAGGCTGGCTTTGATACGTGCTTGGCGTAATCCGCCACCAGCCCGGCATAGTTGGTCATCGCCGGAAAAGTCTCGAAACTATGGCGAGCGGGAGTAGCCGCCCAGAGAAGTTTTTCGCTCGTGTAGGTTTCGATGAATGGCACAAACCAAGACGCGTCGTCGAACATTGTTGGTCGAACGTTGACGAATTGATCGACGCCGTTCGGCCTAGTGAACACCCAACTCTTGCAATGCGAGCAAAAGAAGTGTCGGTGCTCCCCGTGCAACCCGCCAATGACAGGTTCGCCTTCGGTCACCGCGAAACCACTGCTCGGAAACATGGCGGTCAAAGAATACGCACTAGCGCTCATTCGCTGACACCCTCGACAGTGGCAGGCCATAGTCAAAATAGGTGCTGCGGTTGCTCGAATACGCAGTTGCCCGCAGCGACATCTGCCATTCCAAGGCAAATACCAGTCGATTGTCACGAGTTTCTCCAAGTTTCCAATTACAGACTTCTTCGAGTATATCTAGCCGGAAAGCTGACGTTTATGGCAGGCGGCTTGGGGTCAGGACTGCTCCTTCCTTGTCACCGGGGTTGTTGAATTGTAAAGTCCGTCGGAACTGCGGCTCCGGAGCGGCTCAGTCAGGGGTACACCTGCAGTTGCGGCGCAGTCCGAACGTAACCATCATCGTGTGCTCTTCGCCGCAGGGCGCGATGGTTGGGTCACTGGAGGCACTCGGCAAGATCCCTGAAGCAAAGATGATGTTGCCTCCCCGTCAGCGTCACCAAGAGGGCGGCATCACGTGGAAACGAGCTGACGGATAAAGGAAGCGGAGATCAGGAACGATGGCACTGACAAACCTGGTTCTAAGATGGTGTCCGTCATGCCATTGTTTTCGCGTCAAGAATTGTGGAGCACTGTTCAATCGATACTGCTTTGCAGTTGGTTTCTTCGGCGAAGATCGCTGCATCGACGCGTTAGGGTCAGAATCCCGAGTATAAAGACACTAACATCACTCATAGTTCCACCGCCCCCGCCGCCGCCTTGGGCGCCGCCTGTTGGAGTCGTCGATGCTTCAGCAGCTGAGAGAACCACGGTGGATCCGTTGACGCTGGCAACTTTAAAGAAGTACGTGGCCCCGTTAGATAAGCCACCTACCGAATATGAAGTTCCGTTAACGCCTGTCGCAATTGGTGAACTCGCTTCAGCGCCCGCGGCCGTCCCCTCGTAGACGTTATAACTCGATGCGCCGGCTGCATTGGCCCACGTTAGAGTGACGGAGTTATTTCCCGGAAGTGCTGTGAGTTGTGTCGGTGCGGCGATCGGCATCGCTGTGACCTCGCCCGAGGGAGGTCCGCTTCCAGCCTCATTAACCGCGACGACAGTGAAGTAATATGCCGTGCCGTTGTGAAGGCCGGTCACCGTCGCCGCGGGTGTCGTAATCGCGGTTATGGCCGCTGTAGTTCCCTCCGCACCGGGAGAGGTAGCTTGATAGACATCGTAGGTATTGGCGCTAGTGGTCGGGCTCCAGGCAAGTGTGATGGAGCCGCTGGTCGCCCGAGAGGTTGGGGTGCTCGGTGGTGTGGGCAAAAGCGCCAGCTTGTAAATGGTGGGGTCGTGTGTGAATGCGCCACTGGTCATTCCGTAAAGTCGCCCATCCGCCCCTTGGATTAGACCGCCTGCCGGAGCGCCACCCTCTGATGCTGAGAAGGAGTGCAATGGTGTCACAGCACCACTTGGGGACATGCGAAAGATTGTACCGCTGTTGTAGACGCCGCCGTAAAGCGTGACCCCATAGAATGCTCCATCGGTGGCCAGAGTCAAAGATCCGACTGGTTGTGAGCCGGCCGGCGTTCCGCAACTGCAGCCAAATTCCCATAGATCCGTGTATTCCCCAAATGTGGTCACCGTGTACACGTTACCTGCCCCAGCGGAACTAAGCTGAGTCATGCCATAGGGTGAACCGTCGGGACCGAAAGTGAGTCCCCCGAGCACGTTGGTCGCTGTGTATGGAAAGAAATGCAAAACGGAAAACTGGCCAGCGGTAGTCAGCCGAAATACGGTACCATCGCCGCCGACGCCGGCATTGAATCCGCCAACGCTCGTGGCACCGTAGAGGGCTCCATCCGGGCCAGCGACCAGTGCGCCGTTCACTCTGGCCCCTTCGGACCCGTCGGCGGCGAAATTGTGCAATGTTGTCACTGTGCCTGAGGGGGTCATTTGAAAGATGGTTCCAGCCCCGCCTGCGCCCCCCGAGGTTGCCGTCCCATAGTAATTT
>Ga0075017_100003291_pt1 | contig 10159 bp, 8 predicted proteins | sample AleBraG_ABR_2012_FD_71475 | JGI IMG/M metagenome (GOLD analysis project Ga0075017, IMG submission 71475) | Freshwater sediment microbial communities in response to fracking from Pennsylvania, USA - Alex Branch Run_MetaG_ABR_2012 | ecosystem: Environmental > Aquatic > Freshwater > Creek >... | reverse complement strand
TGGAACTCGAGTCCGGGCTCGCGGACCTGACAGGCATGGAATCAGCGTTGGTCTTCTCGACCGGCTACTTGGCCAATCTGGGAGTCACGACGGCGCTCGGCGGACCCGGGACCCTCATCGTTGCCGACGAACATTGCCACGCTTCGCTCATTGACGGTTTCCGGCTGAGCCGTTCGAGGGTGGAAACGGTTCCGCACAACGATCTCGGCGCAACCGGGCACCAGCTGCGCACCCGCACTGAACCCCGGGCCTTGATCGCGGTCGAGTCCATCTACAGCGTCTTCGGGGACGCCGCCCCGCTCCCCCAGTTGCTGGCATTGGCCGAAGAGCACGACGCGACGCTCCTCGTGGATGAAGCCCACAGCCTCGGGGTGGCGGGCAACGGCGCGTTTCAGGGCCGCGGTTCGGTGGCCGGAACGGAACTTGCCGCCCACCCCAACGTGGTGCTGACCGCGACGCTTTCCAAGTCACTCGGTAGCCAAGGTGGAGCCGTCTTGGGCAGCGCGCTGCTCCGGGAACACCTCGTCAACAGGGCACGCAGCTTCATCTTCGACACAGGACTCGCGCCGTCGTCGGCTGCCGCTGCACTGGCCGCCGTCGGAATCATCCGTGCGGAACCTTGGCGCGCCGCGGCCGTTCACCGGAACGCTTCCAGCCTCACGGCGGGACTGATGCATTTTCTGCAGTGGAGGGGCACCGCCGTCGAACCCTTTCAACAGGCCGGTGCCGTGCAATCCATCCCCATGCGCTCCGCCGCTGCTGCCCAGGAGGCAAGCAAGGCCGCGCACAGGGCGGGGGTCCGCGTCGGCTGCTTCCGCCCGCCATCAGTTCCCGACGGCGTCTCCCGCCTCAGGCTGACGGCCCGCGCCACCCTGACGCCCCACGACATCGACTACGCGTGCGCGACGTTGCGCCGTATCTTGGAGGAAACGCCATGAAACTGCCACCAATAGTGCTGGTCACCGGGACAGACACCGGCGTCGGCAAAACGGTCACGACGGCGGCACTAGCGTCCGCCCTGCAGGCTGAGGGCCGGTCTGTGGCCGTGTACAAGCCGTGCCAGAGCGGAGCTGCTGTTGGCGACTCCGACTGCACCGAAATCGCCCGCTTGGCCGGACCGCTCACGGCCGAGGCCGGCGTCGTGCTTCAAGAACCCCTCGCCCCCGTGCCCGCAGCGGCGCTCGACAGAGTCGCTTTGCCGCCGCTGGCGGCACATGCCATGCGGGTCCGCGAACTCGCGAGCACCCATGACCACGTCCTCGTGGAGGGTTCCGGTGGACTTCTTGTGGAGCTAGACCACGACGGCGGCACGCTGGCGGATCTGGGCAGGCACCTTGGGCCGGATGCGGGCTTTGTTGTGGTTGCCCGTCCAGCCTTGGGAACCCTCAACCACACGGCACTCACCCTCGAAGCCCTGGAACGCAGGGACCTGGCCGTCCAGGGCGTCGTTCTGGGGTCGTGGCCGGACGACCCGGGCGTGCTGGAACACGGCAACCGGGCGACACTTGGCGCGTCGCGGCCGCTCCTCGGAGTGATCCCGGAACGCGCCGCGGACCTTCCTCCGGTGACCTTCCGCGAAGCAAGCGGGCACTGGCTGAGCGGCGCCTGGTCATGAGTACCGCTTCTGCCAGCGCCCGGACATGTCCCTATATGGTGCTGCGGGACCCCGCGGCGGTGCGGGAGGTCCTGCACCGACCTGATGACTTCAGCCCGGCGAACGCCCTCATCGCTGTGACACCGTTGTCCGGACCGTCCTTGCGGGTCCTGCAGCGAGCCCGATTCGCATTGCCGCCCGTGCTGGCCAGCAACCATACCGATTCCCATGCCGGTATCCGGAAGGTGGTGGCCGGGTTCTTCACCCCCGCCACCGTAGGCGCTTTCGAGTCACGTATTCGCGGCATCGCGCGGGATGCGGCAGCGACGGCCGCCGGGCTGCTGAAGGCGGACGGGCGCGTGGATCTCGTCCATGCGGTGGCTGCGCACCCGCCGGCGATCGTGATGCTGGAGCTTTTGGGACTCCCGGTGCGGGATCTTGCGAAATTGAAGGCCTGGAGTTTGGACTCCCTGGAACTGTTCTGGGGTTGGCCGGATTCCGAGCGGCAACTGGAGCTGGCCCACAGTGCGGCGGAGTTCTACGGCTGGCTCCGGGATCTCGTCCTCGAGGCCGTGGCCTCGCCAGGGCGGAATCTCTTCGGCTCCTTGGCGGAGCACGGTCTGAGCACTCCGGAAATCTGTTCCCTCGGGTACTTCTTGCTCATCGCGGGGCAGGAAACCACCACGCAGCTCATCAGCACGGCGCTATTCCGGCTTGCCGAGGGATCGGTCGGCTTTGCCTGGGACGACGCAGCTTCCGGCTCCACGGCCCGGGACCTCATCCGGCACGTCCTGGCCACGGAATCTTCCGTTCCAACGTGGCGCCGGATTGCCGCACGGGACACGATGTTCGACGGCGGGCACATACCGGCCGGTGCGGAAATCCTGCTGGAACTCACGGGCAACCACTCAGTGTCGGAGCAGGGCCTTACGTCCTACGGACTGGCCTTCGGCTCTGGCATCCACCGCTGCCTTGGTGCGAAACTCGCGGAGCTGGAGGCCGCCGTCGTCGTGCAGGAAACTGCGGCAGCGCTGCAAGGCGTTCGTTTGGCAGACCCGAACCCTGAGTGGTTACGCTTGCTGTCCTTCCAGGCACCGCGGACGGTCAGCGTCGGTTTTTGAGGAAGTCCATAGCTTCGTTCACGGCGGGGGCATCGGGATGGATGCTCCGGGTTTCCGATCGCTGATTCCGGGTGCGAACCCAATCGCCGGGGTGCACTTTCGGCAAGATCTTCGCGATGGCCAGCGCGCCATACATCAAAGTATTAATCGCTACGAAGGTCGCCAGAACGGCAAACCAATCGGAGTGCAGGATTCCTTCGGGAAGCAAGATTCCGGTAGGAATGGAAGCAAGAATAGCCATGATTACTGCGCCTTCGAGGTTTCGCCGCTTTGTGAATGGTTGAGGTGTTTCCAGGTGGCTTGCCGATCAAGGGAAATGTCGATGATTCCCTTGACATAAATCACGTTGAGGAACATATCGAAGAACAATTCCGGAAAGAGCGTGGCTGCCAAAAGGCGTGCCCGCCAGCCACCCTTCCACACAGTGACAACCCGCTCGATCGAAAAGACGATCCCGATTCCCAGCCAGAACGGGAACCAGACCCAGTTATCCAGCGACAAAACCATCAAGAGGATCAGTAGCAGGTAGGCGCTGAGCGCAATCACCCCATATCCAATGCCGAATTGCTGCGCCCAGTATCGAAGCGTCTGGGGTGTTGCTCCGTAGGCCCCCAGGTTTTCCAGGGCACCCCGCTGCCAACGAAGCCGCTGAGCCCACAATGTGCGGAAATTCGGCATCAACTCGGTGACGACGGTGCACTGCATGGGGGAAATCATGAGGCCGCCGAGCGACTTCAAGGCAATCGTGAGCTCATTGTCCTCAGTCAAAGCTGCCGTATCGTAAACGTCTCCCTGAATTCCCGGAATCGACTCACCGCGACTCTGGGCAACAGTGCGCAGGGCCCGGGGGCGAAAGAGCGAGGCCGTGCCGGTCAGTACAAAAACGCGGCCACGCCGTCGTCCGATTTCACGGGAATACCGAATATATTCGTTGCGCTGGAACTGGCCGACAATTCCGTGCCCCTCCTCGCCGTAAAAGAGGCCACCCACGGCCATCAAGGCCCTGTCGTTGGTCATCCGCGAGACTGCGACCTCCAGGAAACCATCGTCAAGGCTGGTGTCCGCATCCATCACCATCACGACGTCGTTATCGCCTTGGCCAGGCAGCAGCCACTTCAGCGCTTGGTTGAGTGCGCCGGCCTTCTTTTTCGTATTGTTCACCGATTCGAACACCTCAACCCCGGCTTCGCGCGCAAGGGCTGCGGTCGCATCGGTGCAATTGTCGGCCACCACGATCACGCGTTCCGGACGATGCGATTGGGTCAAAAGGGAGGCAATGGTGGCCGGCAACGAAGCTTCTTCATTGTGTGCCGGAATCAAGACGGTCACCGTTACCGGACCGGCGTACATACCGCGGGTTTCCGCCATGACGATTTTTGGCGCCAGCGGCGTCCGGGGATTGGCGGATCGGCGGGACCTGTTGGCAATGCGCCGCTCCAGCAAAGCCACGCCAGCGGACAGCAGAAGTGCAAAGGCGATGGCCGTCAAAATGACGCGGGGTTGCGGCGCCACGGAATCGTAGAGGACGCTCCAGACGCCAAGGACAATGCCCTCGGCCCGCGACTCGACTGCAGAATTCCCGGTTGACGCAATAGCGAACCACAAGAGAGCCGCCGCACCGCCAACTGTTACCGCTATAACGATGCCTACTAAACGCTGAAATATCCCTCGACTCACCGGCGAATGTTATCAGTCGTTCACCGCGGAAAGAATTCACGTTCTCGCGGGAGCCTGAAGATCAATCGAGCGAGGGTTTCGGATTTGGGCGCGATACGTGAGCGGGCGTTTCGGATTTGGGCGCGATACGTGAGCGGGCGTTTCAGGGGCGCTGCGTAGACTGAGGATATGGGCGAGAGCCGCGACCTGCTGACGCCTGAGCAACGCAGCCTGAACATGTCCAAGATCCGGGGCAAGAACACCAAGCCCGAGCTCTTGGTCCGTCGGCTCCTGCATGCCAAGGGTTACCGGTACCGGCTCCACGGCCGGGCCGCGGGCGGGAAGTTGCCCGGCAGCCCGGATCTCGTGTTTGCCGGCCGTCGCAAGGTGATTTTCGTGAACGGGTGCTTCTGGCACTTCCACGATTGCAAGGCAGGCCTGCACGCTCCGACGGCCAACGCGGACTTTTGGGAAGCCAAGCGCAACCGCACCCGGGAGCGCGACGCCGGGCAGCGCGAACTGCTGAGAGCCTCAGGATGGGAGGTTCTCACCGTGTGGGAATGCGAACTGCGGGACCGTTCGGCCTTGGAGAGTCAGCTCACGCAGTTCCTCGACGGCGGCCGAACAGGAAATAGCTCAGCGGCCCAAAGAAATTGATGAAGCTTGCGGCCCGCCATACGGCTTTGTTTCCCCTGATCTGGGCCGCGGGGGTCTTGGAAATGCTGCGTTGTGCCGCGATGAGCAACGCCATCTGTCCCGCACCCACCACAAGCACGCCTACCCGTTGCCCCGGAGTCATGTCCTTCCAGGACTTTTTCTTTTTCTTGCTGTGCATGGCGCCTCCATCTGCAGTGACTTGCCCTCTCAGGCTAGTCCGCCCGCCGCCTGGACGGAACACGCAGGCACCTCACCGTCGCGCCTGGCGCACCACTTCTCCCCAGGACTGCTGGGCCAGGTCCGTGACGGCGGCAAGGATCTCCACCGGCGGGCGGGACAGGTCCAGGGGGTACTCCACAATGTCGATGTCCGTGTTGAGGATCCGCCGCAGCTTCATCTCCCCCTTGCCCGCGTAGACCAGCCACGCCGTGGGCACTTGCAGGGCCGTGCAGTAGGCCAGGAGTTGGTAGTGGTCCGCGTTCAACGAGGCCCCGGAGTCGGTAGCCGAGGCGTATTTGGAGTCGTACACCACCACGGGCCTGCCACCCAGGAAATGCACGGCGTCGGGGCGCACTGTGAGCCGGTCCGAATCCCGCACAGCTTCGTTGAGCGTCGCGCCGTATTGAAGCCGCATTTCACCGGGATGTGCCCGCATGGCCGCCCGCAAAGCCACGCCCACGAATTCTTCAAACACAGTGGACATGTCCACCACAAACGAGGCGGTCTGCTGCTTCCCCGCCCCCGCTTCGGCCGAGGCATTGCGCAGGATGAGCTCGGCCAAGCGCAGGACCGGGTGGTATCGGAGGTTCATGCGGTTGGCCTGCCACGTCGGGAGGGGCGCCCCGGACTGCAGCCGCGTGACGGCGTCGAGCTTTCCCTTGAGCTGCCGCAGGCGGCTCAGGACATCTTGCCGCACCCCGGGAACCTTGCCCATCCGCTCGAGGGCGGCCCGCAGGATGCGGTTTTCGGCGATGTCCTCGGTGAATTCGTCGTAGGAGACTTCAAGCGGAACCAGCATCCCGGGACGGCGCGAAATCTGGTCCGAGATCCGGATGCGGCCCTTGACCGTCCGGAGGGACTCGTCCACGGTGAGATACCCCTGCAGCGGACCGCGGCTGAGGGCGCGCTCCGACAACTGGGCGAGTGACTCGGCGAGGGCGCTCCACAGGTCCTTATGCTCGACGGCGGCCACCGAATCCTCGCGGAATCCCTGGTCCCCGGCGTAGCTAAGCAAGAAAAGCAGCCGGTTCAGGCCGAGGCGGTCCTTGGGCCGCACCTCGAACTGTACGGTCGGCGTCCGCACGGACCCCACCTTGCCCACCGGCTCGATGCGGTAAAGGCCCATCCCCATGGGCGAGGCCTTCGCGAGCCCACTCGAGTTGAGGAGGGCGGCTGTGTCCGGATCAAGCTTGTCCACGATCCCGCCGGAGAGCTCGTCCATGACGATGTGCCGCACCGTGGAAGCTTTCGGGGACGTGCGGACCGCTGGCTTTCCGGTGCCTGGTGCGCGGGTAGGCCGCGGCGGCGCGGTCTTAGCGGACTGCAAGTCGACCCAACAACTGGTCCAGACCGAAGCGCTCCTCCAGCTGGGCCCGGTTCAATTGACCGTGGTAGTGCTCCTCAAGAAGCGGCATGAGTTCGTATTTCCAGATCCGGCGCAGCCCGGCAGGGTTCTGGGCCGCGTTCTTCATGAAGTAGGAGGGGCCGATCATCAAGTCCCGGTCCCAATCGTCGATGGAGTCGTTCAGGGCGTCCAGCAGGTCCGCGTTGAGGGTGTCCAGGCCGCGGGCCGTGAGGAACCGCCGGAGCGAACCGCGGATCGGTTCCACCTTGGGATGCAACTCGACAAACGCGAAGCGACGGCGGATCGCCGCGTCCATCATGGCGATGGAGCGGTCTGCCGTGTTCATGGTGCCGATGATGTAGAGGTTGTCCGGCAGGCTGAACGGTTCGTTGGGGCTGTACTGAAGGTAGATCCGGTCGTCGCGGTATTCCAGCAGGAAGTACAGCTCACCGAACACTTTCGCCAGGTTGGCGCGGTTCATCTCGTCGATGATGAGGAAGTACGGCTTGTTGGAGTTCCCGGGCTTCGCGGCCTCTTCGGCGAGGCGGCGGAGCGGCCCGGCGACGAGCTTGAACGACACCTGGCCGTCGTCGGTCTTGTCCGGCCGGTACCCCTCGAAGAAGTCCTCGTACGCGTAGGACGGGTGGAACTGGACCAGCTTGACGCGCTCATCGGTGCTGTCGCCAGCGAGCTCGGCCGCCAAATGCTTCGCGAGGTAGGTCTTTCCCGTTCCCGGAGGGCCGTAGAGCACCAGTTGGCGGTTCTCCTCGAGGAGTTCGGCGATCTCCTTGAGCGGCTCGAGCTCCATGTGGAGGGAAGCCGCGAACTCTTCGGTGAGGGGGCGGAACCCTTCAATGACGGGCTCGACGACGGCGTCCGGGGCGGCGGCTTCCTCGCCGTCGGACTCGGCTTCGGCGGGCAGGAGGGACTGCAGCGACTGGATGACCCTGGTGACGTCCACGACGATCCCCGACGTGGAGAGTTGGCGCTGGACGTGCCGCGGAGCCTCGGCGATCGGGTGGGTCTCATCAAACCAACGCACTTTGCGGCGGAGCCGGCGGTTGTCCTCGTTGTGTTCCGGCTCGCCCAGGACCACGCCGATCCTGATGGCTCCGGAGTTCTGGAAAAGGGCGAGGTCGCCGGGCTTCATCACGGTCAGGAACGCGAAAACAGCGGTCTTGGTGTCCTCCCGCTCCACGTAGCCAAGGTGCTTGTAGTCCTCGTCCACGGCATGCTGCACCAGGCCAGCTGTCACGCCCGGGGTGAGTTCGCGGAGGTGCTCGACGTCGAGTGTCGCCTTTTCCTCGTCCCGCCACGCGGCGAGAAGCTCTGCAGAGTCTTGGTGCGTGCGCAGCAGCCACGCACGCCGGCCGGGATCTCCCACTTTGCGCCACTGGCTCACGAGCTGGCGGTCGTACCAATCGATGCGCTGGCCCGCCTGTTCGTCCAAGTACAGCCGGATGCGGTTGACGTCCGCGGTGATGTCGATTTCCGTTTCGCCGTGCGCGCCGCCAACGAGTGAGGCGAAAGCGTCCCGGATTTCGCGCCGCTCGACGTCGGCAACCACTGGTTCGAAGTAGCTGGGCCACGCCAGGTATTCGATGCTGCGCCGGATGGCCGGCTGGTCCTCGGGGGTCGCCGCGGCGAGTTCGTGGAATTTCAGCGGGTCTTTGAGGGCCTTGGTGATACTCGCGTTGGACTGGCCATCGATGTGGGCCACGAAGCGGCACAGCCAGGTCAGGTGGTCCCAGATGGTCCAGTTGAATTCCGCGGTCCGGTCACGGATGACGCCGTGATCGGTCATGCCCTTGTACAGCTCCTTGGGGAGCTGTAGCTCGGGATCGAGCCAGGACGCGGCTTCGGCCACGCGGGCGCGCTTGACCTTGAGCGATTTGACCTCGTGCGCGAGGGGCAAGGACTGCAGGAAGAGGAGTTCGACGGCGAGCAGCTTGGCCTCGCGTGATGCCCCTTCAAGGTTTTGGCGCAGGTTGGTCATCATGGGTGCCTTGGCATCTCCGACGCCGCGTTCCAAGCGCTCCAGGAGCTCGCTGGCGGCGTCCACTGTCCAAGTGCGGGTGCTGCCGTCGAGCGCCGAGGCTTTGCCTTGCAGCCCCGGGCCCAGCACGAACCACGCCGCATCTTCGATCTCCTTGGAGATACCGGGGGCACGGGTCAGTGGGGTTTTGGTGGAGGGAGTCACCATGCCAACTTACATGGTTTAACTTGGTGCTGGCATCAGCAAAGTCGGCACCCCCGCCACAGGCGCCCCGCCTCTTACGTTCTGCCACATGCGTCCCGCAACTTGCCTCCTGCCGCATGTGCCCCGAGCCTGTGCGCTCCGGAAGTTCAGTGCATTCCGAAGCGGTAATGGGCAGGCACCGGCTCCCCGGGGCACACTTCTTGCCACAGCTCGGCGATCCCGTCCTCGCCTTCCCGGATGTCCGGGATCTCGATGCCCTCGCGGAGCATCCCTGCAGCCTCCTGGCCGTTGCCGACGCCCCAGAGGGCGAGCGCCATCAGGAAACGGACGCGCCCGACGTCGGACATTCCGGCAGGTGCCTCGCTCGCCAAGGCGAGTGCTTGCGCGGGGTTCCCATGCCGGATGCTGAGGGTCATGGCTTCGCTGAGCAGGGGGAGGTTGGACGGCTCCAGCCGGCTCGCGACGGCCAGTTCAGCCAAGCCTTCGTCGACCTTGCCGGTGGCCAGCAGCGCGAGGGCGCGGCCCCGGTGGGCGAGGACCGTGGACCGTGGCGAGAGACCGTCGGAAATCAGCGCGGAACCGTATCCGGCGATCGCACCGTCGAGGTCCTGCCGGGCGTGCGTCATCGTGGCGAGGTGGAACTGCGCCTCCGCACCGCCATCCTTGGCCAACAGTTCTTCCCAATCGGCCCCAGCCACGAAGGTCTCAGCGCCCAGGAAACCAGCCCCATCCAGCAGGCTGTGCCACGGGCCTGTTTCCTCGGTGGCCTCAGGGGTTGCATCGTCGGCGAAGGGCGTGCCGCTTTCGTCCAGCCACGCGCGGCCTGAGTGTCGGCGTCGGGCGCTCTCCAAAGCACCCCAAGCGCTGCCGCGCACGAGCATCTTGTCCGGGGGCAGCGCATAGTTCCGCGCGGCTTCGGCGAGGGCCACTTCAAGCTCCGCGTCCGGGACGAGTTCTTCGAGCCGGGCACTGGCGTGGGTCACGGCCGCAGCCCAATCCTTGCCATGGGAGGTCGCCGGATCCAGCTTGGCGTTGCCGTAGGCCTCCACCCAGCTCCACTCGGCGCCGGCAGGCATGGCCAGGTGCTCGAACTGGGTCTGCGCCAGCCCGGCCTGGATTTCCGCGTAGGGGCCGGCACCGGGGCTGAGCCATTCCTGCCAGCGCTTCCCGCCGTCGCCCTGGCCCCACACGAACAACTTCTTCCCGCGCAGGAGGCTGGTCGACAGCATGGCCAGGCCGTCGCCGTCGTGGTCTACCGCGGTAATCCAGTGCCGGTGCCCGGGCTGGATGTCGAAGAAGAAGTCCGCCGCGTGCGGGCTGTTGACCAGCCTCCTGCGCGGGAAGAAGTTGTTCGTGTGGGGCCAGGG
>Ga0075017_100003290_pt1 | contig 10161 bp, 8 predicted proteins | sample AleBraG_ABR_2012_FD_71475 | JGI IMG/M metagenome (GOLD analysis project Ga0075017, IMG submission 71475) | Freshwater sediment microbial communities in response to fracking from Pennsylvania, USA - Alex Branch Run_MetaG_ABR_2012 | ecosystem: Environmental > Aquatic > Freshwater > Creek >... | reverse complement strand
CATCAAGGACGTGAAGGAACGACTCGGCGTGTGACGCCGCGCCTGCCGGTGCGCGGCGAGACGACGAGCTTCCCGCCGGCGGGGGCGTCCGCGTCGCAAGCGGACCGCGACCGGCCGCTCAGCTGTTCTGGTGACCCACCCAGCCGATGCGCGCCATGATCTCGAACGGCTTGACCCTGCGTCGTGCCGCAGCGGTGGCACACGATGATCCTCGTGCCGTCGTCGTGGTCGATCTCGTCGTGCCACCGGTGCAGGCCGACCCTGCACAGCAGCCGGCCCAATCACCGCTCCCCGACGGTCCGACGACGACGGTCCTGGCGGACGCCCCAGGTGACCATCATGCCGGCGCCCACCAAGAACAGGAGCCCGACCAGTCGCGCCTGCTCGGCGTCGTTGCCGTACACCATCCGGCCGAGCGGCAGGACCGACACGGTGATCGCGTCGCCGGCGACCCAGGTGGTGCCGACGGGCATGAGGACGTCGCCCTGGTGGCCGTCGGGCAGGACGACGGTCGCGACGACGGCGCTGGCGGTCGAGTTCGGCGCGACGGCGGCGACCCGGCCGACCGCCGGGGTCGTGACCGAGGCGAACACGAAGATCAGGCCGGAGATCGCCAGGAAGGCGACGAAGGACCGGCGGCCGTAGCGCTGCCAGAGACCGCGCTTGCCGTCGTAGTACTCCTTCGACTCGCCCTTGTAGGCGATCGTGCCCTTGCCCAGCTGCATCTCACGTACGGCCATCACGGCCCCCTCGGTCCGGCGGTAAGCCCCGCCGTCACCGACAACGCTACTCCCGGCGGAGACGAGCGCATCCGTTCTTCGGATTCGTGACTCCCCCAGCCGGACGAGGCCGCGCCGGCGCCTACCCTGGGCCGGTGCCGTCCACCCGTGCGCAGGTCCCCGCGGTCCGCCACCTCGTGCGGGCTCGCGATCTGGCCGACGCACGCTACGCCGAGCCGCTCACCGTCGATGATCTCGCCGCCGCGGCATCCCTGTCGCGCGCGCACTTCAGCCGTGAGTTCCGTCGCGCGTTCGGCGAGACGCCGTACTCCTACCTGCTCAGCCGTCGTCTCGAGCGGGCGGCCACCCTGCTGCGCGGCACCGAGTACACCGTCGCCGACATCTGCATGCAGGTCGGCCTCACGAGCGTCGGCTCGTTCACCACCAGCTTCACCCGGGCCTACGGCGTCACGCCGACGCAGTACCGCGCGCAGTTCCCGTCGGCGGCGACCCTCGCGCGCATCCCGCTCTGCGTCCTGAAGGCCTACGGTCGCCCCGGGAACAGCACGATCGGAGAAGACGCCCGCTGAGTCGTCTCCCTAGGTTCGTCGCACACCGCACCGACCGACCAGGAGGACACCGTGATCCGCATCAGCACCACCCAGCTCTGGGTCCACGACCAGGACGAGGCGCTCGCCTTCTGGCGCGACAAGGTCGGCTTCGAGGTCCGTGAGGACGTCACCGTCGCCGAGATGGGCAACTTCCGCTGGCTGGCGCTGGCGCCTCCGGGGCAGGACGACATCTCCGTCGTCCTCATGGCGGTCCCCGGTCCGCCGATGATCGACGCCGCGACCAGCCAGGAGATCGCCGCGCTCACCGCGAAGGGCTTCTCCGGCACGCTGTTCCTCACGACCGACGACTGCATGAAGGCCTACGAGGAGCTGTCGGCCCGCGGCGTGGAGTTCAGCGAGAAGCCCACGCAGCAGCCCTACGGCATCGACGCCGGCTTCCGCGACCCGTCCGGCAACAGCATCCGCCTCGCGCAGCGCTCCCCGATGGGCTGACCGCGTCGAGTCGAGGACGGACAGCCCCCGTCGTCGTCTGCTCGGCGGAGCGGGCGGCGGCGGGCGCGCACGTATCCCCGCGCGCCTGACGACAGTCCCGCCCGGGGGGGCCGCCCGGAGGGGCGCGGCGTCCGCGACGACCTGTCCCGGACGTGCCGGACAAGCTCGCTCCGCCGGCCGGAGCCGCCGGGTACGCCACCGATCCGCGGGTGCGGAGCCGGGCCGCGCGCCGGGGCGGGCGCCACGTGCTGGTCGGCGACGGCGCGTTCGCGGGATCCGCACCGCGGCTCGCCGGCGAGGCGCTGGCGACGTCGAGCGGTGTCGGCGAGGTCTTCCGCAGCGGCCCGGTGGTCGTCCACGAGTTCGTCGGCTCGCGACCCGCTACGGACGCGACCAGGAGCCGGGGAGCTCCGCGCCGTACCAGTGCTCGACGAGACGGCGCGCGATGGAGACGCGGGGCGGGATCCTCACGCTGCCGTCCTCGCACGCCTCGCGGATCTCGTCGCGGGAGAACCACCGGACCTCGGAGATCTCCACGCCGTCCGGCCGCGCCTCGGGCGAACCCTCGGCGAGCCGGGCGTGGTAGCCGAGCATGAGGCTCGAGGGGAACGGCCAGGGCTGCGACCCGAGGTAGTCGAGCCGGTCGACGTCGACGCCGGCCTCCTCGGCCAGCTCGCGCAGCACGGTCATCTCGGCCGACTCCCCCGCCTCGACGAAGCCGGCCAGGGTCGAGAAGAAGCCGTCGGGCCACTCGGCACGGCGGCCGAGCAAGGCACGGTCGTCGTCGTCGCGGACCAGCACGATCACCGCCGGGTCCGACCGCGGGAAGTGCACCGAGGCGTCGTGCGGGCAGGTGCGCGACCAGCCGGCCTGCGACGGCACGGTCGGGAGGCCGCAGCGCGGGCACCGCGGGTGGGTGGCGTGCCAGTTCGCCAGGGCCACGGCCATCACCAGCAGCCCCGAGTCCCGGTCGCCGAGCGCGGCGCCCACCTCGCGCAGCCCCTCCCAACGGGTGCCGTCGGGCGCGTCCCACGGCTCGACGGCGCCGTCGACGAGGAGCGCGACGTAGACCGTGCCGTCGTCGACGGCCAGCAGCACGCGGACCCCGTCGTGCGTCGTGCCGGCGGGCGCGAGGAGGACGAGCGAGGCACGCTCCCCGCCCTGACCCGGCGCCAATCCGTCGTCGGACGCGTTCCGCGCGACGGGTGAGCCGTCCGCTTCGGACGCAGCCACCAGGGTCTTCCCCCGGTGGACGAGGACGACGCGGGTCGCGGGGTCGGACCACGCGGCGTCGAACCAGGCGGCGTCCTCGCGACGCTCGGCGGCGCGGTCGAGGTCGCCGCGCGCGAGGGACAGGGCGCTCAGCAGCGCGTGGTCGGGCACCGTGTCAGCGGTCCCACGTCGCCGCGAGGTCGGACCAGAGGTACGCCGCGGCCTCGGCGCCGGCGAGGAGGAACTCGATGTCGGCCTTCTCGTTCGGCGCGTGGATCCGGTCGTCGGGCAGGCCGACCCCGAGGAACACGACGGGCGCCTCGAGGATCGCGGCGAGCGCGGCCTGCGGACCGCTGCCGCCCTCGCGCGTGTAGAGCACGTCGCGGCCGAACGCGCGCGCCATCGAGCGCGTGACGCTCTCGAGCGCCGGGTGGTCCAGCGGGGTCAGGAACGGCCCGACGCCGGACTTCTCGTACCTCGGCGTCACCTCGATGCCGGCCGGGATCGTGCCGTCGGACTGGAGCTGCTCGAGCCACCGCGCGAACGCGGGCTGCACCTCGCTCGGGTCCTGCCCTGCGACGAGGCGGAACGACAGCTTCACGTGCGCCTCGCTCGGGATGATCGTCTTGCCACCGGGGCCGGTGTAGCCGCCCCAGATCCCGTTGACCTCGGCGGTGGGGCGCGCCCAGATCCGCTCGAACGTCGAGAAGCCCTTCTCCCCGAAGGTCGCCGACGACTGCGCGTCGAGGAGCCAGCGCTCCTCGTCGTACGGCAGGCGGGCCAGCAGCTCGCGCTCACGGTCGGTGAGCGGGATGACGTTGTCGTAGAAGCCGGGCAGCGTGACGTGCCCGTTCTCGTCGTGCAGCCGCGCGACGATCCGCGCCAGGACGGTCGCGGGGTTGGGCACGGCGCCGCCGAACGAGCCCGAGTGCAGGTCGCCCGACGGGCCGCGCACGTCGAGTGCGACTTCGACCATGCCACGCATGCCGACGCAGACCGAGATCGCGTCGCGACCGTAGACGCCGGTGTCGCTGACGACCACGACGTCGCAGCGCAGCTCGCCGCGGTGCTCCGCGAGCAGCTGGGCGAAGTGCAGCGAGCCGGACTCCTCCTCGCCCTCGATGATCAGCTTGAGGGTGACGGCCGGCGACGTGCGACCCGTCGTCGCGAGGTGCGCAGCGAGGCCCACGAGGTGGAAGTAGACCTGACCCTTGTCGTCGATCGCGCCACGGCCTACGAGCTCCTCGCCGAACGCCGTGGCGCGCACCAGCGGCTCCCATGGCGCGGTCTCCCACAGCTCGACCGGGTCGGCGGGCTGCACGTCGTGATGGCCGTAGACCAGCACGATCGGGGCGTCGGCATCGTCGCTCGGCCACTCGGCGTAGACGGCCGGGAGCCCGTCGGTCGGCCAGATCTCCACGGTCGGGAATCCGGCGCGCAGCAGCCGCTGGGCCAGCCAGTCGGCGCTGCGCGAGACGTCGTCGGCGTAGGCCGGGTCGGCGCTCACGCTCGGGATCCGCAGCCACTCGGACAGCTCGTCGACCAGCTGCTGGCGGTGGTCGGCCACGAAGTCGCGGACGGCGGGATCGAAGGCGGCGTCGTTGCTCACGCGCCGACCCTACGACGGGCCGCGGCCCGCTGCCCCCGGCGCGGGGTCGGCAACGGTTGCGGACCCGCGTGGGAGGATGCCGACGAGCGCGCGGCTGCAGCACCGCCGCGCGCGACCCGACGACAGCAGGTGGGCGGCCGGTGGCGCAGGGAACGCAGCAGAGGTTCATCGGCCAGCTGACCGGTGTGCGCTTCGTCGCGGCCTTCTGGGTGCTGCTCTATCACTACCAGGGCGCGCTCGCGACGGCCGGGCTCCTCGTCCCGGTGCTCCACGAGGTCCTGCGCGTCGGACGTCTCGGCGTCGACCTGTTCTTCGCCCTCTCCGGCTTCATCCTCACCCACACCTACCTGACCCGGATGGGTCCGAGCATCAGCTGGCCGAAGTCGCGGCACTTCCTGTGGCTGCGCCTGGCCCGCATCTACCCTGTGCACTTCGTGATGCTCAACGTCGCCGGGATCGCGGTGATCGCGCAGCAGAAGTTCGGGTCGTCAACGGCGGGCAGCCGCGACTGGCTCAACGCGAAGGACTACCTCAAGCAGGTCCTGCTCATCCACGAGTGGGGCCCGAACCCGCAGCGCGGCTGGAACTACCCGGCCTGGTCGCTGTCCATGGAGTGGCTGGCCTACCTGCTGTTCCCGCTGCTCGTCCTGGCGCTGTTCCGGTTCCACCAGCGGCTGAGCAACCGGGTCATCGCGCTGCTCTGGTGCGTCGTGCTGGTGCCGCTCCTCTGGTACGGCGTCGCCTACTACGGTGACCCGTACTACATCTCGGGCTGGGGCTCGACGATCCGCATCATCACCGAGTTCACCGCGGGCGGCCTGACCTACCTGTTCGTGCTGCGGCAGTGGGACGCGACGCCCGGCGGGGTGAAGCCGCGCGTCGAGCGCCTCGCCACGACGCTCTCGGTGGCCATCCCCGTGGTGATCGTGCTGACCGCCGTCGGCCTCGGCCACATCGGCGCGCTGCAGTGGTCGGTGAGCGACCTGCCCGACACCCCTAACGCCGCCGACCTCCCGCCGAAGTACCACCTCATCCTCGTGCCGCTGCTCATCGCGTGGATCGGGGCGCTGGCGCTCACCTCGCGCGGGCCGTCGAAGTACCTCTCGACCGACCGCCTCGTGCTCGGCGGCTTCATCTCGTTCTCGCTCTACATGACCCACACCGTCTGGTACGGCCTGTGGCGCGCCGGCATGAAGGCCGTGCACATCAACGGCGGGATCCTCTACCTCGTGTCGTTCCTCGGCCTCGTCGTCGGAGCCGTGGTGATCGCCTGGCTGATGTGGCGGTACGTCGAGGAGCCCGCCCGCGAATGGATGCGCGGGCGCAGCGGGGAGCGCCCCAAGCCGGTCGAGGAGCTCGCCCTGGAAGCCTGACGCTCGTGGGTCGTCACCGCCCGGCAGTGACGACGGCCACGACGTTCCGTGCTGCCGGTGTCCACCCGTCGTGACCGCGCTCGGCGTCGCGGCCTCGGCCGCGGCCACCTAGGTTGGTGGGGTGACCCTCCGGCTGGCGACGTACAACCTGCTGCACGGCATGACCGTGCTCGGCGGCGTGCCCCAGCCGGTCCGCGACGCGGACGGGCGCGTCGTCGGCCTCCCGCTCGTGGCCGACGACCTCCCCCTGCGCGCGGCCGTCGCGACGCTCGACGCCGACGTCATCGGCCTGCAGGAGGTCGACGTCGCCCAGCCGCGCAGCGGCATGGCCCACCAGGTCCGGGCCGTCGCCGAGGCGCTCGACGCGCCGCACTGGCACTTCGCCGCCTCGGTCGTGGGCACGCCGGGCGAGGCGGACTGGACCGCCGGCCACGACGGGCACGACCAGTCGACAAACGCGCACCTGCGCCGATCCGCGGGCCGCGGGGGGTTCGCGCACCCGGCACCGTCGGCCGAGGGCGGCGACGACCTGCCAACGTCGAGCGGTCCGCTGTACGGCGTCGGTCTCGTGTCGCGCCTGCCGATCCTGCAGTGGCGTGCCACGCGGTTCGACCCCGCCCCGTGGACGCTTCCGCTCATGATCCCGGCGGAGCCCCGCCCACAGTTCGTCCGCGTGCCCGACGAGCCCCGCGCGGCGATCGCCGCGGTCATCGAGGGTCCGCACGGACCCTTCACGGTCGTGACCGCCCACCTGTCGTTCGTGCCCGGGTACAACATCGGTCAGCTCAAGGCGCTGCGCCGGTGGCTCGGCGGCCTGCCCCGCCCCCTGGTCCTGCTCGGCGACTTCAACCTGCCCGGCCGCATCCCCGCCCTCGTCACGGGCTGGACGCCGCTGGTCCGGGCCACGACCTACCCGGTGATGCGGCCCCGGGTGCAGCTCGACCACGTGCTGGCCGACGGCCTGAGCCCGCAGCAGGTCGCGGGGGCCGTCCCGCAGGTCCACCGGCTGCCGGTCAGCGACCACGCGGCCGTCACGGTCGACCTCGACCTCTAGCCGGCGGCTCCTCCGTCCGCTCTGCGGGGACGCGGCGCCGCGACCGACCGCTGTGTGACACCGGTCACCACCGGGTGGGCAAGGCTTGCCTGGGCCGCATCGGCCCGCGGCCACGGGTTAGCCTCCGCCTGGACCCCCGGACGTTCCGCCTCGGCGGACGACCCGAGGGTCCGCGGACGGCCATGCCATCGCCGTCCGACTCAAGTCGAACCCGGTGCGCGAGCCAGCCGACCGGGGTGAGGGAGGCTCGGCGTGATCATCGGAGTGCTGAGGGAGGCGCAGCCCGGCGAGACCCGGGTCGCGGCCACGCCCGCCACCGTCGCGCAGCTGCTGAAGCTCGAGTACGCCGTGGTGATCGAGCCGGGAGCCGGAACGGCGTCCGGGTTCACCGACGACGCCTACGTCGACGCCGGCGCCACGATCGGCGCGGCCAGCGCGGGCGACATCGTCTTCGGGATCAACACCCCGGGCGCCGACCAGCTCGACGGCCTGCGCGAGGGCACCACGTTGGTGAGCCTCGTCGCGCCCGCGCTGAACCCCGAGCTGCTCGCGGACCTCGCCCGGCGCCGGATCACGACGCTCGCGATGGACGCCGTCCCGCGCATCTCGCGGGCCCAGTCGCTCGACGTGCTGTCGTCGATGGCGAACATCGCGGGCTACCGCGCGGTGATCGAGGCCGCCAACGTCTTCGGCCGCTTCTTCACCGGGCAGGTCACCGCAGCGGGCAAGGTGCCGCCGGCGAAGGTCCTCGTCGCGGGTGTCGGCGTCGCCGGTCTCGCCGCGATCGGCACCGCGGGGGGCATGGGTGCCATCGTCTACGCCACCGACCCGCGTCCCGAGGTCGCCGACCAGGTGACGTCGCTCGGCGGGGAGTACCTGCCGGTCGAGGCGGCCGACGTCGAGGTCTCCGCGACGGGCTACGCGAAGGAGATGTCCGACGACTACAACGCGCGAGCCGCCGCGCTGTACGCCTCGCGCGTCCCCGACGTCGACATCGTCATCACCACGGCGCTCATCCCGGGACGCCCGGCACCGCGGCTGATCACGGCCGACATGGTCGCCACCATGAGGCGCGGCAGCGTGATCGTCGATATGGCCGCGTCCAACGGCGGCAACGTCGCGGGCTCGGTCGCGGGCCAGGTCGTCGTCACGGACAACGGCGTCACGATCATCGGCTACACCGACCTCCCGGGGCGCCTCCCCGCGCAGGCCTCGCAGCTGTTCGGCACGAACCTGGTCAACCTGATGAAGCTCATGACGCCGGGCAAGGACGGCGCTCTCGTCCTCGACTGGGACGACGTCGTGCAGCGCGGAGTCACGGTCACGCGCGACGGTGAGGTCACCTGGCCGCCGCCCGCGGTGCAGGTATCGGCCGCGCCGGCAGCCGCGGTGGCCGCACCGGTCGCGAAGGTCGAGAAGCCACCCGCGTCCCCCGGCCGTCGCCTCGCGACGGTCGGCGTGGGGGCAGCGGTGCTCCTCCTGCTCGTCGCGGCCGCGCCCGCGGCGCTGCGCGTGCACCTCACGGTCTTCGCGCTCGCGATCGTGATCGGCTACTACGTGATCGGCAACGTGCACCACGCGCTGCACACGCCGCTCATGTCGGTGACCAACGCGATCTCCGGGATCATCGTCGTCGGCGCGCTGCTCCAGATCGGCCACGGCGACACCGCGATCACGGCCCTGTCGTTCGTCGCGATCCTGCTCGCGAGCATCAACGTGTTCGGCGGGTTCGCCGTCACCCGCCGCATGCTCTCCATGTTCTCCAGGAGCTGACCCGCACATGACCGTCGAATCCGCCGCGCAGGCCGCGTACCTCGTCGCCGCGCTGCTGTTCATCCTCGCCCTGGCCGGCCTCTCGAAGCACGAGACCGCCAAGCAGGGCAACAACTACGGGATGGCCGGAATGGCCGTCGCGCTGGTGGCGACCATCGCCCTCGCGATCGATCGCGACGTCAGCCACACCGGTCTCCTGCTGATCGGCGTCGCCATGGTCGTCGGTGCGGCCGTCGGGCTCTGGCGGGCGCGCGTCGTCGAGATGACCGGGATGCCCGAGCTCATCGCGATGCTGCACTCGTTCGTCGGTCTCGCCGCGGTCCTCGTCGGCTGGAACGGCTACCTCGCGGTCGAGGGAGGCGCCGACCCGGTCGAGGCGGCGGCGCTCGCCGCGCAGGGCACGCTCGGCATCCACCACGCCGAGGTGTTCATCGGCGTGTTCATCGGTGCGGTGACGTTCACCGGCTCGATCGTCGCGTTCGGCAAGCTGTCCGGCCGGATCGACTCCAAGCCGCTCATGCTCCCGGGCAAGAACGCGCTCAACATCGGCGCGCTGCTCGCGTTCGTCGCGCTCACCGTCTGGTTCGTCGTCTCGCCGCAGCTGTGGCTGCTCGTCGCCGTCACCGTCGTCGCGCTGCTGCTCGGCTGGCACCTCGTGGCCTCCATCGGCGGCGGGGACATGCCGGTCGTGGTGTCGATGCTCAACAGCTACTCCGGCTGGGCGGCAGCGGCGTCGGGCTTCCTGCTGGAGAACGACCTGCTCATCGTCACCGGCGCGCTCGTCGGCTCCTCCGGTGCCTACCTGTCCTACATCATGTGCCGTGCGATGAACCGCTCGTTCATCTCGGTGATCGCGGGCGGCTTCGGCATCGAGGCAGGACCGGCCGACGACAAGGACTACGGAGAGCACCGCGAGGTGAACGCCGAACAGGTCGCCGAGCTGCTCGAGGCGGCGAAGTCCGTCGTCATCACGCCCGGCTACGGAATGGCGGTCGCGCAGGCGCAGTACGGCGTCGCCGACCTCACCCGCAAGCTCCGCGACCGCGGCATCGAGGTGCGCTTCGGCATCCACCCCGTCGCGGGCCGCCTGCCCGGCCACATGAATGTCCTGCTCGCCGAGGCGAAGGTGCCCTACGACATCGTGCTCGAGATGGACGAGATCAACGACGACTTCGCTGCCACCGACGTCGTCCTCGTCATCGGCGCCAACGACACCGTGAACCCTGCCGCCGAGGACGACCCCACCAGCCCCATCGCCGGTATGCCCGTGCTCAAGGTGTGGAACGCCGGACAGGTCATCATCTTCAAGCGCTCCATGGCCTCCGGCTACGCCGGCGTGCAGAACCCGCTGTTCTTC
>Ga0075017_100003289_pt1 | contig 10163 bp, 4 predicted proteins | sample AleBraG_ABR_2012_FD_71475 | JGI IMG/M metagenome (GOLD analysis project Ga0075017, IMG submission 71475) | Freshwater sediment microbial communities in response to fracking from Pennsylvania, USA - Alex Branch Run_MetaG_ABR_2012 | ecosystem: Environmental > Aquatic > Freshwater > Creek >... | reverse complement strand
GTGCGAGTGCCCCGACGACTGCCCTAGGGATCACGAAAACGAATGACGGCCACGCAGATGGGGACATACGAGACCCAGGTTGCGGCTGCCCGCGAGTGGTGCGCTCAGTCCAGGTTCGATGGGCTCGTGCGACTCCACACGGCCGCCGAGATCGCCGCCCAACAGGGCACGATCCAGCCCGACTACACGATCGCTCGAACCGCTGCCGAGGCGTTCTACGCTCGACTACGCGAGCTGTTCGGCCAGGGCCTCCAGATCACGACGTTTGGCCCCTACTCGCCCGGCCAGGCGGTTGTGATGAAACGGATGGGGATCGAAGCGATCTACCTCGGCGGCTGGGCCACCTCGGCGAAGGGGTCGTCTACAGAGGATCCCGGTCCGGACCTGGCGAGCTATCCCTTGAGCCAGGTCCCTGACGAAGCTGCCGGATTGGTTCGGGCACTCCTCACCGCCGACAAGAACCAGCATTTCGCACGCAGCGAGATGGACGACGAGCAGCGTCAGGCAAGGCCGGAAGTTGACTTCCGCCCATTCATCATTGCCGACGCGGACACCGGGCACGGCGGTGACGCGCACGTTCGGAACCTCGTTCGTCGCTTCGTCGAGGTAGGGGTGCCGGGCTATCACATCGAGGACCAGAAGCCCGGGGCCAAGAAGTGCGGCCATCAGAGCGGCAAGGTGCTCGTCGCCCAGGATGAGCAAAACAAGCGCCTCAATGCAGCGCGCCTGCAGCTCGACATCATGCGGGTGCCGGGCATCATCGTCGCGCGAACCGACGCCGAGGCCGCAACGTTCCTCGACAATCGCAGCGACGAGCGAGACCAGCCGTTCATCCTCGGAGCCACGAATCTGGAGCTGCCGAGCTACCGCGTCGGGTACCTCGCGATCCTGAAGACCCTCCACGACCTCGGGCTGGACGAGGTCCGAGGTCACCTCCTATTCGCCGTGCCGAACCAGGAGTTACGCAATGCCAGTGCCTGGCTCGAGAGTGTCGGGCTTATGTCGCTCATCAAGAAGAGCTACGAGATCGCTCGCGACGAAGGCGGCGAGGTTGTGCTCGAAGGCCTGCTCGAGGAGATCGACACCCAGTACTCGGAAACCTGGCAAGCAGAGGCGGGCCTCAAGACCTATGGCGAGGCGGTCGCCGACATCCTCGAGCTTCGGACCGCCGACGGCGAGACATTCGACACGACGGCCGAGGAGTGGCGTGCCTTCGCGAGCCATGCGTCCTTTTTCGCGGTCCGCGAGAAGGTGGACTCACTGGGCATTCGGGTCACCTGGGATCCCGAGCTGCCCAAGACCCCGGACGGCTACTACCAGGTCCAGGGCGGGATCGACTACGCGATCGCCAAGTCGTTGGCTGCCGCGCCCTTCGCCGACTTGTTGTGGATGGAGACGAAAACAGCGGACCTCGAGGATGCCCGCAGATTCGCAGACCAGATCCATGCCAGCTATCCCGACAAAATGCTGGCGTACAACCTGTCGCCATCGTTCAACTGGGATACGACCGGGCTGACCGATGACGAGATGCGGCGCTTTCCCGAGGAGCTCGGGAAGCTTGGCTTCGTCTTCAATTTCATCACCTATGCAGGCCACCAGATCGACGGCCTCGCCGCCGAGGAATTCGCCACCGCGTTGCTGGAGGACGGAATGCTCGCCCTCGCCCGCCTTCAGCGGAGGTTCCGGTTGGTGGAATCTCCGTACCGCACGCCACAGTCGCTTGTAGGCGGAGACCGATTGGATGCGGCTTTGATGGCCGTCTCTGGGCGGACTGCTGCCACGAAGGCGATGGGCAAGGGGTCAACGCAACACCAGCATCTCGTCCAGACTGAGATACCGACCAAGTTGCTCGAGGAGTGGCTTGCCCTGTGGGGGAACGAGTGGGATCGGCCGGGCAAGATCCGGGTCCAGCTGCGACCCCTTACAGCCGGATCTGACCTTCTCGAGCTTCGGGTGCTCGATGATACGAGTGAGACGCTCGCCAATGTGATCTTCGCCAACATCCTTGATCGCCGGGGCCGCAGCATTCTCTCGATCCGTGACCAGAACACAGCCCCGTCGATCCGCAGGCGGCGCCTGATGACGCTCGTCCAGCTTTTCCTGATCCATCGCTACCGGGCCAGTTCGCTGCACTACCTCACCCCGACCGAGGACAACCGATTGCAGACGAAGCGGATGCAGGACCTCGGCATCTTCACGGTCGTCAGGACCGAGATCGGGCAGATCATCGTCGCAGACGTCGACCGGGAGCACGCCAGCGAGCTAGTCCGGTCCGATGGGGATAGGCTCGCGGAGCTGATCCGGAAGCCAATACCGCAGCTCATCTAGCGTCCGATTACTCGATCTTGATCTCGGGCCGCCCTCGTCTATGGGGACCCCTCCCGGGCCGGCCTGGGCGAGCCGCGAATATCCTCCCGAATCGGTCCACTTGGCCCTGTCGCCGTGGCGTATCTCGGAGCAGGATCTCCAAGGATTGGAGGAAGCGTATATGCACGCGAAGCAAGCGTTGGTCGCGGAGGTCATGCTCGTCGACCCGCTCGTCATCCATGCTGATGCGTTGCTCGAAGAGGTCGACATCGTGTTCCGCGGCACGTACAGCAAGGGCATCCCGGTTGTCGACAGCGACGGCGCACTCGTCGGGGTCATAAGTGACGCAGACCTCGCCGCGTACCGATTCGCCCACTCGCAACCTCCGGACGAGATGGTGCAAAACGAGGCGACGAACGATGCACGCCGAGGCCACCGTAGCAGTCGCTGACGGGACGCCCCGCCGCGTCGTGGTCGGGAGTCGCGGGCACGACTTGATCGCGCAACCGCTCCTCAATAAGGGTGCAGCCTTCACATCTCGGGAGCGGGATGCCTTTGGCCTCCACGGCCTGCTGCCGGCGGGCGTGGCGACGATCGACGAGCAAGTTGCGCTCGAGTTGGAGCACGTCCGGCGCAAGGCCGATGACCTGGAGCGGTACATCGGCCTCGCCGCACTCCAGGATCGCAACGAAACCCTGTTCTACCGACTCCTTGTCGAGAACCTCGAGGAATTCCTCCCGATCGTGTACACCCCGACTGTCGGCCTCGCCTGCCAGCAGTTCAGCCACACCTTTCGGCGTCCTCGTGGCGTGTGGATCACCCCGGATGACGTGGGCCGGATCGACGCCATCCTTCGTTCCGCCGGCGACGACATCCGCCTGATCGTCGTCACCGACAATGAACGCATCCTGGGCCTGGGCGATCAGGGGGCCGGCGGGATTGCGATCCCGGTGGGGAAGCTGGCCCTCTATACGGCGGCCGCCGGCATCTATCCGGCGCAGACACTGCCCGTCTCGCTCGACGTCGGCACCGACCGCCAGGAGCTTCTGGACGATCCGCTCTACCTGGGTCACCGAGCGCCTCGATCGCGTGGCGCGGCGTACGCCGCGGTCGTCGAGGCCTTCGTGGGGGCCGTCACTCGGGTCTTTCCGGGGGCCGTCGTCCAGTGGGAAGACTTCAAGCAGCACAACGCGGTGCGCGTGCTCGACGCTTATCGGCACCGCCTGCCCAGCTTCAACGACGACGTCCAGGGGACTGGGGCGGTCGTCCTCGCCGGCCTGCTCGCTGCTCGCCGGAAGCGCGGGGGTCTTACGTCGGACCGGTTCATGTTCATCGGCGCAGGCGGGGCGGCCATCGGCATCGCGGCGATGGTGCGGCGCGAACTCGTCGCGGAGGGCATGGATCCAGGCGCCGCGTCCGCGGCCATCGTCATGCTCGACAGCCACGGCCTGATCCACACGGCCCGGCCCGAGTTGCCCGAAGATCAGCGACCATTCGCGGTCGATCCGGTCCGCTTCCTTGAGGCCGGGCTGTCGCCGTCTCAACTCGTCGACCCAGTCGCCATCGCGCGCATTTCGCGCGCAACCGTACTCATCGGTGCGACGGCCTGCTCGGGCGCGTTCTCGGAGGCCCTGGTCCGAGAGGTGGCCCTCCACGACCCGGTCCCGATCGTGCTTCCACTGTCGAACCCCGGCTCCTGTGCCGAGGCGCGGCCGGAAGATGTCCTCGCCTGGACAGATGGCCGAGCCCTGGTCGCCGCGGGCGGACCAAGCCGCGAGGTCGACGGCCCCGCAGGGATGCGGGTTATCGGCCAGGCGAACAACATCTTCATCTTCCCGGGGATCGGGCTCGGCACGATCGTTGCCGAGGCTCTCGAGGTGACCGATGACATGTTCCTCGTGGCGGCCCACGAACTGGCCGGCTTGACGTCAGACGAGAGGCTGGGAACGGGCGCGCTGTATCCGCGGATCGACGACCTCCGAGCCGTCGCGCGCGCGATCGCCATCGCGGTCGTCCGCGAAGCCCGGGATCGCGGACTCGGGCGCCACATCGCTGACGGGGATATTGTCGCGGCGGTTGATCGCGCGATGTGGTGGCCCGAGTACGCGCTCCTGGAGCCAGCGAACTGACCCGGGCGCACGCCTGGCTACTCAGACCCGTTCGCAGTGGACGGCCGGTGAAGGCGGGCCGGGCGCCGTTGGCGATCTCGTCATCCGGGTAACCCGCGCGGGGCTTCCTAGACGCTGGACGCTTCCTGCGATCGCTCGGGCTGAGGCGCCGGCTCGGATCGGCGTCGCTCCATCGCCGCGTCGAGGCGAGCAAGGAATGGCTTCGCTCCGAGCCGGCTGAGGATCTCCCGCGAGGCGTCGGCAGCCTCGCCGACCTGCGGCTCGGTCGGATCAAGGAGGATCGCCATGTCGAGCCCACATAGGGCCTCATCCCAGGCTAGACCAAGATCACGCCACGACCGGAGGGCCTCGCGGTAGAGCAGCAGCGCATCGCCGCGCCGACCATCGAGCGCCGGGAGCCCGGCCCGGATCGTGCGCCGATCCGCCTCGATCGCGGGGCCGTGAAACCCCGAGCCTTCCAGCTCTTCGAGGTCGGCCGCGGCGGCCGATCCGTCCGCAAGCCACAGCGCGCTTCGTGCGGCGCGCGGGGCAGAAGTCGGGAGCAGCGGCGAGTAGAGGGAGGCGGCGTGGTGGAAGTGCTGCCGAGCCTCTTGCAGGTCGCTGGCGGCGAAGGCGACGAGCCCGTCGGTCATCGCTGCGCCCGACGGTTGTTGCACGTCATCAGTGCTGGCGACAATCCGGTGCAACTCGGCCAGAGGCTCAACGACGGGCTCAGCGCGCGCGGCCGCGATCGGGATCAAGGCCAGAAGAAGCCAGGCCCGATCGACCGGCTCCCAATCCTCTGTTAGTGCAGCAGCCAGCTCATCCTGGGCCGCGCTCCAGTCGCCCGTCCTGAATCCGAATTCGCCCAGGTTTTGGAGGAATCCCACATTCATGGATCGCGCCCCGAGCCGGCGGGCCAGGGCCAAGCCGGCTCGCGAGGTCTCGAGCGCGGCCCGCGGGTCTCGCGCCGCATCCACGTAGGCGAGGTTGTTGATCGCCCGCAGGACGGTCGACCCGAGGCCAAGCGCCTCGGCGAGGTCGCGCCCGGCCCTGGTCACACCGAGACCTTCGATTGCTCGCCCGATCGAGCCGAGGGCCGCGCCCTTTGTAATAAGTGCGTCGGCCACGACCGCCTGGTAGTCGGCGTGTTCGGCCGCCCCCAGGACCCGGTCCGAGAGATCGATCGCCTCACGGCGATCGTCGTGGAGCATATAGGCTCGGGCGAGCTGGCCAAGGAGCGCAACCTGCTCGGCTGCGCTCGATAGATCAGCGAACTCCTCGGCGGCGGGCTCGAGCACAGCGATCGCGTCCGGCATCCGGTATGCCGCGATCAGTGTGCGGCCCAGAGCGCCCGTGGCTCCGGCGATTGCCGTGCGGTCGCCTAGGTCGCGTCGCGCGATGATCGCCCCTCGCAGGTGGGCCTCGGCCGCCTCGTAGCGACCGGCGGCGGATGCGGCCTCGCCGGCGCGCTCGAGGAGGTCGGCGATCTCAACCGGGTCGGTCGTGATCGTCAGGGACTGTTCATAGAACGCGAGGGCTTGCTGATGGGAGCCGAGGCCGATCGCCCGCTCGGCCGCAGCGCGCAGAGCGATCCGGGCCTGGGCTGCGAGGGCATCCGCCTCGGGACCTTCCGAAGCGCTCGCATGAGCCGCGAGGTAGTGCCCGGCGAGGCCACCGGCGACTTCGTCCGTGTCGAGGCTCTCGAGAAAGCGGGCGGCCGCGAGATGGCGGGTCTTGCGATCCTTCTTCGCCAGGGAGTTGTAGGCGACCTCGCGGATCAGGGCCTGGACGAACGCATATTGCCCGCGCTCGGGCGAGCGCGGGTCCGTATCGAGGGTGAGGAGCTCCTGCCGGGCGAGTGCCCGCAACCTGGGCTCGAGCTCCAACTCTGCGATCCCGGAGACGGCGGCCAGGCCGGCGAGGGTGAAACTTTGGCCAAGGACGGCGGCGTCGGAGACGAGAGCACGATCGGCGGGCTCGAGCCCGTCGAGCCGCGAGGCGATCAGGGCAGTGAGCGTCTCGGGTACCGCGAGGTTCGTCAGGTCACCGACCGGTCGATAGACCCCATCCTCGAGGCTCAGCTTGCCCTCGGCCAGGAGCATCCGGACCGTCTCGACCGCATACAGCGGTATCCCGTCGGCCCGCGCGACGATCGCCCTGGCGGCCGACTCGGGGAGGCCAGGCACGAGTCCGCCAAGGAGCTCGCCCATGGCCGCCGGAGAGAGTGGTTCGAGATAGAGCGACACGAAGTTTCGTTTGCCGGCACCCCAGTCCGGTCGCTTCCCGAGGAGTTCCGGGCGGGACAGGGTCAGGACGTAGATCGGGCTGGTCCGGCCCCATTCCATCAGGTGGTCAACGAAGTCGATCAACCCGGTGTCGGCATAGTGGAAGTCCTCGAACACCATCGTGACGGTGCCTTCGGCCGCAATCCGCTCGAAGAACGTCCGCCAGGCGCCGAAGAGCTGCTCGCTGCCACCGGTCATGCTCTCGACCCCAAGGAGGGCCAGCAGCGAGGCCTCGATCCAGCGGCGCTCGTCGGGATCGGGGATCCAGCGCACCACCGTCTCCGTGATCTTCGCCCGGGTCGTGGGGACATCGTCGGTCTCGAGCAGACCCGCCCGGCGGCGGACCATCTCGCCCAGGGCCCAGAAGCTGATCCCCTCGCCATAGGCCGGGCTGCGACCGGTATGCCAATAGGTTGTCTCGACCACGCCATCGGTGTACTTGCTGAACTCCCAGGCGAGCCGGCTCTTGCCGATCCCCGCGGGGCCGATGACCGAGACAAGCCGGGCCCGGTGCTCGCGCGTCGTCGCATGGAAGAGATCCTTGAGCATCCGGAGCTCGTCGTCCCGGCCGACGAACGGTGCTTCGAGGGTTTCGGCACGGCCCCGGCCGCCGACCTCGGCGATGACCCGGAGGGCCCGCCACGCCGGCACCGGGCTCGTCTTGCCCTTGAGGATCTGCTCGCCGGCCTCCTCGAAGGCGATCGCCTTGCTGGCAGCCCGTGTTGACGAGGTCGCCGGCGACTATTCCCTGGTTCGTGGCCGCGATCGTCACCGCGGCCTCGCCGGTCAGGACCCCGGCTCTTGCCTGGATCTCGGGGCCGAGGCTCTTGACCGCATCGACGAGCTCAAGCCCGGCCCGCACAGCGCGCTCCGCGTCGTCCTCGTGGGCGGTCGGCGCTCCCCAGACGGCCATGACCGCGTCGCCGATGAACTTCTCGACCGTTCCGCCGTAGCGCGCAATGACCTCGGTCGCAAGGTCGAAGTACCGACTGAGTAGCTCTCTCGTCTCCTCGGCGTCCCGTCCTTCGGCGAGGGTCGTGAAGCCGACGAGATCGGCGAACAGGATCGAGACGACTCGGCGTTCGGCGACGGGAGCGAGTCTAGAAGAGTGCGCGACAGACTCGCCGCCGGCTTGGCCAGGTGATTCCTCGACGAGGCCCGTACCGCACTCACCGCAGTACTTGCGCCCGGGCGGATTCGACGCGCCGCATTCTGGGCACTTGGTCACGAGACGCGTCCCGCACTCACCGCAGAACTTCTGAGCCGGGTCGTTTGCTGCGCTGCAGTTCGGGCAGATCAAGACCGCCTCACCACCTTGGTCACGAGACATTGGAGCGTAGCGGATGCGCGACAAGCGGGCTAGCCAGTCGGGCTGCGACGAACTCGCTGACTAGTACCCGTCGATTCGTTGACGTGAACCAAGGTCGACGGAATCACCTGGGACGCTGTCGATCCGGCTCGGGCGGGCGCCTTGATGGAGGCCGCTCGAGCCGCTCGGGGAGGATAGGACGCGCAGCCGATCGCTGGGGTTGCACGATCCTGATTGGCCAGCCTGGTCTTCGGGCATCGGCTACGCTCCGTCCCTGGTAGAGCGAATTGCGCGTGAGGCGTCGTGAACTGCTCGAACTGCGGTGTCGAGAACGAAGCGGGTCAGAAGTTCTGCAATGCCTGCGGGGCATCGCTTGCCGTGGTCTGTCCGAGCTGTGGTGCGAGCAATCGATCTGGCGCTCGTTTCTGCGGAGCGTGTGCAGCCGCCTTAGCGACTGACTCGGGAGCGAGCGTTGCCACGTCCCAGCTGGCCGTCGCCGAGCGTCGCCTGGTCTCGATCCTGTTTGCCGACCTCGTGGGGTTCACCCCGTTCGCCGAGGAGCGCGACGCCGAGGAGGTCCGCGACACCCTGACCCGTTACTTCGATCTCGCTAGTGACGTGATCGGACGGTACGGCGGGACCGTCGAGAAGTTCATCGGCGACGCGGTCATGGCCGTCTGGGGCGCCCCGACGGCCCGTGAGGATGATGCCGAGCGGGCTGTCCGGGCCGGCCTCGACCTGGTTGACGCGGTGCGCAGCCTGGGCCCGACGATCCAGGCCCGGGCCGGGGTCCTGACCGGCGAGGCGGCGGTGACCGTCGGAGCCACGAACCAGGGCATGGTCGCGGGTGACCTGGTCAACACGGCGGCCCGCCTCCAGTCCGTCGCCCAGCCGGGCACGGTCCTGGTCGGCGAGACGACCCAGCGGGCTTCGAGCGCGGCGATCGCGTTCGAGGAGGCCGGTGAGCAGGCGCTCAAGGGCAAGCAGGCGCCGGTCACGGCGTATCGGGCCCTGCGGGTCGTGGCTCAGCGCGGTGGAGGCGGCCGATCGGACCTGCCCGAGCCACCGTTCGTCGGTCGGGACGAGGAGCTCCGGCTGCTTAAGGACCTGATCGGCACAACCGGTCGCGATCGAAAGACACGGCTCGTCTCGATTACCGGACCAGGCGGGATCGGCAAGAGCCGCCTAGCGTGGGAGCTCGAGAAGTACATCGACGGGATTAGCGAGACGATCTACTGGCACCGAGGCCGATCACCGTCCTACGGTGAAGGGATCAGCTTCTGGGCCCTCGGCGAGATGGTCCGCCGGCGGGCCCACCTGGCCGAATCCGACGATGAGCAGGCGACCCGCGAGCGAATCCGGCAGACCGTCGCCGAATTCGTGCCGGCCGAAGATGACCGGCGCTGGGTCGAGCCGGCTCTCCTGACTCTGCTCGGCCTCGAACCTGCTCCGGCCGGCGGTCCCACGGTCCTCTTCGCCGCCTGGCGGATCTTCTTCGAACGGATCGCCGAGCGGGGCACGACCGTGCTCCTGTTCGAGGACCTCCAGTGGGCCGACTCGGGCCTCCTGGACTTCATCGACCAGCTCCTCGAGTGGTCGAAGAACGTGCCGCTCATCGTCGTCACCCTCGCCCGGCCCGAGCTGCTCGATCGGCGGCCGGATTGGGGCGATGCGACCCGCAACCTGACCCGGTTAGCCCTCGAGCCGCTCGATGACCAGGCGATGCACCGGCTGCTGGCCGGGTTCGTACCCGGTCTGCCCGAGGGCGCGGTCAAGGCGATCCTCGCCCGGGCGGACGGGATGCCGTTGTACGCGGTCGAGACCGTTCGGGCGCTCGTCGCCGACGGCCGTCTCGAGCGCGAAGGCGATGCCTACCGACCCGTCGGGGAGCTTGGCGAGCTGGCGATCCCGGACACGCTTCGTTCGCTGATCGCCAGCCGGCTCGACGCGCTCGACCCAGCCGATCGGAGCCTTGTCGCCGACGCGTCCGTGCTCGGCCAGGCGTTCGTCGTGGCCGGTCTCGTGGCCGTCAGTGGCCAGTCCGCCGAAACGATCGAGCCACGGCTCAAGGCCCTCGTCCGGCGGGAGCTGTTCGAGGTCGAGATCGACCCGCGCAGCCCTGAGCGCGGGCAATATGGCTTCGTCCAGTCG
>Ga0075017_100003288_pt1 | contig 10166 bp, 10 predicted proteins | sample AleBraG_ABR_2012_FD_71475 | JGI IMG/M metagenome (GOLD analysis project Ga0075017, IMG submission 71475) | Freshwater sediment microbial communities in response to fracking from Pennsylvania, USA - Alex Branch Run_MetaG_ABR_2012 | ecosystem: Environmental > Aquatic > Freshwater > Creek >... | reverse complement strand
GCCGGGGTGTCGACCATGACCTGGGGGCCGACGGTGCACCAGGTGGCCGGCGGGTGGGTCCTGTACTACAGCACCGAGGACGCCAGCACGACACGGGAGTGTCTCGGCGCGGCCTTCTCCACCAGCCCGACCGGACCCTTCACCGACCCCTCGTCGGCACCGCTGGTCTGCCAGGCCGGCCTCGGCGGGGACATCGACCCCACCGTGGTGGTACCAGCACCGGGGCAGCTCGCCCTGGTCTGGAAGAACGACGGCAACGCCAACGACAGCGCGGTGAGCATCTGGGAGCAGGCCCTCAACCCCGATGGCAGGTCTACCCGGGGCGTGCCGACGCGCCTCATCGGCGCCGATCAGCTCTGGGAGCACCACATCATCGAAGGCCCAGCGATGCTGGCCGACAACCGAGGCGGCTGGTGGTTGTTCTACTCCGGGGGCACCTGGCAGTCCGACACCTATGACACGGGGGTGGCCTGGTGTGCCACCGTTGCCGGCCCGTGCCGGAAACCGGCACAGGGTCCGCTGCTCGCCAGCACCCCGACCGCCGTTTCACCGGGCGGCCTCGATACCTTCGTCGACCACCAGGGCCGGTTATGGGCCGCCTATTCGGCGTTCCCGACCCCGCCGGCCAACGCCGAAGCGGCGATGGCATCACCCCGAGTGCTCGAGCTGGCCCCGGTGCTGTCGCACTGAGGCATCGCCCTCCAGATGGCCTCGCTCCGTGCTGGGGCTCTGCCCACGAAGCTCCAGTGCCTTCGTTTCGTTTTCGTCGACGGGCGCTCGTGAAGCTCACCAGGCGCGGCCGCCCGAGCCGCGCCGGCGCCGGCGCCGGCTAGCACGACCCGTTGGATCTGGTTGGTGCCCTCGTGGATCCGGGTGGTCCGACTCTTTGGTCCATCGAGGCCTCTGAACTGCGGATTTGTCGACGGCGTGTCGTCTGGAGACCTCTTGTCCCTACTGGTTGTAGGGGCAGACGTAGGGATGATCGAATGGACTTGCCGCCATTTCGACGAGCGGCAGCCGCGGCGGGGAGCCAGGCGGCGGGGACGTTGGTGCTGCCGGTCGCGGGCGGGCCGTCACACCGAGCCCTGGGGGACGACCCACTCGCTCGCAGCACCGCCGGCGGCGGTGATCCGGGGGAAGTCGCTGTCGTAGTGCAGGACCACCAGCCCGGCGGCCGCCGCGGCGGCAGAGATCACGAGATCAGCGATGGGCACCCGGTGCTGGCCCTGCCGGGCCAGCTCGTGTTGGAGCTCGATGGCCGACGCCATCACCTCCGGGGTGATCGGAGCCGCGTCGAGGCTGCGGCGTTCCTCGAGGAGTTCCTCGAAGTCCCGCAGATTGCGGCTGCTGTAGAGCACCTCGAGATCGACGATCGCGCAGGAGGCGAGAAGCCCGTCCTCCAACAGTGGACGCAGCCGGGCCGCCACGGACGGGACCAGAAAGCGGGCCAGAGCGCTCTTGTCGGCCAGATAGACCGCCGTGCTCAGCGCCATGCCCCCGACATGACCGCCGGATCGGCCAGATCCAGGCCGCGCATCTCGGCGAGCCGATCGGCATGGCGGCGACGGCGGGCGGCCAGAACCACCGACTCGAGGGAGCGGTTGACGGCCTCCTTCATCGTGGCGGCCCCGAGGATGGCCGTCGCCTCCGCCAACAGGTCGTCATCGATGTCCACCAGGCGCTTGCTCACAGCATAAGTATATCCGCGATAGCACTTCGACGATATACACCTGCCTGGTTCCACCACAGGGTCGCCGGGGCTAGCTCCGGTGGCGCTCGGTGGTGAGCGAGACGGCATCCACGGCGCCGTAGATGACGAAGGCCAGCGGCAGCAAGATGATCAGGGCGACGATGATCCCATCCACGCCGAAGATCTGAGCCGTCACCCTCCGAGCTTGTCAGATCTGAGACGAGTGACCCCTCCGGGGCGGAGGTGCTGCACTCGTTGGTCATCAGGACGCAACTCCCGTCAGAGGTAGCGCCCCGGACCCCTGGGCATGTCACTCGCTGAGGCCGCGAAAGTCCCCAGCCGTGGCAAGGCCGAGCATCCCTCCCTACCGGCCGACGCCGGCGACGCTCGGTGGCTGCAGCAGAGTGAAGGTCGCGCCGGCGTTGTCGGTGCGGTAGACCGTGGCGTACTGGGTGATCACCCACGCTTCGGCAGGGCCCACGGCATCGAGGCGCTGTGGCGTGGTCCACGGCGGCGCCGACCTTACGGTCGTCCAGTGTCGGCCGCCGTCGGTCGTCACCTGGGTGTCCCACCCGCCGGTGTTCCACCCGAGCGTCCACCAGGTGTCCCGTCCGGCCACGGCAGTGAGGGCGACGTGGTCGATCTGAGGTGCACCCTCGGCTACGCCGACTGGATGGGGGTCGGCCCGCATCGACCAGGTGTGGCCACTGTCGGCCGTGGCATACCAGACCACCAGCGCAGTATTGGCCTTGATCAGCGTCACCGGCAGGATGCCATGGCTCGGGTCGTAGAACGTCGGGAGGCCGTAGAGGACATGCCAACTCACGTAGTCGGCGGGAACGGCGACTCCGACCGCGGCCCAGCTCCGCCCGCCGTCGTGGGTCGCTTCGAGCGGCGCCGGAGATCCCTCAGGGGCCGACGTCGCGGCGACGAAGCCGTCAGCGGGCGTCGGGAACACGACGGGGCCGAGGACGGGGAAGGGCCAGCCCTGCCAGGTCCGACCTCCGTCGGCGGTGGTGAGGACGTGACCGACGGGTCCAGTCGGCTCCAGGCTGGCGATCGCCCCGTGGAGCGGGTCGCGGAAGCTCAGCAACGAGGTGGATCCCGCTGCACACATGTGACCCTCGACTCCGGACGACAACCAGGTGAGACCACCGTCGACGGTGCGCCACAACGTCTCGTTGGTGCTTCCCAAGGCACAGGCCGACACGGTGACCCAAAGGTGCTGACGGTCCACGGCTGAGACATCGTCGAGCACCCCGACCAGTCCGGGCGGCGTGACATCTGACCAGTGCGTCATGTCGGTGGTTACCCACAACCGGGCGGTGAGACTTCCCGCGCTCGCCGTCGCGACCAACCCCAGTCGAGCGGACACCAGGCGGGCGGCGATGACACCCCCCTCGGGCGGAGTCGGCGGCTCCGTCGTCGTCGGGACCGCTTCGGTCGTGGACGGCCGCACGGTCGTGGTCGACGCCGTCACCGTGGCCGTCACGGCCGGCGGGCGCGTCGTCGGGACTGCGGCCAGGCCAGTCGGCCGGACCGGAGCGGCACAGGCCGCCAGCCCGACTATGGCCGCCGCTCCACTCAGGCACCGCCACACGCCCCCAGCCTGCCACGACGGAACCGATTCGAGGTGGGCCGCCCGGCGGACCGCCCGACCACCATCGCGTCTTTCTCGGGCCATCAGTCCCGCCGGTAGTACTGCCTCGGCGCCCCGTCGAAGTGACCATCGACCATGCAGCACCGCTTGAAACCGACGCCCGGAGCCGCACGGACACGGATCGTTACGCCCGAGCTGCTCCACCAGCTCCACCCCGCCCGCAGAGCAGCGACCTTGCCGACAGTATCCGCACGACGGGGGTGGCCTGCGAGGTGGCCGACGCAGTGGTCGTCGCCGCGCCCGACCAACCCGATCTTGGTCAGCCGTACCGCAGCGGTGCCTACGACTGCCCGGCGGGCCCAGAGTCCCAGCCGTCGGGCGAGCCTCCACCAGGCGGTGAGCCGCTCGGGGTTGAGGGGGCGGTCGCCGACCTGCAGCACCCACGGCCCCCACGACTCCCGCTCGACCCGGAGCGCCTCGAAGGCGGCGATGGTGCGGGGTCGAGGCGCACCGTGCGCCGGTTGGCCGTCTTGGTGGCCGCGTCCTCCAGGATCGGCTTGCCTTTGTCGCCCACCTTCCCTCTCCGCACGATGGCGATGCTCGAGTCGATGACGAGACGGTCGCCGTCCAGGTCGGTCCACCGCAGTGCGCACAGCTCCGAGCGGCGGGCCCCGGTGACGGCACCCAGCCGGACCGCCAGACCGGCAGCAGGATCGAGCTCCTCCCCGCCGCGATCACCGCCCGGACCTGCTCGGCGGTCAGGGCAGCGCGCGCCGCTGTCTTGCGCCGGCCGAGGGTGGCGAGGGCGACCACGTTGGTGGGCACACACCCCCACCGGACCGCCTGCGACAGCGCGGCCCGCAGGACGAGGTGCTGGTTGCGCAGCGACGACTCCCCTACCGCCCGGGCCCGAAGCCGGGCGTCCGGCGGTCGACGTCGGCGACGGTCAGCTGGCCGACCGGGGTGCGGGCAATCGGGTCACGCTTCACCAGGGCGACACAACTGGTCTGATCGCGCACACTGGCCGCCGCCCACGTCGGCGTGCTGATCTGCAACCACGCGTCGAGGGCCTCCTCAACGGTGGGCCGTCCACCGGGACGGCGGGGTCACGGTCAGGTCGGCGGTCACCCGCTGGGCGTCGCGCCTGGTGCCCCGCACCGTTCGGCTGATCTGGCGCGGGCGGCCGGTCTCGTCGCGCCCGACTACCACCCGCACCTCCCATTGTTGGGGCCCGCGCTGGCGGGTCGTCGCCGTAGGCCGACGATAGAGCTAGGGATGGAGTAGCGATAGGGCCCCACAACTGGGTGTCACGGGGTGCTACAGGACGGCAGAGACAAGGCAAGAACCCTTATCCGATGGTCCGTTTGGCGATCACCACCCGTTGGATCTGGTTGGTGCCCTCGTAGATCTGGGTGATCTTGGCGTCGCGCATCATGCGCTCCACCGGGAAGTCCTTGGTGAAGCCGTAGCCGCCGAGGAGCTGCACCGCATCGGTGGTGACCGCCATGGCCACATCCGAGGCGAAACATTTGGCCATCGCCCCCGTGATGGTCAGCTCCCCGTGGGGATCGCCTTCGTCGACCATGGCGCACGCCTTGTAGACCAGGGTTCGGGCCGCCTCGAGCTTCATCGCCATGTCCGCCACCATGAATTGGAGACCCTGCAGCTCGGCGATCGGCTTGCCGAACTGCGAGCGTTCCTTCATGTAGCCGACGGCGAAGTCCAAGGCGCCCTGTCCGATCCCGACGGCCTGGGCGCCGATGGTCGGACGGCTGCGGTCGAGGGTGCCCATGGCGATGTAGAAACCCTGGCCCTCCTCGCCGATGCGGTTCTCGGCGGGAACCCGGACCTCGTCGAAGGTGATGACACCGGTCGGGCTGCCCTTGATCCCCATCTTGTCCTCGAGCTTGGCGACGTTGATGCCCCAGTCCTTCTCGACCACGAAGGCGGAGATGCCCCGATGCCCGACCGAGGGGTCGGTCTTGGCGAAGACCGTGTAGATGTCGGAGATCCCGGCGTTGGTGATCCACTGCTTGGTGCCGGTCAGGATGTAGTCGTCACCGTCGCGCACCGCCCGCGACTTCATGGCGGCGACGTCCGATCCGGCGTCGGGCTCGGACAGGCAGTAGCTCGCCTGGAGTTCCCCGGAGGCGATGCCGGGGAGATACTTCTGCTTCAGCGCCTCGCTGGCCCAGAAGATGACCGGGGTCATCCCGAGCTTGGAGATCAGCATCATCAAGCTGGTGGAGGCGCACACCCGGGCCAGCTCCTCGGCCATGATGGCCTGGGTCACGAGATCGGCGCCCGATCCGCCGTACTCGGCGGGGACGCCGAGGGCGGGCAGCTCCATGCTCCGACAGGCCTCGAAGTTGTCCCACGGGAACTCGCCGGTCCGGTCGACCTCGGCCGCCCGCGGCCCGATCTTGTCCTCGGCGAAGTGGCGCATGGCGTCACGGAACTGTCGTTGCTCATCGCTCAGCGTGATGGATTGCACCCCGACAGCTTCGCGCTTTGCGCCGGGCCCCACGGCGGACGGTCGCGGTCGTCGGTTCGTTGGGGAGGGTTTCCGACCCAACCGGACCGGCGATCGGCCGGAGCGCTCGGGACCAGCCGCGACCCCCCGGCGCCGGATACGGCCACCGCCGGGCGGTCGATCAGGCGGCGGCTGCGCCCTCCAGGCCGAGCAGGCTCCGCCAGTCGCCCGACAGCCGGTCCTTGACCACTGTCGGGGTGAGGCGCAGCGTCGCCTCGGGTACCTGATCGGCAATGGTGCGCTGGTCGTTGTAGTGATGGGCGGCGCCGTCGAAGAGCGGCTTGCGGAAGGCCACGAGTTCGGGCGGGGCCCCTTCAAGGAACCCCCACAGGGCGAAGGCCAGCTCGAGGTCGTGGATCACCGGCGCCCGCCCGAAGAGGGCGGCCCGCCGCAGGGCCACGCCGAGGCAGCCGCCCACGGCGTCGTCAAGGTGCTCGTGGGCCCCGAGCACGAGCCTGTCCCGGTACCCGGCGGCCAGCTTGAGGGCGTAACCCTGGTCGGGGCCGGCCGTGCCGAGCAGCGGTCCCCGGGGCTGGGCGCCCTGCTGGCGGACCTCCCCGACCCGGTCGGCGTACCAGGCATCGGGGGTCGGCAGACGCTCGTTGACGCGGACGCGGTCCCCGTCAGCGAGGGGGACGAACTCCGGTTGGGCCATACGTTGAGCCTACCGGTCCCCCGCCGTCGGGCCCCCGTCGGACGGGGCGTCGAGGCGGTTGTAGAGCAGGCCGTAGACGATCGAGTCGGACAGGGCCTGCCAGGACGCCTCGATGATGTTGTCCGACACCCCGATGGTCGACCAGGTCCGCTCGCCGTCCGTCGAGTCGATCAACACCCGGGTCACCGCCCCCGTGCCGAGCCCGCTGTCGAGCACGCGGACCCGGTAGTCGGTGAGGTGGATCCTCGCCAGCTCCGGGTAGGCCAGGCCGACTGCCTTGCGGAGCGCGGCGTCGAGGGCGTTGACCGGACCGTTGCCCTCGGCCACCGCCAGGATGCGTTCGTCGCCGACGAAGACCTTGATGGTGGCCTCGGTGACGACCTCGCCGCCCACCAGGGGGCGGGCCGGGCCGGCCGCTTCGTGGGCGTCGGTCGTGACCCGGAACGACTCGACGGAGAAGTAGGGCTGCTTCCAGCCCGTCGCTCCCCGCAGGAGCAGCTCCAGGGAACCGTCGGCCGCCTCGAAGTGGTAGCCGTGGTGCTCGAGGTCCTTCAGCGTTTCGAGGACATGGGTCAACTCGTCAGAGCTGAGATCGAGGCCCAGCGAGGCGGCCTTCATCTGCAGGGTGGACTTGCCGGCCAGCTCGCTGACCACGAATCGGGTGCCGTTGCCGACGGCGTCGGGCGAGACGTGTTCGTAGGCGTCGGAGGCCCGGGCGATGGCCGAGACGTGCAGACCGGCCTTGTGGGCGAAGGCCGAGGACCCGACGAACGGGGCCTGGGCGTCGGGGGCCACGTTGACCAGCTCGGCGATGTGGTGCGACACCGCGGTCAGCCGCTCGAGCCGGCCGGGAGGGAGTGCGGTCACGCCCATCTTCAGCTCGAGATCGGGGATGATGGTGGTGAGGTTGGCATTGCCGGTGCGCTCGCCGTAACCGTTCATGCAGCCCTGCACGTGGCTGGCTCCGGCCAGCACCCCGGCCAAGGTGTTGGCCACGGCCACACCACTGTCGTTGTGGAAGTGCAATCCGACCCGGGGCCGGGCCCGCCCGTCGGACAGGTCAAGGTCGAGACCGTCGACGAAGCTCACCACCGCGGAGACGATCTCGCTCACCTCGTGGGGCAGGGTGCCGCCGTTGGTGTCGCACAGCACGAGCACCTCGGCGCCGGCCCGCGCCGAGGCCTCCAGCACGCGCCGGGAGAACGACGGGTCCTCCTTCCAGCCGTCGAAGAAGTGCTCGCAGTCGACGAACACCCGCCGGCCCTGGGCGGCCAGGTAGCGGACCGAGTCCTCCACCATGTGCACGCCCTCGTCGAGGGTGGTGAGCAGGGTCTCGGTCACGTGGTAGGGCGCCGACTTGGCCACGATGCAGACCACCGAGGTGCCGCCGGCCAGCAATCGGGCCAGGGTCGGGTCGGTCTCGGCGTGGCCCTTGGCCCGCCGGGTCGAGCCGAAGGCCACCAGCGTGGCGGCCCGCAGGTCGAGTTCACCGCCGACGGCCCGGGCGAAGAACTCGTCGTCCTTGGGGTTCGCTCCCGGCCATCCCCCCTCGATGAAGGGGACACCGAGATGGTCGAGCTGCTCGGCGATGCGGAGCTTGTCGTCGACGGTGAGGCTCAGGCCCTCGCGCTGGGAGCCGTCCCGCAGGGTGGTGTCGAAGATCTCCACAGCCTCCGGGGCCCGACCCGGGCGGGCCGCTGCGGGGCGATCAGCCGACATGTTCCACCCAGTCCTTGTAACGGTCGACCTGACCCCGCACGGTGGCGAAGTAGATCTCCTGGATGCGCCGGGTGATCGGCCCGGGCGTGCCCGTCCCCACGATCCGGTCGTCCACCGACTGGATCGGTACCACCTCGGCGGCGGTACCGGTGAGGAAGGCCTCGTCGGCCGTGTACAGATCGCTGCGCAGGAGGTTGCCCACCTCCACGTCGAACCCCTCGTCGCGGGCGATGGTCAGCACCGAGCTCTGGGTGACGCCTTCCAGGGCTCCTGCCGAAGTGGGCGGGGTGACGATCCGACCGCGCCGGACGACGAACAGGTTCTCCCCCGTGCATTCGCTCACATAGCCCTGGGGTGAGAGCAGGATGGCCTCGTCGTAGCCGGCCTTGAGCGCCTCGATCTTGGCCATCGAGGAGTTGATGTACATCCCCGTGCCCTTGGCCGCCGGGGGCATGGCGTTGGGATCGTGGCGCTGCCAGGAGCTGATCTTCATCCGCACCCCGTTGGCCACCCCCTCGTCGCCCAGGTAGGCGCCCCACGGCCACACGGCGATCGACACGTTGACCGGGCAGGGCAGCGGGTTGAGACCCATCTCCCCGTAGCCCAGGTACACCAGCGGCCGGATGTAGCAGGCCGGCAGCTCGTTGGCGGCCACCGTCCGCTTCACCGCGGCCACCAGCTCGTCGAGACCGAACGGCACATCGATCATGAAGATCCGGGCCGAGTCGAGCAGACGGGCCATGTGGTCGGTGAGACGGAAGACCCCGGGGCCCTGGGACGTCTCGTAGGCCCGGATGCCCTCGAACACGCCGCAGCCGTAGTGCAGGGTGTGGGTCAGGACGTGGATGCGCGCCTCGTCCCAGGGTACGAGCTCGCCGTCCATCCAGATGAGTTTCGAGGGGGTGATCGGCATGGGTCAGACCCTTTCTGCGATGCGGTCGCCGATGGCGGCCGTGGGCAAGGGGGAGGCGGACTCGGGACTGGCCAGCCAGTCGCTGACCGCTTTGTTGATGCGGGCGGCGGCCGCGGCCTCGCCCAGGAACTCGAGCAGCATCCCGGCTGAGCGGATGGCCGCCACCGGGTTGGCCCGGCCGGTACCGGCGATGTCGGGGGCCGAGCCGTGGACCGGCTCGAACAGCGACGGGCCGGTCCGGTCCGGGTTGAGGTTGGCCGACGCGGCCAGTCCGATCCCCCCGGCGACCGCCCCGGCCAGGTCGGTGAGGATGTCGCCGAAGAGGTTGTCGGTCACGATCACGTCGTAGCGCGATGGTTGATCGTGGAGGTAGATGCAGGCGGCGTCCACATGGTTGTAGGCGGTGGCCACCTCGGGGAACTCAGCCGCCACGGCGTCGAAGGTCCGCTGCCACAGGTCCCCGGCGAAGGTCAGCACGTTGGTCTTGTGGACCAGGGTGAGGTGGCGGCGGGGACGGCTCTGGGCCAGATGGAAGGCGTAGCGCACACAGCGCTCGACGCCCATGCGGGTGTTCACGGACCCCTGGGTGGCCACCTCGTGCGGAGTGCCCTTGCGGAGAAACCCGCCTTCACCGGCGTAGGTTCCCTCGGTGCCCTCCCGGACCACCAGGAACTCCAGGTCACCGTGGCGGGTGCCCATGGCCTGGAAGGGCCGCAGATTGACGTAGAGGTCGAGCTCGAAGCGGAGGCGCAGCAGCAGACCGCGCTCGATCAGCCCGGGGGGGACCTCGGTCGAACCGATGGCCGCGCCGACGGCGCCGAGCAGGATGGCGTCGTAGCCCCGCAGCTCGTCGAGGATGGCGTCGGGCAGGACCTCACCGGTGCGCACGTAGCGGGCCGCGCCGAGCTCATAGGCGGTGCTGTCGAGCGCGACGCCGGTGGCCCGGGCCACCTTGATGGCCTCGGCCACGACCTCGGGACCGATCCCGTCGCCTCCGATGACGGCGATGCGGTGTGACATGGGACTCCTGATCACTCGGCGACGGAACCGGGCCCG
>Ga0075017_100003287_pt1 | contig 10167 bp, 8 predicted proteins | sample AleBraG_ABR_2012_FD_71475 | JGI IMG/M metagenome (GOLD analysis project Ga0075017, IMG submission 71475) | Freshwater sediment microbial communities in response to fracking from Pennsylvania, USA - Alex Branch Run_MetaG_ABR_2012 | ecosystem: Environmental > Aquatic > Freshwater > Creek >... | reverse complement strand
TGCTGGCGCGCGCGGTGCGTCCGGCAGCCCGCCTACAGGCCGGCGAATACAAGTTCGCCCGCGCGGCGTCCGTTTGGAACGTGTACGATCGCATCGCGCGCGGCGATGTCTTCTACTACGAAATTACGGTGCCGGAGGGAAGCAATATTTTCGAGATCGGCCAAATTGTGGACCGATCTGGTTTGGTCGTGGGGGCGGATTTTCTGAAGATCGCTCGCAGCCCGGCGTTGATTCGCGATCTGGCGCCGAATGCTCCTTCGCTGGAGGGCTACCTGTTTCCTTCAACCTATCGGGTGACGAAAAACGTGACCGCTCCGCTGCTGGCGCGGATGATGACCGATCTCTTCCGCAAGAAATGGCAGGAACTCGGTGCGCCCGGCGCGGTGAATGATCTGGTCACGCTGGCGTCCTTGGTGGAAAAGGAAACAGCGGTTCCGGCGGAGCGGCCGCTGGTGGCTTCCGTCTACCGGAATCGCTTGCGAAACCATATCGCGCTCGGTTGCGACCCGACCACCATCTATGCGGCGCTGCTGGAGGAGCGCTATAGCGGCACCATTCACCGTTCCGATCTGGCGAGCACAAACGCCTACAATACCTACCGCCACGCCGGCCTGCCGCCTGGGCCGATCGCCAGTCCCGGTATGGCGTCTCTCAAGGCAGCGGCGGCCCCGGCCGAAACAAATTTTACTTACTTTGTCGCCAAGCCCGATGGCTCCGGCGGGCACAATTTTTCCGAAACGCTGGCGGAACACAATCGCGCCGTTGGCTTATACCGTGGCGCGCAAAAGAGATGAACACCGCGGCGCAACGCTTGTTTGAAAAGCAGACGGCACGCATAAAACAGTTTCACCGCAAGCCGCGGATTGTTTTTCCTGAAGGGAACGACGCGCGCGTGCTGGTGGCTGCTGAGCGCCTGCGGGAATGGATTGAACCCATCCTGCTTACCGTCGGCACGGACGACTACTGCGAGCGCTACTACGAACTGCGCCGGGCGAAAGGTCTGGACCGGGAAGAAGCCAGGACCATCGCGCGGCAGCCGCTGTATTCCGCAGCCTTGATGGTGGCCGCCGGCGATGCGGATGGCTTTGTGGGCGGCGCAGTGAACACCACCGCCGAAACGGTGCGTGCCGTGTTGCAGTGTATCGGTCCCGCTCCCGGTGTCGCGCTGGTTTCCGCCTACTTCGTGATGGCGACCGAACATCACGGTCTCTTTTTGTTCGCGGACTGCGGTTTGGTGGTGGATCCGACGGCGGCGGAGTTGGCCGACATCGCGTTGGCCACCGCCGCGAGCGCCCGCCGCCTGTTGGATGACGAACCGCGAGTGGCCCTGCTTTCGTTCTCGACCAAGGGAAGCGCAAAGCACCCCAACATCGAGAAGGTCACCAGCGCTTTGAAAATAGCGCAAGCCCGTGATCCGGCCCTTTTGATTGACGGCGAACTGCAGGGCGATGCCGCCGTGGTGGCGGTGATCGGTCAGTCTAAAGCGCCCGGTTCGCGCGTGGCCGGGAACGCCAACGTGCTCATTTTTCCCGATCTCGCTTCCGGGAACATCGCCTACAAACTGCTGGAACGGCTGGGCGGCGCCCTAGCATTTGGCCCGCTCCTCCAGGGTTTGGCAAAGCCGGCCAACGACCTCTCGCGCGGCTGCTCCGCCGACGACATCTACGGCGTAGCTATCCTGACCGCCCTCCAGTGCTCAATCGGCTCAATCGGTGTCTGACTCCTCTGCCTCCGATCAGGCACACAACGCCCAATCACGACGAACTCTTTAATTAACAATGAGTTCCAGGACGATCAGCCCGTAGGAGCCAAAATGTGCAGGACCAAGCTCAATCGGGATCTGAGCTCAATCGGTGTCTGACTCCTCTGCCCCCGACCAATCACAACACTACCCCGATCACTCCAAACCCTTTAATTGGCAATAATTTCCAGGCAGTTCAGCCTGTGAGACCCAAAAGGATAAATTGCCGGGATCCAGCCCCCCCGCCTCTCAAAACGAGCGCGTGGATACCAGCGCCAGCGGCGACACAGTCCGCTCCTGCCCGAAATAGCCTTCGTCGGCCAAGTTCCGGTAAACCGAGCCGGCCACACCCGACGCCACCGCGCCGTTGACGCTTCCGCCGCCCGTCAGCAACACCACCACCACCAACTTGTTCGCGCCGATGTTGTTATAGGACCCAAACCATCCTAGGTGAATCGGCGAACGCACGTCGGTGCACGTCCCGGTCTTGCCCAGGATCGGCTGCGTCTGTTCAAAGTTAGCGCGCCGCGCCGTACCGTATTCCACCGCGCCTTCCATTCCCGGTCGAATCTCCGGCAACCAACGCTCAATGTCCAACTTGCGTTTCAGCCGAGGGACAAATTGAGCCAGATCCTGCGTAGTGTGCGGATGCTGCAGGTAGTAAAGTTCACCCCCGTTGGCGATCGCCGAGACCAAGGCTGCCAATTGCAACGGAGAGAAGTTGAAGCCTTCTCCGAAACTGGTCATCATGCCCAATCCATCGGTGGGAGGACCGGATGGCAGCGGCAGCGGGTCTTCCTCCGGAATGTCCAACGCCGCTTTCTCGCCCAAACCGTACAGCTTGGCGTAGTGCGTGATCCGATCGAACCCCAGGCGCTCGCCCACATTGGAGAAGAACAGGTTGTTGGAGTGCGCCAGCGCCTCTGTCAGGTCGATAGATCGGTTGCGGCCGATGCGCAAGAGCGTGGTTCCATCGATTAACCCCTCATTGAGTCCAGCCAACGCCGACACCAGCTTGATGGTCGAACAAGGTTGAAAGCCTCCCTTATAAGCCAGCTTCTGGTTAATCACCGCTAAAAGCCGCCCAGTGCTGGGATCGGCAACCACCACGGATCCATTGAATGGGCCCAGGGCCGAGACCGCTGCCCGCCGGACCACTAAATCTTCGCCATCCACGGTATCCCCGGCCGTCGAGTCCGCGTAGGTGGGTTCGGCCCAAGCTGGTGCCGGGACGTAGGAACGCCGCCGCCCGGCCAGACGGGATAGATGGCTGGCAGGTGTATGCCTGGCAACTGCCTTTACTGGTTTCGCCACCGCCGACATTGCCCGGCGCACCGGCGATCTCCGCTTGGTCTTCGGCGTTACGCCAAACGCGCTTCCGCAGGCGGCACTCAAAACCACCGCCATCAGAACAAAGCGCAAACCCAGAACGCGTTTTATCATAGAATCCCGCCTAGGAGCTGGTCAGCCTTCGAGGATAAAATACTAAGCAACACTTTAATCCCGCTCACGTAAACTGTTCCTCGATTATGCTTTAGAACTGTGACGTACGTCAAGCGGCAGTCAACCCCCCGTCCACAGTGAGAATCGACCCAGTAATAAAATCGGCTTTTGCAGAAGCCAGGAACAGGGCCATGCTGGCTACTTCTTCCGGACGCCCTAGGCGTCCTAAGGGTTGCCGTTGGCTAAGTTCCACCCGCACCTTGTCCTTTTCGTGCTTATGGAACATCTCCAGATAGCCCTCGACAAAGGGTGTGTCTATCGTGCCTGGGCAGATGCAGTTCACTCGAATCTGCCGGGCGTATTCGATGGCCATCTGCCGAGTGAGAGCGATGACCGCGCCTTTGGTCGCACAGTAAGCAAACCTGCGCTTCAACCCCACCAACCCGGCGACCGAACCAATGTTGACAATGTTGCCGCCCGAAGCTAACAGCAGCGGCATGGCGGCCTTGGTTACCAGAAACAGTCCCTCCACGTTCACCTGAAACAGCCGTTGAAAATCGGACAGTTCAGTCTCTTCCACGCTTCCTACCAAGCCGATGCCGGCGTTATTCACCAATATGTCGAGGCGCCCGATGGTCGCAAAAGCGCTCCGAACTGCGGTCGGTTTGGTGATATCGCAAGCAATCGCTTGGCCATTCGGCAGACGGCCCGCCACGGCCATCGCCCGGTCGGCATCAATGTCTACAATCAGTACTTGGGCGCCAGCGGAGGCAAAAGATCGGGCGGTGGCTTCGCCGATTCCGCTGGCTCCCCCTGTTATCAACGCCACTTTTCCGTCCAGTCGGCAGTCCATGCCATGCATTCTAATCGACTGCAGCCCCCTTCGGCGCAAGATATTTCCGCCGCGGCCGATGAGGAGAACTAGTGAAGATCGCAACGCACTTCCGGGATACCGCGGTCAATGGCGTACCGATGATGTCGCCGTCCGTGATGCGGCTGGTGGCGAAACTGGCGCATTTTGACGTAGATTTTGGGGAGATCAGCCAAATTATTGAACGCGACCCGGCTCTCTGCGGGCAAATACTCAGAGTGGTCAATTCGGCCGAGTCCGGCCGGCGCCGTTCGATCTCCAAAATCAGCCATGCCATAACCGTGCTCGGCATGTCGCGCCTGCGCAAGGTCGCCCTCGGGCTGACCGTCACCAAGCTATTTTCACGCACCAAGATGGCTTCCAACTGGTCGACGCTACGGTTTAACACGCACTCCGTCGCTGTGGCCTCCATGACCGAGATTCTCGCCGGATTTGTTCCCGTGCCCCACGGCGACTCCGCGTTTGTCGCCGGGCTGCTCCACGACACCGGCAAACTCGCCATCGCCGCCAGCCTCCGGGACCAATACGACACCATCATGCGGCTGTGGAGTTGCAGCGGCCGCCCCATTCAGGACTGTGAACAGGAAATCCTGGACTGCGATCACGCCGGTCTTTCCGGCCTGATCCTGGCTCGCTGGGAGCTTCCCACTTTCCTGCAACGCGCCGTCTACGATCACCACCATCCCCGCGAAGGCGAGTTGAGCTGGCTGGTTCAACAAGCGGACGAGTTTGTCCACTATCTGGGTATCTCAGTGGAACCGCCCGACCTGCGCTCGCTCCCCGAGTACCAGTTCCACATTCCCGGCCACGATCTTCCCCAGGGCCAGATCCTGCAGCAGTTCCGGGTCGAGTTCGATCAACTGAACCAAATGTTCGCGTAAGGTTCGAGGTCAGCAGGCAATCGCCGCCGCGTGCCGGGCAATCATCAGCTCTTCATTGGTGGGGATCACGTCCACCCTCACCGGCCCCAAAAAGCGAACTCCCTCGCACACTCTGCTTCGCACCGCTGCATCGTTTTCGCCGATACCGCCGGTGAAGACCAGCCGGTCGAGCCCGCCCAGCGCCGCCGCCAGGGCCGCGATCGCCTTGCACGCGCTATAGCAAAACGCATCGATCGCGAGCCGCGCGGCCGCATCCTCTTTTTCGCGCGCATGCAGTTCCCTCATGTCGCCGGTCGTGCCAGAGATGCCCAGCATCCCGCCCTGCTCGGTGATCGCCGCGCGCGCCTCGGCCAGCCTTAGCCCCTTTTCCTCCATCAGAAACAGCACCACTTCCGGATCGATGTCTCCGCAGCGCGTGCTCATCACCAGGCCGCCCGTCGGAGTGAGCCCCATGGTCGTGTCCACCGGCTCTCCGTCGAGCACCGCCGCCATGCTGGCGCCGTTGCCCAGATGGCAAATCACCACCCGCCCGCTCTGCTGATTTCGCTTCTTGAGTTCGGAGCAGATGTACTCGTAGGAGAGCCCATGAAAACCGTAGCGTTGCAACATGCCGTCGCGCCGCAATGCCTCGGGTAGAGCGTATAACTGCGCCAGCGCGGGCATGCGCCGGTGAAACGCGGTGTCGAAGCAAGCCACCTGCCGCGCCGCCGGGTACAACTTCGCCATCTGCTGCAACTCGTCAATTTGGCGCGGCAGATGATTGGGCGCCAGCGGAATCAGGTCCCGCAGTTCGCCGATCAACTCCGCCGTCACCAACTGCGGCGCCGAGTGCCGCGGCCCGCCATGCACCAGCCGATGCCCCACCACATCCGGCTTGCTCGCACCATCGAGCCGCTCTAGCCCGCCATGACTAATCGAGCCCACCGACTCCCGCGACTCCTCCGGCATCTGGTACACCGCAAACTTGATGCTCGACGACCCGCTATTAATGACAAGAATCCGCATTTACTGGCATTTACTGGGGACGGACGAGACGTTCCCCGGTTTTTCGCCCAGCTGACGCCCCACCCATTCCCGTCCTCCCTACCGCAACTGGCTCTCCACTTCCTGCAACCAGTCCGGCCGCTTCAGCACATCGCGCGGCTTGCTGCCGTCAGGCGGACCGATGATGCCTTCGCGCTGCATCATATCCAGGATACGCGCGGCCCGGCCATACCCCAATCGCAGCCGCCGCTGGAGCGTAGAGGTCGACGCTTTCCCCATCTCTAAAACCACGCGCACAGCATCCTGATACATCGGGTCCTGATCGCCCTCCAAGCCGTCAGGCTCTGCCTCGTCTTCCTCGGTCGGCGGGGCCAGCAGGAAGGTCTGATCGTACTCCGGACGCGCCTGCCGCTTCCAAAACTCGACCACCAAATTAGTCTCCACTTCCGTCACGAACGCGCCATGCACGCGCACCAGCCGCGACGAGCCCGGCGGCAGAAACAGCATGTCGCCTTTGCCCAGCAAGTGCTCCGCGCCCATCACATCCAGCACCGTGCGCGAGTCCACCCGAGTGGCCACCCGGAAACTCATACGCGATGGAAAATTGGCTTTGATCAAGCCCGTGATCACGTCCACGCTGGGACGCTGCGTGGCCAGCACCAGGTGCATGCCGACGGCGCGCGCCATCTGCGCCAGACGCGTCACCGCTTCTTCCACGCCGCCGCGCTCCAGCATCATCAAATCCGCCAGCTCATCGATGATGATCAGGATAAATGGCAGCGGCGTCAGGTCCTCTTCCGTCACGTCGTCATTTTCGAACAAGCTGAGCGGCTTCTCGCGCAACAAGCGAACCTTCTTGTTGTATTGATCGATGTTGCGCACGCCCTGCGCCGCCAGCAGCTTCAGCCGCCGCTCCATCTCCAGCACCGCATTGCGCAGCGCATTGGTCGCTTTCTTCGGATCGGTAATCACCGGAGTGAGCAGATGCGGAATGCCCTCATACAGCCCCATCTCCAACCGTTTCGGATCCACCAGAATCATGCGGACTTCATCCGGCGTCGACTTATACAGAACCGACATGATCAGCGTGTTCAACATCACGCTCTTACCGGAACCAGTGGAGCCGGCGATCAGCAAATGCGGCATGGTTTCCAGCGCTGCCACTTTGATGCGCCCACTGATGTCCTTGCCAAGACAGATGGTCAGTTTGGAGGCGGAGTTGTTAAACTCTTCCGATTCCAAAATCTGGCGCAGGCTGATGACGGAGCGCTTGGTGTTGGGTACTTCGATGCCGACGGTCGGTTTGCCGGGAATGCGCTCAATCAACACCGATTCGGCTTGCAGGCCCAGACACAGATCTTCAGACAGCGTGGTTATCCGGTTGTACTTCACACCGGCTTCCGGCTTGAACTCAAACGTAGTCACCACCGGGCCGGGATTGATCTGCACCACCGATCCATGCACGTTGAACTCTTCAAACTTCGACTTGATCAGCGCCGCGGTTTCCTTCAACTCCACCGAATCGAACGGATTCTTGCCCGGAATCTCATTCAACAGCTCCGTCTTCGGCAGCTCATAGTGCTCCGGCGCTTTCGCCGGCGCCTGGTTGCGGCGGAGCTTGAACTCCAGCACTGGAGAAATGCTCTGCGCCACCGGCGCGGGCGCTGGCTCGGAAGCGGCCGCCACAGCCGCCACCGCGATCGGCTCGAGGTCCTCCAACGCGTGTATCGGAATCTCCTCCTCCGCGGCTGGCTCTTGGTATGACTCCTCGGTCAAATCCACTTCAGGCAGCGCAGTCTCGGCCACCACTTCCGTTCTCCTGCCCCGGGGTCTCTTGGCCTTCTTCTCCTGGGCGCGCAAACGCGCCTTCTCGCGCCGCTCTTCCAGCCACACTGCAATCCGCGCCTGCAGCGACTGCAGCCATGCCGCCGGCCGCTCCAACCAACCTGCCAATGTCGCCATGGAGAAAGTGGAAATCAGATATAGCGACACGATCAATCCGGAAGTCGTGATCAGCACCGTGCCCCAGAAGTTCAACGACCGCAGAAGATAGTCCGCCAGCAGGATTCCCAGTAAGCCACCCACCGCGAACGTCCCAGCGAAAGGACGCCAGCTATGGTTGAACGACAAGGCGGTGCCGAGGCTCATTAGCAACAACAGCCCCCCGCCCAGTTTCACCGGGGCCGCTTCAATCGGCGTGGACCGGAACCACTTCCAGGCCAGTAGCCACAGCAACACCGGCAGTCCGAAGGCCGCTAGTCCCAGCAACTGCAGAAAGAAGTCTGCCAGGTAGGAGCCCGCGAACCCGGTAAGGTTCTGCGGTTTAGCCGCTCCCGAAACTACGTTCCAAGACGGGTCTTGTGGATGATACGAAAGGAGACTGAGGGTGAGGAACAGACCGGCGACAAAAAACACAAGTGCTGCCGCCTCGTTGAGCCGGTGATACCGCGTGGGTCCGAGAAGTTTCATTCCGCGTTGCCGCGGAAAAATGCCAGAGCGACCACCATTATGCCAAAAACAATCCGGCAGTGCGTTCCCCGCCAGAAACTCCTGGGGACGACTGCTCAGACTGCTCGGTGTACAGGTTGTACGATCATGGGCACGATGGATGAACTTATTCAGAAATATTCGCGGATCGGACATCCGCCCGCCGAGGAGTTGATCGCCGTACAGGGCCTGACATTCCCTCGCGACCCTAAGGATTTGTTGGGTGATTTCTGGCCCGAGGAACGGTCTATCGACGATTTCCTGGAGGCTATGCGTGAATGGCGTGGACACTCCGGAACCGATCCAGCTCCATGAACCCTCTTTCAACTCGCGCCCGCGTCAGTCCCCGATGACCCTGAAAGCTGCCAGAGCGATCACCACCACCCCAAAAACAATCCGATAGTACACGAACGGCATCAGACTGTTCCTCCGCAGGTACTTCAAAAAGTAGGCGATCACCACCACGCCCCCCAGCCCGCTAATCACGGTCCCCAGCAAGAACGGCATCTGCATGTTGTGCGGAATGCCCCCGCCCTTCTGAATATCGTGGGCGCCCTTCAACGCCGCCGCCAGAATCGCCGGCGCGGACAGCAGAAACGAGAAGCGCGCCGCAGCCTCCCGCGTCAACCCTCGCAAAAGCCCGGTAGTGATGGTGACGCCGCTGCGCGAAGTTCCCGGCACCACGGCCAAGGCTTGCGAGACGCCGATCGTCACCCCGTCGAACCAGCTCATCGTGCCCATGTCCTTCTTCCCGATGACACCGCGTTCGGCGTACCACATGAAGAAGCCCACCACAATCAACATGGTCCCGATCACATACGGACTGCGCCACGCCCCCTCCGCCTGCTTGCCGAACACCAGCCCGGCCACGCCCAAAGGGATCGTGGCCAGTGCGATCATCCACAGCATGAGTGGATTCTTTTTCAGCTCGGGGTCCGTACCGATTTTCAGACCGAAGCCGCCGGCGATCAGTTGGATCCAATCCTTAAAGAAGTACAGAGCAATGGCGACCAGCGTCCCGGCGTGCAGGGCGATGTCGAAAACCAGGCCCGGGTCTTCCCAGCCGAACAACTTCGGCACGATCGCCAAATGCCCGGAACTGCTGATGGGCAAAAATTCCGTCAGCGCCTGGATCAGCGCCAGGACCACAACCTGATAGATGGGCATTTAAGAAAGTCCCAGCCTACTTCTTGGCGGGGACAGCGGGAGCGGCTGCCGCTGGCGTCACGACTTTTGCCGACTTGATGATGTCAAACTGAGGAAAGGTCTTCTCGAAAAAAGCCTTGCCTTGCTGCAGCGCTTGTTGGTCCAGGTCGCCGCCGTAGCCCGAGTAAAACTTCTCCACCACGTCCATGCCCTCGATCACTTTGCCAATCGGGGCAAACCCCATCGCGTCCAACCGGCCGTTGTCTTTGTAGTTAATGAACAACTGCGTGGAACGGGAATTGGGCAGCGAGGTCTGGGCAAAACTCAGGTAACCGGGCTTGTTGGATTCCTTCACCGGCTCGTCCTTGATGTTGGAATTCATCCATACCTTGTTCGCCGCCGGGTTCGCGCTGATCCCGAATTGCGCCATAAAGCCGGGGATGACGCGGAAGAACGGCGCCCCATCGAAGAACCCGATCTTCACCAGATTGTAGAAGCGATCCGCCCCGTTGGGCGCCCAATCGCGATGAACTTCCAGGGTCACGTCGCCTTTGCTGGTGTTGAACACCACGTTGTAAACCGGCGGCGCCGTCGCCTTGGCCAACGCCGGATTC
>Ga0075017_100003286_pt1 | contig 10167 bp, 9 predicted proteins | sample AleBraG_ABR_2012_FD_71475 | JGI IMG/M metagenome (GOLD analysis project Ga0075017, IMG submission 71475) | Freshwater sediment microbial communities in response to fracking from Pennsylvania, USA - Alex Branch Run_MetaG_ABR_2012 | ecosystem: Environmental > Aquatic > Freshwater > Creek >... | reverse complement strand
CCGATGAAAGTTTTCCCCGCGATGCATTACACCATGGGGGGCATCTGGGTAAATGGCGAGGACCAAGCTACCAGCATCCCAGGAATCTACGCAGCCGGCGAATGCGAATATCAATATCACGGCGCAAACCGGTTGGGAGCAAATTCGCTGGTTTCCTGCATCTTTGGCGGCGGCTTGGCTGGGTCTGCTGCAGTCAAATACGCAAAGAGCCTTGAAAAAGGCGCCGAGTCCGCGCCGGCGGCGGTCTTCGAAGCGGAAAAGAAGCGCCAAGACGCGAAAAATCAGAAGCTCATCAGCCAGCACGGTTCGGAAAATCCCATTACCATTTGGAAGGAACTCGGCGGCATCATGACGGAGCACGTCACCGTCACACGAATCAACAAGAATCTTGAAGTTGCCGACGCGAAAATCCGCGCGTTGCAGGAACGCTACAAGAAAGTGAATCTCAGCGACCGGACCAAATGGTCGAATCAAACGCTCAACTTCACCCGCGAACTGGAAAACATGCTGATTCTCGCGCGCGTGATTACTCTGGGAGCGCTCGCCCGGAACGAATCCCGCGGCGCGCACTACAAACCGGATTTCCCGGACCGCGACGATGCTAACTGGTTGAAGACGACGCGCGCGAAGTGGGTGAACAACGAGGTTCAATTAACCTACGAACCGGTGGACATCTCGTTAATTAAACCGCGGCCGCGCCGATACGACGCCGCGAAGTAGTTTAAGTCAGGTTGTCGGGCAGGCCTTCGGGGCTGCGCCTTTTTAGCGTGTTTAGCTGAGGACTTATGGCTGAAAAACAGGTCATTGTTCGAGTAAGACGGCAAGCAGCGCCCGGCGAGCCTGCAAGATGGGAGGAATTCTCCCTGAAGTGGCGTCCCTCCATGAATGTGATCATCTGCTTGCGGGACATCGCCGAAAACCCCGTCACTCGCGACGGCAAGACCTCCACTCCTGTCTCCTACGATTCCAATTGCCTCGAGGAAATCTGTGGCTCATGCGCCATGCTCATCAACGGCAAGGCCCGCATGGCTTGTTCCGCGCTGGTGGATCAGTTCGATCAGCCCATCCGCATCGAGCCGCTCTCGAAATTCCCGCTCGTCCGTGATCTTACGGTTGACCGCCAGTTCATGTTCGAGAGCCTAAAGCGAGTAAAAGCCTGGATTCCCATCGACGGAACGTATGATCTCGGTGAAGGCCCTCGCGTTTCCCCTGAAATTCAGGAAAAGGGCTATCCGCTATCAAATTGCATTTCCTGTGGAAGCTGCCTAGAAGCCTGCCCGCAGGTGAATGAACACAATCAGTTCATGGGAGCAGCCATCATCAGCCAGGTTCGCCTTTTCAACATGCACCCCACGGGCGCTATGAATAAGCACGAGCGCATCGAGGCCATCATGGGACCCGGCGGCGTCCACGAATGTGCCAACGCGCAAAACTGCGTAAAGGCTTGCCCGAAGAACATTCCGCTCACCGAATCCATCGCCGAAGTGAATCGTGATGCCTGGAAACAGGCCCTGTTCAGTCGCCTTCTGAGGTAAACTCTTTCCGCCGTTTTAAACTTGGAGGATTTCTGATGCGTCGCAGCCTTGCCGTGGTCTGTCTCGGTGTTCTTATTCTGAGCGGTTCGCTTCTTTGCCGCTCTTCCTCGGCGGATGATATTGCCGAGCGCGCGAAAAAACTCCATTTCTCCTCGATCGTCCTGGACACTCACGACGACACCACCCAGCGCTTTTTCTCGAAAAATTACGATATCGGCAAGCGCAATCCAGACGGCCACGTAGACATTCCTCGTATGCGCGAGGGCGGCATGAACGCCATTTTCTTTTCCATCTGGATAGACGGTCGAATCATGGGTCCGCCTGCCGTCCAAAAAGCGCTCGACCAGATCGATGCCGTTCATGAAAACGTCCTGAAAAATTCGAAGCAGATGGTCTTCTGCCGAACTGCCGCTGAAGTTCGAGAAGCGCACAAGCAGGGCAAGATCGCAGCACTGATCGGCGTCGAAGGGGGCCATATGATTGGCAACGACATCCGCGTTTTGCGGATGTTCGGCGATCTCGGCGTCCGCTATATGACGCTCTCGCATTTCTATAATGACGAATGGGCAGATTCATCCACCGATAATCCCGCCCACAACGGCCTCACAGATTACGGCAAGGAAATCGTTCGCGAAATGAACCGCCAGGGCATCATGGTGGACATTTCCCACGTCAGCGACAAGACTTTCTACGACGCTCTGGAAACCAGCAAAGCTCCGCTCATCGCGTCACACTCCTCTTGCCGAGCGCTATGCAATCACGTGCGCGATATGTCCGACGACATGATCAAGGCCCTCGCCGCCAAGGGCGGCGTGATTCAAATCAACTACGAAAAAAGCTTCATCGACCAGGCATACAAAGATGCTTCTGAGAAAGTGTCCGGTGGCGTAGTGGCCAACTTCGACCAGTTGAAGAAGGCGTGCGGGGACGATCAGGAATGCTTCGGACTAAAGATGGCCGAGCAGGAGAGGCAAGCAACTGCTGAGGGCAGGCTCCCGCATGTCAGTTGGGAGCGCATCATGGACCACATCGACCACGTCGTAAAGCTCGTTGGTGCAGACCACGTCGGTCTCGGGTCCGACTTCGACGGCGCCACCATGCCCGAGGGAATGGAAGACTGTTCCAAGCTCCCCAAAATCACCGAAGCCCTGGTGCGCAAAGGCTATAGCGACGACGATATCCGCAAAATCCTCAGCGGGAATACTTTGCGCGTGATGGAGCAGGTCGAAAAGGTCAGTAGGGAACTCCTGTCACACCAATAATCATGGCCGGGAAAGGTTCGCAATGCCCAAGGCAATTCTTCGATCGGCCATTACATTGGCGGGAGGCGCGCTCCTCGCGATGAGTACGGCCGCGGATTCCATTTCCGAAAAAGCGAAGAAACTCCATTTTTCCTCCATCGTCGTCGATACGCACGACGACACCACGCAGCGCATGCTCGACCCGCAATTTGATCTGGGCGTCCGCCAGAAAGATGGCAGCATTGACATTCCCCGCATGCGTGAAGGTGGCCTAGGGGCAATTTTCTTTTCTATCTGGATTCCCAGCAAGATCACTGGTCCTGAAGCCGTTAAGCATGCAACCGAACAAATCAACGCCGTTCTCTACCAGGTCAAGAATCATCCGAACGATTTAGTTCTTGCCACTACCGCCGCCGAGATTCACAAGGCTCGCGAGCAGGGCAAAATCGCCGCGCTGATGGGTGTCGAAGGCGGCCACATGATCAACTCCGACTTTGATGTTCTCCGCAAATACGCCTCGCTCGGCGTTCGCTACATGACGCTCACTCACAGCGGCAACGACGAATGGGCAGACTCTTCCACGGACAAGCCAATCCACAATGGCCTCACCGACTTTGGAAAGAATGTCGTCCGCGAAATGAACCGGCTTGGCGTGATGGTGGACATCTCCCACGTCAGCGACAAAACTTTTTACGACGCGCTCGAAATCAGCAGAGCGCCGCTTATCGCATCCCACTCCTCCTGTCGTGCCATCTGCCATGCTCCGCGTAACATCACCGACCAGATGATGAAGGACCTCGCCGCAAAGGGCGGCGTGGTTCAAATCAACTACCACGTGGGCTTTCTTAGCCAGGAATTCCGCGACGCGGAAAAAGCCGATCCAGAAATCAACAAAGCCATCGCAGTTGAAGTTCAAGAGCGCTGCGGCGACAATGAAGGCTGCCAGCTCATCGAGGGCGACAAGATTACCCGTGAATTCGTCAGCAAAGGAAAGCTTCCACGCGTCGATTGGACAAAAATCATCGAGCACATTGACCATGCCTTGAGAGTCGCCGGTGTGGATCACGTCGGCCTCGGCTCAGACTTCGACGGCGCCAACATGCCTTTCGGCATGGAAGACGCCACAAAGCTTCCCGCAATCACCCAAGCCCTGTTACAAAAGGGCTACAGCGAAGGTGACATTCGAAAAATTCTCGGCGAAAATACTCTGCGGGTGATGGCGGAAGTCGAACGCGTCAGCAGGGAATTGAAAGCCGTGCACTAATATCGCCGCGCGCAGGCAATTCGTGAGGCACTGTGCTTTGAAACAAATTGTAGGGGCAGGGCTTGCCCCGCCCGCCGATGCCAGGAACATCGAACGTTCGTTCGGGAGAGATTACGCGGATTTTTAACTGCAGGTCGTCAAATATTGTCTGGGAGAGATAAATGAAACATTTAAAGTGGATGGCCATCTTTGTAGCTGTGGGCATGTTGTCATTCGGGTGCAAGAAGGAAGAGCCGGTCGAGGAAACCAAGCCCGTTGAGCAACCCAAAGCCGCGGCTCCAGCCCCTGCAGAAGTGAAGCCTGAAACCACTCCGCAACCTGCGCCAGCCGCATCCCCCGCTCCGCGTTCAACCTACGACCGCGCCCTTCTTCGCCCCTCGGGACTAAAGGCGCAGGCTCCCGATAGGTACCAGGTCAAATTTTTAACCACACGCGGGGAGTTCACCGTCACAGTCACTCGTTCCTGGGCTCCTATCGGCGCAGACCGTTTCTACAATCTCATCAAGCATCACTTCTACGACAATGCAAGCTTCTTCCGCGTCGTTCCCGGTTTCGTTGCCCAGTTTGGCCTGAGTGCGTACCCTCCGGTATCCGCTGCCTGGACCAACGCCAACTTGAAAGACGATCCTGTCACACAGAGCAACAAGCGAGGCTATTTGACCTTCGCCACCGCCGGTCCGAACACTCGAACCACGCAGATCTTCATCAGCCTGAAGGACAACGCCGGACTAGATAGCCAGGGATTTGCGCCCTTCGGCGTCGTCGATGCTCCCGGCATGAAAGTCGTGGACATGTTCTACGACCAATACGGCGATGCCAACGGTCCCGACCAGGGCTTGATTGGTTCTCAAGGCAAGCCCTACCTCGACAAAGGCTGGCCCAAGCTCGATACGATCAAGACAGCGACACTAGTTGCGGGGCAGTGAGCGCGATCGCGACCTAGTTTTTCCCGCGCAATTGCAGGCCTTTCACGGCTCCCATAATCAGATTGTACGCAGCCTGCCGCGAGATTCCTGTTTTGTCGTGGTCATCGAAGGACGTTGAGACCACACCGAAAGCAGCGACTTTTTCGTACTGGAACATTTCCGTCAGAGCTACCGCCAGTTCCATGCTTGTTGGGCCGCCGGGAACCGTCAAGGGATGACCGGGTACTTCGCGCGGATCGAGTCCATCCATGTCTACGTGAATGTAAATCACATCGGTCGCTTCGGAGAGCCGCTTCATCTCGCGATGCAGGTTTTCTGAGCGTGTCCGCACGTCTTCTGTCGTTAGTTGGTGAATCTCCGATCGATCGAGCAGATCCTGCTCCAGGGGATCTGTATCACGCACGCACATCTCAACGATGTGGCGGGTGGGCAAAGCGGGTTCAAGTCCGGCCTTCAATCGCATGCGCGTCAGGCACTGGCCTGCCGCGACCGCCACGGGCATTCCACCCAGCATGCCGCTCAAAGTCGTTTCGGGAGTATTGAAATCGCCGTGTGCATCAATGAAAGCCATTCCAACGCGCAATGGCTTCGCGCTGGGGCCGGAGTGTTGCAATCCGCTCAGCATCCCGAGGATGCCGTTGCAATTGGCAAGCAGTCCGATAGGGATCGAACCGTTCTTGCGTTCCTGCGAAACAATCTGGGACAGGTCAGGGATAGTAACAAGAGCAATCCCTATCTCATCATCCTTCGAAAATCCGAGGAAAGCGTCAAAATCTTCGGATGTGACGGGAGTTAGGCGCAGCCCAAGTTTTTCCTGGTACCAGGCGACAGCTCGGCCGAGGTCTCCGACGCCCACCGAGACACAGTCTCCAAAATAGAAAGGGTGTCCCCCCACATGGCGAAGCTCGACTAAATTCCCAGCACGGTCACCAACTCGCGCACCGAAGCTGAAGATTTCTGCAGCGCTGCATTTTCATCGGCTGTCAGTTTGATCTGAATGATCTCTTCCACACCCTTGGATCCGAGCTTTACCGGCACTCCGACGAAAAGTCCCTTGATCCCATACTCTCCATCCAAAAACACTGCGCACGGCAGGATTTTCTTTTTGTCCTTCAGAATCGCTTCCACCATCTCCACAGCCGCCGCCGATGGCGCATAGTAAGCAGAGCCTGTCTTCAGCAGGTTCACGATTTCAGCGCCGCCCTTGCGCGTACGCTCGACGATCGCATCAATCCGCTCCTTGGGAAGCAAATCGGGAAGGGGAATTCCCGCCACGGTCGAATACCGCGGCAGCGGCACCATATCGTCTCCATGCCCACCCAGCACGAATGAGTGCACGTTTTCGATGCTCACCTTGCACTCCATCGCCACGAATGTGCTCATGCGCGCCGAATCCAGCACACCCGCCATGCCCAGCACGCGGCTTTTCGGAAATCCGCTCACGCGGAACGCCGCTTGCGCCATCGCGTCTAGCGGATTCGTCACTACAATAATGATGCAACTCGGCGAGTGCTTCACGATTTGCTCGACCACGGCTTTCACCACGTCGTAGTTGGCTTTCAGCAAGTCGTCGCGGCTCATCCCGGGCTTGCGCGGGAATCCAGCGGTAATCACCACCACGTCGCTCCCAGCCGTCGCCGAATAATCGCCGTTCGCGGTGGAAATTCCCGTCGCGTACGAATCCGTTCTTGTCATCGGCGCGGACTCCATCATGTCCAAAGCCTTACCGGCTGGCGCGCCCTCCAGAATGTCTGTCAGCACCACGTCGGCCAGTTCCAGATCCACAATCCGCTGTGCCGTCGTCGAACCCACAAATCCGCCACCCACTACCGTCACTTTCTTCCTCATCCTGTCCTCTCCTAGTTCTTGCTAAGAAGTCTCCGTCTCCTCTGTGCTCTTCTCTCTGCGCCCTCTGCCTTAGTATTTCTACTCCGGCTACATATTCTCGATAATCGCCGAAGCAAACGCCGCCGTTCCCAGCTTCGTCGCGCCTGGCAACATTCGCGCGAGGTCATACGTTACGCACTTCTGCCCGATCGTCTTCTCGATGCCTTTTTCAATGAGCAACGCCACTTCTTTCCAGCCCAAAAACTCAAACATCATCGCTCCAGAGAGGATCACCGAACTAGGATTGATCACATCCTTATCCGCATACTTCGGCGCCGTTCCGTGAGTCGCTTCAAAGATGCCGAAACCGTCCCCAATGTTCGACCCCGGCGCCATCCCTAGCCCACCCACCTGCGCCGCGCAAGCGTCGGACAGGTAGTCGCCATTCAAATTCGACGTGGCAAGCACGCTGTACTCATCCGCACGCATCAGCACCTGCTGGAACACCGAATCGGCAATCCGGTCATTGATTAGCAGTTTTTTCTTCCACTGCCCCTTGCCGTGCGTCGCATGAATCCCATCCAGCGTTTGCTTCACCTCATCGCAAATCGTTTTCTTGAACCCCTCCGGCGCTTGATCCAACCCCGGCTCAATCAGCGCCGCGTTTTGCTCGATGGTCAGCGCCGAATTCTTGTCCAGATTATCCAGTATCCAGCTTTCGCGTTCCGTCACTGTCTGCGCGCGATATTCTTCTTTCGCCAGTTCATAACCCCAATCCCGGAAGGCTCCTTCGGTGAATTTCTGGATATTTCCCTTGTGCACCAGCGTCACGCTCTTCCGGTTATTTGCCAGCGCGTACTTGATCGCGCGCCGCACCAGCCGCTTCGTACCCGTCGGCGAAATCGGCTTGATTCCGACACCGGAATCCCATCGAATCTGCTTCTTGCCATCCTTGAGCATGTTGTTGTTCAGGAATTCCAGAAGTTTTTTAACTTCGGGCGTACCGGATTTCCATTCAATCCCCATATAAACGTCTTCCGTGTTCTCGCGGAAAATAAACACATTCATTTTTTCCGGGGACTTCACTGGCGAGGGTACACCAAGGAAATATCGCACCGGCCGCTCGCACGAATAAAGGTCCAGCAATTGCCGCAAAGCAACATTCAACGAACGAATGCCCCCACCCACGGGAGTCGTTAGCGGCCCCTTAATGGCAATCCGGAAATCGCGGATCGCATCCACCGTTTCATCTGGCAGCCACTCCTTGAAACTCTTAAATGCCTTTTCTCCGGCGAACACTTCAAACCAGGCGACTCGCTTTTTCCCGCCGTAAACTCTTTCCACGGCAGCATCGAATACGCGCCGCGAAGCTTTCCAAATGTCGCGCCCGGTTCCGTCCCCCTCGATATAAGGAATGATGGGGTTGTCCGGCACCTGCAATTCGCCCCCGCTGTAGCCAATTGCTTTTCCGTTGCTTGGAACGGAAATTCCGTTGTACGAACTCTTCATCAGCACTGCTCCTATGAGAATGTTTAAACTTCGCTTCGGGCACGAAAGGATTGAGATGCGCCGCTTCTTGGCGATTGCTAGCTCACGAGGCAGGCCAGCGTGAACCAGAAAAGATAACACATTCGCAGCCGCTCGGAGTACAATCTCGCCCGATTAGTTCCCGGCAATTTTCATTCATTTTGTAAGGTCGTGGATCGTGAATCTTGAAGCCACTCAAACGAACGTCGAGCAGTCTGTTCCGTTTTTCGGTGTCTCAAGTATCGAACATTCCATCCGCTTTTACGTTGATGGCCTCGGCTTCAAAATGACCAACAAGTGGATCGACGAAGGCAAACTCCGCTGGTGTTGGCTCCAGAACGGCGGCGCGGCCCTCATGCTCCAGGAATTCCGCAAGGAAGGGCATGATTCCTGGGTACCGGAAGTGAAAGTCGGGGAAGGCGTCTCGGTATGTTTTATGTGCAGGGACGCCATTGCGATCTATCACGAGACTTCTTCGCGTGGAATCAACGCCAAGACGCCCTTCGTGGGGAATGGCCTCTGGGTGGTCGGCTTCACAGATCCGGACGGATACAAGATCTACTTCGAAAGCCCCACGGACGTTCCGGAAGAAACGGTTTACTCCAGAGGCGATGGGTAATCTTTCAACAGATATTTACGCGAATGCTGCAACTGGCGCATCCTTAAAATAGCCCGTACTACACTGTGAGGTGTTGTAGGGGCGGGGCTTGCCCCGTCCGATCGGCCGCAAAATTTGAAACGTGCTCGTAGAACGATGGTTGAACTTGGAACGCGACTTAATTTCAGAATCTATAAAGGAGAAAAAACATGATGCTCGATTGGAATAAGTATCACGCACAATTTGGCGCTAGAGCAGGTGAACTTGCGAAACTCTCGCCGGACACGCTGAAAGGCTATCAAACGCTGAGCGCCGCCAACTCCACCAACAGCAAACTCGGCGAAAAGACGCGCCAGTTGATCTCCCTCGCCGTCGCCATCACCACGAAGTGCGATGGCTGCATCGTCCATCATACAGAAGCCGCGCTGAAAGCCGGCGCCACGAAAGAAGAAATCGCTGAAGCTCTCGGCGTCGCCGTCAGCATGAACGCTGGCGCCGCCCTGGTCTATTCCACCCGCGTTCTCGACGCCGTCGAAGCAAAATCCGCCGCAGCGCACGCCGGATAATTTCCGCCAAAAGAAATGCCGCCTGAATAAGGCGGCTCTCTTCCATTAGGTTAATCCGTGGGATTAGTCGTAGTATTCCTGTCCCAGGTGGGTGATCAGTTCTTCACCCCTCATCCAGCGAAGCGTGTTCTTCAGCTTCATCGACTGGATGAATAGGTCGTGCTCGGGATAGAGCCCTGGCGCTGTCATCGGCGACTTAAAATAGAAGCTTAGCCATTCCTGGATGCCGCGCATTCCCGCACGCTGTGCCAAATCCATAAAAAGCACCAGGTCCAGCACGATCGGTGCGGCCAGGATCGAATCCTTGCAGAGGAAGTCCACTTTTATCTGCATCGGATAGTTCAGCCAGCCGAAAATATCAATATTATCCCAGCCCTCTTTGTCATCGCCGCGCGGCGGGTAATAGTTGATGCGCACTTTATGGTGCATCTTCCCGTAAAGCACCGGATAGAGCTTCGGCTGCAGGATGTATTCAAGCACGCTCAGCTTGGACTCTTCCTTCGTCTTGAACGAGCCCGGATCCTCGAGAACTTCGCCGTCGCGATTTCCGAGAATGTTTGTGGAGAACCATCCTGCCAGTCCTAGCATTCTCGCTTTGAACCCCGGAGCAAGAATTGTCTTGATCAACGTCTGGCCCGTCTTGAAATCCTTGCCGCAAATGGGCACATTATGGTCGTGCGCCA
>Ga0075017_100003284_pt1 | contig 10171 bp, 9 predicted proteins | sample AleBraG_ABR_2012_FD_71475 | JGI IMG/M metagenome (GOLD analysis project Ga0075017, IMG submission 71475) | Freshwater sediment microbial communities in response to fracking from Pennsylvania, USA - Alex Branch Run_MetaG_ABR_2012 | ecosystem: Environmental > Aquatic > Freshwater > Creek >... | reverse complement strand
CGAGGCTCAGCGAGGCACAGAGGCTGTCGCGCAGGGCAGTCGCCTCGATGTTGCCGAAGGCTGCGTCGTCACTGCTCACCACGTGATCTCTCCTGTCGTCTCCACGTCCGTCAGCAGATCCCTGATCGCCATCGTGGTCTGCGGACGTTCGTCACGCAGCGCCCGGATGGTAACGGACTCTTGAGCCAGCTCTTCGAAGCCGATGAGCAGCGCTAGGCGTGCGCCCGAGCGATCTGCTGCCTTGAACTGCGCCTTCATGGAACGATTCCCGTAGGAGCGCTCGACGTAGAGGCCCCATCGACGAAGCGCTGCGACCAGGTCACGGGCGGCCTCTCCCCCTGTCACGTCGACCACGAAGGCCACGGGGCTCGGCTGAGCAATCGCGAACTGCCCCTCGGCATCGCACGCCAGCAAGACGCGCTCGATGCCGATCCCGAAGCCGATCCCCGGGGTGGCCGGACCACCCAAGAGCTCGACCAGCCCGTCGTAGCGACCGCCGCCACCGATGGCGTTCTGTGCACCTTCCAACGCCTCGGAGGCGAACTCAAAGGTCGTCCTCGTGTAGTAGTCGAACCCTCTGACCAGGCGATCATCGCTCGCCGCGCTGATCCCGGCCGCAGCGAGACCCTCCAGGACTCGCTGGTGATGGTTGCGACAGGGCTCGCAGAGATGATCGATCAGCATGGGTGCATCCTCGGTGGCAGCCAGGCAACCAGGCCTCTTGCAGTCGAGGACCCGAAGCGGGTTGTCGTTGAAGCGCTCAGCGTGCTCGTCGCACAAGAGACCCCGGTGCTCGGTGAGGTACGACCGAAGCAGCTCGAGGTAGGTCGGTCGGCACTCCTGGTCCCCCATCGAGTTGACCCGCAGGCCGAAGCGGCTGAGACCGAGGGTCTCGAAGAAGCTCTGGGCGAGCGAGATGACCTCGACGTCGACGTCGGGGTCATCGGACCCCAGGGCTTCGACCCCCACTTGGTGGTGCTGGCGGTAGCGACCTGCCTGGGGCCGCTCATAGCGAAACGAGGGCGTGGCGTACCACGCTCGAAAGGGAGTCGCCGGGTGGTGCTGGACGAAGGCGCGCACGATCGAGGCCGTTCCTTCCGGCCGCAAGGCGAGCTGGCGCCCGCCGCGATCGGTGAACTCGTACATCTCCTTGCCCACGACCTCTGAGGTGGCGCCGATGCCACGCTGGAAGACACGAGCGTCTTCGAACAGCGGCGTGTGGACCATGTGGAAGCCGTAGCGCTCTGCCAGTCCCGCAAAGGTGGCCAGGAACGCCTCCCACCGGCTGCTCTCAGGGGGCATGACGTCGTGCGTGCCCGTCGGGGCGCGAGGAGGACCGTGCTCTTCAACCATCGGTTCAGCCTCGCGCACCGGGGAGCTGGCGATAGGCGTCGAAGACGCCGTCGAGCCGCTTGAGCGAGCCCAGGAGGCTGTCGAGGTGGGCAGGGTCCGCCAGCTCGATCTCGAAGATCATGCGGCTGACCCGATCCGCTGTGGTGACCGTGCGCGCCGAGATGATGTTGAGGTGGTGCTCTGAGACCACCTGGGTGACGTCGGCCAGCAGTCGAGACCGGTCGAACGCCATGACCTCGAGCACGGCCCTGAAGACCCCGACGCTCGTGGCGTCCCACTCGACCTCGATCAGGCGCTCTTCTGAGCTGCGGGCCAGGCCGGCGGCGTTCGAGCAGTCGGTGCGGTGCACCGACACCCCTCGGCCCATCGTCACGAAGCCGATGATCTCATCGCCCGGCACCGGGGTGCAGCACCGCGCCAGGTGGACCATGACGTCATCGAGCCCTTCGACGTAGACGCCGGTCGACTCGCGCCTCGGGGCTCTGGTCGTGCTGGTGGCGGTCGTGGGGAGCTGATCTTCATCGCCACCGCGCATCTGTCGCCCCACGCGCTGGACGACCGACTGCGCTGAGATCTGCCCTTCGCCCACTGCCGCGAAGAGAGCTTCGAGCCCCTCGAGGTTGAGATCCGAGGCCACCTGCGAGAGGGCCGTTGAGCTGAGCGTGGTCCTGATCGGGATCGCCTCGCGGCGCAGGGCCTTCGAGACCTCCTCACGCCCCTGCTCGATGGCGTCTTCACGCCGCTCTCGGGTGAACCACTGGCGGATCTTGTTCCGGGCCCTCGAGGAGGCCACGAACCCCAGCCAGTCGCGAGAGGGCCCGGCCGACTCAGCCTTGGACGTGAAGATCTCGACGGTGTCCGCAGAGACCAGCGTGGTGTCGAGCGGCACGAGGCGACCGTTGACCCGAGCACCGATGCAGCGGTGTCCGATCTCGGTGTGCACGGCATAGGCGAAGTCGACGGGGGTCGAGCGCGCCGACAAGGAGATGACTCGGCCCTTCGGGGTGAAGACGTAGACCTCGTCCTGTTCGAGGTCGACCTTGAGCGCCTCGAGGAACTTGACGGGATCGTGGATCTCAGAGTCAGCCTCGGCGATGCGCTGCATCCACGCCACCTCACGACGAGGGTCAGCTCCTTCCTTGTAGCCCCAGTGCGCAGCGATCCCGAACTCGGCGCGGGCGTGCATCTCCTGGGTGCGGACCTGGACCTCGACCGGCCGGCCGGCAGGGCCGATGACCGTCGTGTGGAGCGACTGGTAGAGGTTGAACTTGGGCGTGTTGATGTAGTCCTTGAAGCGACCCTGGACCGGGTGCCAGAGAGCGTGGATGGCGCCCAAGACCGCCCAGCAGTCCCGTTCGTCTTCGACGATCACCCGGAGGCCTACGAGGTCGAAGATCTCGTCGAACTCCTTGCCTCGCACCACCATCTTTTCGTAGATGCTCCAGAGGTGCTTGCCTCGACCCGTCACCTCTGCCTCGAGGTCGAGCTCTTCGAGGCGCTCTCGCAGCTGGCTGATGATCTCGGTGACGAGGGCTTCGCGCTCAGGGCTTCGGGCAGCCACCATCTGCTCGATCTCGGCGTAGCGCTTCGGGTGCAGCGTGGCGAAGGTGAGATCCTCGAGCTGCCACTTGACCTGCTCGACGCCCAAGCGATGGGCGAGCGGCGCATAGACGTCCAAGGTCTCCTGGGCCGTGCGGCGCTGCTTGGCCTCGGGCATCGCCGCCAGGGTGCGCATGTTGTGCAGCCGGTCGGCGAGCTTGATCAAGAGCACCCGCCAGTCCGACGCCATGGCGATGAGCATCTTGCGGATGGTGGCCGCCTGCTGGGCTTCCTTCGAGTCGAACGCCAGGCGATCGAGCTTGGTCACACCGTCGACGACCGCAGCCACCTGCTCTCCGAACTCGCTGCTCAGCATCTCGAGGGTGACACCGGTGTCCTCCACGGCGTCATGGAGCAGGGCTGCGACCACGGTGGGAGCGTCAAGGCCGAGCTCGGCGACGATCCCCGCGACGGCCATGGGATGCGAGATGTACGGCTCACCAGAGCGGCGCAGCTGGCCCTCGTGGGCTCGCGCCGCGAGGTGCGCGGCCTCGATGATCAGATCGACGGGCTCACCGGGACGGGTGCTGCGATAGGACTCAAGGACCGGGGCCAGCAGCTCGTCGACCACCTCGGTGGTCGCATCGCCTTCGCTGAGGACCCGAGCCGGGGTTACCATCCCTCTACGCTACTCGTCGGACCCCCAGAATTCGGCGTTCCTAGCGGCGTTTGCGCTTGCGTGGACGGGGTGCGTCACCTTGCTGGACGGGCGCTCCGGCTTGGATCCGCGCCGAGGCAGAGCCTGGTCGGATGACACCCGTGGTGGTCGGTACCGTGCCCGCGGCGCTCGTGTCGGGGCTCCGTGTCTCTTGGGCAGCCATCGCCGGGGTCAAGACCTCGCCGCGAGCACCTCGTGCCTCGAGGCGCTGACGCACCGCACGCCAGCGCTGCTCGCGCTCTTTGAGCATGGCCAAGATCGGTGAAGCGATGAAGATCGAGGAGTAGGCACCTGAGAGCAGCCCGACGAAGAGGGCCAGGCCGTAGTTGAGCAGCGTCGTGGCGCCCAAGATGAGCGCTCCGACGACCAGCACGCTGAGCACCGGCAAGATGGCCACCAGCGAGGTGTTGATCGATCTCGCCAACGTCTGGTTCATCGAGATGTTGACCATGTCGGAGTAGGTCATGCGACCTGACGCGCCCAGGGTCTTCGCGTTGTCACGGACGCGGTCGAAGACCACGACGGTGTCATAGAGCGAGTAGCCGAGGATGGTCAGGAGGGCCACCACGGTGTCGGGCGTGACCTGGAAGCCGGCGATCGCATAGATGCCCACGGTGATCAAGATGTCGTGGATCATGGCCAAGAACGCGGCCAGCGCCATCTTCGGCTCGAAGCGGAAGCTGATGTAGATGACCACGGCGATGAAGAAGAGTCCCAACGCCCACAGGGCGCGACTCGTCACCGAGCCACCCCACGTGGGGCCGACGTTCGAGGTGGAGACCTCATTGATCTGGGTGTGACCGATCGAGGCCATGGCGGCGGTGACCTTGCGGTTGATCTGCTTTTGCTCGTTGGTGGAGAGCGAGTTGATGTCGGCGGTGACCTGCAAGGTCCGGTTGCCGAGGACGGTGACGGTGGGCTGGGGCAGGCCGATGCCCTCCATGGTCGACGTCACGCTCGACACGTTGACGTTGCTGGCCTGGACCTCCCAGGACGAGCCACCCTTGAACTCGATGCCGAGGTTCAGCCCTCGCACGCCGATGGCGATGATCCCGAGCACGATGATGACCGCGGAGATCGTGAACCAGATCCGACGTCGTCCGACGAAGTCGAATCGAGTCTGGCCTCGGTAGAGACGGCGGAAGGCGCTCGGTCGCTTCTCGGTGACCTCAGGGGTGCTCTGGTCCACGCTCATACCTGTTCCAGCTCCCCATCGGCATGATCGCCGTCGTCCAGCTCTCCCTCGCCGGCGATCGCCTGCTGATCGGCATCGGACGACACCGCAAGGCCCTTGGCCACCCCGAGGTGCTCGGCGCCGCTCGCCCGCTCCGATCGTCCGAGCAAGATGACCGCCGGTCGGGTGAAGAAGTACGTCATCACCACGTCCAAGATGGTCGAGAGGCCGAGGAAGAAGGCGAAGCCACGCACGTCGCCGAGGGCGACGAAGTAGAGGATCACCGCCGCCAGCAGGGAGACGAAGTCGGCGGCGAGCACGGTCTTCCACGCCGACTGGAACCCGCGATCAACGCTGGTCCTCACGGAGCGTCCCGATCTCGTCTCGTCCTTCAATCGCTCGAAGTAGACGATGTACGAGTCCACGGTGATGCCGATCGACACGATGAGACCCGTGACGCCCGCCAAGGTGAAGCTCGGCGCCAAGGTCGTGTGGCCGAGCCCAGAGATGATGGCCCAGAGCACCGCCGCGGTGAGCGCAAGACCAGCGACGACCACCAGGCCGAGCGCTCGGTAGTAGAGGATGATGTAGAGCAGCACCAAGAACAGCCCGACGAGGCCTGCGGCGAGCCCAGCCACCAGCGACGAGTGCCCGAGGGTGGGCGACACGGTCTCGGTCGTGAGCGGCACGAGGCGCACCGGCAGCGCACCGAACTCCAGAGCTTGCTGCAGGTTCTGCGCATCGGCTTGCGTCATGTTGCCGCTGATCTCACCTTGGCCAGCAAAGGACGTGAACGTCGACTGCGACGGTTGGATGATCGGGGCTGACTGGACCACACCGTCGAGATCGACGGCAATGGCCAGGTGGAAGTTCTCCTGAGCGACCTTGTCCCATTCGGCAGAGCCCGCTGAGGTCAAGGTGTAGTCAACGACCCACTGGCCTACCTGGTTCTGCGTCGCTTGGGCTGACTTGACGGCCTTGCCGGTGAGTGCAGAGGGACCGAGCAGGTAGCGAGGAGGCGACGACCCCTTGAGACCGGGCAGCAGGACGTGGTCGGGGCCGTTGTCCTTGATGGGTCGCGTCGAAGGGTAGGCACCCAGCACCGGGTCTTCGCTGGCGGTGTTGTTCGCCAGGTTCGTGGTGTTGAGGACGTACTTGGGCTGGCACGTCGTCGGAGCCGGTGTGTTCAGAGGCGCGGCACCCTTGACCTTGGGTCCGACGTAGTTCGGGGCGTAGCAGATCACCGGTCTGAAGAAGAGCTGGGCGGTGTGTCCCAGCCTCGCCAGGATCACCTGCGCGTTCTTGACGCCCGGCACGGTGACCACGATGTTCGAACCTTGGGTGTTGACCTCTGCCCCCGAAACGCCATAGCCGTTGATCCGGTTGGTCAAGATGTTGACCGACTCGTTGAGATCAGCCTGCGACGGGTGACCCTGGGGCTGATAGACGACCGAGAAGCCACCCGCGAGGTCCAGACCGAGCTTGGGTGACCACCCTGCGGCCAGGCTGATGCCAAGCGAACCGAGGCAGACCGCCACGGTGACCAGCAAGCTGATCCACAGGCCGCGCCGGGCACGACGGGGCGACGTAGAGCGTTGCGCGCTCACGACGTTGAGGAGTCACCCTCGTCTTCGCCGGCCTCACCCGACGAACGCTCCTCACCCGTGACGTCAGTGGCGTCTTCGGCGGGGGGCGCCGGGGGTGGGACCTGCTGCCCGATCGCCTTGCGGATGAAGGTGATGTGGGTCACGTCGCCCGCGCCGAGCTCGTCGCCGGGCATCTGGCCCGTGGCCAAGGTCACCAGCTCGTCGTCGAGCGCCACGATCACGCCTCGCACGCCACCGATCGTGATGACCTCGTCACCGACGGCCAGCTCTGGCTTGTTGAGGCGCTGCGCCTGTGCGGCCTTCTGGCGAGGCCGGATGAAGAAGTAGTACGCCAAGCCGAACAGGACGATGGGGACGAGGAAAACGAGCGAAGACCCAGACGACTTCGTCGTTGCACCCAACAGAAGTGTGATCGACATGACGTGAGGGCTCCAGGCGTTGCTCGTGGCGGACAGCGCACAGACCCTAGTCGAGGGTCACCTCCGGGATTGAGGCACCTCAGCGGCCTGACTCGAAGAGCCCGCCCTTCACGCCCAGATGCCCAAAGGCAGCGTCGGTCGCCTTTCGCCCTCGAGGCGTCCTCGTCACCAGGCCTTGTTGGACAAGGAACGGCTCGTAGGCGTCTTCGATCGTCCCGGGCTCTTCTCCCACCGCTTGGGCAAGCGTGGAGAGCCCCACGGGCTGGCCGCCGAAGCGGACGCAGAGGACCTCGAGGATCATCCGGTCAACCTTGTCGAGGCCGCGCTCATCGACCCCGAAGCGGGCCAGGCCCTCCTTCGCTGCCTGCTCGGTGATGACCCCGTCTTGGCGCACCTCGACGTAGTCACGCACCCGGCGGAGGAGTCGGTTGGCGATCCGCGGCGTGCCCCGGGACCGGCTCGCGATCTGACGAGCACCTGGCGCATCGATGGTGACTCCGAGCAAGGTGGCGGAGCGCTCGACGATCTCGGTCAGATCGTCAGTCCCGTAGAGGTCGACTCGACCCACGAAGCCGAACCGATCGCGCAGAGGTGCCGCGACCAGGCCGATGCGAGTCGTCGCACCCACCAGCGTGAAGCGAGGCAAGTCGAGGCGGATCGCTCGGGCCGCCGGTCCCTTGCCGATCACGATGTCGAGCTTGGCGTCTTCCATGGCGGGATAGAGGACCTCTTCGACTGATCGGGAGAGCCGGTGGATCTCGTCGATGAACAGCACGTCGCCCTCGTTGAGATCGGTGAGCAGCGCCGCCAGGTCTCCGGGACGAGCCAGGACCGGACCCGAGGTCACTCGAAGACCGACACCCAGCTCGGTGGCCACGATCCCGGCCAACGAGGTCTTCCCCAACCCCGGCGGACCGGCGAACAAGAGGTGGTCGACGGCTTGGCGTCGCTGCTGAGCGGCCTCGAGAACGATCGAGAGGTGCTCGATGAGGTCGGGCTGGCCCACGAACTCCCCGAGGCTGCGAGGTCGCAGGGTCGCATCTTCTCTGTCCGCGGCGACGTCGAGCAGCGGCGCGATGGCGATGACCTCAGGCTGCTGGTCACCTCCCTTGAGGACGTCTCGACGAGCGCTCATCGACGACTCAGCTCTCGAAGCGCCAGTCGGAGAGCAGTCTCGACAGGTTCGGTCCCGTCGAGGGCGCTCACCGCCCTGCGGACCTCGTCAGTGGAGTACCCGAGCGCCGCCAGGGCGTCGGCGACCTCCGCCGCTTCGCTGCTGGCCTCGGTCGCACCTGGGATCAGAACGGGACCTCCGGCGTCAAAGCCGACCAGTCGCCCTTGGAGCTCCAAGCTCAAGCGTGCCGCGGTCTTCTTCCCGACACCTGAGACCGTCTCGAAGGCAGCCGCATCCTCGGTGGTCACCGCGTTGACGACACCCGACAGACCAAGTGAGCCGAGGATCGCCAGCGCCAGCGACGGCCCCACGCCCGGGGTGGTGAGCAAGACCTCGAAGAGATCGCGCTCCGAACTCGACGCGAAGCCATAGAGCTGCAGGGCGTCAGCTCGCAGCTGCGTGTGGATCCAGAGCGTGAACGGGCCGGACTCAGCACCGAGACTCACCCGAGTCGCCGGTGTCACGGTGACCCGATAGCCCACGCCTGCGACGTCCACCACCACCTCTGACTCGCCCGCATGGGCCAAGGTCCCTCGCAGCAAGCCGATCATCGTGCCGCTGCTCCGATCGCGGCCCGCAGGCGCTCGGAGGTCAAGTAGCACGCCGCCAGCGCCAGGGCATCGGCCACGTCGGGCGGCTTTGGTGGCTCACTGAGACCACAGAGCCGAGTGATCATGGCCTGGACCTGAGACTTGCTTGCCCCCCCGTGGCCGACGACCGCCTCCTTCACCTCGTTCGGGGTGAACTGGCACACCTCGAGACCCCGGCGGGCTGCGGCGGCGATGACCACGCCAGAGACCTGCGCCACGGAGATCGCAGTACGGACGTTGGACTGGAAGAAGATTCGCTCGACGACGACCACCGCAGGCGAGACTTCGTCAAGGAGCAGCTCGATCTCCGTCGAGACGATTCCCAGTCGTCGCTCCAGGGACTCGTCGGCGTCCGTCTCGATGACTCCGGCCACCAAAGCCCGATAGGGCACGTCTTTGCTCGCTGAACGCTCGAGCGCTCCGAAGCCACATCGAGTCAGACCTGGGTCGATCCCGAGCACGAACATGCGTTCGATGCTATCGCTCGCACTGGCTGGGCGGGTGGATCAACCGTCGTAGGTGGCCAAGATCTCATCAGAGATGTCGACGTTGGCGTGGACCGCTTGGACATCGTCGAGGTCGTCGATGGCATGAAGCAGGCGAAGGACCTTCTTGGCTTCGGCTTCATCAGTCACAGCCACGAGCTGGGTTGGCTCGAGCGACGGCTCCGCCGAGTCAGCGGTCAACCCTGCTGCCTCGAGCGCATCGCGGACCTCGTGGAGCTCGGTGGGCTCGCAGGTCACCTTCCAGGAGTCACCCGCATCGGAGAGATCGTTGGCTCCTGCCTCGAGCGCCGCCTCAAGGAGGGTGTCTTCGTCGAGCGTCTTCGAGAAGAGCAAGATCCCACGACGCTCGAATTGCCAGCTGACCGAGCCCGGCTCTGCCATCGACCCGCCGTTCTTCGAAAAGACGTTGCGCATGTCGGCCCCCGTCCGGTTCCGGTTGTCCGTCAGGACCTCGACGATGACCGCCACTCCGCTCGGTGCATACCCCTCGTAGCTGACGCTCTCGTAGCGCACCCCTTCGAGCTCGCCTGTGCCGCGCTTGATCGCCTTCTCGATGGTGTCGAGCGGCACCGAGGACGAGCGGGCCTTCTGGTACATCGTGCGCAAGGTGGCGTTCGAGTTGATGTCGCCCCCGCCTTCGCGGGCAGCCACCTCAACCTGGCGGATCAGCTTGGCGAAGACCTTGGCACGAGCCTTGTCCTGAGCACCTTTGCGGTGTTTGGTCGTCGCCCACTTCGAGTGACCCGACATTGATGGCTCCCTCCTCAGACGACCACAGCTGGTCGCCCTGGCGAAGTTCGATGCTAGCGAGTTCTCAGGGACTCAGAGGTGCGAGACGAGACGAGCGTGGAGCCGGTCATCGCCCGCCAGCTCAGGGTGGAAGGCGGCTCCGAGGAGAGCACCGCGCTCGACGAGCACGGCCTCTCCCTCAAGGGTCCCGAGCACGTCCGTCGAGTCGTCGACCTCGAGGATCCGCGGCGCCCTGATGAAGATGCCCTCAAAAGGTCCTCCGAACACGGGCGCTTCGACCTTGGCCTCAAAGCTGTGGCGCTGCCGTCCCCAGCCGTTGCGTCGGATCGTGATCCCCAGAC
>Ga0075017_100003283_pt1 | contig 10174 bp, 9 predicted proteins | sample AleBraG_ABR_2012_FD_71475 | JGI IMG/M metagenome (GOLD analysis project Ga0075017, IMG submission 71475) | Freshwater sediment microbial communities in response to fracking from Pennsylvania, USA - Alex Branch Run_MetaG_ABR_2012 | ecosystem: Environmental > Aquatic > Freshwater > Creek >... | reverse complement strand
CGTCCAGCCTCGATGACGATCTCGTTGACCTTGACGTGGCGGCGCAGCTCGCCTCCGGCAGACTCGAAGAGACGGGCGAGGTGGTCGGCGATGGCGCCGATGCCGCCTTTGACCTTGGACATCGTGACGTCACCAGGTGTTGCCAGCGCAAAGGCCAGGCAGAGCGCGCTGCCAGCGTCGTAAGGGCCGCAGAAGGTCGAGTTGACCGCCAAGAAGGCCAGCATGCTGCGGACCTGGACGTGGCGCTTGGCGTCGGGCAGGTGTGCGTCGATGACGTCCATGGCGCTGCCGAAGAAGGCAGTGTGGATGGCCTGGCGCTGGCTCTCGTCGCTCGCAGTGCTCCACATCTGGTCGAAGCTCCTCGGTCCCTGAAGCACCTCGAAGCGGCCGATGGCCCTCGCCGGGGCATCGGCCCACCCCGCGATCTCGGCCATGCCGAGCACTGCCTCGATGCCGAGACGTTCGTTGAGGTGCTCGAAGAGCTTCTCCGGATCGCTGTAGAGCAGCAGGGCAGGCTCTCCGCTGGGTCCGATGCTTGCCGATTGGATCTCGGGCTCGTAGATAGGGCAGCTGGCGAGCCCCAGCTCCTCGTAGATCTGGGTCGGGATCGGGAACTGGACGGAGCCGGCGAGCTCGAATCGGTGACCTTGGACCAATTCGGTGGTCGTGGCCATCCCCCCGATGAAGTGGTTCTTCTCGAGGCAGATCACTCGCATCCCGCCTCTGGCCATCACGGCAGCAGCGGTCAGGCCATTGTGCCCGGCACCGATGACGATGGCGTCGTAATCGCTCACGCGGCGTGGAGCTCGATGCTCGATTCCGCAGCCAAGGCATTGGCTCGGATCTGTCGCTCGATGAAGGCCAGGAAGAGCGCCATCGAGAAGGCCAGGCTCGTCGCCAGGCTCATGAGGAAGAAGATCCAGGGAGCTCGGAGACCCCGGCGGCGACCGTCGACGATCGTCCAGAGCGGCAGGAGGAGCAGGTTCACGATGATGTAGTCCTGGGCCGCCGAGTCAGCCGCCCAGTTGCTGAAGAGCATCTTGGTGTAGTCAACGTAGGACGAGGTCTTGGGGTAGCTGTGGACATAGCGCACGTTGAAGTACCAGCCGAGTCCCAGGGAGATGACGCCGATCAGGTAGTAGACGGCCTCGAGCGGGGTCACCGGACCGCCCCCTCGACGCGTGAAGATCCGGCGGTTGACGAAGAAGGCCACGACCGTGACCACGATCCCGACGATGCCGAAGAACGCCAGCGATCTCGTCATCCGGACCCCCCAGCTCGGCTGCGCATGGCCCGAGGGCCCTCCCGGGAACGTAGCAAAAGAGCCCTTGCCGAGCGCCCGAAGCGACCGGTTGGGCCACGACGGATTCAGCCCGTCGGCGGCGTGATGATCCGGAGGATCGAACTCGTACTGTCGGTGATCTCGGCAACCCGTCCATAGGGCGAGTCCTGCGGCTCCTGCCTGATGCTTCCACCGAGACGCTCGACCTCGCCCACCGCGGCGTCGACGTCGTCGACCCCGAAATAGAGCACCCATCGAGAGGGCTCTCCCTCAGCAAGGATCGCCGAGCCGTCCATGATCCCGGCCAGCTGGTCACCACCACCAGGGTCCTGCATCGTCGAATAGCGGAACTCGGGCGTGTCGGCCATGGTCTCGATGTTCCAAGAGAAGGCCCGGGCATAGAAGTCACGCGCGCCCTGATAGTCGCTGGTGACCAGCTCGAACCATGCGGGCGACCCGTGCTCGCCGAGTGTGGAGAAGCCAGTGAAGCTTCCTGGCTGCCACGCCCCCAGACTCGCACCACTGGGATCAGCGAAGACGAACTGGGTTCCCAGCTCAGCCACTGCCATCGGCTCGCCGAACGCGACAGCGCCGGCGGCAACAGCGGCCCGGTAGCTCTGCTCAACGTCGTCGACCGAGAGGTAGACCTTCCACGCGTCGTTGGCCTTCATGTCACCCATGTCGCCCATGCAGCCGGCGATCCACTCACCCTTGCGTGTGAAGTTGAAGTAACCGCCGAACTGAGGATCGGGCTCGGCAACCTCCCAGCCGAAGAGTGCGCCGTAGAAGCGCGTGGCGGCTTCGGTGTCTGAGGTCCAGAGGTCGACCCAGCAGGGCGCTCCGGTCGGGACTTGGTCTCGCGTGGGCATCGGTGCTCCTTGCCGGCAGACTTCTCGCACTCGCCCTGCGCGGCGGCGCTCGTCCTGCCCGTCAAGATTCGAACGTAGTCCCCCGAGTCCAGCAGATCCACGGGCAGCTTCGACCGTGGGCCGCCGGTTCTCCTCAGCCCGCCTCAGCTGCAGCCTTGAGGCGGCTCAGGGTCTCGACCATGCCCGCCTTGTTGTGCTCCTCTCGATCGTCGACACCGCTGATCGGCTTGCCGAGGACCTTGGTGAGCCCATTGCGACGATCGATCCAGGTCTCTGTGACCCGGCAGCCCGACTCGGTGTCATCGAAGTCGTAGCGCCACTCGGAGACCTTGACTCCAGCGACGGCGGTCACCTTGAACGAGAGGGTCTTTCCAGGATCGGCGGCGATGATGGTCGCCGTCGTCTCCCACTGCTTCTTGCCGTTTCTGTTCGTCCCCCGGAAGCTGGCCCCCGGGGTCGCCGTGGTGGCCCCCTTGAGCCAGACGGCACCTTTGGTCTCGGGCGACCACTCGCCCATCCGAGTGACATCAGCCACCATTGCCCAGACCCGCTCTGCGGGCGCTCCGATCTCCTCTGAGACACTCACCTGATCAGCCATCTCCGGAGCGTACCGACGATCTCTCAGCCATGCATCGGACGCCGGCTCGGTGCTGGGAGCTGGACCTGGACTTGCATCGGCGGGCGCCAGCTCGACCTTGACGACCGATCCGATGCCCTCTGACCTGGTGATTCGTCGAGATCGATGAGCTTCGTGCATCGCCATTGCTGCTCTGCTGGCCACTCCATAGGGCCGGGGTCGAGCCCGCCATAGCGAGTACATCAAGCCCCCGCCATGCCCAGCGCTGATCCGACCAAGCAGCCCATCTGACGCTCTGCGATCTCCGGCCGCGCATGGTGAGGGAAATTTCCTGATCCCCGATATCCGCAGGTCAGCGAGCGGTTTTGGAAGAAACTTTGCTTTTGTGCCCCGGCGAAGCACTCAGAGGGCGTCTGATCGGGCTGGTCAATGGCGTGGGGCCCGGGCCTTACCCATCAGTAACCTCGAGCGGGCCTCGAGACTGCCCCGATCGAGGCCCAGGGGCCGCTGCGAGCTCGCTCCTTCGTGCAGCGAGGTCGCTCAAGCCGTCCTGGAGGCTGCCAGCTGGCCCCAATGGTTCCGCCAGGCCACTGTCCAGCTCACAAATGGCATCACGGCTGTCACCTGGGAGAACACCGGAACCACTTCGAGCAGACTGGTCCATTTCCGGTCTTCAATCGTTCCCATCATTTTCCATATATCTTGCGGCTTACGTTCTGTTGATAGAACAGAGTCAGATATCGGTCATGAAAGTGCTAATCATTCCATGAACTGGCAGACTATTGAGAGTTCTATAGGCGTGACATGATCTCGAGCAGAGGCTGAGGTCGAGTCAGATCTGTTAGAGACTGTCTCCGTTGGAGGCATTCCTCTCCCTCGCTGCCGTTGAGCTTCAACCCTCAAGCAAACATCTGTTCTTGGTCTTGACCTGGTGATTTATGCCATCGTCGCCTCTCGCAGCAGCTTGACGGCGGTCCGAGGTTGCATTGATGTGACTTCCTCCGTCTAAGGTTTTCCCTTGTACCTAGAGCCCAGGGGAGAGCCCCCTGGACGAGACGGCATGAGCGGGACTCCTCGGATGAGGACTCCGGTGATCGCCCAGGAGGCACAACATCAAGAGCCAAATGGCAATCGAGGTAGACGGCCCACAGCTGCCCCTCGGACTGCCACGGGTTCTCCCGGCCAACCACGCTTGCCAGAGGATGATCTAAATCCCAGGACGCCACAGGGCGACCGGCAGGATCACTGGAACAACGGCCGAGTTCCCGCCACCGACCAACTGAACGATTCCCCGCCGCGCGCCTGCGCAGCGTCGAACCCGAAAGAAGGGAGGACGCGGATCTATGCACCGTCGTCACATCATCTCCGCGGCCTTCGCCGCCGCGTTTACGATGACCATCACCTCAATCGCCTCGGCTGGCGCACTGTCAGCCACCGGCGCCACCTCGAGATCGTCGACCGCCACGGCGCAGTCGCATCTCGCCATCAGCTCGACCACAGGCTCAACGCCTCCCCAGGCCTCAAGCCAAGTCGCGGCCGCCACGCCCATCGAGATCGCCCTGCCCGAGCAGGTCGCCTCCAGTCGCGCAGCCGCTCAGCTCGCCAGGACAGCTCGCGCTGCTCACCTCCAGCAGCTCCACGCGATGCGCCAGCTCGCTCGTGCCGAGCAGGCTGCAGCGGCCATCCAGGCCGCCCAGCTCAATCAGGCACTACGGCAGGCCCAAGCTGCGGTCCAGAGCTCGATGTGGCAGTGCATCCGCACCACCGAATCTGGCAATCGATACGGGATCACCTCGGGTGCCTACGGCATCCTCGTCTCGAGCTGGCAGGCCTACTCCTCCGTCTGGAGCCCCTACGGAAGCTTCTCGGTCCCCGGCGCAGCGCCGGCGGCCGTCCAAGACCTCGTCGCCTATCACCTCTATGAGGCAGGCGGCGGCTTCGGTGGCTGGCACGACTCGTGCACCGGCGGCTGAGCAGATCGACCCCGCGCTCTCACAGCGCTCGCAAGCAGACAACGACACAGCGGCTCCGATCCAACGCGGTTCGGCCAGCCACTGACAAGGAGACACAGAAACGGAACCAAGGGACGCTAACGACTCTCGCCTCGAAAGGGCGGACCGTTGCGTCACGGGACCTCCCGGCCAACCACGCTCGCGTGCGGATCGCACAGATATCCCGGCGACCCTCGGGTCGCCCGCGAGGTCACTGGAACAACGGCCGAGGCCCGCACACCGACCAACCACAACGATCCGCGGCGCCATGTCGGAGCGCCGCCCATCTGCACAGGAAGGAAGGCGCGGACCACTATGAACCGTCGTCACATCCCCGCTCTGGCGCTTGCCGCCGCAGGAGCTGTCACCATCACCGCCGTCGCCACCGCCAGCTCGGTCGCTGGAGGCTCGACGTCGACCACCACCACACCGCCCACCCCGGCGGTGCCCTCGCTGCTCGCGTCCGTGGGCCTCAGCCATGGCGCCAACACCCACGTCGCCACCCGATCGGCCGCAGCCAGCGCCGTCGCGGCCCGGAGCAGTCAGGCCAATCGCAGCTCAGTCGCCAAGGCGCTCGCCGCTCTGCAGCTGGCTGCCACCGAGCAGCAGGTCGCCACGGCCTTCCATGACGCATCGTTGGCCCAGGCGCAACGGCAAGCTGCACAGGTCGCTGCGAGCGCGGCTCCCGCGGCAAGCACCCCTGCTGCGTCAACGGCCACAAGCTCGTCGGGCTTCCCCAACCCCTACGGTCTCAGCCCCTTCCTGGCCTGTGTCGCATGGCGCGAGAGCAACGACAATCCGGGAGCGGTGAATTCGAGCTCGGGCGCAGGTGGGCTCTTCCAGTTCATGCCCTCCACCTGGGCAAACCTCGGCCAGGCGGGCCTTCCAGAGAACGCTCCGGCGAGCGTCCAGATCGCGGCCGCCGAGCAGCTCTACGCCTCCCAGGGCGGCTCGCCCTGGGCTGGCGGCGGTTACGCCTGCTGATCCCACACTCCTCAAGCTGGCCGTCAGGCCAGACCGACACGACCGCCGGCTCCTGCTCGTCGCAGCGCACGGTGGTCGTGTCGCGTCCGGGGCTCTACTTCGCAGCTCCACGACCATTGCAGCGTGCAGATCCCGCCGCTCGACCCCTCGACGCTTCGACGCTTCGACGCTTCGACGCTTCGACGCTCAGCCGGCGATCTTGCTCCAAGCGGCGGTCCACCTCGAATAGGGAACGCAGTCGGTGCGCCCGTTGTCGCAGAGCGATGTCGGGAGCTTCCAGAAGCGGATGGATCGGAAGTAGGCATCCGGCTTGTCGGCCAGGTAGCCAGCACAAGAACCGGGCTGGAGCTGGTCCATGATCGGACAGGCCAGCGGGTTCGCCGGCGTCTCCCCGAAGCTGATGGCCTGCTCCGCTTGGACCTTCGGGCTCGAGACGTAGGCCATCCACTTGTACGCGCAGTTGGGGTGAGGTGCCTTGCTGGCCAGCAACCACGAATCCGCCCAGCCGGTGGCGCCTTGTTTCGGGATGCTGTCCTTGACCGCCACCCCGTCCTGCTGCAGCGCCACCCGCTGATACGGCCATGCCGGGCCGACCACAGCCTTCCCTGATTGGAAGAGCCTGATCTCGTCCCGGGCCAGCTTCCAGTAGCGGGCGACAAGGGGCTTCTGGGCCGTGAGGAGCTGCACCGCCGCGTTGAACTGCTGCTGGTTGAGCTCGTAGGGGTCGGTGATATCGAGCGCGGGCTTCGCCTCGCGCAGATACAGCGCCGCATCGGCGATCTGGATGGGGTTGTTCGGCACCGTGATCTTGCCCGCGAAGCGCGTTGAGTAGAGCACTCGCCAGCTCGCTGGCGCAGTGGCCAGGGACTTCGTCGAGGAGAGCAAGATGTTCGGTCCGAACTGCAGGCTCGTGCCGAAGTGGACACCCTTGACGGTGTTGAAGCTCGGGGACCTCAAGAAGTCGCGGAAGTCCTTCCACGAGGGGATCAGAGCGATGTTCACGGGCTTGACGTCGCCGCTGGAGATGAGCTGCTGGTCCGCGTCGCCTGAGGCCGACACCAGGTCGTAGCGGCCGCCGCCGCCATGGCCCATCAGCGAGACCATCTTGCTCGACGTGGCCGCGTAGCTGACATGGACCATGCATCCCGTCCGCTGCTCGAAGGGCCTGACCCATTGGCGTTGTGCGTAACCGTCCCACGCGATCAACCGGAGGCTGCCTTCGCCTGCGCCAATCGAGCTCGGCGGCTTCTCCGTGGCGGTCGGGGCAGCGGTGGAGGCCGCGGAGCTCGAGCCGTGGCTGCCGTTCGAGCAGGCCGAGGCGGTCACGGCGATGGCCACGACCAGGATCACCGAGGCGAGCTGCCAGCTTCTCGTGGCACTGGCCCTTCTGATCTCCACGGGAACTCCTCCCATCATCGGGCGAGACCCCCTGGCGAGGACTCGCTGTGCCGCGTCAGGATCTCGACGCCCTCCGGGCGCCAAGAGCCCAGCTGTCGACGTCCGCCGGAACAGAGGTGATGGTGCCACGGCCGCGGTCGGTGACGATGGATCAATGGGCGAACCTCCTCTGCTCGATCTCATCGGTCGACCAGCATGGGGATCCTGAGGGCTTGGCGACAGGTCGCGATGGTCCCAGCTGGGCGAGGGGACACAGCACTCAGCGCAGCAGCGCTGCCGCCGACTGGTCGAGGAGCCAGCGCGCGGGCCGCTCGGGCCGAATCGCCTGTGCCGGCAGGACCACCGGATCCTCAGGGCCCTCCACAACTCGAGCGACGATCTCGGCCTTGGCTGGACCAGCGACGAGGTACTCAACGTTTCGAGCAGCAGAGAGGATCGTCGGGGTCAGGCTGAGCCGCCACATCGACGCCACCTCGACGTAGTCCTCGATCACCCAGCGATCCGGTCGAAAGCGCCAGCTGAGCCCAGGGAAGAGCGACGCCGTGTGCCCGTTGTCACCGAGACCTAGCAGCACGAGGTCGATCGCCCGATCGGGCGGTCCCGCCGCCGGCAGGCCGCCGAGCAGGGACGAGAGCTCTGCCTCAGCCAGCCTCGCCGCTTCAGCAGGGGCTCTCTCGCCCCGAAGGCGGAGGAGCTGGCTGGGATCGATACCGAGCGGAACGAGGAGTCGCTGGCGGACCATCAGCTCGTTGGATGCCGGATCATCGGGCGGCACGCAGCGCTCGTCGCCGAGGAGAAGCGCCACCGCCGTCCAGTCGATCGATGCCGAGCGGCGATCCGTCGCCAGGGCGTCGTAGACCGACGAGGGCGTGCTCCCGCCGGCCAGGCAGAGGACGAAGCGGCCCCGCTCGGCGATCGAATCCGCCGCGAGCGCAAGGATGTCGCTCACCGCTTGCTCCGTCCATGCGGCGATGTCGTCAGCGACGACGATCTCAGCGATCACGCCCACTGCCGCCGGAGCGCCCGGTAGCGCTCGAGGGCCCGGGTCGTCGACTCGTCGTGCCCGGCGCTGAGCTCGGGAGCTGTGATGTCGGCCGCCAGTGCCGTGGCCAGGGACTTGCCGAGCTCAACTCCCCATTGGTCGAAGGAGTCGATGCCCAGCACCGCGCCCTGGGTGAACACGTCGTGCTCGTAGAGCGCAACCAGCGCGCCGAGCCCTCGGGGGTTGAGCTCATCGAGGAGGATGAGCGTCGATGGGCGGTTGCCCGGGAAGCTCCGGAAGGGCACCTGGTCGGCCGGAACTCCGCTGGCGGCTACGGCCTCAGCCGAGCGGCCGAAGGCCAATGCCTCGGCTTGGGCCAGGAGGTTGGCGATGAGGAGGTCATGGCTGGCCTGCTCGTCGCTCAGGGGCATGAGGACCCCGATCAGGTCGATCGGGATCAGGTGCGTCCCCTGGTGGAGCAGCTGGAAGAAGGAGTGCTGGCCATTCGTCCCGGGCTCGCCCCAGACGATCGGTCCTGTCGGGTAGCTGACGGGTCGTCCCCGCTGGTCGACTCGCTTCCCGTTGGACTCCATCTGCAGCTGCTGAAGGTAGGCGGGAAGTCGTTCGAGGTCTTCGGCATAGGGCATCACCCCGAGCGTCTCGGCGCCGAGGAAGACCGAGTACCAGATGCGCAGGAGGCCGAGCAGGATCGGCAGGTTGGCCTCGATCGGCGCGCTGAGGAAGTGCTCGTCGACCTCGTGGAAACCGGCCAACAGCTGCCCGAAGCGCTCCGGACCGATCAGGAGCATCGTCGAGAGCCCGATCGCCGAATCCATCGAGTAGCGGCCGCCGATGAAGTCCCAAAACGCGAAGCTGTTGGCCGGGTCGATGCCGAACGATGCCACTGCCTCGAGGTTGGTCGACACGGCGACGAAGTGCCGCTCGACCGACGCCTCGCCGAGCGAATGGGTCACCCAATCTCGCAGGAGTCGGGCATTGGTCATCGTCTCGAGGGTGGTGAAGGTCTTCGACGACACGATGACCAGCGTGGTCGCGGGCTCGAGGCCGCTGATCGCCGCCTCGAGATTCGCGGCATCGACGTTGCTCACGAAGCGAGCCTCGATCTCGGCGTCTGAGAAGCGCCGAAGGGCCCTGGCAGCCATGGCGGGACCGAGCGACGATCCACCGATCCCGACGTTGATGATGTGGCTGATCCGCTCCCCGGTGGCGCCGCGCCACGCGCCAGAGCGCACTGCGTCAGCGAAGCGACCCATCTGATCGAGCACTGCGTGAACATCACGGGCGACGTCGTGATCGTCGATCACGAGCTCATCGTCGGCCGGGATGCGGAGCGCCACGTGCAAGACCCGCCGGTCCTCGCTCACGTTGACGCGGGCACCGGCGAACATCTCGTCCCGGCGCTCCTCCACCCCGGTCTGGCGCGCCAGCTCGATGAGATCTCTGAGGATGGCCTGGTCAAGGAGGTTCTTCGAGAGGTCGAGGTAGATGCCGGCCGCCTCAACGCTCAGAGCCTCAACCCGGCCAGGATCCCGGGCAAAGAGCTCGGTGAGGCTCGATGCACGGATCCTCGAGGCCTGGGCCTCGAGCGCGGCCCAGGCAGCGGTCGTCGTGGGATCGACGACCTCGAAGGATGTCACCGCGCCCGCCCAGCCTTCTCCTCGACGGTGGCCAGCAGCGCGGTCCATGAGGCGACGAAGGCGTCTTTGCCCTCTCTCTGGAGTCGCTCCGCGAGCTCCGAGAGATCCACACCGGCAGCAGAGATCGCTGTGAGCGCGTCATCGGCGGCAACACCCTCGGGATCGAGCAGAGCAGGGATCTCCCCGTGGTCGGCGAAGGCCAACAGCGTCGAGTCGGGCATCGTGTTGACGGTCCCCGGGGCCACCAGGTTCGAGACGTAGAGCGTGTCGGAGGCAGCGGGATCCTTGGTGCCGGTGCTGGCGAAGAGCAATCGCTGAAACGGCGCGCCGGCGTCGGCGAGCTCAGCGACTCGCTCGCTGTCGGCCAACGCGCAGGACGCGGCGTAAGCGTCGGCGGCGACAGCGACGCCGACGCGGTTGCGCAGGTCGACAG
>Ga0075017_100003282_pt1 | contig 10177 bp, 5 predicted proteins | sample AleBraG_ABR_2012_FD_71475 | JGI IMG/M metagenome (GOLD analysis project Ga0075017, IMG submission 71475) | Freshwater sediment microbial communities in response to fracking from Pennsylvania, USA - Alex Branch Run_MetaG_ABR_2012 | ecosystem: Environmental > Aquatic > Freshwater > Creek >... | reverse complement strand
TCTGGACGCCAAGATCAAGAATATCTGCCGCGGCTGCTGAGCGTGTGCGCACGACCAAGGATATCTGCCCAATCAGGCTTGGCCTGATTTTCGGATTCGGAACGCCAGCGCCGTTCGCTGGCCTCCGCCGCATACCTTTGAGGTAGATCAAGGTGTCCGCGACGTCACCGACTTAAAAAGGACGCTCGTACTCTCGGGCAGGGAGACGGCAATGACAAGTTCTCTGGAGTTTAGCGCACGCGCCGCGATGTGCCGGCAACTCGCAAGGCGCGAACCGAATAGCAAAATTCTATGGCTTGCGGAGGCGGAGAGATGGTCGCGCCTCAGATTAGCGCCAGGTGCCGTGGCGGCGACGGGCCGAGGTGAAGCGGCCGGGACATGGCGCTGGATCGTCCCACGAAGGCGCGAGCCGTCGGAGTTCGAGATGGTCGGGCTGCAATCTGAATTTCCGAATACGGCCGGCGTGGATGGGTTTGAACGGCTCTCGAGCGACATCTCACCTAGCGCGAATTGCTGAACGCGGCACGAGGTGCGCCCATTCGGCTCGCCTGCTTTTGTGCCGGCCGCACGATCGGCGTAACGCCGGGCGGGGTGTTGAGCCAACCGGTGAAGCGGCGCACCACGGTGGTTGCGTCGGCAGGCCCGCTGCTCGACGCGAAGGGATCGGTGTAACATTTGGCGCCGGCGGTGCGCGCGATCTGCGCCACGGCCTCGGTCATGGCCGGCGCACCCGAGGTATAGACCACATCATCGGCCGACAAATTCGGCAGATGATCGGTCGGCCGTCCGACGCGGATCGCGGGGGAGACGTTCTGCGGCTCCGATACGGTCGGAATGATCGTGATGTTGGGAAACAGCGCCAGCCGGCACAGCGCGTTGTGCATATACAGCGACTGCAGCTTTCGCGCCGCGACCACGAAGATCAGTTCGCGCTGCGGCCGCTCCATGATTGCGGCGACCGCGATCGACCACATCGGTGCGAAGCCGGTGCCGCTGGCGACGAGAACGATGCTGCCGGCGTGATTTGGCCGCAGAAAGGCGGTGCCAAGCGGCCCCGTCAGTTTGACGCGATGGCCGATGCGGATGTCCCGGCCGAGCGCCGATGAGACGGTCCCGCCGGAAAGCCGACGGACGTGAAAATGCAGCAGGCGGTGATCGGGGGGGCCCTCCAGCGGATAGGTCGGGCTGTACGATCGTTCCGGGAAGCCGCGAAACTGCAGCTTGCAATACTGGCCGGGAAGATAGTGAAACGGCTTCGGCAGCTCCACGTCGACGCCGATGACGTCGGGCGCCAGCCGAACGATGTTGGCCACGCGCCCCTGCACGGAGACCTGATCGGGTACGGCTTCGCTGACGATCTCGAGATCTGAAACGACCCGGGCCTGGCAGGCATGGATCATGTCGTCTCCGTGCTCGTGGCCGCCAAACACCTTGCCGTCGACGAGGCGAACGCGGCAGGCGCCGCAAATCCCGCTGCGGCAGTCGTGCGGCAGGTCGATGCCGTTCATCAGCGCCGAGTCAAGCAGCAGGTCGCCGCAATTCGCCAGGAACGTCTCGTCGTTCAGCGTCACTTTGCAGGTCTTCGCCATCATTCTACCTCGATATGGATTGGCCGGACGTGCCGGGTATGTCTGATCTGACTGTGATCGAAGGCCGCGACCCGCATGAAGACGCCGGTCTTGATCGGCACGTCGTATTGGCTGTTGGTGTCGAGACGGCGCGCCACTTCCAGCGCCCAGTGCCCGGAGGCCCAGCGTGCCGCGCATCGCACGTCGGCTCGATCGCCCGAGAATTCGCCCGCTATGATGACGCCCGGAATGACGGTGCCCGTCGGGATGCGGGCGTCCGCCTCCGCCGAATACGCGACCGACTCGTCCTCGGTCATGTACCATCGCGAGCTTTCGTTCTCGCCGTGATTGGGATCGATATCGACATCTCCCATCGCCGTCTTCGTGGCCGCAAGATCCCTTGGCAACCGGCGGGGCGCGATCAGCCGGACGCCGCCGCTACCATCGGCGTCGGTGACAAAATTGTCCGAGTAGTTCGCCGTTCCCGGGTCGGGCGCGAAGCCGCCCTTGTAGGGAACGACATTGCGCAACTGCATCGGCGTCGGAGCCAGCGGCGGGCCGAAATGCGCGTCGTCCATCCATCCGGTCGAACCGCCGCTGGTCGCCTTCCATTGCCAGACATCGGCGTATCCAGCGGCGGTGAAATGCAGGCCCCGGCCGGTCATGGTCGCCGGCGCGTCGGCAATAGGCTGCGTGCTGGCGTGAAACGTCCGGTCGCCGGCCAGCGTCACATTCATGGTGGTAAACAGCACCGAGAATTTATCCTCGTTGTAGTCATGCTCGTCTCCGGCCTCGAGGCCGTCGTGAAGCACGTGCCATCCGTCGACTTCCTTGATCAGCGGCAGGTGCTTCAGCGATCGGGTCGGATCTTCCCAGGTGAACAGGAAATACGCCCACGTGCCGTCGTGCACCGCGCGAATTTCGATTCTGGTCTCACCCGTGCCGTCGAAATTGCCGCCCTCGCTGGTCATCAGGGAGAACGGCGTGATATTTCGCCAGGCCCGATCGGAGGTGTCGCCGTCGAGGATCGGCGCGTCCGCGCTGTTGATGCGGTGAATCTGCAACTGGTCGACCGCCAGCCGGTCGGCCGCCACGATGATCGAAGCGCCTGTAATCGCGACGGCCGCGGCGGCGACGAAAGGGTTGGACTGGAAGGTCGGATTCCTCGGCTTCGACGCGCGGCTTTGTCCCTTTGGCCCAGGCCGCGCCGGTGTGGCCGAACTCCGTGCGGCCGTCCGGCTCTGCGGGTTATGGTGTGGCGCCGGTGACGGTCTGACCGGCGGTTGCGGGGAGTCCGGGGCCAGCCGCGCCGATTGCTCCGCCAGCAATGTCAGCAATTCGACCGCATCGAGGCGCGGCGGCGGTGCGGTGAGGCTGGTGGGGCGAAAGATCCGCAATAACTGCGACACGCCGCCGATCCTGTAATGCGCCAGGACATGAAAGCCGGCAAAGGCCGTTATCACCCACGTTCCGTACCAGTGCAGCGTCGCCACGTCGTGGCCGGCGTAAAAGCCGAAATACAATAGCCCGCCGCTCACGATCAGCGCCAGCATCGTCACGAAGAAGATCCAGTACAGGACGATATTGTAGGCGCCGAGCCTGGCCTGCTTGCGGCCGAACAATCCGCGCAGGCGAATCTTGTCGAGCTGGACACGGCGGCCGAGCCCGGACTTCGTCAAATAGACGACATAGGCGAGCGACACCGCGACCAGAACCATTGCGGCCTGCATGTGCGCCACCCACACGCTCTGGCGCGGCAGCACGGCGTCGAACACGTTGATCCAGCCGCGTCCCGGCGCTTCGGTCGCGATTCGCAATCCGCTGACAAAGGCGACACCGAACGCGGCGACCAGCAGCCAGTGCAGAATGATGGTGCCGTAGTCGGTTTTTCGCTGCTTCACGCGCGCGCTCCTTCGTCAGGGAGCCCGCAGCCGGCGCTGTTACGGCGGCGCCCGAACCTTACGCTGACTTCGCATCTGCCACGCGCCGGCACGTTGCGCGCGATCGCATGGCTTTCCGTCCTGGCCCGTGCAGTACGCCGCAAGAAGCCGTAGTTACTGGTACACAAATGACCCGTCCCCCGAAATCAGGATTCGCCGAACCCGGCGAATGAACATTTCCCTTTGTTTTGCGGCTGCCCGGCCGCGACACGTTGACGGTTCAAACCGCACGAGCTGGCAAGAGCTGGCAACATCTGGATCGACCGATCGCCCGACCTCCAGCGGCCCGTCGGCGTGACGGGACGCTGGAGGTCACGCTGACCCGCCGTTATCCCCACATGTGGTGGAAGTGCTGCGCCATCTCCGGAATCGAATGATGCGGATCGATCGGAGGCGTACCGGGCGCTCCCGCCCCGGCCCCGGCGGCCGGCGCGGCTGCGATTTGGACAGCGGGCGCCGCCGCGACAACGGGTGCCGCCGGCGCGGGGGTGACCGGCGCTGCCGCCGCCACTGCCGGTGCGGCGACCGCGGTCGACAGCACGTCGGCCACCGTCGCACCATCGGCATTGTAGGTGCCGCCGGTCGCAGGAGCGTTGTTACCGCCGACGTCGGCGGCATTGGCATGCATCTCTTCCGCCGCGGCGGTGACCAGCGCCGCATTGCCGGTGTGCAGTCCCTTGATGATTGCGCTCACCTCGGCGCCGAGCGTGCTGGTCTGGCCCAGCAGTTCGTTGTCGAACCGCGCTTCGAAGATGCCGCCCTGGGCCGCATCGAAATTGGTGACCGTCTTCTCGAAGGACTGAATGTTGCCGATCAGCGCGGCGATCGCCTGTGCGTCGTGGCCGCCGACGAGGTTCTCGGCCTGCTGTCCCAGCGTGTTGGACTGGGCGATGAAGTTTGCCCAGAAATTCGTTTGATCTGAATTGTCCATATATTTCGGCGTCGGGTTCAGTGCGTCGCCGAAAGGCGTAAAGCCGTGAACGCCGTTCTGGTTTGCCATGTTCAAGAGATTGTTGTCGCCCTGCACGATGTCGATGATGTCCAGTAGATTGTCGTTGCTGGCCCGTCCCGCGTCCTGGCTTACCCCGACCTGATTGATGAAGGTCTTCTCGAGTTCGAGTTGCCGCACGATCGTATCCGCATGAATGCCGGTGAGACCGCCGAACAGCGTCGGGTTGGCGTGCATCAAGGTTTGCAGGTCGGTGATGGCGGCGTTGGTATCGGCCGTGGCCTGCGCCGTATTGGAGGAGTTGATGCCGCCAATGGAGATATTGGCGAGATCGTTGAAGATGACGCCGATATCGGCCAAATTGGCGTGAGCGGCGTTCGCGGCCGTGGTGCCGGCGGCAAAAGCCGAGGGTGCGGCGAGAAAGCCAGCCGCGCCGTTTTGTGTCGCCAACGTGGCGAGGTTGGCGTCGTTGCCGACGATATTGAGGATGTCCAGATGGCTGGCGTGCAGGGCCGTTTCCGCCGCAGCGACGCTGCCGAACGTTCCGCCTCCATTCACCGAGGCAGTCGCGGCCGATAGCGAGGTCGTAATATCGGCCAGGATCGTGTTGACATGGGCGAGCGTGGCGCCGGTGAATTGCCCCGCGGCGACTTCCGCCTGCAGGCCGGTTTGCACGTTGGTGAGATCGGTGGTGTATCGCCCGATGCTGCCAAGTCCCTGACCACCTTCCGAGACTGTGTTTTGCCACAGTCCGCCTTCCAGCGCACGCGTGGCGTCATTGAACGTCAGGCCAAGGTCCGAGAATGCGGGAGCGGCAGCTGCAGCGGCAGCGGGCGACGGCGAGGCGGGATCAACGGGCACTACAGGCACTACGGGTGGCGCGAGAGGGCCTGGGTCCATTTGCTGACCGTTACCAGCGTGTTGGTGATGAAAACCGTGTGTGTTGCGAGCCATTTTTGTCCCCTGTTGTCTCGTCAATCTGCTTGACGGCCGACGCAAGCGATTCACTTCCGCCGCGACTTGATGCGAGAGATGAAGAATTATTTAGCTTCGTGGCGGCTTTCAGCCGACACCGGGGCCAATGCGCGGGAGAAGCAAGGTGATAGGCGGACGAATCCGTGACGCTGACGCGTTTGACGCGGGGAACATTCGCTCGCGAGCGAAAAATACGAAAGCGTTGCCCGGCATTTGTTCCAAAGATCGCGCAAGCCGCCTTCTTTATGCGTGAATCTTGCGCGGCTGGCATGACGCCATCCTCCGGGGAATTTGGAAATCACGCGCGCTCTTCATTCCGGCGATCGCACAGAACAGTTCGCCGCTGTCGCATTGTTGCCGAAAAATGGTCGGTATCGGCCGTCAAGGAGATTTGATCGCTGCAATCGCGATGACAGCCGAGGGGCGTAGTGTATGAGTATCGCTTACGGTCACGCACAGGCGACGTTTCCGTCGCGCGCGATTTCCAGTCTCAGGTCGACGCTTCAGTCCGACGATCCCGTAGCGGTGGGACTGCGCGACAGTGCGCGGCGCATGATAGGCATCGCCGTATTCAGCGGCGTGATCAATCTCCTGATGCTGTCGGGCTCGCTCTACATGCTGCAGGTCTATGATCGGGTGATTCCGAGCCGCAACACCGCGACCTTGCTCGGACTTTCGCTGATGGTTCTGTTCGCCTATCTGGTGCAGGGATATTTCGACGCGCTGCGCACGCGCATGCTGTGCCGGGTCGGCACGCTGTTCGACGCCGGCCTGCAGCAATCGATCCATACCGCACTCGCCACGCTGCCGCTTCGCGGGGCCAAGCCGATGGTGATGCAGCAGCCGTTGCGCGACCTGGACCAGGTGCGTGGCTTCATGTCGAGCATGGGGCCGACCGCTTTCCTCGATATGCCATGGATCCCGATCTTCCTCGTCGCATTGTTCCTGTTTCATCCGGCGATCGGCATGACGGCGCTGCTGGGCACCGCGGCGATCATTGCCATGACCTTGCTGACCGAGCGGATGTCGCGCGGCGCGGCGAAAGCCGCGATGGATTCCAGCGCCCAGCGCCAGGTGCTGGCGGATGCGACCCAGCGCAATGCCGAAGTAATTCGTGCTCTCGGCATGACCGACCGATTCACCACGCGCTGGTCGCAGGCCAATGAGCGCTATTTGCGGGAAAATGTCCGCGCCACCGACGTCTATGCCAATCTCGGTTCGGGTGCGAAGGTGCTGCGCTATGTGCTGCAATCCGGCATGCTGGGTCTGGGCGCGTATCTCGTCGTCGCCGACAGGGCTTCGGGCGGCATCATGATCGCGTCGTCGATCATGATGGGCCGCGCACTGGCCCCGGTGGAAATAGCGCTCGGCTCCTGGAAGCAGCTCGTCGCCGCGCGTCAGGGCATCGCGCGCCTGCGCGATATCTGCAAGGCCACCGCGGCGCCCCCGGCGCCGCCAGTGGTGTTGCCGCGCCCCTGCCGCGAGCTTTCGGTGCAGGAACTCTCGGTCGCAGCACCGGGCGGGACCAAGCCGATCGTCTCGAACATCTCGTTCTCGCTGAAGGCGGGAATGGGATTGGCGCTGCTCGGCGCCAGCGCGTCCGGCAAGACCACGCTCTCCAAGGCGCTGGTCGGAATCTGGCCGGCCCAGAACGGCGTGGTGCGGCTCGACGGTGCTGCGCTCGATCAATGGCGCAACGAGGATCTTGGCCGCTATATCGGCTATCTGCCGCAGGATGTGGCGCTGTTCGACGGCACCGTCGCGGAAAACATCTGCCGTTTCGATGAGGCCGCGAGTTCCGACGCCATCCTGAAGGCCGCGCAGATTGCCGGCGTGCACGACATCATCCTGCGCCTGCCCGATGGCTATTCGACGCGGATCGGCGAGGGCGGCATGTCGCTGTCGGCGGGGCAGCGGCAGCGGGTTGGCCTGGCGCGCGCGGTGTTCGGCGACCCGTTCCTGCTCGTGCTCGACGAGCCCAACGCCAATCTCGATGCTGACGGAGAGAACGCCCTGACCCGCGCGATTCAGCTCCTGCGCCTCCAGGGGTGCATCGTCATTGTGATATCGCATCGCCCCAGCGCCTTGACCGCGCTGAACATGGCGATGGTGCTCTATGAAGGTAAGGCGATCGCATTCGGCCCCTGCGAGGAGATATTTGCGCGCGTTCGTAACGCCACGGGGCAAGCTGCGGCGGCAAAAGAGCCCGCGGTAGCGCGACAGGCAGCGCCGGCCAGACCACCGGCGGCGCCGCCGGACATCAAGATGGCGCGGCGTGCGCCGATCGCGGAGCGCGTTGAGCCATGAGGCGGGAAGACAGCCCACTGCATGACGGCCGGCACGCGCCACGCTGGGTCGGCGAATCCCGCGGCGAGGCCGCCGGGCCGCAAGGCGCGGCGCTGATTCTCGAATTGCAGCGCCTTCGCCAGGCCTTCGAAAACGAGGAGCCGGATGAGTTGCCCGCGCCGCAACCGCGGCGTCCGGCGCGCGAGGGCTCGCGTCCAGCTCCGCGGCAACGAACGCGCCAGCAAAAGCGGAAGCGCAGGGGCAAAATGGCGCGAGCCATCGATGTCTGTCTGGAGCAATTCGGATTCACGGCCGCCGCGCCGGCATCGAAGACAAGCGAGGCTGTACCCGAGCCGCCTGCCGCACCCGCCGGGCCGAGAGGCGAGCCTGCGCATGAGCCGGCCGTTACCCCGATTCTGCGCAGAAGCGAGCATGGGCGCAAGGAAACTGCCGCTCCGGCCTGGCGAAAAAGCGAACCTGCGCGCGAGCTGCCGATAGATCCGCCGCCGGACCGGGATAGCCCGATCATCGCGCCCGACGACCCGTCCCTCATCAACGTGGTGCGGCCCGGGCCGGAACTTGCCGCAACGGGCGACAAGCATCATTCGATGCATATCGAGAGCCCTCGATTGACGCTTGCGCCTCCGGCCGGCGACACGAAGCCCGCGACGTCCGTTGGACAGTTGATCGAGAGCTGCCGCGCCGGCCTGACCACTGGCGTTGCCTTCCTCGTCAATCGCGACGGCGTCGCCGACAACGACAATGTGCCTGGCGAGAGCCTGGCGCTGCGGACCGGACGCGCCTTCGAGCACGAATTGCGGACCGGGCTTCGGGTATTGCTGGTCGTCTTCGTTCTGGCCGGCGGTCTCGCGGTGCTGATGCCGATGGCTGGCGCCGTCGTCGTTCCCGGCAATCTCGTGGTTCAATCGAACGTCAAGGCCATCCAGCATCCGACCGGCGGCGTTGTCGCGGAAATCCCGGTTCACAACGGCCAGCGGGTGGGCGCGGGCGATCTGCTGCTTCGGCTCGACGCCACCCAGGCGCAGGCCAGCCTGCAGATGGTGAGCAAGCAGCTCGACGAAATACGGGCCCGGATCGCTCGGCTGGTCGCCGAGCGCGATGGCGCGGCGCAGCTCGAAGTGCCGCCGGAACTGGCGGCGCGATCGAACGACGCCACCGTCAGGACGCTGCTGGCGTCGGAGCAATCGCTGTTCAAGGCGCGCGCCAACGCGCGCCGCAGCCAGATCGATCTTCTGCAAAGCCGGGTTTCCCAGCTCGGCGAGGAAATCTCCGGCCTCGATGCCCAGGTCGACTCCAAGTCCAGGCAACTCGAGCTGATCGCCGGCGAGCTTTCCGGCGTCCAGGACCTCTACGACAAGCGGCTCGTGCCGCTGACCAGGCTCACCACCCTGCAGCGCGAGAGCGCGCGGATCGAAGGCGAACGCGGTCAATTGACCTCGGCGATCGCCGAGACCAAATCCAAGATCGGCGAGGCCCAGCTTCAGATCGTCCGGCTCGATCAGGATTTTCGCACCGATGTCGTCAAGGAGCTCGGCGAGAGCCAGGGCAAGGAAGCCGATCTGGTCGAGCGCGGAGTCGCGGCGCGCGACCAGCTCGAGCGGATCGAAATCCACGCGCCGAATTCGGGGGTGATCCATCAGCTTTCCGCCCACACCATCGGCGGCGTGATCCGCGCCGGCGACACCATCATGGAAGTGGTGCCGGACCTGGACGATCTGCAGATCGAGGCGCGGCTGCAGCCCAACGACATCGACCAGGTTCGAATGGGCCAGCAGGCGTTCATCCGCTTCCCGGCCTTCAACCAGCGGGTGACGCCGCAGCTCAACGGCCAGGTGTCCTATGTCTCGGCCGATACCAGCCGGGATCAACAGAGCAATGCGCCGTATTTCACGGTGAGGGTGACGCTCCCCGATGAAGAGCGCCGGCGCCTCGTCGGGCTGCAGCTGGTTTCGGGCATGCCTGCGGAGGTCTTCATGCAGACCGGCAGCCGCACCATGATGAGCTACCTCTTGAAGCCGCTCGCCGATCAGCTCCAGCGTGCCTTCGTCGAGCGGTGAGATCTAACACGAAGTCAGAACGAACTCGCTCAGGATGCGAAACCGGGAATCGGCCCCGTCCTGCCGGCATACTGCGATCCGATCGATCGCAAGCGCGGTGAGACCGAGTTCGGCAAAGCGACCGCGCAGCATCGCGAGCACCGGCTGGCGTCGCTCCGCGCCGGGCCGGCCCGTCAGCGTCATGTGGAAGCGGAAATCGTCCAGCACGTAAGGATAGCCCCAGCGGTCGAGATAGTCGCGCTGCCGCGCCGTCAGGCTTGCGGGATTGCGCCGCGCGCGGTCCTCCGGCGTTAGCGGCGCGCGGAAGCAATCGAAACCGCGGACGCAATCCGCGGCCAGCTGCGCGAGTTCGGCCGACGGCTCCGCGGGCACCACCGCGAT
>Ga0075017_100003281_pt1 | contig 10177 bp, 9 predicted proteins | sample AleBraG_ABR_2012_FD_71475 | JGI IMG/M metagenome (GOLD analysis project Ga0075017, IMG submission 71475) | Freshwater sediment microbial communities in response to fracking from Pennsylvania, USA - Alex Branch Run_MetaG_ABR_2012 | ecosystem: Environmental > Aquatic > Freshwater > Creek >... | reverse complement strand
AAGCTGTACATGCCGGAATAGCTCCTGTCCTCCGCCGCGGGCTGCGAAGTCTTGTCGGCTGATTTGTCTTTGGACTGGCTGGAATCCTTGGCATCCTGTGCGCACAGCACCGGCACTCCGGCACCAAGCAAAAACACGATGAGGCAGAAACGGATGGTTTTCATCATGACCTGAGCCTTGGACAACATCGTACTACCCTGGCGCGAGCGCGACCAAGTTTCATGACGGCAGGAAAAAAGCCCCAGCCGAGGCCGAGGCTTCTTCGAAGCAAATGTTCGAAGCTATTTCTTGGTCGCCTTTCCTTCCATGAAGGGCATCCAGCTTTTGCCATCCATCGAAACTTCATACTTCATCGTATAACTGGCCGGCGACAGAGTTTTGATGGTCATCTTCCCCTGGATCTCCATCCCTCCGTAGTTCGAAGTGCTAGTCCATGTCCAGGTATCTCCGCTAAGGGTTCCCTTGGAAGTCTCGTGCTGTCCCAGGCTACTGTAACGATCGGATGTATAGGTGCTCTGTGAGCTGTCGTACCCCATGATCATCACGGCCTTGTTGTCGCCACCGATCTCGGCGGGCATCTGAGATTCGGACTTCGACTGCAGGAAAAAGTTCCCGGGCAGCCAGTCTGTGGTCCCGTTTGCGCTGAATTTGCCGCCCATTCCCCACGGACCTTGTGCGATCGTACCTTCTGTTGTCCACGCCCCGACGAAATAGTCGAGTTTCTTCACTTCCGGCCCCGGAGGTCCTCCCATCTGGGCCACGGCAGACACTGCGATCACGACTAGAAACGATAGCAAGGCAATTCTTCGATTCACTTTGTGCTCCTTGTGGCTTGAGATCTGTACCGTCCTTGCGAGACTAGCGCGCTAAGACTGCTTCCACCAGTGCGATTCGTCAACCTGGATTGATGACATTTGTCAGGCTGATCCGAGCCGAGAGCCAGGGTGCGGCAACTCTCAGTCGAGAAACCAACGATCAACCTGTTGCCCTACCAGTCTCCCCAGTGCGCGGCTGTCATCTGCTGAAATTTCATCTTCCACGCGTCGCTCTGCTTCACCCAAACGGTCGTGAAGTGCTGATATCGCGGCGGAGGGCCCTGATCCTCGGCTGGCGGCACGCGGAAAACGACGTTGTAGGTCACGATGGCCACTCCCTCGCCGGCGGACACCACCTTCATTTCGTACGGCAGGATATCTGTACCCGCCTGCGTGTATTGATCGACCATGTCCTGTCGGCTGTAAAGCTGTCCGTCGTAGGACACGAAAGAAAAATCACTGGTGAGTATCTGCTTGAAAAAGGCGGCATCGCCTTTCTTTGCGGCGTCGATGAAACCTTTCTCGGCCGTCATTAGCGTCTGCTCGAATTCCGTTGGTGGTTTCTCCCCTTTCGATTGCGGAACCCGGGCCAGAACAACGGCGCTAAAAATCAGCATAAATACGACAAGGCCATATCTCATATCTCGCCCCCTGCACAACGTCTCCTTACTCTGCCAGCCCCAGCAAACTTCGGATCTTCGAACTCAACTCCGCGCGCGCTACTGCCACCTGCTCGCCAGTCGCCAGGTTCTTCAGAGCAAACGCATCCGCTTTCACCTCGTTTTCGCCAACGATAAGAATGTACTTCGCGCCGACCTTTGTGGCGGCCTCGAACGACTTCTTCAAGCGGAACGCATCGTCTCCCAACTCAACCACCAAGTCCTGCCACCGAAGTTCGCGCGCCAACTTCGCCGCGTCACCGTTCATTCCAGCCATCGGAGCAATGTACACGTCCGGTTTGCGCAGGACGCTCTCCGCTGAGGCCTTCTCCTGCAATGACATCACCAAACGATCTTCCCCGATGGCAAATCCGATCCCCGGCGCCGCAGGGCCTCCAAGAGCTTCCGACAATCCGTCATAGCGCCCGCCACCGAGGATCGCGTTTTGCGCTCCCAAGGCGCCGTGTGTGAACTCGAATGCGGTGCGCGTGTAATAGTCGAGTCCGCGAACCAGACGATCGTTCAACGAAAATGGAACGCCCACCTTGGTCAGGATCGCCTGCACCGCTTCGAAGTGTGTCCGGCAGCCTTCATCCAGAAACTGGCTGATGCGCGGCAGCTTTTCGATGATTGGCTGATCTTCGGGTACCTTGCAGTCGAAGACTCGCAGAGGATTCGTAACCGCCCTCCGCTGGCAATCGACGCACATCTTGTCCTTCAACGGCTCAAGCGCCTGGCGCAACGCTTCATTGAACTTGGCGCGGTCATTGGAACATCCGACGGAATTCAACTGCAGGTTCCAGTTCGCGATGCCGAGTCGATCGAGCAAACTGGCGAGCATCTCGAGAACTTCCGCATCCCGGGCAGGAGATTCGCTGCCGGCGGACGGCGGTCCAATAATCTCAGCTCCGATCTGATAGAACTGCCGATACCGTCCCTTTTGCGGGCGCTCTCGCCGAAACTGCGGTCCAATGTAATAGAGCTTGTTCAGCCCGCGGTCCCAGAGCTTATGCTCGATGTAGGCACGGACGACGCCCGCAGTATTTTCAGGACGGAGCGTGAGCGATTGCCCTTTTTCACTGGCTGCCCTGCCGCGGTCTTCCCAGGTGTACATTTCTTTGGAAACGATGTCCGTGTCTTCTCCCACCCCACGGGCGAACAACGCCGTTTCCTCGAAGACCGGCGTGCGAATTTCCTGGAAGTTGTAGGCACGGAACACATCCCGCACCGCCGCCTCCACAAAGTTCCACAACGCCGTTTCCGGCGGTAGAAGGTCTCGAGTTCCTCGAACCGCTTTGATCATCTTCCTTTGCTGCCTTCTGTCATTTTGATCTTTTTTGTAGTCTGTCATCCTGAGCGGAGCGAGCTCGAATGAGCTCGCGGAGTCAAAGGATCCTTTCCGACTCCACGAACCTGCGGCTCAGCAAGGAGTTCTCCGATGCGCCGTAGAGCTAGTCTCAACAGCCGCGCGTTTCGAGCCCATAGGGGTCCTTCGACTACGTCTGCCCAGGATGACAATTCAATAAAATGACACTGGGTACTGGCTACTGGCAACTGCCTCTCAAATACTCGTCCTTATACCCAAGATAATTCCTCGCATAGCGCATGATCACTTCCTGCTCAGCGTCCTCAATCCTTCTGCGAAATTTCCCCGGCGAGCCCATCCACAACGATCCGGGTTCTACCACCGTATTCTCCGGAATGAGTGTCCCCGCCGCAATAATCGATCCTGCCCCGATGCGCGCGCCATTCAGGATGATCGACCCCATCCCGATCAGACAGCGATCCTCGATCACGCATCCATGCAGTGTCACCGAATGGCCAATCGTAACGTACTCGCCCAGATACACGCCCCACTGCTGTTTCATGCCATGCAGCACGCTGTTGTCCTGCACGTTCGAGTGGGCGCCGATCCTGATCTCGTGCACGTCGCCGCGAACCACCGCATTCATCCAGACGGAAGCATGCTCGCCAAGCACCACGTCGCCAATAATCTGCGCCGATCCATCCACATAGCAACTGGCGGGGATCGTAGGAGTCACGCCTTTGTAGGATCGAATCACGTTTTCTGGACTGACGCCTTTCCGCCGAGATAGGGACACTCAACATACCAGATTTCGTAATCGCTCGTGCTCTTCGGTCGGTCCCATATCCGATTCCCGTTGCGGGAATCGGCGCCAAAAAAGTGCCTCGATCACAGCTTTCCTTCCTTGGGGAGTGCTATACAGACTTGTTTCCAGCTTCGCGGAGGAGTTTCCCGGCCGCACGTTCGCGAGAAGTCGCGAGAGAATGCTTTCCGGTCCTCCTCCGGGTTTGCGCCCGCCTCGCGTCCGGTTAACGCCTCTCGGGCCGTCCCTCCGAGCGTCATCTCGCAGTCAGGATGGCCTTATGCCCGCAATTCGCGTTTCTGCTCTCGTGACTTTCTCGTTTGTGGTCGTGATTTTCTCCGCGATGTGCTCCCAGGGACAGGATTCTTCCACAGGCTCGATTCGCGGCACGGTGCTCGATCCCGCCGGGGCTCGGATTGCCCAAGCGAGTGTCGTTATCGTCAACTCGGCGACGGGAACGCGCTACTCCACGACTAGCGACTCCGAAGGCCGATTTGCGGTCGAACTGCTGCAGGCAGGGGACTATTCCGTGCGCGTGGAAGCCGATGCCATGTCACCGCAGCTTACGCCCCAACTCCACGTGGACGTCGGCGGCTCCGCGGACCTGACATTTCGCCTGAAGCTGGCTGGCACGCAGGAGAGTCTCTCCGTTACCGCCGCACCCGCGATGGTCGAAACCAAACCGGCAGCCGTCTCCACGCTGCTGGACGAGCGGTCGGTGAACGACCTTCCCTTGAACGGGCGCCGCTTCTCCGATCTCGCCCTGTTCTCTCCTGGTGTGACACAAGATCCTCGCGGCCTGACCTCCGCCACCAATGGAGATCTTTCGTTCGGCGGCATTCGCGGAGCGCATAACACCTTCCTGGTCGACGGCAGCGATTACAACAATGCTTTCTTCTCGCAGGCTCGCGGACGCTACCGTGCCCCCTACCAGTTCTCCACCGAGGTCGTGCAGGAGTTCCGTGTCTCTTCCAACTCCTACGGCGCCGAACAGGGAAGATCCGGTGGCGCTGTCGTCAATGTCGTCACAAAATCGGGATCAAACCATCTGCATGGAACGGCGTTTTACTACCTGCGGGACAGTTCATTCGGAGCGTCGCTTCCGTTTGTCGCCTTCAAGCCACACAACCGACAGCAGCAGGTCGGAGGCACGATCGGCGGTCCGCTCAAGCGCAACAGGATATTCTTCTTTACAGGGTTTGATCAGCACATATTCCACGTGCCGAATGTTGTCGAGTTTCTGGACGGCAGCTCGAAAGTAGTTCCACAGCTCACGACCGGACCTGCCACTCCAGGCGACTATGAGTCCAACGACCAGGCCTTGGTCTTCGCCGCTGCTTCACAGCTCACCGCGCTCGCCGGCGAATATCCCGCCGCGCAGATCGGGAACACTTCCTATGCAAAGGTCGACATCAACCTTAATCCGCACAATCAACTCGCGCTGCGCGTGAACACAAGCCGTTACTGGGGATCGAACAATGTCTTCCTCGATCCCGCCAGCCCGGTCAGCTACGACTCGATCAGCAACAATGGCGAGGAACAGGTCTCCACTGAAACGGCAAACCTGCAACTCACCTCGAGTTTCACACCACGTTTAATCAGCCACTTCCGCGCTCAGTTCTCCCGCGATCAGCAACAGTCCTATAGCAACACCGCGGATGTATTGATAAAAATACCGACCATCATGGACGGCATTGGCCGGTCGAATCTATTACCGCGTCAAACCCGCGAGCACCGTGTTCATCTCGCCGAGACCGTGAGCCTGGAAGGGTCTCGACACACCTGGAAGTTCGGCGCAGATGGGCTCTTCACCTGCATTTACGATTTCTTCCCCAGCCAGCAGAGTGGGGAATATCTGTTCTATCCCATCAAGGTCAACCCCTTCACTTTCGATCCCGTGGAGTCAGGGATGCAGCTGACTCCGTTGCGTGCCTACGCGCACCAAGTTCCACATTACTATCTGCAGAATTTCGGCAGTTCCAGTTCCCACCCGAATACCAACGAGTACGCCGCGTTCGCGCAGGATACGGCGCGCATCACCGACCGCCTGGCCCTCAACCTGGGGGTGCGCTGGGACTTGCAGACTTTCACTACCGCCGGACTCAGCTCAAATCCTCTGTTTCCTCCTTCAGGCAAATTGCCGTTTCGGCCCTACAATTTCGCGCCTCGCGCTGGGTTTGCATATTCTTTCGGCGATAAGCGCCCGCTTGTGGTTCGCGGCGGGTATGGCATCTTCTTCGTCCGCATCCCGCAGATCTACAACTCCGTCGTGCAAACCGAGAATGGCATTACGGATTCTCATCTATTCCTGAACAACGCCGACTATTACGATCACCAGGCCTTCCCGAGTTATCCCAACCCGCTGGTCTCTTGTCCGCTGAATGGCATGACTTGCGCGTTACCGGAGGGATTTACTCAGGGGGTAACGCACGACGTGTCTGCCTTCGCGCCGAATTTCATGACTCCGCGCGTGCAGCATTCCAGCCTTACACTCGAAAAGGAAATCGCCGATCGGACCACGCTTTCGCTCTCCCTGCTGAATGTCCGCGGCGAGCACCTCATTCGTGCACTCGACGTCAACCTCCCGCAGCCGGTCGCGCTCACTTATCCACTGTTTGATTCCACCGGCTCCGTCTTCGAAAACGGATACTACACGGTGGATTCTTTTTCGACGTGGCAGTTCACGAGGACGCTCGAATGCCCATGGCCACCGTGCATCAATCCACTGAGCCGCCCGATTGCCCAACTCGGTGCGATCAATGAATTTCAAAGCGCGGCTTCGAGCAACTACAACGGCGCAACTCTCTCGCTGAACCGCCGCGTCGCTCGCGGTACTTACTTCCGATTGTCGTATACATATGCGCGCGCCATCGACGATGGCCAGGACGCCCTCGTCGCCGGACAACCCGCCACGGTGCAGAATTCGTATACTCCCAGCGCCGATCGCGGGCCAAGCGTCACCGATCAGCGTCACCGGCTCGTCGTAGGCTTCTCCGCCGAGGCCCGACCGTTCCACCGCGGCCACGAATCCCTCGGCCGCTTCTTTAACGATTGGAGAATTTCCTCGGTCGTCAACTACGGCTCAGGACGTCCGGTAAATGCGACCGTCTCGGGAGATCCCAATCAGGATGGCAATGATCTGAATGACCGGCTGCCCGGATACAGTCGCAACGCCTTCACCGGACCCGACTACGCCACAACTGATCTGCGGGTAACGCGAACCCTTCGTTTCCACGAGCGGTACAAGCTCAATCTTGTCGCTGAATCGTTCAATCTTCTCAACCGCGACAACCAGAGGGTCGCCATCACTTCGAACGGCATGGTGGCCAATGCCAGCACGTTCGTCCAAAGCTCGGTCACAGCGAACATCGCTCCGTACCCCGGCTATTACCAACTCCCAAACAATTTCATGAAACCCAATGCAGCCTACGCTCCCAGACAGATTCAGTTAGCTCTCAAGTTTGTGTTCTAAACCAATCGTGGTGGGTACGGCCGCCTGGGTTGTCCCACGAAGGCAAAGGCGAGCGGCAACAGTTCTTCGCGTTTCAAGAATCACGCCTGCACTCACACAAAAACGCCCCAAAGGCCTTAGGATTCCGACGAACCGCCAGGCACCCGCATATAATGCGTCGAGTCGCTGGACTATGGACGCCCCCTCATCCTCTCCCCTACACAACAAGCGAACAACGACCGGAATTCTTCTGCTCCTCATCTGCTGCCTGCTTTCGTCCGGCCGGATGGTCTTCAGCACTCCCCATCCCGCCCACATTATGCGCAACAGCATCGCGGCCCGCTCCGATGATCGATTTGCTCTTCTCAAAGCGCGATTGCCCTCCGCAGGGGTCGTTGGTTACATCGGAGAAACGGGCGACTCCGCTCTCCCTGACTACTATCTGACGCAATATGCTCTCGCCCCTTTGGTAGTCGACCACTCCACCAATCACGCCAAGGTCGTAGGGAACTTTCGATCTTCCCAATCTTCCTGGATTCCGCCGGATCTGCATCTCGTCCAAGATTTCGGAAACGGTGTGTACCTCTTCGCCCGCAAGGAAGCAAACTAGATGGCGATCGCTCTAGCCGCCGCAATCAGTATGTTGTCCGGATATTTGCTGACTGACGCCGTCTGGCCCCATGCTCGCGGAACGGTTTCTGCTTGGCTGATGAAGCTATCTCTGGCGGCGGGCCTTGGCCTGGGAATTTCTTCGTGTGGCTTCTTTGTCACGGGCATGGCCGGCGGTGACCATTTTGTCGTGAGCGACATTCTCTTGCTGGCCGTCATCTTCGTCTTGTACGTTCTGATCCGAGTCCGGTCTGGCAGGCCGATTCCACCAAATTGGGTAACCACAGATTTCGAAGCCCCGGGCTGGTTGAGGCTCGTCTTAGCTTCATCTTTCGTGGTCACGACCTTTGCCGCGCTCTACTGCTCGGGACAGCGCATGGTTGCGCATGAGCACGGCGATGGCTGGGATGCCTTTGCCATCTGGAATCTGCACGCCCGCTTCCTCTTTCTTGGCGGCCCTCATTGGCGTGACGGTTTCAACGCTCTGATTCCCTGGTCTCATCCCGACTATCCTCTCTTACTTCCCGCCGCCATAGCACGCTTCTGGAGTTATCTGGGTCACGACAACCCAGCGGTTCCATCCCTCATTGGTTTCGTCTTCACTCTCTGCACAGTGACGCTGTTAGTCTCGTCTCTCGCGCAGCTTCGCGGACGCAATGCGGCGATGCTCTCGGGGATTGCCTTGTCAGCGACTCCCTTTTTCATCGAGCAAGGTGCAGCGCAATACGCCGATATTCCGCTCTCGTTCTTCATCCTTGCATCGATTGTTTTGTTGCACTTCGGATTTCGGAGTCAGTGGCGTAACAACCTGACCCACCTCCACGGCCCCTGGTTATTAGCGGGGCTGTCAGCAGGCTTTGCCGGGTGGACTAAAAATGAAGGTCTGCTGTTTCTAGGTGCGATTTTTCTCGCTCATCTTCTGACCTTTCGTGCGCGGCCGTCTTCGGAGAGCGCGCCAGAAAAGCCTACCGAGCGCAAATACGAGATTTCGTTCGTCCTAGGCCTGATACCGGTCCTTGTTGTGATCATCTGGTTCAGGCATTCCGTGGCAACGGCGGGAGACCTTCTCTCCAGCCCTGCCATCATGCTTGAGAAGATCCTGACTCCCAGTCGCTATCTTGCGATCTTGCGCTGGTACGTGAAGGATTTGTTACGTTTTGGAGAATGGTGGCTAGTCCCCGAAACCGCGCTGCTGCCCATTTTTTACCTCTTGGTTCGGAAAAAGAGGATTCGGTACGATCCCCTCCTTCGCTCATCGTCGGCGGCTCTCGCTCTTACCTTTGCCGGTTATTTCGTGATCTATCTGATCACTCCGAGGGATCTCTATTGGCACCTCCGCTTCTCTTTAAACCGCCTGTTTTTGCAGCTTTGGCCAGCTACCCTATTCCTGTTCTTCCTGTTTGTCGGCCGTCAAAGTCCGGCACCATCTCAAAATGAGCCGGAAATTCCCTGAAAAAAGGCTGAAAAGTGTAAAGAAATTCGTCAGTTCTACTTGACTTGCAGTCAAATCCTTGTAATAAATATTCGGTCCAGCGGGACGAGTCTGGGGGTGTGTAGATTTGGCAGAAGTCAGACTTCAAGAGGGCGAATCCCTCGAGAATGTTCTGCGCCGCTTCAAACGCAAGGTGCAACAGGATGACATTGTCAAGGAGGTCAAGCGACACTCCTTCTACCTGAAGCCCGGCGAGAAAAAACGTGTAAAGGCGGCGCTGGCTCGTAAGCGCGCCAGAAAAAAAACACGCAAAGAACAGGATTAGCGCAAGAAAGGGCTGCACCGTCCCGGAGCGGCCCTGCTCAATCTGGCCCCCACCAAGTTGAGTTGCAGCAGGGATTGCATAATCACGAACACTTTCCTGGCATAGATCGATAGTCTGTAACCCACGCCGTCCGGGGCGTGGTCGGGCCGAGTCCAAGGGGCGGTATCGAGGGGGAGCAGTAGACGACCTGTGTTTCGATGTCACCACCGGCAGTTCTTTCCCCGCGGGTGGGCGCGACGGAAACGGGCTGAAGGAGCCATCCTCAATGGAATTTCAGGACAAGGTGCTGAAGTGTATTGACTGTGGGAGTGATTTCATTTTCACGGCCGGGGAACAGCTTTTCTTTCACGACAAGCAGTTCAAGAACGAACCCAAGCGTTGTAAGGCCTGCAAGGCAAAGCGGGTTTCCGTGCTGGGTGCTCCACCTGCGCCCGGACAAACGTACCGCTTCACCAAAGTCGAAACCCAGGCGACATGCTCAGGATGTGGTAAGCAAACCACGGTCCCTTTCCGTCCGACTCAAGGTCGGCCGGTGTTCTGCCGGGAGTGCTTCCAGTCGCGGAGAACACAGGCCACGGCATAGGGCGCCGTTCCCGCTAACAGCTTTCATCCAGCAAAGTAGAGGGCTGTTGTGTGCCTGCGGCTCACACACCATAGGCATAACTGGCTCTGCTCGATGCCCGTCGCCTCTCACCGCAACGTGAGCTTGCAGGCCTGTGCAAATTCACTCCCACTGATGTACATTCGAAATCCAGGAAAATCACTATGCGCTCTGCCT
>Ga0075017_100003280_pt1 | contig 10178 bp, 8 predicted proteins | sample AleBraG_ABR_2012_FD_71475 | JGI IMG/M metagenome (GOLD analysis project Ga0075017, IMG submission 71475) | Freshwater sediment microbial communities in response to fracking from Pennsylvania, USA - Alex Branch Run_MetaG_ABR_2012 | ecosystem: Environmental > Aquatic > Freshwater > Creek >... | reverse complement strand
ACGTATTTCAACAATGGCTTCCCGCAGACCCGTCGCATTGCGGGCCATACCGCATTTATCCCACATGATTTTGCCCAGCAGCTTGTGAAAATGATCCACCGTTTTTGTTCCCTTGATATTTTTCAGCTGACTGATGCGTTCCGCCACAGCCTTTTCCGCTTTTTCAAAAGCCGGATGATCCGTAGGGATGTCTTTGGTCCGAATTTCATCACTCAGATAGTTCCCAATGGTATTGGGTATGACAAAATAACCATCGGCCAAACCCTGCATCAGGGCCGATGCCCCGAGACGGTTGGCGCCATGATCAGAAAAATTGGCTTCCCCGAGGCAATATAAACCCGGAATGGTGGTCATCAGCTCATAGTCAACCCACAATCCGCCCATGGTATAATGAACCGCCGGATAGATACGCATCGGTAACTCGTAAGGATTTTCACCGGTTATCTTTTCGTACATATCGAACAGATTGCCGTATTTCTCTTTTACCACTTCCATTCCGTGCTTACGGATGACTTCGGAAGTCGGGTTGGCGATCCCGAGCTTTTTGCATTCCACTTTTCCGTAGCGTTGAATGGCTTCGGCATAATCCAGATATACGGCCTGTCTGGAAGTGCCTACGCCATACCCCGCATCACAACGTTCCTTGGCTGCCCGACTGGCTACATCTCTGGGGACAAGGTTTCCAAAGGCCGGGTATCTTCTTTCCAGATAATAATCTCTCTCCTCTTCGGGAATATCACTGGCTATTCTGGTTTCATCCTTTTTTTTCGGAACCCATATTCGGCCATCATTGCGCAGGGATTCAGACATCAGGGTAAGTTTCGACTGGTAATCGCCAGAAACCGGAATGCAGGTCGGATGAATCTGGGTGAAACAGGGATTTGCAAAATAGGCTCCTTGTCGGTGGGCTTTCCAGGCCGCCGTAACATTACACCCCATACCGCTGGTGGACAAATAGTACACGTTGCTATATCCACCGCTGCAAATCAATACCGTGTGCCCGAAGTGCCTTTCCAGCTGACCGGAAATCAGATTTCGGGTAATGATACCGCGTGCTTTCCCGTCGATCACCACTAACTCCTGCATTTCATGCCGGGTATACATGGTCACATTGCCCAGAGCAATTTGTCGTTCCATGGCCTGATAGGCCCCTATCAATAGTTGCTGTCCTGTTTGACCGGCAGCATAAAAAGTTCTTTGCACCTGGGTTCCGCCAAAGGACCGGTTACTCAGCAGGCCGCCATACTCGCGCGCAAAGGGAACGCCCTGCGCAACACACTGGTCAATAATATTATTACTGACTTCGGCCAGACGATGCACGTTCGATTCGCGGGCGCGGTAATCCCCTCCCTTAATCGTATCATAAAACAAACGGAAGACACTGTCTCCGTCATTTTGATAATTTTTCGCTGCGTTGATGCCTCCCTGGGCCGCAATGCTGTGGGCGCGCCTCGGCGAATCCTGGAAACAATAGGCTTTCACTTTATAGCCCAACTCCGCCAGAGAAGCGGCTGCTGAAGCTCCCGCCAGCCCCGTGCCCACGACAATGATTTCAATTTTGCGCTTATTGGCCGGATTGACCAGCTTAACATGTCCTTTATAATCATTCCATTTTTGTTCCAGAGGACCAGCAGGAATTTTTGAGTCGAGCATGAAAGGAAATTTGAGAAATGGGAAATTAAAAAAAATAAACTTGAATTAACTGACCCAGCCTAGGAACACAGAAATCGGCATCATCGCAAAAGCCAGAGACACAATGACGGAAAAGCCGAAACCCAAACCCTTAATCAGGGATATATATTTTCCATTGGGAACACCCAGGGTCCGAAAAGCGCTTTGAAAACCGTGCAGGAGATGATACATCAAAGAAAGACATCCCAGCACATACAGACCCACAACCAGCGGATTTTGAAATACCCGGACGATCTCAGCATATTGGTTCGCCACCTCTTTGCCATTATAATCAATGCCCGGTAAATCAGTGAAACGCGAAGGCACCCAGAAATGAGATAGATGCATCACCAGAAAAAAAAGCAACAGCGTACCCAGCAGACCCATACTTCGGCTATACCATTTGCTCCCCCGATTGCCCATGGCCACGGCATAACCTGTCTTTCGACGGGAGCGGTTTTGTACCTCCAAAATAAGACCCTGAATAATGTGGAGCAACAATCCCGCAAACAAACCCACTTCTACAATCCGCACCACTACCGTAGTCCCCATGAAATGGGAAGCGAGGTTGAACATCCGCCCCTCATCTCCGGCCCAAATGCAGGCATTGACACCCACATGAACCACGAGAAAAGAAATCAGGAATATTCCTGTCAGAGACATAATAAACTTCTTGCCGATCGACGAGGTGAAGAATTCAGACCATTTCATAATGCCTTGAAAATTGAGAATCAGAGGAATAACGCAAAAGTAAGGCAGGAAATGGGAAATCCCTATCTTAGCCGCTCAAAAATCTGTCAGATGAAGCGTGAAGAGGATTTTGAAGCCAATCTTTCAGGCGAAGAAGGAACCACCGAGGAGACAAAGACGAGTTGGTTTAAACGGATCAAGAAGGGAATCCTAACTAGCACGGCGGAAAAAAAAGAAACGCCTGAAGGCTTGTGGACCAAATGTCCAAGCTGTAACTATATCTGTACCGTAACCGAACTGAGAGAAAATCTTTTCGTGTGCCCCAAGGACGGCCACCATCACCGGATCGGCAGCGATGAATATTTCGAAATCCTTTTCAACGATAACCAATACCAGGTCCTTTTTGAAAATATCCGCTCCAAGGACTTTTTGCATTTTACCGACCTGAAATCTTATCAGAAACGTCTGGAAGAAAACTGGCATAAAACAGATATCACCGATTCGATCCGTATCGCCACCGGCATGGTGCGCGAACACCAGATGGTCGTGGGCTGCATGGATTTTGAATTCATCGGCGGTTCCCTGGGTTCGGTGATGGGAGAACGGATCGCGCGGGCCGTAGATTATTGCCTGCAACATAAAGCACCTTTACTGATCATCTGCAAATCGGGCGGAGCCCGGATGATGGAAAGTGCGTTTTCCCTGATGCAACTGGCCAAGGTTTCCGCTAAACTATCCCAACTTACTGATGCCCGCATACCCTATATCTCATTACTGACAGATCCCTCCTTTGGAGGGATTTCTGCTTCCTTTGGCATGCTGGGCGACCTCAATATTGCCGAGCCGGGCGCCCTGATCGGTTTTGCCGGACCCCGGGTCATCCGCGAGACCATAAAAAAAGACCTCCCGGAAGGATTTCAGCGAAGCGAATTCCTGCTGGAACACGGGTTCCTGGATTTTATCGTCAACCGCAAGGAACTCAAGCAAAAAATCGCTACCGTACTGACTCTATTGAAGAATTAACCCCATCCCGTTTATTCAGCGGCCCCATGTTTGAAATCAGAAACCGATCTGCCTATCATGACTATTTCATCGAAGAAAAATACGATGCGGGCATGGTCTTGGTCGGCACAGAAGTCAAATCCATCCGGGAGAGCAAACTCAGTTTTGCCGACAGTTTCTGTATATTTTTCAAGGGCGAACTCTGGGTGCGCAACCTGCATATCGCCGAATACCGGTTTGGTACCACCAATAACCACCTCGCCGTCCACGACCGCAAACTCCTTTTAAATCGACGGGAACTGAGAAAACTGGAGAACAAGCTCAAAGACAAGGGCTATACCATTATTCCCCTAAGGGTTTTTTTAAGTGACAAAGGCCTGGTAAAGATGGAAATCGGCCTGGCCCGGGGCAAAAAACTCTATGACAAGCGGGAAAGCATCAAAGAAAGGGACACCCAACGGGAGATTAAACGGTTTTTGAAATAAAGTCGGGGCAATCGGGCTTTTTTTACCCCGGAAACCAAAATAAATCAATGATGGTATAATGATTGCCGGATTCCCACGTTAGAATGTGTTGCTTCATCCCATCATATCTGTTTAAGAACATGAAGATCCTGGTATCGCTATTTTTTTTATTCAGCGCATTTTCACTTCAGGCTCAGAAAGTTACCGGCTACTGGTATGGAAAAGCCAACGTAGAAATGTCCGGCATCCAAAATAACTACCTTACCGAACTCATCATCGCTCAGAAAGGCACAAAAATCAAGGGATTTTTTGGCTACTATTTCAAGGATACTTACCAGAGTTTTATCGTCAAGGGAAGCTACGACCCCAATACCAAGAAAATCATCATCTACAATATTCCCATCATTTTCTATCAAACCAACTCCACTGAGAACAGCGTGGATTGTATCACCAGTTTTATCGGCACCCTTCGGGTGTCCCGGGTAAAAACAGAATTGATTGGCTACTTCTACCGCGATAAAAAATATGAATATACCTGCCCGGACCTGCGGGTAAACTATACCCTATATACAGAAGCCAAAGTGACGGACAGTATTTTCAAAGATATGACCAGCACCCGAAGTTTCTGGAAACCCCAGCCCCCGGCTCCCGATGTGGTTAAAGGCAACGATGCCCAGGCAGAAACAGAAATGCTAGCCAATGTAGATGCCGTATCAGGTACAAAAAAGGCCCTGGCCGGCACCGAATCAACATCCAATACCCAGGCCAAAACGGCGGCGAGTTCGGAAACCACCGCTACAAATAAAAATTCACCCAAATCATCCAATCCTTCAGGAACAACAGCCTCCCAAAAAATAACGGTCGGCTCAACGGAAACCACCCTGGCTACCAAAAATGCCACAGGGACTTCTTCCACCTCAGCAAGCACCACCCCACAGAATAGCTCGGTCACTAGTACCGAGACCCTGTCTGCGACCAGTAAAAAACCAACAATCGTCGAACAACCCCCGGTACCGACCGATATCCTGAAGATTAAAGAAGATTTTAAAAAAAGAAAACAAATTGTCAGCAAACTCGTAGAAGTTAGCTCCGATAGCGTGCGTTTGAGTTTCTATGATAATGCAGAAGTAGATGGCGACAGCATTTCTGTTTTCCTAAACGGAAAACTGGTGGTAGCCCACCAGGAATTGACGGAACGCGCTTTCAATGTGTATATTCAACTCGACCCAAAACTCGAAATCAACCAGGTCAGCATGTTTGCCGAAAACCTCGGCAAATATCCGCCAAACACGGCCCTGATGGTGATCAGCGATGGCGATAAACGCTACGAAACCTTCCTGTCCAGCGACTATAGCGGCAACGCGACCATCCAACTAAAACTACGGAAAAATGCAGTGGCGGGAAATTAACCGAGTCCATTAATGACAATGGGCTCAAGACGAAAATAGCCTGAACCAAAGGTCGACAAACCACCTACAGATATTTGCAATATCCTCATTAATTGACAGTAAATATTATTTCTTTCTCTTTCTCTCGATGAGATTTACCAATTGTCTTTGTTCTGCGACCATTAATCCCCCTAACAATATCTTGAATCCTGCTAGGACCATATAATCAATTTTTGGGGCTGCCCGTCCGTAAAGGGTGCGTTTTTCCTGGAAGTACAAAACGACCTGTCTGCAAAAATTAGGTATCTCATTGACCATAAGGTAGCCGCCGATAACGATCAAAGAAATGCTCAGAATAGTGGACCGATGCATGTTTATCGGAATCGTAATTTGGTCGAATCCTTGTTCGAGCCTTAAAATCTGTATAAACCACTCCGTTCTGAAGATTAGAACAAAACAAAAAAATACTTCAACGGCCAAGACAATAGATATCGATAAAACCGTCCAAACCAAATCCTGCGCAACTTCAGCCTTTCCAAACTGAATAACAAATCCCAACAATTGAGATAGAGAAATCAAAATGTCTTTGATAAAAAAAACACCAAGGACTTTAAGGATAATATTAAACAAACTACGAGGTGTCATGAATAATGGGGTTGGGGAAAAATATATAATTTTAGAAATTGCATGCGCTTGTCATTTTAGGTAATTCTCGTAATCCCTTTCTTACTCGATCCTGTTATTTAAAATATTGTCCGCAAGGAATGTTCAAGAAAATAATCCACCAAAATCTCATTGAGGCCACTTGTCCACCCTGTGATTAATCGCTTTTACGGATCGCAGGTAACTATAAATATTTTTAATGTCATCATCGGTCATCTTGGCAAGTATCGCCCAGGGCATAACGGTATTATATTTTCCAGGATTATAGCCATAAGCCTTCGGTTCCCGGTAAGTCTTAAATTTCGCGAGAAATGTTTCCTCCGTCCAGGTTCCAATCCCGGTCGCCGAATCGGGGGTCAGGTTGGCAGCTCTCACCCTAATGTTGTCCTCAGGATGATTGAATTGCATTCCTCCAGACAAAAGACTATCTCTATAGTAAGCCCTTAATTTCCCATTATAGACTGAATGGCATCCACTGCAATTCCCAATTTTAACCAAATAAGCACCCTTCGCTATTTTTTCATCTACCGGTTTCTGAATATTTATTTTTTCAACATCGTTAAGATAAAGAATGCGATATAAATAAGCTAAGGTACCAGCGGGAAGGCTTGACAGGTCTCTTTTGGGTACGCTATCGGGTATTGATTTCAGAGTACGCAGATAGGCAACAATACTGATGGCATCGTCTTTGGATAGATACTGATAACATCGATAAGGCATTAATGGGTATAGCGTATCTCCTGCCCGGGTTATTCCGGTCGTAATGGCCCGTATTATTTCATCATCAGTCCAATTACCCAATACCGAAGGAGTAATATTTGCCGTATAGAGTCCATGGCCTTCATACTTACCACCTTTGCCTTCCGTACCGGGAGTGATAGGTCCCGAAAATTTTGTAAAATCTCGTCCTCCGTGACAATGCATGCAATTACAAACGGTATTGACCAAATAATCCCCACGGGCAATTTTGCCGGCCAAAGATGAACTGGTAGTTTCATGAGGGGAATAACTACAGGAGTCCAGGAAAAACATTGATAAGGAAAAAAAGATAAAAAAATTGCCGACAGAAAATGTTTTCATTTGATCATTTAGGAGTTAACTACTGCATTTAAATTTGTGTGCTAATGTTTATTGCCAAAAATTATTTGCCGGTGGAGGTTAGCGGATCGTTTTTTTCCTCGCGCATTTTAGATCGGCAACATAATTCATAAGTTAGATATTATTCCTTTAAGTCAATTGTTTTGAGAATTCCAGGATATCCTTAAATTCACAATCCGGATTCTAAAAGGGGCGGCCGGTAAACTTTTGAGCATAGGAAAAGATGGTTTTCGGGATGTAGCGCAGCCCGGTAGCGCACTACGTTCGGGACGTAGGGGTCGCAAGTTCGAATCTTGTCATCCCGACACAGTTCTGAAACCCGCGCTGGACGCGGGTTTCGTTTTTCTTCGCAATTTCTCCCTTTAGCCAACTATTCTTTGTCATCGCAGCTCTGGTTCGAATCGGGTGAACTTTATCATTTTGATCGCCGGACATGTGTAATTAACACTGATTTTTGCCTTTGGTCAAAATTTCCCTCGAGTCTACCCCCAATCTTTTTATCTTTTTCCCATGAAACTCACCCGTTTCCTCTATCTACTCGCATTGGTCAAACTAATCTTACCCTTCTTCCTTCAGAACTCTGTATGGGAACCTCACCGGGATGAATTTCTTTACCTGGCGGAGGCCCGGCATATGGCCTGGGGCTATATGGAGGCTCCACCTCTGCTCTCGGTCTTCGCCTGGCTGACCAACCTGCTGGGCGGCGCGACTTGGGCGATCAAGATATGGCCATCATTGGTAGGTGCGATGACTTATGTCCTAGTGGGTAAGTTGGTGCTACACCTGGGCGGCCGCTGGTTCGCCCTGGTCCTGGCCTGGATGCCCTTCGTAGCGGGCGCTTGGCTCAGGATGCATTTCCTCTTCCAGCCAAACTTCCTGGATATATTCTGCTGGACGGCGATGGCCTATGGACTGACCAGATTCCAGCAGACCGAAAAAACCAACTACCTCTATCTGGCTGGCGTCAGCTTTGGCCTCGGTATGCTCAGTAAATACACCATGGCATTTTACGCCACGGGGATGCTGGCCGGCCTACTGCTTGCCTGGGATCGAAAGATCCTCACCAACCGCCATTTCTATTATGCCATCGGCCTGGGCCTCCTGCTTTTCTTACCCAACTTCCTCTGGGAGGCCCGCCACAGCTTCCCGGTCGTTTATCATATGAAGGACCTTCAGGAGGGCCAGCTTCGATACCTCGATCCCTGGACTTTCATCAAGGACCAGTTCCTGTACAATTTTGCCACCCTGTTTACCTGGGTGACGGGTCTCATTTGGGTGGCCCGTACAAAACAATACCGTTTCATTTTCTGGGCTTTCGTCGTCACACTGGCACTCCTGGAATTGGGTCACGCGAAAAGCTATTATTCGCAAGGAGCCTACCCGATCCTGTTCGCATTTGGCGCGCCGCGGCTGGAAGCCTGGGCGAACAGAGGGTGGCGTATAGCGATGGTTGCCTTCAGCCTCTTTATCGGCATCTTCGAGTTGCCCCTCCTCCTTGCCTTCAAAGCTCCGGCTCCTTTGGCCGAATACTATGTCCGTCACCCGCTGGCCCGTGTAGTGGGGGCCCTTCGCTGGGAGGATCAGCAGAACCATTCCCTGCCACAGGACTTTTCCGATATGTTGTCCTGGGAGGAGATGACCCAAAAGGTGCACAGGGCCTACGCATCCCTTGACAGCACCGAAAAGGCCCATACGCTTCTGTTCTGCGACAATTATGGAGAAGCAGGGGCCGTGAACTACTATGGTCCAAAGTATCATCTGCCGGAGGCGTACAGCGACAATGCCAGCTTCCTCTACTGGATGCCCCAAGACTACGACCACTACGATGTACTCTTGCTCGTCTCAGACGACCCGCACGAGATGGAGCACAAGTTCATCAAAGAGTTCAAATCCGTCCCCATGGTGGACAGCATCACGAACCCCTATGCGCGTGAACACGGCTCGCTGATCATCCTGATGAAGGGGCCGAGTGCAGCATTCCGGGAGGCGTTCAAGGAAAAGATTGAATTAAGAAGGCTGAAGACCACCGCGCAGGGAGCAGTCATGAAACTGGGGCCCAACCCCCTGGACAAGGGTGGCGCATTACACTGAACCCCATAAGCGAATAGTTAGCAAATTTTTGACCAGCTATATGCCGTCATCTGCTTTTTTTACGATATTGACGGACGGGCATTCGTTTATTCTTTTGTCAGTGTTATGTGAATTGCCCCCTCTCCGACTGTTCTTTGTACTTGCGTGAAACCTAAATTAAATAAATCAATTCCGTTAAATAGATGTTCCCCCGAACCCAGAAAGGTCGGTGAGAATGCAAGTCTCATTTCATCAATAAGTCCTGCTTGCAGGAATTGCCGGACTGTTGAAACCCCGCCACTGATACGTATATCTTTTCCAGAAGCCACTTTCTTAGCGTCTTCCAAAGCAGCCTCAATTCCATTAGTTGCGAAGTGGAAAATTGACCCTCCTTTCATTTCGATGGGATCTCTCGCGTGATGGGTTAACACAAATACAGGCCCATGAAAGGGGGGGTCTTCCCCCCACCAGCCCTTCCAATCATCATTTTCCCATGGTCCGCGTACCGGACCAAACATATTCCGTCCCATAATCCAGGCACCCACATTTTCAAACGAATTTTCAGCAAGGTCATTATCTATCCCTTCTGTTCCACCCTCTTTACCAATCATTTTATGGAAAGCTTTTGTCGGGTACAACCATGTGTGAAGTTCCTGACCTCTTATCCCTAACGGGTTCTGTAAATCTTGGTTTGTACCAGCTCCAAATCCGTCCAGCGAAACGGTAAAACCGATTACTTTGACTTTACTCATAGATCAATCTGGTTTTTAAAATATAAAAGGCTTTCTGTTGCAAATATTTTCGCATTAGCGATGCGGCCGAATTTACAAAAGCATTTGCCGAGAATTAATGTGATTAAAATTACAAAAATGAAGGCGAAAAATCCTGGCTAAATTAATAAGGAACCGCTCAAAACTTACCATTTGCATTTGGGCTTCCCAATAATTAAAACAACCCTGAATATTTACAGGATTTCCTCTTATACTGTAAAGTGCGGCTTATCGTATGTGATGAGGTTGTACAAATAATCTTTAATAACCGTAGTCCAACCACGCTCGCACATGGCGTAACATTCTTTTTCAGGAACTAACCCTTCATGGGTAAAATGGATAATCGTTTTATCGCCCTTGGT
>Ga0075017_100003279_pt1 | contig 10180 bp, 8 predicted proteins | sample AleBraG_ABR_2012_FD_71475 | JGI IMG/M metagenome (GOLD analysis project Ga0075017, IMG submission 71475) | Freshwater sediment microbial communities in response to fracking from Pennsylvania, USA - Alex Branch Run_MetaG_ABR_2012 | ecosystem: Environmental > Aquatic > Freshwater > Creek >... | reverse complement strand
TTCCCGCGATCGTCACCTGGTCGAGGACGGTCCTGAGGCTGGCCCGCACGGCCACCCACACCGCCTGCAGGTGCTCGGCGGCCCCCTGGTAATTGGCGGCCTCCGGCCGCATTCCACGGACCTCAGCCAGAGGGCCGTCCAAGGGACGGATCACGTCGGCCACTGTGATCTCCGAGGCGGGCCGGGCGAGGCGGTAGCCACCGTCAGGGCCGCGCTGACTGGTCAGGAGGCCGGCCCGGCGCATGTCATTGAGGATGCTCTCCAGGAACTTGGCGGGAAGGCCCTGGGCCAGTGCCAGCGACTCCGAGGTCAGTGGAGTCTCCGAGTCGGCCAGGGCACAGAGAGCCCGGATGGCGTAGTCGACCTTCGCGGAGATGTACACACCGCCGATTCTTCCAGAAAGCGGCGCGGCATCCCGCAATCAGGACACCACGTCCGCCCGGCTCGATGCGCTCAGTGGTCGGACAGGACCGTCTTGAGCTGGACCATCTCCTCGATCCCGGCCCGTCCGCCCTCACGCCCGAAGCCACTCTGCTTCACCCCTCCGAAGGGCGTCATGGGCGACAGGTTGCCGAGGCCGTTGGTCACCACCACTCCGGCGTCGATCCCGGTCACCAGGCGCTCGAGCCGGTCCGGGTCGGCGGTGTGAACGTAGGCAGCCAGCCCGTACGAGGTGTCATTGGCTCTGGCCAGCACCTCGGCTTCGGTGGAGAACCGCAGTAGGGCCTGGACCGGTCCGAATACCTCTTCCTGGGCCAGGTGACTCTCGTGGTCTACGTCGCCGAACACGGCGGGGGCGATGAACCAACCGTCCGCCAGGTCACCGCCGAGCCGCTCCCCGCCGACCAGCAGCGTGGCCCCGTCGGTCCTGGCCCGGGCGATGACTCCGAGGATCCGATCCAGGGCCGTCTCGGTCACAACCGGCCCGACCAAGGTGTCGGGATCGAGCGGGTCGCCTACCGGCAGTGATGCCAGGACGGCGAGGATGCGCTCGGCCACCTCGTCGTAGACGTCCTCGTGAACGTAGGTCCGGGTGGGCAGGGCGCAGCCCTGCCCGGACAACAGGGCGGTTCCCGACCGGGCGGCCAGCGTGGCGGCCACATCGAGGTCGGCGTCGGCGAAGATGATGTTCGGCGACTTGCCGCCCAGTTCGAGGGCGAGCGGGGTCAACGACTCTGCGGCCGCGGCCATCACCGCTCGCGCCGTGCCGGCGCCACCGGTGAAGGTGAGTTTGTCGATACCCGGGTGGCCGGCGAGGGCCGCGCCGGCGGCCGGTCCGCCCACCACCACGTTGAGCACTCCCGGTGGCAGGCCGGCCTCCAGGGCCAGCTCGGCGAAGCGGAGCATGCCGAACGGAGCGAGCTCGGGCAGCTTGGCCACCACCGTGTTGCCTGCGGCCAGAGCAGGGCTGCACTTCTGGCCCATCCCGACCATGGAGCCATTCCACGGCGGGATCACCCCCACCACCCCGTAGGGCACCCGTCGCAACCTGGCTCTTCCCCGCTCGACGTCGAGGTCCTCGTCGACGAGCTCCATGGCCAGGTCGGCGTACGCCCGGACCCAGGCCGCCGTGTACTTCCCGGGTCGGAGGACCGACACCGGTGTCCCGTTGTCGAGAGCGGCCAGCTCAGCTGCCTCCTGACGATGCTGGTCCAGGAGATAGGCCAGGGTCCGCAGCACCACCCCTCGGGCCTCGGTTCCGAGGGCGACCCACGCCGGTTGGGCAGCACGGGCTGCACCCACCGCCAAGTCCACGTCGGTCACCCCGGCCAGCCCGACCTCGGCCTGGACCTCGCCGGTCGCCGCGTAGCGGTGCAGATGAGTCCCGCCGGCCGAGGACGACACCCATCGGTCACCGAGCAGGTGCCCCTGTGCGGCCAGGCGGCCGACCGTGCCCACTGCCGGAGCGGTCCTCACGGCACCACGTAGCCCCCGTCCACCGGAAGGGCCACACCGAGTACGAACGAGGCGGCTGGGGTGCACAACCACACGGCTACCTCAGCGACCTCGGCGGCCTCGGCGATCCTGCCGATGGGATGAAGGGCCTTCAGGTGGGCATCGATGGACGGCTGGCGACGCACCGCCTCGTCGACCATAGGGGTCCGGGCCGTGCCCGGGCAGATGGCATTGACCCGGATACCCTGCGCTCCGTAGTCGAGGGCAGCCACTTTGGTCAGGCCGATGACGCCGTGCTTAGACGCGGTGTAGGCGGCCTGGTGCTTGTAGGCCACCAGTCCGACACCGGAGGCAGTGTTGACGATGGCCCCGCCGCCCCGGGCCAGCATGGCCGGGATTTCGGCCTTCATGCCGTAGTAGACGCCGCTGAGCATGACGTCGAGCGTGCGATGCCATCCGTCGTCGGGGTAGTCGGCCAGCGGGGCCATCGGAGCGGCGATTCCGGCGTTGTTGTGGGCGCAGTCGAGCCCACCGAACGTGGCCACGGTGAAGGCCACCATGGCCTCGACCTCGGTCTGCACGCTGACGTCACAACGCACGAACCCAGCCTGGCCCCCGGCCGCCTCGACCAGGTCCACCGTCTGGCGGCCGCCGTCTTCGTCGATGTCGGCCACCGCCACGGCCGCGCCCTCCCGGGCGAAGATGAGCGCCGCCTGGCGTCCGATACCCATGGCCGCTCCGGTTACGACGGCCACCTTCCCGTCGAGTGCTCCCATCCCCGTCACAGTACCGGTGGGGACCGGAGCGGGTACGTTTCCGGGCATGAATCGGGACCAGACATGACACGCTTCGACGGATCGGTGGCCCTGGTCTCAGGGGCGGCCGGGGGGATCGGTTCCGCCGTTGCCAACCGGCTGGCGGCCGACGGGGCCATCGTGGTGCGGTCCGATATCACCCCTACCTCGGACGGCATTCACTGCGATGTGACCGATGCCGCCTCGTGCGCGACCGCCGTGGCCCACGCCGTCGACACCCATGGTCGACTCGACATCCTGGCCAACGTGGCCGGAATCGGGGCCGGCGCCCGGATCACCGACGTCGAGCCCGAAGACTGGAGACGGATCATCGAGGTCAACCTGACCGGGACCTTCCTGCTCTCCCAAGCGGCCGTGCCCGCCCTGCTCGCCTCGGCGGGGTGCATCGTCAACCTCGGCTCGGTGGCCGGGCTCCGGGCCACGCCCTACAACGCCGCGTACTGCGCCTCGAAAGGCGGGGTCATCATGCTCACGAAATCGATGGCCATCGAGCTGGCCAAGGACGGCGTGCGGGTGAACGCCGTCTGCCCGGCGTCGGTCGACACCCCATTTCTGCGCAACTTCGAGCTACCCGAGGGAGCCGACCTGTCGCTGTTCGCCCGGGCGGCGTCGCCCATGGTACGGAGGGTGGAGCCCGATGAGGTGGCGGCTGCGGTCGCCTACCTGGCGTCCGACGATGCCCGCACAGTGAGCGGCACCACTCTGGTCATCGACGGGGCCGCTACCGCCTGATGTCGGCCAGCGTCACCGTGTCCGTGTCGGTCCCCGACCGCAGGACCCGGCCCGGACGGGCCGCCGTGGCCACGCCGTCTGTCACCACCTCTACCCCGGCCACCAGCACGTGGTCGATGCCTTTGGAGTCGGCCACCAGTCGGCCACCCCCACCGGGCATGTCGTCGACCAGCCGGGCCGGGCCGCTGTCCACTGTGACGGGGTCGAACACCACGAGATCGGCGTGCCACCCAGGCTCGATCCGGCCCCGGTGGCGCAGGCCATAGTGGCGGGCTGGGCGGTCGGTCAGCATGGCGACCGCCTGTTCCAGGGTCAGAAGCCCACGCCTGGCCACCACTTCGCCCAGTACCCGGGTCGGGTAGTTGGCGTGGCACATGAGGTCGAGGTGGGCCCCGGCGTCCGAGCCTCCGAGCATGACCCGAGGGTCCTTCCATACCGCCACCCGAGCGGCCCAGCCCTCGTCGCTCCGCCCGAGGGACGGTGTCAACGAGGGGAGCACCAGGTAGAGCGTCAGGTCGTCGGGGAGCACGACGTCGAGCAACACGTCGATGACGTCGGTGTCCCGTTCGGCCGCGATACTCCCGAGCGAACGACCGACCCACACCGATCCGGCATCGGCCACCTCCATCATGGAGAAGTCGCTCAGCACCCCGATGGCCCGTTCGGCTACCTTCCGGGCGCCGGCCCTCAGCCCGGCCCGGGTGTCCGGGTCGGCCACCGCCGCCCGCCGCCCGGCGCCGTCCAGCGCCATGACCTCCCGCCAGCCCGGAAGCCCCGGCAGCAGCGTGTTGCTGCGCATCCGCATCATGTCGGGCAGGGCCAGGGCGACCACGTGGGCGCCCTTGGCCGCTGCCACGTCGGAGGCACGTAGCTGTTGCTCCCAGATCTCCTCACTGGCCAAACTGCCCAACAGATTCCAATTGAGGGAACGATCGGCGGCCAGCGACATGTCAGCCATCAGATCCACCCGGTCCTCGGGAATCGGCCCGATCGACGGGATGAACTCGAGCGTCGTACCGGCGTGGTCCCGCAGCGAACCGGCCAGGGCCACGAACTCCTCGGGCCCGGCCCAGCTCGAGGGCACCGGACGGTGATCGCCGTCGAGGTGGCCTTCGCCGAGTGAGGACGAGAGGCCGAGGGCGCCGCCGGTCAGCGACTCCCGCACCAGTCGCACCATGGCCTGAAGCTGGGCCGCATCGGCACGGTCGGACGTGGCTTCTTCCCCCATCACCACGCGGCGGACAGTGGAGTGGCCGACCAGGAAGCCGGCATTGACCGACAGGCCGACATCCAGACGATCGAGGTACTCGGCAAAACTCCCCCACGTCCATGGCCCCCCGCCCAGCAGTGCGGCGCGGGGCATGCCCTCGACGACGGCCATCATGGCCTGCACGTAGTCGGCGTCACCCGGTCCAAGCGGTGCGATGGAGAACCCGCAGTTGCCGCCGATGACCGTGGTGACGCCATGCTGGACCGACGGGCTGGCCGTGGTGTCCCACAACAACTGGGCGTCGTAATGGGTGTGGATGTCGACGAACCCTGGAGCCACCACCCGGCCGGTGGCATCCAGCACCCGGATGGCCTCCTCACTGATGTCGCCTACGACCACGACCCGCCCGTCGCTCACCCCGACGTCGGCAATCCGGGACGGACCGCCGGTCCCGTCCACGACCCGTCCACCCCGGATGAGCAGGTCGAGCATCTCAGGCCTCCTCGAGCAGGTCGGCCACGGCCTTCGCTACCACCGTGCCCTCGAAGAAGGCCGGATTGGTGCCGGTATAGAAGTGGGCGGGGTTGGTGAACACGAAGTCCCGGAACGCGGCCTCGTCGATCCAGCCACGTTCGACCATCTCGTAGGCCTCCTCGAGTACCTCGCTCACGTCGGGTAGGTCCCAGTGGGCGATGTCCGAGCCCAGCATGACCTGGAGCTCAACGCCGAAGGGGTTGACCGACGTGTTGAAGGCCAGCGACGTCATCGGGTCGTCGGCCTCGCAGCCGAACCAGAACCGGTCGGCGTAGAGCCCCTTGATGTCCTCGGGCCGCTCGATGCCGCATGCCGCCCACTCGTCGAGCATGTCCTCGGGCTCAGTGGGGCGCCGGGTGACCGACGGAGGGAGTCGGCGGGCGTCCGGCGCATAGCGGCCGAGCAGTTCGACGAGGAGGCCTCGGTCGACCAGGGCCGGGTCGAGGTGGGCCCGCAGCGCCCTGATGTTCCGCTTCTCCCAATGGCCGACAATGTCGCAGTACTGTGCGGCGGCCCACGCCACCCCGCCTTCCAGGAAGGCGAAGTTCATGGTCGGGAACCGCCGCGTAACACCACCCAGGAAGAGGGACTTGGCCAGGCTCTGCTGCCCTGCGGCCAACATCGACAGATGGTTGGCCACGTAGCTGGTCGGAGACCGGTACGGGGTCATGCCGATGAAGCCCGAATGGAAGGCGATGGACACGCCCAGTTCCTCGGCCTTGGCCCACACCAGGTCGTAGTCGTGGGCCGAGTCCAGGCCGAACTGGTCGAGCCAGAAGGCGTAGCGCGAGACCTGGGGATCCTGGGCGGCCAGTGCGTCGAAGGGGCGCTGCACGTACCCGGCACACAGCACGGCCTTGAACCCGAGGTACCTTACCGAGTATTCGAGCTCGGCCACCGCCTCCTCCGGGGTGTGCATGGGGATGGCCGCCACCGGGGTGAGCCGGTCGGCCAACGGAGCGAAGGTCTCGGCATTGCAGCGGTTGAGCGCCCGGCACGCCCCTCGTCGAAACCGATCGTCCTCGACGTGCAGAAATACCAACCCGAGGCTCGGATAGACGACCCCGAAGTCGATCCCCGTCTCGTCCAGGCGCTCATGGAGCAGAGCGGGAAACAGGGCGGTGGCCAGATCGATGGTCTGCTTGGCCGGGGCACTCCACCACGGCCCGCGTGGGGTGCGGGTGGCCGACCGCTCCGCCGAGGTCTGGTCGTGCCACGGGACGTCGGTACCTCCGTAGGGCGGGAGCAGTCGGCGCAGCGACGGATCCTCGAGACTCAGGCCCTCTCTCTCGAGGTAAGGCGCCAGCGTCGGCATGTGCTCGGCCATGTGGCCGTCACTGTCGATTACCGGATGGTCGAGTCGTCCGTTGATCTCCCCCGAGGTGGCCATGGCGCCAATCTAGGTGCACGCCGGGTCCGTCTCGCCGGACACGGCAGCCCGTTCCCCCGCACCGATCCCATGGGCAAGCCGGATGCCCCATGGGCAAAGATGGGCAGATGGCACATGACCTGGTGATCCGCAACGGGACCGTGGTCGACGGCTCGGGACTCGGCTCCTACCGGGCCGAGGTGGCCGTCGACGGCCACCGCATCACAGAGGTCGGCCGGGTCAGGTCAGGTGGAGTCCGCGAGATCGACGCCGAAGGGCAGGTGATCACCCCGGGCTTCGTCGACGGACACACCCACATGGACGCCCAGGTGTTCTGGGACGCCACCGGATCGAACTCGTGCTGGCACGGGGTGACGTCAGCGGTGATGGGCAACTGCGGCTTCACTCTGGCACCGGTGCGGCCGGATCAGCGGGCACTTGTGGTCCGGAATCTCGAACGGGCCGAGGACATCGATCCCGCCGCGTTGGCCGCCGGCATCGACTGGAGCTTCGAGACGTTCCCGGAGTACCTCGACGCGGTCGACCGGCTGCCCAAGGGAATCCACTTCGCGGCCAACATCGGACACTCGGCCCTACGTACCTGGGCCATGGGCGAGCGCGCCTTCGAACAGGAGGCCGACGCCGACGACCTGGCCCTGATGGCCGGGCAGTTGCGTGATGCCTTGACCGCCGGGGCGATCGGGTTCACCACGTCGCGGACCCAGCACCACGAGACGTCCGACGGCCGCCCCGTGGCCTCGCGGCTGGCCTCGTGGGACGAGGTGGCCGCCCTGGTAGGCGTCATGGGCGAACTGGGCACCGGCATCTTCGAAGGTGCCGACGCCGGCATGTCCGCCACCGATCCCGAGGTGCGCGCCACGGCACTTGATCGGATGGCCGGCCTGGCGGCCGCCACCGGAGTCACCATGACCTTCGGGTTGGTGGCCACCCGGGGTGCCGGCTACCTGATCGACTTCCTCGACGAGGCGGCCGCCCGGGGCGCCCGGATGCTCGCCCAGACCCACTGCCGGGGTATTTCGGTGCTGCTCTCGCTCAAGACCCGCTTACCGTTCGACCTCCTACCGGATTGGGCCGGACTGCGCTCCCAGCCAGTCGAGCATCAGCTGGCCATCCTGGCCGACCCCGAACGCCGCCGGCCGCTGGTCGATGCGGCCGTGCACGCCGACTACACCACGTACACCGGAGTCGGTGCCCAGGTCCGCCCGCCCGACTTCGAGGGCATCCGCGTCTATGAGCACGGTCTGCCCCCCAACCCGTCGGTGGCCGACGTGGCCCGCCGTCGGAACATCCACCCGGCCGAAGCCATGATCGACCTCTGCGTGGCCTCGGCCGGGAACCAGCTGTTCATCCAGCCGAGCCTCTACCCCCAGGACGAGACTGTGCTGCTGCGGGCACTGCGACACCCCCGTGCGGTCATGACGTTCTCCGACTCGGGGGCACACCTCAGCCAGATCGCCGACTCATCGATCCATACCCACCTGCTCGGCCACTGGGTGCGGGACCGAGAGGAGTTCACCTTGGAGGAGGCCGTCCGTATGGTCACCCTGGCCCCCGCCCTGGCCTGGGGACTCTCGACCAAGGGCCTACTGCGCCCGGGCATGGACGCCGATCTCAACATCTTCGACCCGGCGACGGTCGGCCCGGCCGTCCCCTCTCTGGTCGATGACCTGCCGGCCGGGGGCCGCCGGCTGGAGCAGCGGTCGGTCGGGTTCCTGGCCACGGTGGTAGCCGGTCAGGTCACCATCGAGCGAGGTGAACCGACCGGGTCGACCCCAGGACGACTGTTGCGCATGGGCCGGTCCTGAGTCGACCGAGCCTTCCCATCACGGCCGGTCCACCTACCGCGTCCAGGGTGTTCCATCTACCGCATCCAGAGAGTGAGGGACGTCCGACGGTGGACGACCCATCGGCCGTGGTGGCGGACGACGTCGTCGAGGTAGCGGATACCCAACGTGAGGTCGCCACGGTCCGAGGCGGGATCGCTCAACTGGTAGACCACCGCATAGGTGTCGAGAATCGCCTCGTCGGGTCCCGGGCCGAGATGGATCAGTGGATCGGCGATGACATGCATGCTGGTCGGGAAAGTCCGTGGTGCCCGCATGCCGGTCAGAAACTCGGCCAATGACTCCACACCGCGTGCACCGGCGAGCTCAGCGTCCGGATGGAACAGCGTGGCCAGGGTGTCGATGTCCCGCTCGTCCACGGCCCGGGCATAGCGCTGGAGGAGAGCGCGCAGCTCCTCGTGGTCCGAGGAACGGCCGGATACGGACGACTCCCCTGTGCTCACAGGACCGCTACCGGGTTGACCGGGCAGCCGGTTCCCTTCGGTATCCGCAGTGGCGCCATGGTGAACAGGAACTCCCACCGACCGAGTCCGGCGCAGCGGGCGGCCAGAGGGGCCAGCCGGACGTTGTCGACGAGGTGGAGGCCCATGGCCACGATGCCGATCTGATGGACTGGGAACGGCCATTCGGGGGTGCCGACGAACGGCATCGGATCGGAGATGCCATCGCTCCCGAGCACGGCCACCTGTCGGTCGGCCAACCACGGTAGGCACTCCGCGTGGAGCCCCGAGAAGCCGTCGAACCCTCGGGTGGCCCGCTTCCTCGCCTCGCGCCCCCAGGCCACTAGCAGGATGTCTCCCGTCCCCACGCGTACGCCCTGGGCCACTTCGGCCGCCTCGAGGTCGGCGACCGTCACTACTTCGCCCGTATCCAGGTAGTCCCGCCCGAGGGCGCTCGGGATGTCGAGCAGGACGCCCCGACCGACCACGCCGTCGGCCAGGGTGAGCACGGTGTTGGTCCGGGCGCCGTCGCTGCGGACCTCACTGGCCGGGCGGCCGCCGTACATCTGACCGCGCACGAACATGTGGGACAGGGCGTCGACATGGGTGGTCCACAGCCCGTGGACCTCAAGGGCGAGGTGGTCTCGGGCCGCCTCATAGCCGGGGATCCCGTTCGAGTCGCGGGCATCACCGGAGGCCAGCATGTGGTGTTGCACCGGATTGGGGTGCTCGGGCATCGGCTCGGTGGCCAAGTCGTGGGCCAGGCTCAGCGACTCGCCCGTCTCCACCAGCCGGGTGGCCGCCACGCGGTGTGCGTCGGTCAGGAAGTTGAGGGCGCCGCGCTGGTCGTCGATCCCCCACCGCGACCAGTTGGCGAGCGATGCGAACATGGCGTCGAGCTCTTCGGTGACAGGAATCGGATACTCGGTAGCCATCCCGCCATCCTGTCAGCAGCTGGCCAGCCTGTCAGCGGCGTCCCAGCCTGTCAGGGGCGTCCCAGCCTGTCAGGAAGGGACGGGTGGCCAGCCCGGGAGCAGGCCGAGGTCGCGGCAGACGTCCTGGGCTTCGATCCACTGTCCGTTACGGGCACGTGCATCGGGACTGGTCACCAGCCATGCGGCCACTGCCCCCACGACGTCGGGTGGCGCCCCCCGGAAGGCGTCGAAGCCGAATTCGGCCATGTCGATGGCGATCCGCTCGGTGGCCACGAAACCGGGGCTCAGGTTGTAGGCCACGATGCCCCTGTCGGCCAACTCGACGGCCAGCAGTCCGGCCACCCGGTGGAGCGCACCCTTGGACATTCCGTAGCCGAGACCCCA
>Ga0075017_100003277_pt1 | contig 10180 bp, 7 predicted proteins | sample AleBraG_ABR_2012_FD_71475 | JGI IMG/M metagenome (GOLD analysis project Ga0075017, IMG submission 71475) | Freshwater sediment microbial communities in response to fracking from Pennsylvania, USA - Alex Branch Run_MetaG_ABR_2012 | ecosystem: Environmental > Aquatic > Freshwater > Creek >... | reverse complement strand
GCGGGCCAGCCGTCCTTGTCGGCGAACGCGATCGGGATCAGGCCCTTGGCCTTCATCTTGGCGCCGGCGGCCTTGAGGTCGTCGATCGTCTTGATGCTGGCGGGGTCGATGCCGAGGTCCTGGAACACGCTCTTCCGGTAGAACAGGGCCCAGGGGTAGTAGTAGAACGGCACGAAGTACTGCTTGCCGTCGTTGCCCGTCGACGCGCCCTTGAACGAGTCGTTGAACTGGCTGCCGACGTTGGCCCACACGTCGCTGATGTCCGTGGAGAGACCCTGGTCGGCGAAGAACCGCATGCGGTAGCCGGAGAACCAGGTGAAGACCTGGTCCGGCGTTCCCTGCAGATAGGTGTTGATCTGCTCCTGGAACGTGTTGTGGTCGACCGTGTTGACCTTGACCGCGGTCTTGGTCTTGGCCGTGAAGGCGTCGAACACCTTCTGGTAGGCCGCCTTCGGCACCGCGTCGGACGCGTTCGAGCCGAACGAGACGGAGCCACCTCCAGCAGCGGAGCTGCCGCCGGCGGACGGCGACGTGCTGGTGCCGCCGCTCGACGACCCGCAGGCCGCAAGCAGCGGAGTAGCCGCAACAGCGCCTGCGCCCAGGGCGAGGCCCTGGAGCACGCGCCGACGGCTCACCGACGAGGACTGGTCCTCAAACGAGGCACCCTGGGTCATGCCACCTCCCGAAGCAACGGGATCCCACAGATCCCAACATGACCCGACTCTAGGCCCGTCACCCCCTGGGGGGAAGATGTTTCGCTGAAGTTTCTCCCCGGCGTGTCTCGACTGTGACCTGCGCGAGCAAAACCCGGGTGAAGAGGGACAAATCAGGCAGGAAGTCTCAAAACAGACTCTCTCCGATCACAGGTAGTGATGATGATGTCTTCTGTTCAGGAATGTTGACTTTGTCCTGCGACGGGTCCACGCTGCGGAGCGTGGCATGGGACTCCGGGCGTATCCACTTCGGCGGCGACTACAACCCTGACCAGTGGCCGCGCGAGGTCTGGGTCGAGGACCGCCGCCTCATGCGCGAGGCCGGCGTCAGCCTGGCCAGCGTCGCGATCTTCTCCTGGGCCCACCTCGAGCCGCAGGCCGGCCGGTACGAGTTCGGCTGGCTCGACGACGTCCTCGACGGGCTCGCGGACGCCGGGGTCGGGGTCGACCTCGCCACGGCGACCGCCTCGCCGCCGCCCTGGCTGACCACCGCGCACCCTGAGGCGCTGCCCGTCGACCGGGAGGGCCGGCGCCGCTGGCCCGGCGCCCGGCAGGCGATCTGCCCGTCGTCGGTCGCGTGGCGCGAGCACGGGCTCGCCCTCGTCGAGCAGCTGGCCACCCGCTACGCGGACCACCCCGCCCTGCAGATGTGGCACGTCGGCAACGAGTACGGCTGCCACACCTCGCGCTGCTACTGCGACGTCTGCGCCGCCGGCTTCCGCCGGTGGCTGGCCGAGCGTTATGGCGACGTCGCCGGGGTGAACCATGCCTGGGGGACGGCGTTCTGGAGCCAGCGCTACTCCTCCCTCGAGGAGGTGCTGCCTCCGCGCATCACTCCCGACGGGGCATGGGCCAACCCGACCCAGCAACTGGACTTCCGCCGGTTCGCCTCGGACACGCTGCTGGAGGAGTTCGTGTCGGAGCGCGACCTGCTGCACCGGCTCTCTCCGGGCGTCCCGGTCACGACGAACCTCATGGTCATGACGCGCTTCAACCAGCTCGACTACTGGGCGTGGGCTCGCGAGCTCGACGTCGTGTCCAACGACTACTACCCCGACTTCGCCGACCCGCTCACGCACGTCGAGGCGGCGTTGAGCGCCGACATCGTCCGCGGCCTCGCCGAGGGTGACCCGTGGCTGCTCATGGAGACCTCGCCGAGCGCGGTGAACTGGCAGCCGCGCAACCGGGTGAAGCGCCCCGGGGAGCTGCGCCGCGACGCGCTGCAGCAGGTGGCGCACGGCGCCGACGGCTTCAACGTGTTCCAGGTCCGCGCGTCGATCGCCGGGGCGGAGAAGTTCCACTCGGGCCTCATCCCGCACGCCGGCACCGACACCCGCCTGTGGCGCGAGGTCGTCGAGCTCGGCGCGCTGCTCGGCTCGCTGGGCGAGGTGGCCGGCAGCCGCGTCGACAGCTCGGTCGCGCTGATCTGGGACTGGCAGGCCTGGTGGGGCGTCGAGCTCGACAGCCACCCGAGCGTCGACGTCCTCTACCCCGATCGTGCCCGGGCGTTCCACCGCGCCCTGTGGGACCTCGGCGTCTCGGTCGACGTCGTCGCGCCGGGAGCGTCGCTCGGGGGCTACCGCCTCGTCGTCGTCCCCACCCTCTATCTCAGCGACGACGACGCCGCGCCCGCCCTCGAGGCGTTCGTGCACGACGGCGGTCATGTCGTGGTCACCTACTTCTCCGGCATCGTCGACGTCGACGACCACATCCGGCCGGGCGGCTACCCCGGCGCGTTCCGTGAGCTGCTCGGTGTGTTCGTCGAGGAGTTCGCCCCGCTGCGGTCCGGCGAGCGGGTCACGCTGGACGACGGCGGCTCGGCCGACGTGTGGAGCGAGGACCTTCGCCTCGCGGGCGCCGACGGGGTCGTGCACTACGTCGACGGGCCGGTGCCGGGCCGGGCAGCGGTGACACGGCACACGGTCGGCGACGGTGTCGCGTGGTACGTCGCGACGCGCACGGACGTCGAGACCACCGCGCGGCTCGTCGCGCGCATCGTCGACGAGGCAGGCGTCGCCCCCGTGGCAGCGACCACCCCCGGCGTCGAGGTGTCCCGTCGACGCCGGGGTGACGCGTCGTGGCTCTTCGTGCTCAACCACACCGACGACGCGGCGACCGTGCCCGCGCACGGCACCGATATCGTGACGGGAGCGGCGATCTCGGGATCGCTGTCGGTGCCCGCCGGTGGTGTCGCCGTGGTGCGCGAGGGAGGTGGGACATGACCGCACTCGCCTCGCAGCGGCAGGCTGTGATCCTCGCCGAGCTCGAGCGGCTCGGTGCCGTACGGGTCAGCCGGCTCGTCGAGAAGCTCGGCGTCAGCGACATGACGGTGCGGCGCGACCTCGACGCCCTGTCGCAGCGCGGCCTGCTCACCAAGGTGCACGGCGGCGCGATGGCCGTGTCCGAGCGCAGCATCGACGAGCCCGGCTTCGAGGCCAAGCAGGTGAGGGCGCAGGCGGAGAAGGATGCCATCGCGCACGCGGCCGCCGACCTCATCACCCCGGGAGCGGCGGTCGGCATCTCCGCCGGGACGACGACCTGGACGCTGGCCCACCTCGTGCGCGACATCCCCGGGCTCACCGTCGTGACCAACTCGATGCGCGTCGCCGACGTCGTCCTGTCGAGCGGGCGCAGCGACCAGACCGTGGTGCTCACCGGCGGGATCCGCACGCCCTCCGACGCGCTGGTCGGACCCGTCGCCGTGGAGGCGCTGCGGACCCTGCACCTCGACGTCGTGTTCCTCGGGGTCCACGGAGCGGACGAGCGCAGCGGGTTCACCACGCCCAACCTCATGGAGAGCGAGACCAACCGCGCGCTCGTCGAGGCGGGACGTCGGCTCGTCGTGGTCGCGGACCACACGAAGTGGGGCATGGTCGGGCTCTCGACGATCGTGCCGCTCGAGGCGGCCGACGTCTTCATCACCGACGACGAGATGGCGCCCGACGCGCTGGCCGTGCTCACGGAGCGTTGCGGCGAGGTCGTGGTCGCGCGGTCGGCGACCGCGGATCTTCCCTCCCAGTCGAGCATGAGGTGATGGCATGAGGCGCACGCGCGTCCTGCTCGCCGACGGCCGCGAGCTGATCCACTTCGACGCCGACGGCTCGGCCGAGCGCGACGTCGAGGACAAACGCGACCTCGACCAGCGGGGCGACGCGCCCGACCTCCGCCACGACCCGCTCCTCGACGAGTGGGTGTCGGTCGCGGCACACCGCCTCGGCCGGACGTTCCTCCCGTCGCCGGACGACTGCCCGCTGTGCCCCTCGCGACCCGGGAACCTCACCGAGGTGCCCAGCGACGACTACGACGTCGTCGTGTTCGAGAACCGCTTCCCGTCCTTCGTGGGCGAGCCGACCGGCTCGACCGTGCACGGACTGTTCGAGCAGCACCCTGCGTGGGGGCGCTGCGAGGTCGTCTGCTTCACCCCGGACCACGACGCCTCGTTCGCCGACCTCGACCACGACCGGGCCCGCCTGGTGATCGAGGCCTGGGCCGACCGCACGACCGAGCTGACGGCGACACCGGGCGTGGAGCAGGTCTTCGTGTTCGAGAACCGCGGCGAGGCCATCGGCGTCACGATGCGTCACCCGCACGGGCAGATCTACGCCTACCCGTTCCTCACCCCCACCACACGGGCGCAGCTCGACTCGGCCGCCCGGCACCTGGCGTCGACCGGCCGGAACCTCTACGACGACATCGTCGCCGAGGAGCTGGCCGACGGCCGCCGCGTGGTGCTCGAGTCCGAGCACTGGGTCGCCTTCGTCCCGTTCGCCGCCCGGTGGCCGGTCGAGGTGCACCTCTACCCGCGGCGCCGCGTGCCGGACATCGCCGCGCTCACCGACGCCGAGCGCGACGAGCTCGCCGACGTCTACCTCGACCTCCTGCGCCGCGGGGACGCGTTCTTCGGCATCCCGCTCCCCTACATCGCGGCGTGGCACCAGGCACCCGTGCACGACAGGCGCGACCTCGGCGCGCTGCACCTCGAGCTGTTCTCGGTGCAGCGCAGCGCCGACAAGCTCAAGTACCTCGCCGGCTCCGAGTCGGCGATGGGCGCCTTCGTCAACGACCGCGAGCCCGAGGCCATCGCGGATCGGCTCCGCGAGGTCGCGTCGCGGTGAGCTCGACGTCCTTCTCCCGCGTCTACGGCCGCGAGCCAGCGGTGGCATGGCGGTCCGCGGGCCGGGTCAACCTCATCGGCGAGCACACCGACTACAACGACGGGTTCGTCCTGCCGCTCGCCCTGACGCGCGCCACGACGGCGCGCGCCGCCGCGCGCGACGACCGGATCCTGCGCGTGGTCTCGGCGCAGCGACGCGACGACCCGGTGAGCATCGCGCTCGACGGGCTCGAGCCCGGCGACGTCGAGGACTGGGCCGCCTACGTCGCGGGCACCGCATGGGCCCTGCAGGCACGCGGGGTCGCGCTGCCGGGCGCCGACCTCCTGATCGACGGCACGGTGCCGCGCGGCGCGGGGCTGTCGTCGTCGGCCTCGCTCGAGTGCGCCACCGCGGGCGCCCTCCTGGCGCTGGCCGGTGCGACCCTGCCTCTGCGCGACGTCGCGCTGCTCGCGCAGCGGGCCGAGAACGAGTTCGTGGGCATGCCCTGCGGCGTGATGGACCAGTTCGCCGCGACTCACGCCCGCGCCGGGCACCTGCTGCTGCTCGACACCCGCAGCCTGGAGGTCCAGCACATCCCGTTCGACCTGCCCGGCGTCGGGCTCGCGCTGCTCGTGGTCGACACGAAGGCGCCCCACCAGCTCGTCGACGGCGAGTACGCCGAACGCCGGTCGAGCTGTGAACGGGCCGCGCGGCTCCTCGGCCTGCCCGCGCTCCGCGACGTCACGGACCTCGACTCCGCTCTTGCTGACCTCGACGACGACCTGCTGCGCAGGCGTGTGCGGCACGTGGTGACGGAGAATGGTCGTGTGCTCGACGTGGTGGACCTGCTCCGGGCCGGCGACGTGCGCGGGATCGGTCCCGCCCTCACCGCGTCGCATGTCTCTCTGCGCGACGACTACGGGGTCTCGTGCCGCGAGCTCGACCTGGTCGTCGACACGGCACTGGCCGAGGGCGCCCTGGGGGCACGCATGACCGGAGGCGGGTTCGGCGGGTCGGCCATCGCCCTGGTCGAGGCCGACGCTGTCGAGCGCACGCAGCACGCGATCACCTCGGCGTTCCGCGATGCCGGGCTCACCGAGCCCGACTTCGTGGATGCCGAGCCCGGCGAGGGATACGGACCAGCCTGATGACCACACCGGGACGTCTCGACTCCGCCTACCGCGCCGAGTCGCTGGCGGCGCTGCGCGAGGGCGTCGACGTCCTCGTCGTCGGCGGCGGGGTCACCGGGTGCGGCATCGCGCTCGACGCTGCCCTGCGCGGGCTCACCGTGGGGCTGGTGGAGCAGCGTGACTTCTCCGCGGGTACGTCGAGCCGTTCCAGCAAGCTGGTGCACGGTGGGCTGCGCTACCTCGAGCAGTTCAACTTCGGGCTCGTGCGCGAGGCGCTTCGCGAGCGCGCCCTGCTGCTCGACCGGCTCGCGCCGCACCTCGTGACGCCGCTGCCGTTCCTCTACCCGATCGCGCACCGCGTGTGGGAGCGGCCCTACGTCGGCGCGGGGCTGACCCTCTACGACACCCTCGGCGGTCTGCTGCCCTCGGTGCCCCGGCACAGCCACCTGTCGAAGACCGCTGCGCTGCGGGCGTTCCCGTCCCTTCGCGCCGACACCATCGCGGGCGCCATCCGCTACCACGACGCCCAGGTCGACGACGCGAGGCACACGCTCGAGCTCGCGCGCACCGCGGCTGCTCACGGCGCATCGCTCGTGTCTGGCGCGCGCGTGGTCGGCATCGCGCGCGACGGCGAGCGCGTGGTCGGGGCGCGCGTGACCGACGCGATGGACGGCACCGAGCACGACGTCCCGGCACGTGTGGTCGTCAACGCGACCGGCGTGTGGGCGGGTCTCACCGAGCAGCTCGCCGGGGTCGAGAGCCCGATCCGGATGCGTCCGAGCAAGGGGGTGCACATCGTCGTGCCGCGCGACCGGATCGACGCCTCGGTCGCTCTGATCACGAAGACGGCGACGTCCGTCCTCTTCGTGCTCCCGTGGGGCCGTTCGTGGATCATCGGGACCACCGACACGACCTGGCACCACGGCCTGTCGCACCCCTCTGCCACGCACGCCGACCTCGCGTACCTGCTCGACATGGCCAACGCCTCGCTCACGAGCAACCTCACGGAGTCCGACGTGATCGGCCTCTACGCCGGGCTCCGCCCGCTCGTCGACACCGAGGGGCTCTCGGAGTCGGAGATCTCGCGCGAGCACACCGTGCGCAACCCGCTGCCGGGCCTGGTGACGATCGCGGGCGGCAAGTACACGACGTACCGGGTGATGGCCGAGGACGCGGTCGACGCATGCAGCGAGGACCTGTTCCCTGGGCGCCCCGACCTGCTTCCCGCGTCCACCACCAGCACCATGCCGCTCATCGGTGCCGCCGAACCCGCTGACGTCCTGCGCGACGTCGCCGCCCACCCCGCTGCCGTCCACGTCGACCGTGCGCACCTCGACCGGCTGGCCCACCGCTACGGTGCGCTGCTCCCCGAGCTGCTCGACGTCGTCGCGGCCGATCCTCAGCTGGCGCAGGAGGTTCCGGGCGGAGCTGGCACCCTCGGAGTGGAGATCGTGCACGCCGCGAGCCACGAGGGGGCGCTGCACATCGACGACGTGCTCACGCGACGCACGCGGCTCTACCTCGAGGCCGGCGACCGCGGCCTCGTCGCCGCGCGGCACGCGGCCCGGCTCATGGGCGACGTGCTCGGGTGGGACGACGCCACCCGCACACGCGAGGTCGCGCGCTACCAGAAGCGGGTGGCCGCGGAGCTCGAGGCGCAGCAGGCGCCGGACGACGACGAGGCGGCGGCCATTCGCGAACGCGTGCAGGACCCGAGGAACTGACGCGTCCGCGCAAGGCTACGGACGCACGGGACCCGCTCCTGCGCCGCTAGCCACGATGGCGGCAGCGATCGCGTCCAGGTCGTCGGGGTCGAGCACGAGCTCGGCCGCGTCGATCCAGCCCTCGACCTGCGCAGCGCTGCGGGCGCCCACGATCGCCGCCGTGGTCCCGCGCCACGCGAGCGTCCACGCGATGGCGACGGCGCCCTGCGACGTCCCGTGCTTCGCCGCGATCGGCAGCAACGCGTCGGCGAGGGCCAGGTTGGCCTCGAGACCGGTCGTGAAGTCGTCGTCGCCACGTCGCCAGTCGCCGTCGGACAGGGACTCGAACCGGGCGCGGCTGAACGCGCCGGTCAGCAGGCCGGCCTGCATCGGCGAGTAGACGATCACGCCCGTGGCGTGGTCGGCGCACCACGGGATCACGTCGCCGCCCGACTCCCGCCGGATCGCTGAGAACGGTGGCTGAAGCGTCTCGACATGGCCCACGGACTCGGCGGCGGTGAGCTGGTCGACGTCGAAGTTGGACACGCCGACGTGCGCCGCCTTGCCCTCCGACTTGAGCGCCAGCAGGGTCGACCAGTACTCCTCGAGCGGGACGTGGTCGTCGGCGGGCCAGTGGAACTGGAGCAGGTCGAGCTGCTCGACGCCGAGGCGTCGCAGCGAGTTCTCGACGCCCACGCGCAGGGTCGCCGCGTCGCCGGACATGTGGGCGTCGTCGCCGCGGCGCAGCGGCTCGGTCTTGGTGAAGACGTACGGCCGGTCCGCCTCGGGAATCGCCCGCAGGGCGCGCCCCACCACCTCCTCGGAGTGGCCCCACCCGTAGACGGGAGCGGTGTCGACCCAGTTGAGCCCGAGCTCCACCGCGCGCAGGATCGCCGAGACGGAGGCGTCGTCGTCCTGCGGGCCCCAGCTGGTCCCGCCGGCCGCCCAGGCGCCGAACCCGACGCGGGAGACGTGCATGCCGGTGCTGCCGAAGGGCACGCGGGTGGTGGTCATGGGGTCTCCCGGGATCAGTCGAACGTGACGGTCAGGGGTGCGTGGTCGCTCCAGCGCTCGTCGTAGGAGGCAGCCTTGCCTACCACGGCCCCGACCGCACGCGCGGCCAGCCCCGGCGTGGCGAGCACATAGTCGATGCGCCATCCGCCGTCGGTGTCGAAACCCCGACCGCGCCAGGACCACCAGGTGTAGGGGCCGGGTCCCTCGCCGCCCAGGTGCCGCCCCAGGTCGGTCCAGCCGTGCTCGTCGTACCAGCGGCTCAGGTAGGCCCGCTCCTGCGCCAGGAACCCGGACTTGCCGCGGTTCCCGCGCCAGTTCTTGATGTCGTGCTCGGTGTGGGCGACGTTGAGGTCGCCGCACACGATCGCGTGGCGCTTCGCGCGGGTCCGGCCGAGCACGATGAGGCGGTCCTCCACGGCGTCGAGGAACCGGTACTTCTCCGCCTGCCGCGCCTCGTCGGTGGCCTCGCCCGTGTGGACGTAGACGCTCGCGACCGTGACCGGCCCGGCCTCGGTGTCGACGTCGACCTCGATCCAGCGGCCCGAGTCGGCGAACTCGTCCCGGCCGATGCTCGCGCGGACGGCCGTGTGCGGCTTCGTCGTCAGCACGGCGACGCCCGCACGACCCTTCGCCTCCGCCTCCGTGTGCGCGACGTGCAGGTGGCCGAGCCCACCCGCGTCGAGCACCTCGGCGAGCTGCTCGTCGCTCGCCCGCACCTCCTGCAGGCAGATGACGTCGGCTCCCGAGGCCGCCAGCCACGCCACTCCCCCGCGGCGAGCCGCGGCCCGGATCCCGTTGACGTTGGCGGTGACGACGGTGAGCACGACCTCATCCAACCAGTCGCCCACGAACGCGGGGTCGGGCGCCTAGGTGACGCTGTCGCGAACCGGGAGGGGCTGTCGCAGCAGCCCGACACCGGCCAGCACAGCGACCACGGCCACCCCGGTCGAGACGGTGATGCCGTAGGCCACCGAGGTCGCTGTCGGGAACCCGGAGAAGCCGGCACCGGCGATCGAGAGCAACCCGGCGCCGACCAGCACGGTCCCGAGCCCCGCGACCCACTCGGACGTGAGTGGACGGCCCGGTGGGGAGTCGAACCAGGGCAGCCGTACGAACTCCACCGGCCACAGCCAGCGTGCGACGCAGTAGACGAGGAGCACGAACACGGTGGCCACCGGCACGAGCCACGCCCAGTACTCAAGGCCGTCGGGCACGATCTGGCCCGCCTCGACGCGTGTCGGCAGGTCCAGGCCGAGCACGTGCAGGAGCGACAGCCACGCCATGAGCACGAGCATGTGCCAGAGGTAGACGATCATCGCGAACAGGCCCGCGCGCGCCGTCGCGTGGAAGAACCTCGGCGTCACGAAGCGACGGCGGATCCACGGTGCCATCAGGACGAAGGCGCCGAACAGCGCGAACGCGTGGCACACCAGGACGATCGTCGGTGGAGCCATGTTCGAGAACTTCTCGGTGGGGATGCCCACTAGCGACGTCGGATACCAGTCCACGACCTGCGTCAGGACGAT
>Ga0075017_100003276_pt1 | contig 10180 bp, 14 predicted proteins | sample AleBraG_ABR_2012_FD_71475 | JGI IMG/M metagenome (GOLD analysis project Ga0075017, IMG submission 71475) | Freshwater sediment microbial communities in response to fracking from Pennsylvania, USA - Alex Branch Run_MetaG_ABR_2012 | ecosystem: Environmental > Aquatic > Freshwater > Creek >... | reverse complement strand
GCTCAAAAGGGGACCACGCCGGCGCGCTACGTGGAGCAATTGCGAGTGGAGGTGGCTCGGATTCTGCTGGAGGATGGGAACTGTCCAATTAAGGAGGCTGAGATGCAATGCGGATTCGGCAGCGCCGATTCAATGCGGCGTTCGTTCCTGCGCGTCCTCGGCGTCACACCAGGCGAGTACGCCAAGCGGTTTAGCGCGACAGGCTGAGCCGGCAATGCCATGCTGGTAGGCATGGCCACTGAGCGAGAAATAAAACTGCCGCTTCACGACATCGAGACCATCCGCCGGCAACTGCGCAAGCTTCAATTCCGAGTCAGCAAGAAACGCATGTTTGAAGCAAACGTTCTGTTCGATACCGCCGATGCCCGTCTCCGCGACCAAGGCGAACTGTTGCGTGTGCGCACCGAAGGCTCTACCACGCTGCTCAGCTACAAGGGTGTGGCTAAGCCCGGCAAGCACAAAAACCGGGAAGAGTTGGAGACCCATGTCGACAGCCCTAAGGCGTTTACCCAAATCCTGGTGCGTCTGGGTTTCCACCCGGGCTTCCGGTACGAGAAGTTCCGGACGGAGTACGCGCATCCGGATGCGCCCGGATACGTGATGCTGGATGAGACGCCGATCGGTAATTTCCTGGAGATCGAGGGCGGCGCCCGTTGGATCGACGAAACCGCCAAATCGTTGGGGTTTTCCAAGGCCGACTACGTCACCCAGAGCTATGGCGGCCTTTATCTGGAGTACTGCCGGCAGCGCGGGATTCTACCTACGAAAATGGTTTTTGGTCGTAGGCAGAAAGCCTAAGCTCCAAAACGCCAAATTACCTTACGTCCCGATTTATCACTTGTAAGACTGCATGTGCGATGGAAGAATAGAACTGCAAGCACAGAACCAAGAGCCCAGTACGGCTTGGTTTCGCGACTGGCATTGTGAGCGATGGCCATCATTCTCTCCATCATCGGTTTGACGGTAGGGCTGGGCGCCATCTGGTTCCGCTATACCTGCACGCTGATCTTGAGCGCCAAGCCTGCCAAGGACTACCGGCAGCAAGTGATCCAGGCCAATCAACTGAAGTTCCTCGATCTGCAACAGGAGCTGGTGGCAACGCGCAAAGGGCGGGAACTGGATCGCATCCACCAGGATCTGGAGCGCGATTATCAGTTGCTGACCTTCGTCCTGCGCCACGGCGCGGCGTTTCAATTCGGGCCCGACCCGGTGGAGCGGCGGTTACTGATGATCGATTTTGCGATGTTGCGCTACTGGTACAACCTGTCTCGCCGCTTGAGCCTGGTGAATCCGCGGCCCGCGCTGCACGAGATGATCTCGATCTTGAGCCACTTGGCCAACACTATGGGCGAGCGGGTGCTTTGTCCGGCTGAGTAGGCGCCGCCGCGCCGGTGGGGGACACTGCGGGCTCGAGTCCGAACTCCTTCGCTTGACACCTATCGCAGCAGTGTCCCCTTGGCTCATTTCGCGGGGCTTAGCGAAATGAGTTCTGGAGAACTTGTCCTCTTCGGGCGCGTTCAGGGGTTTTGCCACGAGGCGAGCGGGCTAACGTTCCGGCTGAGTAGCCCGAACCACTTTCACCGTGACAATGGTTTCGCCCACGTGACGCTGAGTGTGCTCGGTGATGTGCGTCAGCAGGCCGCCCAACGTGGTCGGTAGCCGCTTGCGCCCGACCACTCTTGGCTCGGCGAGCCGCGCAGGGTCCAGATTGCGGACCAATTCTTCCGCGGCCGACAATCGTCGTTCTAGGTCGCTCAACAAGTCTGACAGCGGCTGCCCTGGCTCATGCTCTCGTTCGAGTCTGGCGAATTGAGAGGCTGTTAGCTCCCCGCCCAAGGCATACGTCATCAGCCGTTCCACGCTGCCGCCGATGTGCCGGATGTGAAAACCCGTGGAGCCTAACCCCATCGGTCGCGCCCAAAGCTGATCCGTGGTCAGCCCTTCGGTCCAACGGCGCAGGTCTTCACGCGCCTGTTGGAACGAGTAGAGAATCGGCGCCAACAGCGGGTGGACGCCGGCCAGCGGTCCGCGCAGCCAGGGTTCGGCGCTCAGTGGGGCGGTCCCCCTGGGCCGCGGCGAACGCTCTCGTCCGCCCGCAAGCAATCCGGCCAGAGGGCTGGGGCTTCGCATCGAACAATGCAGCGGCAGGGCAATTTCGGGGAGTGGGTCCCCAGCAGCCAGGGTTCGACGTTCATATCGGCGCTCGCAGATAGGACGGCATGCGATCCCGGAATCGGGCTGCGTCGTCGTGTTGGGAGATCGCCTGTTGGCCTTGATCGATGGCGACCGAGGCCAATGGCGGCCGTCCGCCGCGCGGCCAGGGTTCGGCGTTCATATCGACGCTCGCAGATAGCTCAGCATGCGTTCCCGAAACTGCGCCGCTGCTGCGTTGTTGGGTGTGATCACCAGCACCGTGTCGTCTCCCGCTAGCGTACCCACCACACCCGGGTCCTGATCTTCATCGATGGCGACGGCAACGGAACTGGCATGCGCAGGTGATGTTTTCAGCACGATCAGATTCTGCGCTTGCCGAACTTCGAGCAGGAATTCGCTGGCGATGCTGGCCAGGTCGGTTCCCCCACCTGCTGCCCCCATCTGCCGGTAGCCGTTCTGCGTCTTCACCAGCCCCAGGTCGCGAATATCGCGCGACAGCGTCACTTGCGTAGCGTGCGTGTGGAACTCTTCTTCCAACGCTTGCGCCAAATCTTCCTGGGTGTGCAGTTCGCGCTTGCGGATCAGCTTGAGAATCTGTTCCTGGCGAGCGGTCTTGTTCATGGTTATCGACGCAGCTTGGCCAGCAGGCTTTCGGCGCGATCGAGAGCCGTGGCAACCGCTGTCGGGCCGGTACCACCAGGCAACTCGCGGGTTTTCATCCCTTCAGCCGGATGTAACAAAGAAGCCATGTGGGGCTGGAACTCCGGCGCAAATTTCGCCAAGCTATCGCCGGTCCAATCGCCGGGCTTCTTCCCCGCCCGCACGCTCTCCAGCACCAGCTTGCCCACAATCTGATGCGCTTTGTGGAAAGGCGTTCCGGCGCGCGCCAGCGCCTCTGCCAGATCGGTGGCCACCACCCAGCTTTCGTCGGCAGCTTGAGCCGGCGCCTCCGGCTTCAGCACGGTGCAGCGAATCACGCCTTCGGCCATCTCCAGGCTGCCGGACAACTGGTCCGCCGCGTCAAAGAGCGGCTCCTTGTCTTCCTGCATATCGCGGTTGTAGGTCATGGGCAGACCCTTCATGGTGATAAACAGCGAAGTGAAGCTGCCGAAAACGCGCCCGCTCTTTCCGCGAATCAGTTCCAGTGAGTCTGGATTTTTCTTCTGCGGCATCAGGCTGGAACCGCTGGTGACCCCGTCGCCCAACTCCAGCCAGCCGAATTCTTCGCTCGAATACAGAATCCAATCCTCAGCCAGGCGGCTCAGGTGCAGCAGGATCATCGACGCGGTGTATAAAAAATCCAGCGCGAAGTCGCGATCGCCGGAAACGTCCATGCTGTTGCGCGTGATGGCGTCGAAGCCCAGATCGGCCGCAATCGCTTCCCGGTCCAGCGCGAAGCCGCTGCCCGCCAGCGCTCCTGAACCCAGGGGCATCACATTCACCCGGGCGCGCGTTTCCATTAGCCGCTGGTGGTCGCGATGGAACATCTCAAAATACGCCATCAGGTAGTGCGCCCAAAGCACCGCTTGCGCGCGGCGCAGATGCGTGTACCCCGGGACGATGCAAGCGGGATTCTGACGCGCCATGTCGAGCAGGGCCTGCATCACGTTGGTAAGCTTGCCCGCAACCGAGTCGAGCTCGTCGCGCAACCACAGCCGCACGTCTAGCGACACTTGTTCATTCCGGCTGCGGCCGGTGTGGATTTTGTCCGCGACTCCGCCGGCCCGCTCCTTCAGTTTGCGGATGACCAGCGTGTGTACGTCTTCATCCGTCGCACCTTGATAGAAAGTGGGCTGCGCGGCGTCCGCGCGAATCTGCTCAAAGCACTGTTCCAGTTGTGCGCGTTCAACGCTGGTAAGAATGCCCGCACGCTCTAACGCGCGCGCAAACGCCTGCGAGCCCCGGCAGTCGGCGTCAATCAGCCTGCGGTCAAAATTGAGCGAACCGGAGAAGCGCTCGAAGACTTCGGAAGGCCCCGTTTCAAACCGTCCACCCCAAAGTTTCACAGTAAGCCCAGCAGGAGGGCTTTCTGTACATGCAGCCGGTTTTCCGCCTGATCGAAAACAATGGATTGCGGCGAATCGATCACTTCATCGGTGACCTCTTCCCCGCGCTTGGCCGGCAAGCAATGCAGGAACACCGCCTCGGAATCGGCTTTGACAAACAGTTCGGCGTTGATCTGGAACGGCGCAAACACAACCCGCCGCTGCTCCTTTTCGCTCTCCTGGCCCATGCTGGCCCATACGTCGGTGTACACGGCATGCGCGCCGGCGATGGCCTGCTCCGGACTGTGAGTGATCTCCACCGACGACCCGCAAACTTCCGCCAGCGCCTTCGCCTGGGCGACGATCCCGGCGTTCGGCTCATACCCTTGCGGGCAACCTAAGCTCACATGGATCCCCAGACGGACCGCGTTCAGCAGCAACGAATGGGCGACGTTGTTGCCGTCCCCAATATAGGCGAGCTTCATGCCCCGCACGTTATCAAAATGCTCTTGCAGCGTGAACATGTCGGCAAACGCCTGGCAAGGATGATACAGATCGCTGAGCGCGTTGATCACCGGCACGCTCGACCAGCGGGCCAGTTCTTCAATGGTCTGGTGCGAGAAGACGCGCGCGACGATGCCATTGGTCCAGCGATCCAGATTGCGCGCGACATCTTTTATAGGCTCCCGGTCGCCGATCGGGCCAGTGCTGACCACTGCATCGCCGCCGAGTTGCTTGATCGCCAGCTCGAACGTAAGCCGTGTCCGTAGGGAGGGCTTCTCGAACAGGAGCGTCAGGTAGCGGCCGTTGAGCGAGCGGGCATAGCGGGTCGGATTGGCCTTGACGCTCTTGGCTAAGTCCAACAACTGCAACAGTTCCTCGCGGCTCAGGTCCAGATCGCCCTTAATGTCTGAAGCGGCGATCTTCGCCGGGTTGCGCAGCGCCGTCCGAGTGGTAGCCATGATCCGCATTCCTTTCCGCTCGCTGAATGTTTATTCAGCTAAATGAATAATTACACATTTCCAGGCCGACTGTCAAGGAACGGGATGGAAGGCGCAGGAAGGAGTTATCTGAGTCAGCAGGGGATGGCTCAGTGGGTCAACATTGCACCAGGGCGGCTGGCCGCTGTACGTTGCTGGCACGGATGGACAGCTATTTTTTGGGGGGAAACGGAGAGCCGAAGGAAGATGGGCGGTCAGGTTGGACTGCGGCTGCCATACGGAGTCCTTCAAGTGGCCAACCGTCTGCCGTTGAGTCGCTTAACTCTGAGACGCGGATTGGCTCATGGTCGAAGCAACCTTGGAGAGAATCGTACTGATGTTGCCCGCAACTACCCCGGGCATGATCGCAGTCACCAAGAGTGAGACGAAGGCCGTCAGCAAGGCGTATTCGATCAGGTCCTGACCACGCTGATCTTTCCAAAGCTGGACCTTCCAAAGAAGCTTAAATTTGATGTTCATGGCGGTCTATGTCCATTGTGCCTACCCTGTCGGCACTATAGATAGAGGAGAAATACCTAGTCGGATTGGGCAAGTTCGCGTAGGACCCCCAGCCAACGATACTGCCCCGGATGTACAACCCTCCACTTGCAGGAAGCTCGAATCGACTTTGAAACAGCGAAACTTGTCTTCGATAATCCCTGCTGCGTGTCCTTTGTGGAGCGCGTCATGGATGGCGAAGAACGTTGGCACGCAATTGGCTCGAGCAAGAATATCGTCATCATCGTGGTCGTGCAGGCGTATTGGGAAGAAGTTGCCGGTTAGGTAGCCCGCGACCCATCCGCGCCGGGAGCTTGCCGGAAGTTTCAATCCACAGTCCGGTTCTCACAGCCGCGCCAGGAGTTGCCCGGCCAAATCCACGCAATGCTCAACGTAGCGACGGATCAACTCTTCCAGCGAGATTGGCGGCAGCACGCCGATTCGTACCGGGGTGGATCGTTTCTCTTCCGGTATTTGCGCGAGAACGCGGACCAGGTGCTCATTGAGACCGATCCAGAGAGTCAGGAGTTCCGGCCACGACGCATCGGTATACCGCTGCGCGCCGACCCAATCGTCCGGCGGGTAACCATTCACGTGAATGGAAGGCTCGGTGAGCGCGCTTACAAACCACTGGTGATGGGCCGTGGCGCAGTCGATCAAGTGGCCCACGGCCTCCTTTCTCGACCAATTTTTGCGCTTCAACCGTTGTTCGCCATAGCGCTCATTGTTCACTTCCATGTAGTAACTGGCCTGCTCAATCAGGTTTCTCAGCCGGTGGATGTGCTCCGCCAGAAAAGGCGCAATGGGAAAGAGCGGGGCGGCGAGATCCGGCTCTGCCGGCGCCGGGTCCGGTACCTCGCACAGAAACGCCCGAACTAACGCTTCGCCGACGCCACGCTCCTCCAGCACCTTCGCCGCCAGACACTCTTTCACCTCAATCAGTCCGATCAACAGATGACCTAGATCGATATGCTGCTGGCCCAGAGCGTCGGCCTCCTGGCTGGCGCACGCGAACGCCTTCTTCACATCATTGCTCACGGGAATATCGACCGATGTGGCTATTTTCGCGCCTCTCGGCGCTCGCTGGTCGATGTCTTTTAGAATGGCGCTCCAGGCCAGACGCCTCCGCAACGGGCTGTTCTCGTGCAATAGACCGAGCAGCATGTGCTCCGATTCGATGTAAGCACTGCCGTACGCACTGGCTTCATAGCGCGCAAAAAAGATGGCTCGACGGGCAAGCTCGGTGAACCTCTCGAACATCCAGACTCTTTAATCCTAAATCCTCTTCATCAATGGCCGCGCGCTCTTGCCAACCCAGCCCTTTATCGACCAAGATGGGCATAGTAGACTTAATTTTTAGGGAGAGGAATTCATCTACATGCGAAGTGCAGTTCTGTGGGCGGGCATCGCCGCGGTTTTGGTGAGTGGATCGCTTTTTGGCGCGGGCAAGGGCGACCCGGCAAAAGGTAAAGAAGTGTTTGAGCAGTGCGGCGTGTGCCACAACACGGATTCCGACGAGAAAAAAATCGGTCCGGCGCTCAAGGGGCTCTACAAGCATCCCAAACTCAAAAACGGGAAAGCAGTGAGCGATCAGAATGTTCTCGGTATTATCAACGCCGGCGGTAATGGTATGCCCTCCTATTCGGACATGCTGTCCGATGAAGAGAAAGCCAACTTGGTCGCTTATCTGAAGACTCTGTAAAGCGCTCCGGGGAGGAACGCGCCGCAATGGAAATCTGGAAAGATCTCGCGAAGGTGGCGGCCGCGTTTGCCCTCACAGTCCTGATTGGCTGGGATCGTGAACGCGAAGAACACTCCACCGGCGTGCGGACCTTCCCCATCGTCGGCATGGCCAGTTGTAGTTATCTGCTGCTGCTAAGCGGAGACCATGGGGATGCATCGCGCGTGCTTCAGGGTTTGATCACCGGAATTGGATTTGTGGGCGCAGGGGCGATCATAAAGGATGGATCGACCGTGAAGGGAACCGCAACTGCGGCGAGCGTTTGGAATGCGGGAGCGATCGGCGCGGCGGTGGCGCTGGAGCACTATGGAATTGCCGTTGCTTTGGCGCTCTTGAACCTATTCACGTTGAAGGCGCTGCTACCCTTTAAGAACCGTTTAGACAAGGGAAGCAAGGCGGAGTCCTGAGGCACTCCGCCACTTTATCCAACCGGACGGGGTTTGGCGTAGTCCTCCGATGTCCTTCGCCATTGGTCCAAAGGCGGAGTCCCGGACGCACTCCACCTTTTTGTCGATCCTCTGTTATCGCTCCGAGTGAGCCTGCTCAGGCCGGTCGGATTTGGCGCGATCCGCCGATGTTTCGTTGGAGGAACTGATGTCCTTGGCTCCGGTTTGTTGCAGGATGCCGGTTGCACGCTTGGTCCGATCGGAACTCTCACTGTGTACGGACAGAAGCATGCCGCCGCCTTTGATCATTCCCTCGTAGCGCCTTGCTTCTTCCTCCGGTAGCCCCGTTCCTACGAGAGCTCCGATCACTCCGCCGACCAAGCCCCCGGTCCCGGCGCTGCCGAGAGCGCCCATGATGGGGCCAGCCGCAATAAACGGTCCAAGACCGGGAATGGCTAAAGCGCCGGCACTGGCCAACCAACCGAGTGCGCCGCCAGCCGCCGCCCCTGGGGCAGAGCTCGCGGCGGCGCCTTCAAGCTTCTTCTGGACGAAGTCCTTGTTGCTCTGGTTGTCGGGTAATAACGCAGAGATATCGGTGTTGCGAAAGCTCGCTTCTCGCAGTACGTCAACCGCGTTTTCGAGATCCAGTCGGTTGCGATAAATTCCATAAACTGCCGTATACTTACCTGTCATGATTCGCTCCTTTGTTGCAGATCACCGTGAAGGGCGACTGCGATGATTAGAGGGATCGATGGATACTTGGTGACGTTAGAGATGGTTACTCTCGCAGAGGTTTTTCAAAGTGCTGATAATCCTGGCGATCTTTCCAATTACCGCCCCACGTCCAGCCGTGCTGCGCAAATAATTCAACGATGTAGCTCCCGGCGGAGATGCCCCCCGGATAGACGCGGCTACGATCCAGATAACGCCGTCCTTCCGGTGGCAGAACCTTGTCGCCCTTGAGGTAGGGGTTGATCCGCGGATTGATATCGATGGCGCGGCCCCAACTATGATTGGAAAACTTGCCCGGCCGGCCGGTGATGTCCCGGCAGTTGAAGGCCGACGTATTGTTGGCGACCATGGAGCGATCGTCATCGCCGTCGAAGGCTTCCACCGGCTCCATGCGTTCGATCTGGAATCCGCGCTTGAAAAGTTCGCTGAAGATCTCCGCTACTTCGCGCGCAACGTCTTTGTGAACGATCAACCGGCCGCGCGCCGGCTTGCTTTGGAAATCGAGATACTGCAGATCGAGTTGCCGTAGATCGGCGATCTCCACCGGGCATCCGCGATGCCAGCTCACCTGGCGCATCTGTGCTTGGAACTCGGGGGGAATCGGGCCAATCGTTAATGCCGCAAGCGCGAAGAACAGCATCATACGCGTCCGGCGCGGATCTCCTCCGCCAGATAGTCGGTAGCGCGCCAGCTCAAAGCCAGGATGGTCAGCGTTGGATTCTTTTCAGTCGCGGTGGTGAATGCCGCGCCGTCCACCACGAAGAGATTCTTCACGTCATGCGATTGGCAGAACGAATTGAGAGCCGATTTCTTGGGATCGGCCCCCATGCGGCAAGTACCGTGTTCATGGATGGCTCCGCCGTTGTTCTCGATCCAGGTCCGATCGAACGGCAGGATCTCGGCCTTGGCCGCGTGCAGGATCTCTTCCACCGTGTCGTACATTGCGGCAGCCATCTTGCGCTCGTTGTCGCCAATCGAATACTCAATGCGGGCGATGGGAACTCCGAATCTGTCCAGCGGCGTGCTTTCCACCGTAATGCGGTTTTCCCGGCGCGGTAATGTCTCCCCAAACGGATGCAACTCGACCCTGGCTGGATAGCGGTCTTTGATCGCCATCTTCAGTTCGGCCCCATATCCGGGAAGCTTCTTGGCGTACGCCACGTCGTCGTGCGCGCCGCAATTCCAAAACTGAATGCCGAACCCGCGCAAATAGTTTTGCTTGGAGCGCTCCAAGCGCGGCATGTAAATGTGCTCGCCGCCGATGCCATCGTCGTTCTGTACCGGCTTGCCGAGCAGTTCCGGCACAAACCCGGTGACGTTGCAGCGGATCTGCTCGCACAAATAGCGGCCCACGACGTCGCTGGAGTTGCCGATGCCGTTGGGATAGGCACTCGACTTGGAGTTCAACAAGATGCGCGTGGAATCGACGCAGGACGCGCCCAAAACCACCCGCTTGGCAAATAAGCGGTGTTCGGCCCGGGTGATGCGGTCGAAGTATTGAACGCCATTGGCCAAGCCGCGATCGTCCACCAGAATGCACGCCACCACGGCGTTGTCGGTGATTTTGAGCTTGCCGGATTCGAGAGCCGGGTCTACCAGATAATCCGAGGCGTTGAAGAACGCGCCGATGTCGCAACCCTTGCCGCAGGCGCCGCAAAAATGGCATTTCGGATGGCCGTTGTGTTCTTGCGTTAGCACGGCGCG
>Ga0075017_100003275_pt1 | contig 10180 bp, 12 predicted proteins | sample AleBraG_ABR_2012_FD_71475 | JGI IMG/M metagenome (GOLD analysis project Ga0075017, IMG submission 71475) | Freshwater sediment microbial communities in response to fracking from Pennsylvania, USA - Alex Branch Run_MetaG_ABR_2012 | ecosystem: Environmental > Aquatic > Freshwater > Creek >... | reverse complement strand
GGTACTACGAGCGTAATCGCAATGCGCTCGCAGCGCCCACTGTTACGGCAATTGCAAGCACTTAGCAGCAGTTGGTGACGCGCTAATCGACGATCTGAACGGCCTCTTCTGTGACGACGCCGTCGACGATGCGAAATGAACGGAACTGAATGGGTCCGTCCTCATTCCCGCACTCGGCCGTCGACACGAGAACGTAGTGCGCGCCGGGCTCGGACGCATAGGAAACGTCCGTCCGCGATGGATAAGCCTCGGTCGCTGTGTGCGAGTGATAGACGATGACAGGCTCCTCGTCGCGATCATCGAGGTCGCGGTACAAAGCCAGCAAGTCGGCTGAATCGAACTCGTAAAACGTTGGAGACATCGCGGCATTCACCATCGGAACGAAACGTTCCGGTCGGTCACTGCCCACAGGGCCTGCAACGATTCCGCAGGCTTCGTCGGGATGATCCTTGCGAGCGTGCGCGACGATGGCATCAACGATTCTGCGTTCAATGGTGAGCGTCGCCTGCATGCTTCGACCCTATCCGGATGTCAGTGAGCCAGTTCGGGAGCAAGAGCAAGCACCAGGGATTCTTGAAACCAGGAAAGGAAGTCGTAGACCGCGTACAACTCAACGCGCGGGTCGTCGGCGGCCAAGTCAGCGAGTCGTGGCTCTTCCGGATCGTCCAGTCCAATGCGCGACGCCAAGGTGAGGCGCAAGTCAGTGAGCGCTGTAACCCACACCTTTGCGCGATCTGCCGACAGCGTGAGTTTGCCCCCAGACGACGTCAGGTCATCGCGCACAGATCTTGCGTTAGCGGCTTTGGCTTCTAGCAGCCCGCGTTGGGTGAAGCGGCGAAACTCGTCCGCTTCTTCCGGGTCGCTGTACGCATCCGGTACGAGCCGCGCCAACGCGGGGTCTTCAGGACGTTCGGCAAAAGGATCAATTCCGACCATGGATTCGAGCGGATCGGCGTCCGGACGAATGACTGGTTCGACGAGTTGACTGAGTTGTTCGAACAAGTCCAGCAACATCGAGCGCTCTTCGTGATCGAGTTGCGCAACGTACCGTCCGGTGACACTGCGCCGGAACCCGCGAGCCACCTCAGTCGTCCTTCTGAACCGTCGCCCACAGTCCGTAACTGTGCATCGCTGTTGCGTCCTGCTCGACTTCCTCACGACTTCCAGAACTCACGACAGCGCGCCCCTTGGTGTGGACGTCAAGCATGAGCGCCTCGGCCTTGTCGCGCGGGTAATGGAAGTACTGCATGAAGACATAAGTCACGTAGGTCATGAGATTAACCGGGTCATCCCAGACGAGGCAGACCCACGGCGGTTCGACCTCGGCGTCGAGGCCGAACTCGGTCATCTCGAGTGGAGCGGTCGTCACAGTGCCCATGCTTGCACGACTGGCGCGACAGATCTCTAGTCTTTGAGGGTGCCGCCCGAGTCCAGTGCCCTGCTGACTGACCACTACGAACTGACAATGCTGGCCGCTGCGTTGGCTGACGGCTCGGCTGATCGCCGCTGTTCGTTCGAGGTCTTCGCTCGCGGGCTACCGAACGGCCGTCGCTACGGTGTGGTCGCTGGCACCGGACGGCTGCTTGACCTCATTGAAGACTTCCGCTTTGGCCCGTCCGAATTGGCCTTCCTCCAAGATCGCGGGGTCGTCGACTCGGACACGTTGGACTGGCTTGAGGCATTTCGCTTCAACGGCGACATCTGGGGCTACGGCGAAGGCGATGCGTTCTTCCCGAGTTCGCCGATTCTCATCGTCGAGGCGACCTTCGGGGCCGCCGTCTTACTCGAAACCCTGGTGCTGTCGGTGCTCAACCATGACTCCGCCGTCGCCGCAGCGGCCGCTCGGATGCGCTCGGCCGCCAGGGGGCGGCGACTCGTTGAGATGGGTGCCCGCCGCACGCACGAGCAGGCTGCTGTGGCGTCCGCCCGTGCGGCCTGGATTGCGGGGTTCGACGCCACTAGCGATTTAGCGGCCGGCGCACAGTGGGGAATCCCAACGACCGGCACAAGTGGCCACGCATTTGTGTTGCTTCATGACGAAGAAGCCAGTGCATTCGATGCCCAAGTGCGGACGCTGGGGGCGGGAACGACGGTGTTGGTGGACACGTATGACATCGCTGCGGCAGTGCGCAGTGCCGTGGCTATCGCCGGCCCGGACCTTGGTGCCGTCCGTGTTGACTCGGGGGATCTCGACCAGAACGTCAGCGAAGTGCGCGCGTTGCTCGACTCCCTGGGCGCCAAGTCGACTCGCATTGTTGTGACTGGTGACCTTGACGAATTTCGGATCGAAGCCTTGGCCGGAGCACCAGTTGACGCCTACGGCGCAGGTACGTCTCTTGTTACCGGCAGCGGCGCTCCAACGGCCGGCTTGGTCTATAAATTGGCTGCGGTCGGAAGCGCTGACCCGTCCGACCCACTCCTTCCAGTGGCCAAGAAGTCGTCGGGCAAACAAACGCAGGGCGGCCGCAAGGACGCTTTCCGCGTAGTTGCTGCCGACGGACGCGCGACCGAGGAAGTCGTCCGCCTCATCGACGCCGCAGACCAGCGCCTCCCGTTCAGCGAGCCAGGGATGGTCAGCGACGGGGTTCGCGGTTTGCTTCGGCGTCTCGTCGTGGGCGGTGAAATTGTCGGACGAGAGCCTTTGAGCGCCGCCCGCGAACGTCACGCAATCGCGATGAACGAACTGCCGCCTGGATCTCTGGACTTGGCGGCCGGACCCCCCGCTCTGCCAACGCATCTGGAGGATGAGTCATGAGTCGCGCCCTCGTCATCGTTGACGTTCAAAACGACTTCTGCGAGGGCGGCTCACTCGCAGTCGTCGGTGGCACCGAGGTCGTCCGTCGTATCGATTCGTTGCTGAACAACGATCATGGATACGACCATGTTGTGGCCACGCGCGACCACCACGTCGACCCAGGCGCGCACTTTGCCCAAGACCCGGATTTCGTTGACTCGTGGCCAGCCCATTGCGTTGTTGGGACGAGCGGTGCTGAATTACACCCCGGCCTCTCGCGCACATCCATTGAAGCAACGTTCGACAAGGGCGCGCATCAAGCGGCTTATTCGGGTTTCGAAGGCTCCACCACTTCCGGCGCACCCTTGGCCGAGTGGCTGCGCCAGCACGACGTCTCTGACATCGACGTAGTGGGCATTGCGACCGATCATTGCGTCCGCGCGACGGCTATCGATGGTGCCCGTGCGGGATTTGCGACGCGTGTCCTGCTCGACCTCACGGCCGGTGTCGCTGCTGACACGACGAAGGCTGCGTTGTCTGACATGCAGGCGGCTGGTGTAGCGCTGTTAGGCGAGCCGCTCGTTGGCTGACCTGGGCTTACGCTGACGTTATGGTGCGCATTCCAGAGCGGTCTCCCGACCTTGTCGAGACGCCGCTGCTTGCCCGAATTCGGGAGTCCGTCATCGGCGATGACGTGCTGGTTACGACCCCATTCGGACAACGCCGCGTCACCTACGCCGACTACACGGCATCCGGTCGGGCCCTGGACTTTCTTGAGGAATTTATTCAGCACGAAGTGTTGCCGCGCTACGCCAACACACATACCGAGTCGAGCGGCACCGGACGCCAGACTTCACGGCTTCGCGAAGACGCGCGGACGATCATCAAACAGGCCGTCAATGGCGATGACTCCACCGCGGTCATCTTTGCCGGCTCCGGCGCAACCGGTGCGATCGACAAACTCATTGGCATCCTCAACATCAGGATCCCAGCCGATCTTGATCGGCGACACCACCTTCGCGACCTGATTCCAGCTGACGATAGGCCAGTCGTTTTCGTTGGCCCGTACGAGCATCACAGCAATGAATTGCCATGGCGCGAGTCGATTTGCGACGTCGTCCGTATCGACGAAGACGTCGACGGGCATATCGACGCCGCGCAACTCGCAACCGAACTACGCAACTATGCGGCACGTCCGCTACTCATCGGGGCATTCAGCGCGGCCAGCAATGTCACAGGCATCGTCACTGACACGCACGGCATTACGAAGTTGCTGCATCAGCACGGCGCCTTGGCAGTGTGGGACTTTGCTGCCGCGGCGCCGTACGTCGACATCGAAATGAATCCGCGTGATGGTGATCCGCTCACGTACAAGGACGCCATCGTCTTGAGTCCGCACAAGTTCATTGGCGGACCAGGCACACCTGGCGTCTTGATCATCCGAAAGGAACTTGCGGCGAACTCTGTTCCTGACGTGGTTGGCGGCGGAACTGTTGCGTACGTCAATCCAATGGAGCACGTGTATCTCGACAATGTCGAAGCACGTGAAGAAGGCGGTACGCCAGCGATTGTTGAATCCATTCGCGCAGGTTTGGTATTTCAACTCAAGCAAGCTGTTGGCGTCGATGTCATCCGAGCACACGAGGCTGACTACGTCGCGCGCGCATTGGCCGCGTGGTCGGACTCACCGGGCATGCAAATCTTGGGTAATCCGCAGGCCGATCGACTGTCGATCGTGTCGTTCGTTGTACGCCGTCCGAACGGTCGGTTCCTACACCACAACTTCGTGGTCGCGGTATTGAATGACCTCTTCGGCATCCAAGCGCGTGGTGGATGTTCGTGCGCGGGACCGTACGGTCACCACTTGCTGGGCATCGACCTCGAGACGTCACACGCGTTCGAAGAACAGATCACAGGTGGTTGTGAAGGCATCAAACCTGGTTGGGTGCGCGTCAACTTCAACTACTTCATATCCGAGGCCGTCTTCCGCTACATCGTTGAAGCAGTGGCGCTCGTTGCTGAGCATGGCTGGACGCTGCTGCCCCAATACGAGTTCGACGTTGAGTCCGGACTGTGGCGTCACCGCGAGCAGCCGGACGAGCATCTACTGCGATTGCCCGACATTTCGTACGAGGGCGGACGGATGTCCTGGCCGAAGGTCGGTGGAACCGTCGCCGAATCAGCGCTGGCTGAGTATCTGGCGGAATCTCACCAACTCATGCACTCACTCCAAGACGTTGACCTTGGCGCAGCCCCTGTTGGTTTGGGAGCCAGGTTCGAAGAACTGCGCTGGTTTGAGTTGCCAGCGATCAGCGTTCGCCACTAGGGACGTGCTCGTGTCTGTAGCGGCACGTATTTGGAGAGAACTCACTGACTTGCCGGCAACGCCGACCTCGCCTTTCTCGTAGGCTCAACACATGTCGGCATCGCCGCGGGGGCTCTTTGGTGTGCGCGCACTAGCGCGAACAGTTCTCGTGGCGTGCCTCGTTCTCGTGGGTGGCCTTTGGCCAGCAGGCGCCGTAACACCAACTGCAAAGGGTGTGCCGTCTAGCCACCCGACAACGGCGAAGATGTCAAAGCCGAGCGCTCCGACGGGCGGCCTTGGGTACGTGTCGAACAGTTTGGCGTGGCGACTGGCCGGGCTCACGCTTGATCCGCGACTCAAAGGCAATCTCTACTACGACGTCGTCGACGTCGCGACTGGGCAGACGGTAGCCGCACGCTACGCCAAGACTCCAGTCATGCCTGCGAGCAGTTACAAACTCATCACCGCGGCTGTCGCTCTTCACCTAATGCCCGCCACCTTACGTTTCCCGACGAAGATCGTGCTCCTCCCTGACGATCCGCATCGTCCGACGATCACGCGGGTGGCCATCGTGGGCGCTGGGGACTCGCTGCTCGGGTCGGCCGACCTCACGTCACTCATGGGTCGCGTTGCGCGATTCGTTACCGATCAGGGTGCGACGACAGTCGAGATCAACATCGATGACGCGCTGTTCCCAGCACCTTCCCTACCCACGGGCTGGTTGCCAAAGTACGAATTGAGCGAGATCGCGCCGATTCGCGCACTTGAACGCGACGAACGACGAGTGACCGACACGTCCGATGACGTCGGTCGTTGGTTCACCACACAAATTCGGACACATGGCATCAAGGCGGTTTACGGCGGCCGTGTCTACGCGCCACCGGGTGCCCCCGTCGTCGCGAGCTTTGCCGGACATTCGCTTGGGCAAGAAGTCCAGTCAATGCTGCTCTACAGCGACAACGACATTGCCGAGCACGTAGCTCGACTCGCCACGATCGCCGCCGGTCTGCCGCCGACGTGGGCGAATTGGCAGCGCACCGTGCGAACTCAATTGACGGCGTTAAGCATCGATACAACTGGCATGCAGCTCTACGACGGAAGCGGTCTGTCGCGCGCAGACTTCGTCACTCCCGCGCTGCTCATCACTGTGTTGAAGCGCGCTCTGGATGTTAAGAACCACCCAGAGTTGAAGACGATCCTCGTCCAGCCGCCGGGTGACTTGCCGCTGGCGGGTTACACCGGCACGCTCAAGGCGCGCTTCAACGACAAGGCGTCGAAGTGTGCACGCGGTGAGGTGCGAGCAAAGACCGGCTTTCTCACGGGCGTCGGTAGCCTCACGGGCCTTGCTCACGGCGTCGACGGACGCTACCGACTGTTCACGTTCATCCTCAACAACCAGCCGCCGAAGTCATCGCCTGTTGCCGCACATGTGGCGCTCGATCAATTGGCCGCGACCGTTGTTGGTTGCACCTTCGCGAGTTGGCCAGCGCAGCCAGCGCAATAAGTGGCCGCGCGTGAGCGCAAGTGTTAGTGGGTGTTCGCGATCTTGCGAAGTTGAAATGCCTGGATGACCTCAACGATTCCGTAGAAGACCGCAAAGAGTCCACCGACCCACACCACGTACAAAATCGCGTGCGGCGAGAACACCAAGATGAGCCCAGCGACCATGCTGAGGATCGAACTGAAGATCATCCACCCGCGTCCGGGTCGGTCGGTGGCCTCGATGGCTCCGATGAGTCCCATGATTCCGGAGAAGAACCAGGCGAAGCCAACAAAGATGGCGAAGACGAAGGCTGAACCGATGGCAGCGGAGTGCTGATACGGCAGATCGGCCACGTTGCTCTTGTTGAGGCCCCCGAACGACAAAGCCAAGAAGGCCATAACAATCGAGAGCACGCCGGTGATGATGTAAAGCGCACGCACCCAACCCGATACGCGGTGCACGGTGAAAGCTTTCACGATTTCGTAGATGCCAGCCAAGATCAGCCAGGCCACGAAGATGAACGCGATAGCGGCGGTGACCTTGGCGGTCCATACCAAGGCTGCGATGCCGAGCAGAATCGAAACGATTCCGAACGTCAGCAACCAACCCCAATGTTTCGCGATCTCTTTGATGAATGCCGCCTCATCGAGTTTCGTGGTCTCAGACACCTTGATCCCCTTCATCTGCAACTGACAACGGTGCTGCGCGCCGCTGCTGACACGTCCCTCGCTTCTGGGCGGTCACTCCTTCTTGTCGCCGCCACCCGCGCGCAGGCCTTGGAAGATGCGCAAGCAATCTGGGCAGACAGGGAAACGCGAAGGGTCGCGCCCTGGCACCCACACCTTGCCGCATAGGGCAACAACGGGTGTGCCGACGACGGCACTCTCCACAATCTTGTCTTTGCGGACATAGTGCGCGAAGCGTTCGTGATCGCCGTCGTCGGTGACGGCGGGTCGTTCTTCGAGCAGCGTTCCGCCACCGAGTTCGGGTGAGTCGAGCGGCTCCGTCATGGTCGAAGTCTATTGATCTCCGTCGTGCAGGCCGTGCCTAGTTCGTATCTGGATCTGGGGTCCACGTAGATAGGTACGCGAGCGGCACCGGTTGACGGCGCAGCACCGTCCGCCAAAGGCGCGGCGGCTGGGCGTGGAAGACGTCACTGGGCAACAACGCCAAGACGAGCCACGCACCCTCCGCTAATTCAGCGTCGAGTTGCCCAGCGTCCCAGCCGGCGTACCCGGCGTACACACGGAGGGCCTCGGTTGCCGTCTGGCCATCGACCAAAGCGTCGAGGTCAACGAGCCCGATATCGCTAAAGACGCGACGAAACCACGTCGGATCGTGCTCGCGCTCTGGCAACAATCCGACTGCGATAGCGCTTTGGGGGGTGACCGGTCCGCCGTCGAAGACAACCGTCGGCTCGGCGACGAGTCCACGGACGGCTGGCAGCACTTCGGCGGCCCGAAGCTCGGTCGGACGGTTGAGCACGACCCCGAGAGTGCCGTCGGCGTCGTGGTCCAACAGCAGCACGACGGTGCCGGCAAAGTTCGGGTCAGTGAGCGCTGGCGTCGCGACCAGTAGTCGTCCCGCAGCGGGCGCCAACACATCCACGCGGCCAGCCTGCCATCTCGCAATAGCCGAGGGGCGGGCACCTCCGAGCAGGGCCAGCCCGCCACGCCTACCACGCAGACTGCCACGGCGCGGAAGGGTGGGAAGGCCTGGTGTCATCACCTGAATAGCTACCCCAATCGGTCCGAACGAACGATGGCGATGCCGTCCGGGCCTTGGTAGCCGGTCAATTTGGTGACATCTGGTAATCGGACGAGAGTGGAATAGTCCGTTCGTCGCGACCTTTCGTCCGTTCAGATGATGCTTGTGAGGCGCATGCTTCCTAACGTGCGTTACAGAAGGTCGCACAGGGTGACATCTACGCACCGGCGACCGTCCACCACGTGACCGACGGGCAGGTTTGAGAATGCCACAGCAGCCGCTGTCGCAAGTACCGCAAGACGCAGTCTGGGAGTGGCAGGAGCACGGCGCCTGCCGCGGCTCCGAGACCGATTTGTTCTTCCATCCGCAAAATGAACGGGGTCTGGCGCGCGCCCGCCGCGATCGATCCGCGAAGTCAATTTGTGCCGCCTGCGATGTCCGCATCGATTGCGCCGATTACGCGATCCGCGCCCGCGAGCCCTACGGAGTGTGGGGCGGACTCACTGAGGAAGAGCGCGAGGCCATCTACGCGCGCATCCCGTTGGCTCAATTCCCGCGTCGCCGTGGCGAGGCCGCAGCGATCGCAGCCCGCGACATCGCGGCCGCCGTCGCGACAACCAGTGCGGCACCTGTTCATCGCCTCTTCTGACGCAGTTCGCCAGACGCGGCATATAGCGGGCGCTTAAGCGGTCGGCCCCTAGGGTTACTCCATGCCTGACTCTTTGCTTGGCCGCGACTTCCTGCGCGAACTCGACTTTTCCGCTGCAGAACTGCACTCCCTTATCGACTTGGCCGCTTCCCTCAAAGTTGAGCGGCGGGAGCGGCGTGAAGTGCGGCGTCTGCAGGGAAAGGTCATCGCACTCGTCTTCGAAAAGACATCGACGCGTACGCGATCAGCGTTTGAAGTCGGGGCCTACCACCAGGGCGCCCACGCGACCTACATCGATCCGCAGTCGTCGCAGTTCGGACACAAGGAGTCCGTTGCGGACACTGCGCGAGTCTTCTCTCGCTTCTACGACGGCATTCAATACCGTGGCGCTTCGCATTCGGTGATCGAGGAGTTGGCCGCCAATTCGTCCGTACCTGTGTGGAACGGCCTCACCGATGAATGGCATCCCACGCAAATGCTTGCGGACTTCCTCACGATGCAGGAAGCCACCGGACGGTCGGCGTCCGAGATCAGTTACGCGTACCTCGGCGACGCCCGCAACAACATGGGCAACTCGCTGCTCGTCGCAGGCGCGATCCTCGGATCCGATGTCCGCATTGCAGCGCCGCGCGAGTTGTGGCCATCGGACGATGTGCAAGCAGCGGCGCGTGATCGAGCTGGGTCGTCCGGTGCGCAGTTAACGATCACCGAAGATGTTGCCGAGGCCGTCGCGGGTGTCGACTTTGTCATCACTGACGTGTGGGTCTCGATGGGTGAGCCGAAAGCAGTGTGGGACGAACGCATTGACTTGCTGCTGCCCTATCGCGTCGATCGGACGGTCCTGGAACGAACCGGCAACGCTTCCGTGAAGTTCCTGCACTGTTTACCCGCGTACCACGACACGAACACAGGCATCGGACGCGAGATCGCCGAACGGCACGGCATGAGCGACGGGATCGAAGTAAGCGACGAAGTCTTTGCGTCACCTGCGAATTTGGCGTTCGACGAAGCTGAGAACCGACTGCACACCATCAAGGCCGTGCTCGTCGCCACGCTCGCTGGTTAACACCAAGCCGTAACTCAAACGCGAGCGGCCGCTACATCGGACCGCTCGCGTTGGAGTTGCTCAGATCAGGCTGACTTGGGAAGCGCTTCTGTTAGCCGCTCGCGCAGTTTCGCAAGTTCGGCGCGCAATGCCGGCGGCAAGTGGTCGCCAAACATTTCGTAGTACTCCTCGGTGAGGTCGGCCTCGCCGACCCACGCGGACGGATCGATCTGGAACAGTTCGCCGAGTTGGGTGTA
>Ga0075017_100003274_pt1 | contig 10181 bp, 7 predicted proteins | sample AleBraG_ABR_2012_FD_71475 | JGI IMG/M metagenome (GOLD analysis project Ga0075017, IMG submission 71475) | Freshwater sediment microbial communities in response to fracking from Pennsylvania, USA - Alex Branch Run_MetaG_ABR_2012 | ecosystem: Environmental > Aquatic > Freshwater > Creek >... | reverse complement strand
AAGGTCAAGGTTGCCGTCGTTGTCGTAGTCGCCAAATGCCGTGCTGGTGCCCCAACGACCCGAATTGCCTACACCCGCCTTGGCAGTCACATCGGTGAAGGTGCCGTCGTGATTGTTGTGGTAAAGGACGGCCCCGTCGAGATAGGTGATGTAGAGGTCCTCCCAGCCATCGTTGTCATAGTCACCCACCGCCGCGCCGAAGCCCCAGCTACAGTGGGTAAGTCCGGAACTGGCGGTGACGTCGGTGAACGTGCCGTCATGATTGTTGTGATACAGCTTTCCGGGATGGCACTTGCCTGACTTCAAGTCCGGCAACGTGGACCCGTTGACGAAATAAATGTCCATCCAGCCGTCGTTGTCGTAGTCAAAGACGGCGATTCCGCCACACATTGAGTCCATGATGTAGCGCTTGTCGAGCGTTCCGCAGGTGAGGTGGAAGTCGATCCCCGAAGCACGGGTGACGTCGACAAACTCCGCGGCTGGGGTGGATGATGCGACCTTGAGCGAAGCCTTGGAATGCGCTTGCGACCCCGGCTTGGAAGTGGTCTGCGTCAGCACGAGGGCGCTGAGCAAAGCTACAGTAATAAGAAGAAAGAGGACTACATGGAAGATCTGAGTGAAAGTGTGAGTTTTGTTTATCAATGGACGCGGCCAGTTGCCATCCCCCCGGTCTGAGGCTGCGACTTTTTCAATTCCGCAAATCGCCGCCACTCTTCCGCAGCGCTGGCGTCGCCGAGCTTTTGCAGGGCCCGTGCCAACTGGTAGTGAGGGCTAGGATCGGTTGGATTGAGTTCGATCGCTCTGCGAAGCGGAGAAATCGCTGCTTGCACATCCCCTTGCGCGAGCAGGGCCTTGCCCAGGTCGTAGAATGAGTCGCCATTGGCAGGATTCAGTTGAGTAGCCCGGCGAAGGTGGATAGCCGCGTTCTTCCAGTCTCCGGTTTCCACCAGGCAATGCCCAAGTTGATAAAGGACCTCTGGATTGTCAGGGGAACGCGCGATCTCCTTTTGATATTCCGCAATCGCTTCCTGATTCTGCCCGAGACTGCCGTAAGCATACCCGAGATGATAGTAGCCCAGTGGGAGGTTGGGATTGAGGCGCAAAGCCGTGCGGAACTGCTCGACCGCCTGCACGGTACGGTTCGAATTCTGGTAGGCACGCCCCAAAAGAAGATGAGCGAGAGCGTTGGAGGTGTCGAGCTTAATAGCCTTCTCCAGTTCATCGGCTGCCGGTGCGTACTGGTTGGCGTTCAATAGGGCCAACGCGAGATCGAAATGGATGTCGAAGCTGCGACCGTCGATTTTCGCGGCGTGCTGCAATTCCTCGATCGCGGGTGCGTTCTGTCCTGACTTGAAGTACGCCAAGCCGAGCAGATGGCGGATCCGGGCGTCTTGCGGCCATCGTTGGACGTCGGCTCGGCTGGCGGTAATCGCGGCGCTAATCTGGCCTACCTCCAAGTAGCTCAGGATCAGGTTCTTCTCCACTTCGAGATTTTGGGGGGCGAACTGGCGTGCTTGTTCGAAAGTCGCGACGGCGCGAGGAAAATCGCCCGCGTCGAGGGCCGCGTGACCTTTCTGGAGCAAAACTTGTAACTGCGGAGAAGTGGTTTGACCAGCGGCCGAGACCGCGAGCAACGAAGGAAAAACGAGGAGGGCGGAGAGAAGAAAACAGGAACGGATCGGTCGCCGCAGCCTTACTTCTGCTCCTCGAGTGCACAGTTGCCGGTCGAAAAACGAACTTGCGCTGGTGGCTGGTTGCATCAGGCGTCTCTAGTCATCGTAATGTTTTCATGCAGGGTGCGCAATTTACGTCACGACGGTATTCTTGACGTTGTGTGCGCGATATAGAGCGCGATCTCGGACATAAAGGGAGGGAGTTGCGTTGGAGCTAGTTCAAGAATTTCACCGCCTGTTCGCATACGACGCATGGGCCAACCGGGAGGTTGTAATGTCGATCAGGAATTGTGCCCAACCATCGGAGCGTTTTCTGGGTCGCATGGCACACATCTTATCCGCCGAACGGCTTTGGCTAGAGCGTTTGCTCCAGGAAAAACAGACTCTCCCCGTCTGGCCGCAATCCTCAATGGAGCAGTGCGAGCATGAGGTTGAGGACGTGGCGCGGCGCTGGAGCGAGCATCTTGCCGGGATGAAGGCCGAACACCTGGAGCAACCCGTCAGCTACAGGAACAGCAAAGGCGAGCCATGGAGCAGTAAAGTGGGTGACATTCTGATACATGTGGTGATGCACTCGGCTTATCATCGCGGACAAATCGCCAGCGACATGCGCGCCGCCGGCTGCACCCCGGCTTATACCGATTTTATCCATTGCGTGCGTCAGGGGTTGATTGAATGATAAGCCCCGGCAGTGTAATCTGCGCAGTTCAAGAAAAAGCGAATTAAGAGAGTTCTCGGGAAACGGCATGAATCGTCGCTTGATGTGGTTGGTCGTTTTCGGTGTAACATCGTTTTCCGCGCTGCCTGTGTCGATAGCCCAAGTCGCGCCCGGTGCGGCCCAGGCTAACGGTTCCACGGAACCGCTGTCGCAACGAGTGGTTGCCTACCAGATCGACGCCCGCTTTGACGCGCAAAAACACACGCTCGATGCGACTGAGATCCTGACCTACCACAACCTGACCGGCCAGCCGCAGGACACGTTTCCTTTCCATCTGTACTTAAACGCATTTCAACCGACCGCCACCTTCATTCGCGAGGTCCGGCGGGACCGGCCCATGTTTGAGTGGAAAGACAAATACCTGGCGTCAGCAGAGGTGAAGTCGCTGGAAGTGGTGGGCATAGGCGACCTGACCTCGAAGATCCATTTTGTCTCCCCCGATGACGGCAATCCCGACGATCGGACGGTGTTTCAAGTGACGCTGCCTCGCCCGGTTGCCTCCGGCGAAAGTGTGCAATTCAAAATCAGCTTTCATGACCAGTTTGGCGAAGTCTTTGCCCGCACCGGCTTCAAGAGGGACTTCATCATGGGAGCGCAATGGTTTCCCAAAGTGGGAGTTTGGTGGCAGGGCGCGTGGAATTGCCACCAGTTCCATTCAACGACGGAGTTCTTTGCCGACTTTGGCACCTTTGATGTGAGGCTGACGCTGCCACAGAACGAAGTGGTCGGCTCCAGCGGCGTCGAAGTTTCCAGCAACAACAACGCGGACGGAACGAAAACCATAAGTTTCCATGGCGAAGACATTCACGATTTCGCATGGACCGCCGAACCTGAGTATCACGTCGTCAGTGAGGACTTCCATGGCAGCGCCGGCGCAGTGAGGATGAGGCTTCTCATGCAGCCGGGCCACATGGATCAGGCTGAGCTGCATATGCGTGTTCTGCGGGAAACTATGAAGCGCTTCGACCAGTGGTACGGACCGTATCCGTATAAGCAGATTACGGTTGTCGATCCTCCACACGGTGGGCTGCGAGCCGGGGGCATGGAGTATCCGACGCTGATCACGGCCGACACCACATGGTGGATGCCGGAGGGACTGCGGTTTGTGGCGCTGGTCGTGGAACACGAGTTCGGCCACCAGTACTGGTACGGCATGGTCGCGACCAATGAATTTGAAGATGCCTGGCTCGACGAAGGCATCAACAGCTACACCGAGTGCAAGATTTTGGATGACATCTTTGGCAAAGATACTTCCGCGCTCAACCTTTGGGGGCTGACGGCGGGTGACGCGGGCTTACAGCGAGACGGTTATCTGGGCTCTGCCGATAGAGACCCCATGGCACGGTTCGCCTATCAGTACATGAACAGCGCCAGTTATGGGGACATCACCTACGGCAAAACCGCCACAGTATTGTTCACACTGGAGAAGATCATAGGAGAGGACACGCTGCGCCGTGCCATTCGCACCTATTTCATGCGCTACCGTTTCACGCATCCCACGAAAGAAGATTTCCTAAAGACAGTGGAAGAAGTGTCGGGGCAAAACCTCCGCGGGTACTTTGATCAGGCGGTGTATGGCACCCAGGTCCTGGATTATGAAATTCTGCGCGCCTCGTCCGATCGGGTTGACTGGTACCAGAAGAAGCCAGCGGCGGAGAAGAAGGGCGAGACTCTCTATCGCACGATAGTGCTGGTTCACCGCAAGGGTGACTTCGTTTTTCCAGTCGACGTCGCTGTGAAGTTCGACGACGGCGAGACCATCCGCGAACACTGGGACGGACGCGACCGCTGGACTCGGTTTACCTACGAAAAGAAAGCCAAGATCATCTCAGCCGAACTTGACCCTGACCACCAGGTTGGGCTGGATAAAGATCTGTTCAACAACAGCCACACTGAAAAAGGGTCTGAAGCGGCGCGGCGCAAGCTGACTCACTACTGGATGATATTCACGCAGTTTGCGGCGCAATGGTTGGCTTGGCTGGCATGACATGTGAAGACGATCTGGCTGGCAGCGTTTCTTGAGTGAATAAAAGAGCGAGACTGACAACTATGGCGCAGGGAAGTGGAGTTCTTCGGGAAGGCGCGCGCCGCGTATGGCGCTACCAGCGCGCGCTTTGGTGGCTGTTTATCGTGAATCTGTTGACCGCAACCTTCAGCGCCATTCCGGTCACATCGCATCTGGGCAAAGTCACGGACCAAAGTGTGCACTCGCAGCGCTTGGCAAATGGCTTCGACGTAATGGCGTTTATGGAACTAGCTGCTAATCCGGAGGTGTCATTCTGGTCGCACACGACTCCCACTATTCCTTTCGTATTGATCTATTTTGTTTTCGCTCTGTTCGTGACGGGCGGAATTCTCAGCGCGTATGCACTGGATCGCAAGCTTACGACGGGCGAGTTCTTCCAGGCTGCGGGAACGTACTTCTGGCGCTGGGTCAGGCTGTTGGTCCATCTGCTGATTGTCATAACCCCGATCCTGATCCTGACATCTATCGTTAATAAGTGGTCTGGAACTTTGGCGGACGACGCACCACAGGAGAAACTCGGCTTCTGGGTGGAAGTGGCCGGTTTCCTGGTGGTTATTTTTCTGGCGATGGCCGTTAGACTCTGGTTCGACATGGCACAAATTGTCGCGGTCGCTCAGAAGGAACGGTCGATGTGGCGCGCGCTTGGCCGCGCCAGGAGAGTCACCTTCGGTCATTTTGGAAGTCTGTTCTGGGTTTACTTCCAGATCAGTCTTACGGCGTGGTTGACGTTGGCACTCGCGCTTTGGAGCTGGGCGTACATGCCGGGGTCAAGGGCGGGGATTTCCTTTCTCATGTTCGAACTCTTGATGCTGTGGTGGATCGGGACTCGTCTTTGGCAACGTGCCAGCGAGACGGTCTGGTACGAAAGGCTGACCACCGGCCTGCTAACGCTGCCGATATCGCACGAGATGGTACAGACGACTGCGGAGCCGCTGCCGACGCTCCGGTGAGCGACCCGATAACCCTCTGACGCGGCACTGGTGGTGTTACGCTCTTTGCGAGAAGATATCGTGCAATGAAGAAATCCCCGTCGATCCTGGTTCTCCTGGTTGTTTTTGGCGTGTCAGTTCGTGCCGCGGCGCCGCGCTTCGCGCCCTTGCCAGATCCCGTCTCCAACAACGCAGTGGCGAGCTTGAAGGTTGGCAAGCACCTTTCGCTGTTCACTATGATGGGAATCGGGCCAGGCAAGACGTGGAAAGACGTAAGCAACAGCGCCTACCAGCTTGACCTTGGCGCCGGAAAGTGGAGCGAATTGCGCCAGATTCCCGGCACCGCGGGCCGCCTGGCGGCCACGGCGATCGGAATCCGTGGGCACGTTTTTCTCTTCGGTGGGTACATGGTTGCGGGCGATGGCTCCGAGAGCACGATTCCGGATGTCGACGTCTACCAACCCGTCGATCATCGCTGGTATCGCGGGGCCGACATTCCCGTTCCTGTCGATGATGCGGTGAGCGTCGGATACCGCGACCGCTACATCTACCTGGTTGGTGGCTGGTCCAACAACGACGCCGTACGCAATGTCCAGATCTACGATACGGAAAAGAACATCTGGCATCAGGGCACTCCGATTCCAGGGATTCCCGTGTTTGGACACGCCGGAGCGGTGATCGGCAACACCATTATCTATGTGGATGGCGCGTACAAAAATCCGGCAGGTGCGGGTCCTCGCTACATCACATCGGACGAGTGCTGGATGGGCAAGATTGATCACCATGATGTGACCAAGATTGTATGGAGCAAGATTCCCGTTCATCCCGGGAATGCACGCTACCGCATCGCCGCGGGAACTGCAGGTAAAGAGCAGAAGATTTACTTTTCCGGCGGGACCGACAACCCATACAACTACAACGGCATCGGGTACGACGGTCGGCCGTCGGAACCTTCAGCTGTGACCTTCGCCTGGAGTGTCAAAGGCAGCAAGTGGGAGACGATCAGCGAGAACACACCTGATCCCACGATGGATCATCGTGGGCTGATTGTTACGCCGGTCGGTTTAATCACCGTTGGCGGGATGGAAAAAGGGCAGAAGGTAACCACCAGAGTCGGCATCCTCCCGAAGGGTACCAAGGGCAAGTAACCATGCGCTGGCATTGTCATGCTTGCGCGCGATCACAATTCTCTCGCGGCCACTGAATGGCGTGCTGGGCTCGCCTTCGCAATCCACAACTCCTACGCATAGAATGTTCCACTCCGGCTGGTGATCGCTCGCAGGGGCGTCGAACTGCGACGTCCGTTGAATAGGTGAGTCTGTGACGCTGCGCCTCAAGACACTGGTCATCATTGGCGCTACCCTACTGGGCCTCCTGGTAGCATTCGCGCTACTCAGCCGATTCACTCTGCTCAGTCGATTTGCCAAGTTTGAGAACGACCAGGTCCGCAGTCATGTCGAGCGCGCTTCGACAGCGCTGGAAAACGAACTGGACCAGATCAGTACCATCGCCCGCGATGATGCTCAGTGGGATGCCGCTTACAATTTTGTCGTACACGGGGATCCCAAATTTCTCGAAGAGAACTTTCCCAGTTCCGGATACGGAACCATGCGTTTGCATCTGGTCGAGTATCTGAACTCCTCCGGCCAAGTCATATTTCGTGGTCCTCCAGAGTCCGATTCTTCGGCGGCCAGCATTCCGAGCAACATTCAGGAAAAGCTGGCTCGGTCAGGTTTTCTTGGGCGTCAATCGGTAGCACCGGGTGTCATGGCTGGCATCATTGTGCTCGCTGACGGACCGATGATGATCGCGTCTGCTCCTATTCTGAAATCGTCCGGTGAAGGACCACCCCGCGGCACCCTGATTATGGGGCGCCGACTGGATGCCAACGAGATTCATCGCCTGGGACTCCTGACGCGAATGGATCTTCAGGTCTACCGTCTCGACGACCCTGGACTCCCCCCCGATGCGCGCGCCGTTCAGAGTCAACTCTCACGCCTGACGCCGATTGCCAGCCGGCCGGAGGGTGAAGATTTCATTCGCGGATACCAGTTGATCAGTGATGTAGAGGGCCGTCCCGCGCTGTTGCTGAGTGTGCGACTGCCGCGAAGCATGTATCGGGAAGGGAAGTTGACGGAGATCTACGTCATCGCCTGGGCATGTGTGCTGGGTATCGTGTTCAGCGGGGTAATGATGTACCTGCTCGAGCGCGAAGTGCTTTCACGCCTGGTCGGTTTGGGCGACAGCGTCGCGGCCATCGGCAACCGGGGTGATCTTTCCGAGCGGGTGACGGCGGCGGGCAAAGACGAGCTCTCGCAACTTGCTGGGCTGATCAACCGAATGCTGGCGGACCTGGAGAGAGCAGAACGGGAAGGGCAGCGGGAGCGGGAACGCTACCGGGCCTACATCGCGCACAGCACTGAAGGCATCTGGCGTTGCGAACTCAGGGAACCTCTTCCCATCACGTCGCCCGCCTCAGAGCAGGTAGCGCACTTGAGAGAGAACCTCTATTTTGCGGAGTGTAACGACGCTCTGGCCAAGCTGCATGGGTTCGCCTCGGCGGAAGAAATGCAGGGCCGCGCCGTGCGGGAGCTGTTCGACATAGCTCAGCCCGAAAATCTTTCCCTCGCGCATCATTTTCTCAACGGTGCCTACAAGGTGGTGGATGGGGAATCGCTGGACGTCGATGACAGCGGTCATGCGCGGTACTTCCTTAATAACATCAGCGGTGTGGTTGAAAACGGCTGCCTAATTCGGGTGTGGGGGACGCAGCGCGAGGTGACAGAACAACGGCGCCTGGAAGCCCAGCTGAGGCAGGCGCAGAAGATGGAAGCTGTAGGGCGCTTGGCAGGTGGCGTGGCTCACGACTTCAACAACCTGCTCTCCGTCATTCATGGGTACACGGAGATTCTGATGCGTCGCTTCCGTCCCGGCACTCCCGAACAGCGGGAGGCCGAGCAAGTGCTGCACGCGACTGATCGCGCGGCCAACCTGACTCTTCAATTACTCGCCTTCGGGCGCAAACAGGTTCTCGCTCCAAAGATTCTTGATCTGAACCGGGTTGTGCATGAGACCGACTCGATTCTGCGGCGCCTGATTCGCGAAGATATCGAGGTCGTCATCCGAACCGCCCCGGATTTGTGGGTGGTTCGCGCCGACCCTGCCCAGATGGAGCAGGTCATCATGAATCTGGCGGTGAATGCCAGTGACGCGACGCCGAGCGGAGGCCGCGTGGTAGTCGAAACCAGTAACGTCGAGTTCGACGAAAACATCACCCACCAGGACCCATCGCTGCAGCCGGGCCGCTACGTGGTGTTGTCCGTGAGCGACACCGGAACCGGCATGGACGCGGAGACACGCGCTCACATATTTGAACCGTTCTTCACCACCAAAGACGTGGGAAAAGGCACCGGCCTGGGGCTCGCAACGGTATACGGAATCGTGCAGCAGAGTGGCGGCTACATTTCCGTCTATAGTGAACCTGGGCTCGGATCCGTTTTTAAAGTCTACCTCCCGCCCGCCGAAGGGAAGACCGAACCGGCAGTGCAGAAGCCCGTTCTTGATCTGCCACCAAGAGGCTCGGGAACGGTGCTGCTGGTGGAAGACGATGCGGCGGTGCGCAAACTTGCACAGGCGGTCCTGGAAGAAAGGGGTTACACCGTTCTTGTAGCCAGCGATGGTATGGAGGCCCTGGCGACGGTTGATGGACAACCCGGCGGAATTGACCTGCTGGTGACTGATGTGATCATGCCTGGGATGGCGGGAGACGAGCTGGTGGAACATATGCGATTGCGAAGGCCTGACCTCAAAGTAGTATTCGTCTCCGGCTATGCCAGTGAATCCATCCCCAAGATCGTGACCAACGCCCGGACCTCATTCCTGCAAAAGCCTTTCCCCGTGCAGGATCTGATCCGAAAGGTTTATGAGATGATCGCGGGCGACTGAAGGGCCGATGGAGAATTTGGCTTTCACGGAGAGAGTGCGTTTCCGCGGTTGGACCCGGCAGAGTGAACCCGGTGGCAAACCGAGTCGTATCCATTTACGCTGGCAAACCCGTTGACAATGGGCTTTTTAAGGAATAAGTTCAACGGCTGATTGAAGGTTCGCATGTCTCGTTGGCGCTGGGTGCTTCTGATTTTCGAACTTGTCCTGTTTGCGGTGATTCTGGTCCTGCCGCAGGTCGACCTGCCGGACTTTACTTTCCACGGCGGGACGGCCCCGGTGGTGGCCAAAGCTAAACTCTCGGTACCGGTGCCTTCGATCATCAGGATGCCAGTGGCGCATCGGCCTCTGACCACTGTAGCTATCGGGCTGGCACATCCCGAGAATTTCCGCCTTGCTTTGGATCCAAACGCACTTCTCTCCCTCTTCTGCACTCTGATCTGCTAGTCCGCGATTTTTCTGTGCTCTGACCCAATTCCAGTCTCAAAAAGATTGAATTTTTGCGAGATGGCTCCGCGTAGGGGCGTATCTCCGTAAGGAGATTCCGCGGAGCCAACGGGGCAGTCGTCCGAGACGAGCCATCCTGAAATCCTGCGAGGCTTTCGGGGCCGGCTCACGGACCTCTGCCCCGCCGACATTTTGGCACGAATCATTCCTGCAGGGAGGTCACGAGGGCCGGGCGTCGTTCAACTATCGCGCCCGGGCGAGCACCAGGGTGACATCATCGGGCTGTTCGTGTGGGCCGATCCAGTCGTCGACTGCTGCGGTGACGGCTTCCGTAATACGCACCAGCGGCAGATGCCGGTTCTCTCGCACCAGATCGATGAGCCTCCCCTCGCCAAATTCACCAAAGTCATTTTCCGGTTCGGTGACGCCGTCGCTGTAGGCGAGAA
>Ga0075017_100003272_pt1 | contig 10187 bp, 5 predicted proteins | sample AleBraG_ABR_2012_FD_71475 | JGI IMG/M metagenome (GOLD analysis project Ga0075017, IMG submission 71475) | Freshwater sediment microbial communities in response to fracking from Pennsylvania, USA - Alex Branch Run_MetaG_ABR_2012 | ecosystem: Environmental > Aquatic > Freshwater > Creek >... | reverse complement strand
GTCCTGAGGCGCGTCTTCATCACCGGCGCCGAAGGGTTCATCGGTGGCGCCCTGGCGCGGCGCCTGCGCGACGAGGGCGCGGAGGTCCTCGGCGTCGACATCGAGGCCCGGGCGGAGGGGATCGTGGCCGGCGACATCTCCCGGCCCGGGGAGTGGCAGCGTCACGCGCGCGGCTGCGAGCTGTTCGTCCACACCGCCGCGATCGTCTCGCTGCGCAGCGGCCTGCCGGACTTCCACCGCGTCAACGTGCTCGGCACGCGCAACGCCCTCGACGCGGCCCGCGAGGCGGGTGTCGGGCGCTTCGTCTCGCTGTCCTCGGTGACGGTCTTCGGCATCGACTTCCCCGACGGCGTCGACGAGCACCACCCCGTGCGGCTGCTGGGCGTCCCCTACGTGGACACCAAGATCGCCGGCGAGCAGGTGGTCCTGCAGGCGCATGCGGCGGGCGAGGTCACGGCGACGATCGTGCGCCCGGGCGATGTCTACGGCCCAGGCTCGAGGCCATGGCTCCTCACGCCGCTGCAGGAGCTCGAGCGGGGGCGACTCGTGCTGCCGGCCGGCGGCCGCGGCGTCCACAGCCCGATCTACATCTCCGACCTGATCGACGGGATCCTCGCGGCCGCGGCCGCGGCGGACTGCGCGGGCGAGGTCCTGACGCTCTCCGGCGGCGTCGGCGTGAGCACCGGTGAGTATTTCGGGCGGATCGCCCGCATGGCGGGGGCTCGGCCGGTGAGGACCGCCCCCGCCGCCGTGCTGCTGGCGCTCACCGGCGCGATCGCTGCGTTCGAGCACCTGCGCGGCACACCGGGCGAGATCAACCCCAACTCGATCCGCTACCTGACCCGCACGGGCACCTACTCGATCGAGAAGGCGCGGCGACTGGTCGCCTTCGAGCCGCGCGTGGGGCTGGAGCAGGGGATGAGCGAGTGCGAGGGCTGGCTGCGGGCCACCGGGCTTCTCTGAGAATCGCCTCCCGGGGCTCGGCGGGGCTGTGAGGGCCGGCGCCCGGGCTCATCCCTCGAGCGGTGGCGCAGCCCGGGCTCGCGCGCCGGCGCGCGGCGGGTCGATCCCGGCCCGCGTGGCGATCAGCACGACCAGGCGCTCGATCGTCGGGCAGGCGATGCCGTGGCGGGCGCCCGCGCGCAAGACCGAGCCGGGGATCGCGTCGAGCTCGGGCTCGCGGCCGGCCGCGATGTCTCGCTGCATCGAGCTGCCGAGCGTCGCATGGGCGGCCTCGAGCTCGGCCATCGCCCGGGCCGCGTCGACGTCGCTCGCCCCCTCGGCCCGCCCGACGGCCGAGGCCTCCTCGATCGCGCCGAGCAGATCGGCCCGCAGTGCGGGCGTGTCGCGGATCTCGCCGAGGAGCTTGTCGTAGGCGCTCGTCGTGCAGGCCAGGGCGTTCAGGCGGACGAGCTTCGACCACATCACCTGAGCCTCGGAGTCGAGCACCTTGCTCGGCACACCGGCCCGCTCGAGGGCCTGCCCGAGGCGCTCGATCGCACCTGCCATGGCCGGCTCGGCGCCGGCCATCGAGACGAGCAGGAAAGGGCTCGTGTGGAGGACCACGCCGGGCTCCGGGCGGTCGGCCTCGACGCGGATCGAGCCGGCGATCACCGAGGAGGGCGCGAAGCGCCGGCGCAGCAGCGCGATGTGGTCGAGGCCGTTGAGGAGAGGCAGCACCAGCGGCGGCTCGGTGGCGATCCGCTCGAGGGCCGGCTCGAGACCCGCGGACTTGGTCGCGACGATCAGCGCATCGGTCGGGAGCTCGAGGCGCGCCACGGCCGGCGGGCGGGCCACGAAGTCGCCGAAGGTGACGCTCGTGATCCTGATCCCCCGCTCGTTGATCAGGGCGGCCGTGGACTCGCTCGCGACGACCGTGACCTCGTTGCCCGAGCGCTCGAGCAGCCCCGCCAGCAGTCCGCCGACGCCTCCCGGCCCGAGGATCGCGATCCTCATCGCGGCGAGGCGAGCAGGACGCCCGGGTTCATCACGCCGGAGGGGTCGACGGCGGCCTTGGCCCCCCGCAGGGCGGCGGCGAACGGCTCGGGGCGCTGGCGTTCATACCACGGCCGGTGGTCGCGCCCGACGGCGTGGTGGTGGGTGATCGTCCCGCCGGCCTCGATCAGGGCGTCCGAGACCGCCCGCTTGATCTCCATCCACTGCTCGATCTCGCCACCCCGCCGGGCGGGTGCCAGGACCGTGAAATAGGGGGCCGGCCCGTCCGGGTAGATATGGGTGAAACGGCAGTGGACGCTGCCCGAGCCGCAGGCGCCACGGACCGCCTCCTCGGCGGCCTCGCTGACGCGCTCGTGGAAGGCGGGGAAGCGCTCCCAGGTGATGGCCGTCTCAAAGGTCTCGGAGAGGATCCCCATCGAGACCAGCAGGTCGCGCAAGTAGGGGGCGCCGAGGAAGGCCCCGCGCCAGGAGCCGACCGCGTCTCCGCCCGGGCCCTCGTGCCGCGGCGCGAGCAGGCCGCCATGTCCGGCGCAGATCGCGAGCGCCCGGTCCATCGCCTCGGAGACGGGGTGATCGGTCGACTCGAACCCGAGCACCAGCAGCGCGTGGGAGCCGTCGCCGGCCATCGTCAGGCCGGCCTCGCCGGGGTCGAGCAGCCGGCAGTTGGCCGGGTACAGGCCCGCCTGGGAGATCTCCCGGACGCACTCGGCGCCCGCGAGGAAGCTCGCGAAGCGAACCCCGGCCGAAGCCCGATGGGCCGGCCGGCGCTGGACGCGGACCCAGGCCCGCGTGATGACCCCCAGCGTCCCCTCCGAGCCGATCATCATGCGGTCGGGGCTGGGGCCCGCGCCCGAGCCGGGCAGCCGCCGGGACTCCCACTCCCCGCTCGGCGTCAGCGCCCGGACGGACTCGACGAAGTCCTCGATGTGCGTCCAGATCGAGGCGAAGTGCCCGGCCGCCCGGGTCGCGACCCAGCCGCCGAGGGTCGAGTACTCGAAGGACTGCGGGAAGTGGCGCAGGGTCAGACCGTGCTCGGCCAGCTGCCCCTCGAGGCGCGGACCGCTGGCGCCGGCCTCGATCGAGGCCGCCAGCGAGACCTCGTCCAGCTCGAGCACCCGGTCCAGAGCGGCCATGTCGATCGAGACGGCGCCGTTGTAGCCGGGGCCGACGTCGGGTGTCACCCCGCCGCAGACCGAGGTGCCGCCGCCGAAGGGAATCGCGGCGATCCGGGCGCTCGAGCACCACTCGAGCAGCCGCTCGAGGTCCTGCTCCCCGCGCGGGCGCGCGACGGCGTCGGGGGGATGCTCGAACTGCCCACGGAAGCCACGGACGACGTCGATGTAGGACTTGCCCAGCGCGTGGGTGGCGCGCTCGTAGCCGTCGGTCGAGCAGATCCCGGCCAGCGCGGCGGGCACCTCGATCCGGGGCTCGCGCAGTTCGATCGCCTCCGGCGCAACGGCCTGCTCGAGCTCGCCCGGCTCGATCCCCAGCCGTTCGCCCAGGGCCGGGGCGCCGGCCCTGGCCTGCTCCGGCGTCGGCTGCTGGTCCTCGAAGCCCCAGCCCCAGTGCTTGCGCCTGCGCGTGCTCATCGGGGAGCGAGTCTATGGGGATGAGAATGGGTGGCGGAGCCTGTTGGGTGTCCGGGGGTGGGCTTAGCGTCCGTTGCCCGGGTCCTGGGGCTTCTGGAAGAACGTGGTGGGCAGGCCGCTGTTGCATGGTGGGCCGTGAGTCTATGTGGCCGCCCTTGCGACTTTCCCGGGTGGGCCGTGAGCCCGAATCCCTATTTGTCGTTCGTCCCCGCGTCTTCCATCCAATTGCAAACGAGCACTCGCCGAACAGGCCGAGACCGCCTACAAGCGCCTCGTTGCAGACTGGAAAGCAGCGGGTGCGGGCGCGACACCGGGGCACGCATCTACAAGGCCCTCAAAGGGCAAAGCCGCGCGGCAGGCCACAAGCCCCTGACGCCTGCGCTTCGCTACGTCAGTCACCCGCACCCAACAACAACTCTCCCACAAAGGAGCACCACCGTCCACAACACTTGACTTTCATCACTATGCACAGGGCAGATGCGCGGCACCGCCACCGACCGGGTGCTTGTCCAATAGCCTTCCTCGGCGTGTCCGACCCCGGCGGCCAAGCAGGACAGCACCCGGAGCTGCTCGCCCGTGGCCCCTGGGAGCTCGAGCGGGTCAGGGCCACCTGGCTAAGCCAGGTGTTCACGCCGACGAGCGCCCAGACCGAGGCGGCCGACGAGGCGATCCGCAGCCTGCGCGAGCGCGGCTCGCCGAGCCACGACGGCCTGGCGGCACGCATGGTCGGCTACCGCGAGGACGCCGGGGGGATCGAGATCGAGCTACAGCCGCTGCGCTGGGCGCTGCGGCTGGTGGAGGGGGACGCGTCGCAGTCGATCGCCGCCCTGTGCGTCCTGCGGGCCGCCGACGGCCGCTGGCTGGCCGGGCGCCGGGCTCCCTGGGTCTCCTCCTGGGCCGGGCGCTGGGCGCTGGGCGCCGGCGGCGCCGTCGACCTCGGCGAGAGCCCGACCGACACCCTGCTGCGGGAGCTGAAGGAGGAGTGGGACGTGGCCCCCGCGAGGGTCCGCGGGGAGGCCCTGCTGCGCCTGCCCCACCGGCTGATCATGTTCGTCGGGCAGGCCTGGCTGGCGGAGGGCGATGACGCCCTGGTCAGGCCCGACGACGAGCACGACCTGTTCGCCTGGTGGCCGAGCGAGATCGACGGGTGGCCGGCCGAGGGCGGCGAGACACTCCGGCGGATGGCCCGCTGGCTGGCGAGTTGAGCGACCCGCGGAGCACCGCCGGGCCACTGAGCTTCAGGCGGCTGAAGTGGACCTCGTTCACCCACTCCTGCATCTACACGGCGCTGCTCCTCTGCGCGTTCGCGGCCGGCAACCCGGAGCCGCTGACCTTCGTCCTCGGCCTGACCCACGGACTGCTGTGGATCGGCATGTCCCTGGCCTGCATCCTGGCCGCCCGGCTGCGGATCGTCTCGCTGCGGCTCGCCGTCGCCGTCGCCGTCCTCGGCGGCATCGGGCCGTTCTTCGGCAGCTGGATGTTCATCCGCGAACAGCGCCTGTCCGAGCACCCGCAGGGCGCTAAGGTTCAGGGTTAATGGCCACCGACACGGCGACCCAGCAGATAGTGGACGTCGTGACCCCCGCAGCGGGTGAGTCGGTCACCGAGGGAACGATCCTCGAATGGCATGGGAAGGTCGGCGACCGGATCAGGCTCGACGAGACGATCGTCGAGATCTCGACCGACAAGGTCGATGTCGAGCTCCCGGCGCCCGCCACCGGCACCATCTCGGAGATCCTCGTCGCCGAGGGCGACACGGTCACCGTGGGGCAGGTGATCGCCCGGATCGCCGTCGGCGCCGGCGCCCCGACGGCGCCCGACGCCCCGGCCGAGGCGCCCGACGGAGCCGCCGCAGAGTCCGCGGCGAACGGCAGCGCGGCCGGCGCCCCGGCCACCGAGCCCGCGCCCGCGGGTGGCTCGATCGTCGATGTCCTCACGCCGGCTGCCGGCGAGTCGGTGAGCGAGGGAACGATCCTGGAATGGCACGTCAAGGCCGGCGATCCGATCCTCACCGACCAGACGATCGTCGAGATCTCGACCGACAAGGTCGATCTGGAGCTGCCCTCGCCCGCGACCGGGACGGTCAGCGAGCTGCTGGTCGCCGAGGGCGACACGGTCACCGTCGGGCAGGTCATCGCCCGGATAGCCGTCGGCGCCGGAGAGGCGGCGCCCGCCTCCACCCCGTCGGGCGCCGGCGCCCCGGGCGCTCCCGCCCCGGCCGCGGTCCCCGAGGGCACCCGCGTCTCTGCGGTAGCGGCGCGTGTAGCGGCGGCCGAGGGCGTCGACCTCGGCACCGTCGAGGGCAGCGGCCCGGCCGGGCGGATCACCAAGTCCGACGTCCTCTCGGCGGCCGGAGCGGGCACCGCGAACGGCGCCGGCGCACCGGCGCCCGAAGCCTCCTCGCAGCCGATCCGCGGCAGCGCGGCGGTCCTGGCCCGCTACATGGAGGAGTCGCGCTCGATACCCACGGCGACAAGCTTCCGGACGCTCACGGTGACGACGCTGGACGGCCGGCGCCTGCAGCTGAAGGGTGGCCCCCGCAAGGTCTCCTTCACGCATCTGATCGCCTACGCGATCGCCCGCTCGGCGCAGCAGATGGAGGTGATGGGCCACCACTACGCCGTCCTCGACGGCAAGCCCCACCGCCTCAGCGACGGGCAGGTCAACCTGGGCCTGGCGGTCGACGTGGAGAAGAAGGACGGCTCGCGGACGCTGATGGTGCCGGTCATCCGGGGCGCCGGGACGCTGGCCTTCGACGCCTTCCTGGACGCCTACGACGCCCTCGTCGAGAAGGCACGGACCAACACCCTGACGGCGGACGACCTCCTCGGGGCCAACATCACGCTGACCAACCCGGGCGGGATCGGCACCACAGCCTCGGTTCCCCGCCTGATGAGCGGCCAGGGGACGATCATCGCGACCGGCTCGATCGCATACCCCGTCGGCCTCGGCGCGATCGGCGCCACGATCGGGGCCGAGAAGGTCATGACGATGACCTCGACCTATGACCACCGGATCATCCAGGGGGCCGAGTCCGGCCGCTTCCTGGCCCTGATCGAGGAGCACCTGCAGGGCGAGCACGCCTTCTACGAGGAGATCTTCGCCGCGCTCGGCGTCGAGCTCGGCCCGGCGCCCCCCCGCCCTGCTCCGGCGCCCGTCGCGGCGGCCGCCGCCCCCGCCGGGGCGCCCGTCGCCGCGCCGGTCGGCGAGGAGCTGCTGCGGGCAGTCCAGACGGCGAGCATGTTCGTCGGGCGGGTCCGCAGCCACGGCCATCTCGCGGCCTACCTCGACCCGCTGGGCTCCGAGCCCGAGGGCGACCCGGGCCTCGACCCCGAGGCGCTCGGCCTGACCCCGGAGCTGCAGGCCCGGATGCCGGCGAAGATCTTCCAGGTCTACGTCCCCGGGGCGACCCTTGCCGACGCCCTGCCGCATCTGCGCGAGACCTACTGCGGCACGATCGCCTACGAGATCGAGCACATCGCCTCGCACCGCCAGCGGGTCTGGCTGCGCGAGCGGATCGAGTCCGGGACCTTCCGCCACGAGCTGACCAACGACGAGCGCCGGCGCCTGCTGCGCCGCCTGGTCGAGGTCGACGCACTGGAGCGCTTCATGCACAAGGCCTACCTCGGCCAGCACCAGTTCTCGATCGAGGGCCTGGACATGACGGTGCCGATGCTCGACGAACTGATCCAGCTCTCGGCGGCCCACGGCGGGCATGAGGTCGTGGTCGGGATGGCCCACCGCGGCCGCCTCAACGTCCTGGCCCACAACCTCGGCCGCGCCTACGACACGATCTTCGCCGAGTTCGAGGGAGCCGCGACGCTCGAGGTCGTCACGACGATCCCCCAGGGCGGCACGGGCGACGTCAAGTACCACCACGGCACCCAGGGGACCTACGCGCTGCCCGACGGCGCCACGATCCAGGTCAACCTGGAGTCCAACCCCAGCCACCTCGAGTACGTATCGCCGGTCGTCGAGGGCGCGACGAGGGCGGCCCAGACGACCCGCAAAGGCCCGCACGCGCACCAGGACACGAATGCCGCCGTGCCGATCGTGATCCACGGCGACGCCTCGTTCCCGGGCCAGGGCGTCGTCGCCGAGACCTTCAACCTGCAGGGCCTCGACGGCTACAAGGTCGGCGGCACGGTCCACATCATCATGAACAACCAGATCGGCTTCACGACCGATCCCGACGACTCCCGCTCGACGCGCTGGGCCTCGGACCTCGCGAAGGGCTTCGACGTGCCGATCATCCACGTCAACGCCGACGACGTGCCGGCCTGCATCAGCGCGGTCCGTCTCGCCTTCGCCTTCCGCCAGGAGTTCGGCCACGACGTCCTGATCGACCTGATCGGCTACCGCCGCTTCGGCCACAACGAGTCGGACGAGCCCGCCTACACCCAGCCCGAGATGTACGCCAAGATCAAGGCCAAGAAGCGTGTCACCGAGCTGTGGGCCGACCGGCTCATCGCCGAAGGGGTGGTCACGCAGGAGGAGGTCGAGCACCAGGGCCAGGAGGTGTGGGACAACATGACCCTCCTGCACCAGCGGCTGAAGTCGAAGATCGCCGAAGTCGCCGAGCACGGCGGCGCGCACACGACCGGCGAGTACCAGCTCGACCGCACCCCCAGCCCGGACGTCGAGACGGCCGTCCCGGCGGGCCGCCTGCGCGAGCTGGGCCGGCAGCTGCTGCACGTCCCCGAGGGCTTCACGGTCCACCCCAAGCTGGTCAAACAGCTCGAGCGCCGGCGCGAGGTGCTCGACTCCGAGGACGGCCAGGGCGTCGACTGGTCGCACGCCGAGGCCCTCGCCTTCGCCAGCCTGCTGACGGAGGGGACGCCGCTGCGGCTCACCGGCCAGGACACCGAGCGGGGCACCTTCAGCCAGCGCCACATGGTCCTGCACGACGCCAAGACGGGCCAGACGGTCTGCCCGATCCAGAACCTGCCCGACGCGCTGGCGCCGCTGGAGCTGCACAACAGCCCGCTGTCGGAGCTCGCCTGCCTTGGCTTCGAGTACGGCTACAGCCAGGAGGCGCCCGAGACGCTGGTGCTGTGGGAGGCCCAGTTCGGCGACTTCGTCAACTCGGCCCAGGTGATCGTCGACCAGTTCATCACCTCGGGCCTGGCGAAGTGGGGGCAGACCTCGCGCCTGACGCTGCTGCTCCCCCACGGCTACGAGGGCTCGGGCCCCGAGCACTCATCGGCCCGCCTCGAGCGCTTCCTGCGGGCGGCCGCCGAGGGCAACATCCGGGTCGCCAGCCCGACGACCCCGGCGCAGTACTTCCATCTGCTGCGCCGCCAGGCGCGGATCGCCAAGCAGCGCCCGCTGGTCGTGATGACGCCCAAGTCGCTGCTGCGCCTGCCCCAGGCCGCCAGTGCGATCGCCGACATGGCCGAGGGGACCCGCTTCCACCCCGTCCTGGCCGAGTCGGGTGTCCACGAGGACGAGGTGACGCGGCTGGTCCTGTGCACCGGCAAGATCTACTACGACCTCGTCGGACACCCCGAAAGGGCCTCGCACACCGGCCTGGCGGTCGCCCGGGTCGAGCTGCTCTACCCCTTCCCCGAAGGCCAGCTGCTCGAGCTGATGGGCCGCTACCCCAACCTGCGCGAGGTGCTCTGGGTCCAGGAGGAGCCGCGCAACATGGGCGCCCGGGCCCACATGTTCCCGCGGCTGATGCAGATCATGCCCCACGAGATGCATTTCGGCTACATCGGCCGGCCCGAGCGGGCCAGCCCGGGTGAGGGCTACCCGGCGGCCCACGCGGCCGAACAGAGCCGGATCGTGACGACCGCCATCGACCTGCGCCAGCCGACCTCCCAGTACCCGCGCAAGACCCCGGGTGAGCGCTGATGGCCGCCCTCTGGCGCCGCCTGCGCCAGATCATGGCCCAGCGCCGCCGCAGGCGCCGGGCCGGCCGCTAGCTCAGCGGCCTTTCCAGACGGGGTCGCGCTTCTCCTTGAAGGCGCTGGCGCCCTCCCTGGCGTCCTCGGAGGCCATCACCGGACCGGCGATCTCGGCCTGCCTGGTCCACATCTCGGCGCTGGACCAGTCGTACTGCTCCTGCAGGATCCGCTTCGAGGCGACCAGCGCCAGCGGGCCGTTGGCCGCGAGGCGACCGGCCAGCTCGAGGGCCGCGTCGAGCGCCGCACCGGGATCCGCCAGGTGGTTGACGAGCCCGAGCTCATGGAAGCGCTCGGCCGGCTGGGGGTCGCCGGTCAGGGCCAGCTCCATGACGACGTGGTAGGGAATCCGCCGCGGCAGGCGCAGGAGCGCCCCGCCGGCGGCGATCAGCGAACGCTTGGCCTCGGGGATGCCCAGCTTCGCCCCCCTGGCGGCGACGATCAGATCGCAGGCCAGGGCGATCTCCATCCCGCCCGCGACCGCGAAGCCCTCGATCGCGGCGATCAGCGGCTTGGCCGAGGAGCGCTGGGCGATGCCGGCGAAACCGCGGTCCCCGTACCAGGGGCTCTCGCCCTTGACGAAGGCGCCCAGGTCCATTCCGGCACAGAAGAAGCCGCCGCTGCCCGTCAGGATCCCGACGGACAGGCCGTCGTCGCCGTCGAGCTCGTCGAGCGCATGGGCGACGCCCTCCGCCAGGGCCGCGTTGACGGCGTTGCGGACCTCGGGCCGGTTGAG
>Ga0075017_100003271_pt1 | contig 10187 bp, 9 predicted proteins | sample AleBraG_ABR_2012_FD_71475 | JGI IMG/M metagenome (GOLD analysis project Ga0075017, IMG submission 71475) | Freshwater sediment microbial communities in response to fracking from Pennsylvania, USA - Alex Branch Run_MetaG_ABR_2012 | ecosystem: Environmental > Aquatic > Freshwater > Creek >... | reverse complement strand
CAATGGCTGCGCTCATGTCAAATGATGATGAAGCGGCCGATGGGGTGCTCACGGCAGCGGGACGTAGCGGCGAACCGATGTGGCGCCTTCCACTCGTCGACGACTACGCCAGCCAACTCGAATCCGAGGTCGCTGATCTCAAGAACATCGGTTCGCCGGGTGAAGCGGGTTCCATCACGGCCGGGCTCTTCCTCCGGCGCTTCGTCGACGGTCGCGCGTGGGTGCACCTTGACATCGCGGGTCCAGCGCGCTCAGAGAAGGCAAGTGGCTACGTCTCCAAGGGTGGCACGGCCTTTGGCCTGCGCACCATCCTTGAGTACCTGCGGGCCCTCGACTGACGCTCAGCCGCCGAAGCGCCCTCTGTGGAGGCGCTCGGCCCGACTGGGCCCAGGTCGGTCGAGAGAGGCGGAGCGGTGGTCCTTGCCGTCAGCGTGGCCGAGGAGCACCGCCCCGAAGATGACCCGCCCCGCTGGGATCTCGAGGGCAGCCCGCAGCGCAACGTCGCCCCGGAAGGCGCCTAGGAAGGATCCGGCCAGACCGGCCTCCTCGGCCAGGAGCAGCGCCGCCATCGTCGAGAACGCCGCGTCACCGATCCAGTAGGGGATCGGCCACGCGTCGGGGCCGGCGCCGAGGCCCGATGACGCTTTGTCTTCGATGGCGTAACGCGAGATGTACGCAGCGGGATCGGCGACACAGACCCCGACCGCTGGAGCTCGCTGCAAGCCAGCGGCGCGCGGCGAACGCGCTCGCCAGGCTGCGTCCTGGGTGGCGTCGAAGTAGCGGTTCGTCTCAGCTGGCCCGACGAGGACGACCCAGGCGATGCCTCGAGCATTGCCGGCAGTGGGAGCACGCAAGGCCTCGGCGAAGAGCTGCTCAGCCGCCGCAGCATCGATGGGGGTGTCCGCGAAGCTCCGGACCATGCGCCGGGTTCTGAGCGCGTCGATCACGTCCATCGGGTCCCTCCTCCCTCTCCGGCCACTGCCGGGAAAGTTGACCTTCCTGGTAGGGTTTCTACCCGAACACGGCAGCCGACACACCTGGAGGTCCCCAGTGCCGACGCCCCGAGAGCTCCTCAACGACGCGAAGTCCCAGATCCGGGAGGCTGAGCCTGCCGACGTCGACGCCCTCGTTGGCGAGGTCACCTTTCTTGATGTCCGCGAGCCGGACGAGTACGAGCAGGGAGCGATCCCCGGTGCGGTGCACATCCCTCGAGGCCACCTCGAGTTTCAGGTCGAGGGTCGGATCCTCGACAAGGAGGCTCCGCTGATCGTCTACTGCGCCGGAGGTGTCCGCTCGGCATTCGCCGCCAAGACATTGGGCGAGATCGGCTACACCGACGTCGTGTCGGTGATAGGTGGCTTCAACCGATGGAAGGACGAGGGCCGGAGCTGGGTGACGCCGAAGACCCTCAGCCCGGAGCAACGCAACCGCTACCAGCGGCACTTGCTGCTGCCGGAGGTGGGAGAGAAGGGACAGCAGAAGCTCCTCGACTCCAAGGTCCTCATGCTGGGCGCAGGTGGTCTTGGCTCACCTTCCGCGCTGTACCTGGCGGCAGCCGGCGTCGGCACGCTCGGCATCATCGACATGGACGTCGTCGATGAGTCGAACCTCCAGCGTCAGATCCTCCACAACATGGATCGCATCGGCGACCGCAAGGTCGACTCTGCCAAGAAGACCTTGACCGCGATCAATCCCGACCTCAACGTCGTCACCTATGACACGCGACTCGGCGCTTCGAACGTCCTTGAGATCATCGACGGCTATGACGTCATCGTCGATGGCACGGACAACTTCCCGACCCGCTATCTCGTCAACGACGCCTCACTGCTCAAGCGGATCCCCGTTGTCCATGGCTCGATCTTTCGTTTCGAGGGCCAGATCACGGTCTTCGATCCGTACAACGGACCGTGCTATCGCTGCATGATCCCCGAGCCGCCCCCGGCGGAGCTGGCTCCGAGCTGCGCGGAGGCCGGAGTGCTCGGTGTCCTCCCTGGCATCGTCGGATCGATCCAGGCGCTCGAGGCGATCAAGATCCTCTTGGATCTCGGCGAGACGCTGGTGGGCCGCCTGCTCGCCTTTGACGCTCTCGAGGAATCCTTCCGAGCCTTCAAGGTTCGGCGTGACCCGGCCTGTCCAGCATGTGGACCCGATGCGGGGGAGATCGTCATCGCCGAGTATGACGATCTGTGCATGCCGCACCCGAGCTGAACAGCGCATAGGTCGAGGCGCATTGTGCGAGCTGTCAAGAAGCCCGCTGACGGTCGCTGGGGATTGATCGCCTAGGCGTCAGTCGGCCCTGAGTAGACCTCGAAGAATCGGGCCAGGATGCCGGCCGGCAGCGCCCGGTTGGCGTCGGGATCTGACCTGATGCAGACGACACTTGGCCCGTCATGTGCCTTGGCACGCTCAAGCGCCGGAACCAGATCGTCGAGATTGTCGACGTACTCGCCGTGGCAGCCAAGACCTTGCGCCACGACGTCCCAACGGATGTCTCCCTGCGCAGTGCCAAAGGTCCGACCGTAGAGATCGAGCTCATTGAGCTCCTCCATCGTCCAGCTGCCCTCGGCCATCACGACGGTCGTGATGGCGATTCCCTCCCGGGCAGCGGTTTGCAGCTCCATGAAGTTGAAGCCGGCGGCTCCATCGCCAGAGATCGAGACCACCTCGCGATCTGGCGCGGCGAGCTTGGCACCGATGGCCGAGGGGATGGCAGTGCCGAGCATCCCCAGCTCGAGGATCGAGTGATACGAGCGGGGCCTTGTCGGCGGGAGAGCGGAGTAGGCCCACTGTGAGGTGTTCCCACCGTCGACGGTGTAGACAGCAGCCGATCCGAAGACCGTGCCGACGGTGGCCAGGGCGTGCGCCGGGTGGATCCCAGGCCCCTGCCACCCCAAGATGGGCTCGAGGCTCTCTGCCATCGAGGTGGTTTCGATCTGCTTGTATCGGGCAAGGGCGTCTCGGTCCCCAGAGAGCGGCAGCGCCGAGAGTCGCTCCACGATGCCGGCGAGTGCCTCTCGGACCTCGCCGATGATCCCTAGCGTCACCGACCGGGTGACGCCGATGCTGAGCGGGTCGATGTCGATCTGGATCAGCTGCTGACCGGCAGGGTCGCCCCAGTACTTGTCGAAGGGCGTGTCGAGGTTCCCGATGCGCGATCCGGCGACCAGCAACACGTCAGCTTCCCGGCGAGCGGTGTCGCCGCCCGGTCCGATCGAGAGCAGGTAGTTGGGATCCTCGGCCGAGGCTGCCGCGCGGCCACTCAACGTGGACATCAGGGGGCAGCCCAAGATCGTTGCCAGCTCGGCGGCGATGCTGTTGGCGTCGGCCCGGTCGACGCCGGCGCCGACGATCACCAGCGGATGCGTCGCTGCAGCCAAGAGCGACGCCGCGTCATCAAGCTGAGCAGCTCCGGCGCTCGGAGCGGCTGAGCGACTGCTCTGTGGTCTGCGGAGAGGCGCGAGGCTCTCGTCACCAGTGGCATAGAGGACAGGCGCGGGGATCTCCAACTGGACGGGACCGGGTCGGCCGTTCCACATCTGCCGGAAGGCGAGCTCGACGACCTCAGGGATGCGGCTCCACTCAAAGATCGGTCCGCCCCACTTGACCACGGGGCGGAAGAGATCGAGCTGATCTTGACCCTGAAAGGTCGCAGGCGTCGACGGGTAGACGATGCCGAGGCGATGCTGGGAGGTGATGGCCACAAGCGGCACGCCCTCGTGCAGCGCGGTCAGGACGCCCGGGAGGAGGTTCGCCGTGCCGGGACCGGGGTTGCCGAGGACGACGGCCACCTTGCCGGTGGTCTTGTAGAGGCCCTCAGCCATGTGAGCCGCCGCCGCCTCGTGCCGGATGGGAACCAGTCGCATCCCATGGTCGGCAAGCACGGCGAGGAGCGGATCGCTCTCCGGCGATGGGAGGCCGAAGATGAACTCGATGCCCTCAGCATCGAGACAACGTGCAAGGAGCTCGCCCCCGGTGATCTCGCCCATCAGTCACCCTCCCTGCTCGAGACCGTGGTGGCCCCCACGCGTCTGCTCGGCCCTACGGTCACCTGAGGACGGGCTCTGCTGTCGCCTCGGCGACCCGCAGGCAGCCTGGATCTGAGCCGAGCGCCTCGCCAGAGCTCACGAAGGCACGAGCCCGTGAGCCCCCACAGAGCTGCGCGTGCTCGCAGCTCCCACAGGGGCCGGTGAAGGATGCCGCACGAATGTCTCTGAGCAGCGGGTGGCCCCGGTAGATATCGATCAGCGGCGATGTCCGGATGTTTCCCAGGCGGAGGGGCATGAAGCCGGAGGGATAGACGTCGCCGTCGGCGGCGACGAAGACGATGCCCTTGCCGTCACGTGTCGCCGCACTCGGTGCTCGCACTGCGGCGGTCGGCTCGCCAAGTGCCACGACGAGCTGCGCGTGCAGTCGCCGGGAGAGCTCCTTGCCCTCGGAGGCCCTGCCGGAGCGGCGCTCAGCAGCGATGCGTCGGAAGAACGGCGCCTCGACGGTCCTCACGGTGAATCCGTACCTCGATGCATCGACCAGGAAGCGGCAGACCTCCTCGTTCTCCTCGGCACTCGTCGCAGGGACATCTTCGCCTCGTCCTGTGCTGATGAGGAAGAAGACCTCCCAGATGGCGACCGCCTCTTCGTGCAGCAGCACCGCGATGTCCGCGAGCTCGTCGAGGTTTGCCTTCATGACAGTCGTGTTGATCTGGACGGTGAAGCCGTGGTCGTGGAGCAGGCGGATCGCCGCCTTGGTCTCGTCGAAGTGCCCGGGGATGCCGCGCACCTGGTCGTGGGTGGCCGATCTGGAGCCGTCGAGGCTCAACGAGGCCGTGGTGACCCCGCAGGCTCGAAGCGCCTCGAGGGTCTCGGCCCGAAGCTGCGGGGTCACTGAAGGAGCGATCGCCACCGGGACCTGTCGAGACTGTGCATGGCTGGCCAGCTCGACGATGTCAGAGCGCTTCAGGCAGTCACCACCGGTGAGGATCAGGATGGGTCGCGGTCTGCCGATCTCAGCGAGCTGATCGATCAGCGCCTTGCCTTCAGCGGTCGTCAGCTCATCAGGGCCAGGATCGGGCTGGGCACAGGCGCGGCAGTGCCGGCAGGCGAGGTCGCAGGCCTTCGTCATCTCCCAGAACACCAGGAGGGGCCGGTCGTCGAACTGTCGCGGTCGATCGGTCCTGGTCGATCCTGTCGGGTGCCGGCCTGGATGCGTCATCGTCGGATGCCCTCCCACAGGAGATAACTCTGCCCTCCTCGGTGGCGTTCCACTAGAGGCCTTGGTCACTCGCCCAAGCGCAGAGGACCTGCTTGCATGGAGGCGCACCCGGACGGAGGCCTCCCATGCCAGATCTCGACCAGCAGACCGCAGATGCCATCGCCTTCTACGACCTGATGTTCAATCAGTGCCGACCCGCCGAGGCCGTCAGCCGCTATGTCGGCGCCAGCTACACCCAGCACAACCCGACGGTGGCCGACGGCAAGGAAGCCTTCATCGAGTACTTCGAGGACATGGCCGCCAGCTATCCAGGCAAGCGGGTCGAGGTGGTCCGCAGCGTCGCCCAGGGCAATCTGGTCGTCCTGCACTGCCACCAGAGCTGGCCAGGGGACTCTGACTACGCGGGGATCGACATCTTCCGCTTCGACAGCGAGGGGAAGATCGTCGAGCACTGGGATGTCCTCCAGGCCGTCCCCGCAGGCTCGGCGAACGAAAACGGGATGTTCTGATCGATCTTGATCAGGCCATCAGCTCTGCGTAGAGGTCGAGGTGGGTCTCGACCATCTGGGCGAGCGAGTGCTGTTGGCCGAGCTGCTGGGCGCTCTGGAGCAGACCGGCCCGCAGCGCCTCATCGTGCAGTCCGAGGTCGATGGATCGACCAAGGGCTGCTGCGTCACCAACTGGTGACAGCGAGGTGGTGCTGGACTCGTTGATCCAATCGGTGACTCCAGGACATGCAGTTGCCACCATCGGCACCCCTGCGGCGGCCGCCTCGAGCATGGCAATGGGAACTGCGGCCTCCCAGCGGGCGCTCATGGCTAACAGATCTGCCGCACCGAGCAGCGCTCGGGCGTCGTTGCGCCAGCCTGTGACGGCGACCCGATCGGTGACGCCGAGCTCCTCGACCACATCGCGGACCTCCGACTCGAGCGGCCCCCCACCGATGAGCAGGAGGGACGCGTCAGGCACGAGGCTGACGGCCCGAACCAGCGTGACAGGGTCCTTCTGAGGGCTCAAGCGAGCAGGGCAGACGATCAGGGGCTTGTCGACCGGAAGCCCGAACTCGCAAGCGATCGCTGCTCTGTCAGCCGCAGGGGGAGCCGGGGTAATCCCGTTGGGGAGCAATCTCGCCGCGATGTGCTGCGCACGGAGCGCGGCCTGGAGACCGATCCCGACGGCGGCAACGGTCACCCCTGTGAGGCGGACGTGTCGAGCACTGCGAGCGAGGTCGGCGGGTGGAAGTCCGTGGCAGCTGACGAGGATGCGCCGGGGAAGCCGGCCACTGACGAGTGCGAGTGGCGCCGATGTCCGCAAGCCGTGGCCGTGGACGACATCAGGGCGCAGAGCTCGTCGTAGCCGCCGCAGTGCGGCGGCGAACGCGAGCTGGCCCCGAGCCCCGTGGGGGAGCGGTAGGCGGTGCTCGTGCACCGATTCGTGCTCAGCCACCGCCGCGCTGAGGACCTCGGGCATCGCCCCCCCGCCGCCGCTGGCGATGTGGATCTCAAGTCCGCGCTCGGCCAGGCCAGCCGCCAACAGACCGACGACCGCCTGCATCCCACCGACGCCGGCTTCCGAAAGGACGAGGAGGACCGTGTGCGGCCCTCTCTTCACCCGGGGATCTCCATGAGCTCGACGCGTGTGCCGTCGGGATCGGTCAGGTAGATGAAGCGAAGCGACGTGTCCCCGAAGGGGAGCACGGTCCTGGTGGACTCAACGATGCTGCCGCCGAGGGCGGCGAGTCGGCCAGCAACATCGTCGAGGTCGTCAACGCGGATCGAGAGGTGGGTGAGCCCGGTCCTCGGGAGAGGTCGGCGGCCGACCAGCTCGATCTCGGGCTCGTGAAAGTCGATCAGCTCGATGGCGATCTCACCCTTCCGGATGAACTGCGAGGTCAGCGACACGCTGCTCAGCTCCATCAGCGCGGCGAACTCGTCCCCGATCTCGTGGCGCTCTGCGGCATCGAAGCCGAGGCCCTCGCAGTAGAAGGCGAGCGACCGATCGAGATCGGCCACGCAGATGCCGACGTGAGAAAAGCTGACAGCCACCGTTCCTCCTCTGCTTCAGCCCCCATGTTCGCACGATCGACCCCAGCTCAAGATGCCCGGCCGACCGGGTGGCCTCTACCATCGATGCTGTGACCGACGACACGACCACGCGGATGACCGACTCTGGCATCGAGATCGCACAGCTCTACACCCAAGCTGATCTCGAGGGCTTCGACCCGGAGATCCAGCTGGGGACCCCAGGCTCCTACCCCTACACGCGGGGGGTCCACGCCGAGATGTACCGCCGGCGACTGTGGACCATGCGCCAGTACGCCGGCTTCGGCAACGCTGAGTCGACGAACGAGCGATTCAAGTTCCTCCTCGACGCGGGCCAGACCGGTCTGAGCTGCGCCTTCGACCTGCCGACCCAGATGGGCTACGACTCAGACCACCCGCGCGCCGAGGGCGAGGTTGGCAAGGTCGGTGTGGCCATCGACTCCCTCGCCGACATGCGCCTGCTGCTCAAGGATCTTCCTCTCGACCAGGTCACCACCTCGATGACCATCAACTCGACGGCGTCCACCTTGCTGCTGCTCTACATGCTCGTGGCCGAGGAGCAAGGTGTTGAGGGCGCCAAGATCCGAGGCACCATTCAGAACGACATCTTGAAGGAATACGTTGCCCGGGGCACGTACATCTATCCGCCCCGGCCGTCGATGCGCCTCATCGTCGACACCTTCTCCTACTGCGCCGAACAGCTCCCGAGCTGGAACACCATCTCGATCTCCGGGTATCACATCCGCGAAGCAGGCTCCACGGCGGTCCAGGAGATCGCCTTCACCCTCGCAAACGGCATCGCGTACGTCGAGGCGGCCCAGGCGGCTGGCCTCGACATCGATGCCTTCGCGCCCCGACTGAGCTTCTTCTGGAACAGCCACAACAACCTCTTCGAGGAGGCGGCGAAGTATCGGGCCGCACGTCGGATGTGGGCGCGGATCATGACTGAGCGCTTCGGGGCCAAGGACGAGCGCTCTAAGGTGCTGCGGTTCCACACGCAGACTGGCGGCTCCACGCTGACCGCGCAGCAGCCGGAGAACAACATCGTGCGGGTCACGGTCCAAGCGATGGCTGCTGCGCTCGGGGGGACCCAGAGCCTCCACACCAACGGCTACGACGAGGCACTGGGCTTGCCGACCACCAAGGCGGCGAAGATCGCACTCCGGACCCAGCAGATCGTTGGCTACGAATCTGGGGTCGCCGATACCGTCGACCCCCTGGCTGGCTCCTACTTCGTCGAGAGCCTCACCGACGAGATCGAGGCGGCAGCCATCCGCTACCTCGAGCAGATCGACGAGATGGGCGGCGCAGTCGCTGCCATCGAAGCTCGCTTCATGCAGGACGAGATCGAGTCAGCCGCCTACGCCTATGCGCGAGCCGTCGATTCGGGAGACAAGATCGTCGTCGGCGTCAACAAGTTCATCGACGAGGCCACCGAGCCGACGGAGGTCTTCCCCATCGACCCTCAGCTCCAGAAGGATCAGGTCGCCCGCCTGGCCGAGGTCCGGGCCAGCCGAGACCAGGCGGCCGTCGATGTGGCGCTGGCCGAGCTCGAAGGGGCGGCCCGAGGCACCCAGAACGTGCTCGTTCCGATGAAGGAGGCCCTCCGGCGGATGGCCACCCTTGGCGAGGTGGCCGATGTGCTCCGGGGCGTCTTCGGCGTCTATCAGCCCGGCGGCTGAGCGACCTCGCAGCTCGGTCCGAGTCAGCGCTCGGCAGCGATGGTGAAGTGTTCGACGACAGGGAATGGCTCGTAGAAGTGGTGGAGCAGCGCCCGCCACGACTCGAAGGCCGGCGATCCCCGGAAGCCCTCGGTGTGGGCCTCAAGCGTGTCCCACTCGACGAGCAAGACGTAGCGACTGGGCGACTCGATGCCGTGCAGGATCCGCAGGGAGCGGAAGCCCGGGGACGAGGAGATGAAGGGCAGTGCCTCAGCTAAGGCGGCCTCGTATGCCTCTTCTTGCCCAGGGATGACATCCATGATGGCGTGCTCGACGATCACGATGCTCCTTGTCTCGTCTTGGCGAGCAGACGCTCACGGAGGTGGGGCGTGCGGGCCGCGTCGACGCCGGTGAGCGCCAGGCTCGTCGCCGCGTCGAGCAGGGCCGTCTCGGCGGAAGGCCCGGTGCATGCCGCAGCGAACTCCGGTTGGTGGTTCACCGCTCCTTGCGTCTCGATCCCGATCAGCGGGTGGATCGAGGGAACAACCAGGGAGACATTGGCCATGTCAGTGGAGTACGTCGGTTCTGGCGCGCCTTCGTCGTCCAGCGCAAACTGTCGGCCGCGAGCTTCGGCATGGCGTCGATAGGCGGCGAGCAGCTCCTCGTCTTGCTCCATGTGGCTGTAGGCCGGGGCAAGCTCGGTGACAACGAGCTCGCAACCTGTGGCCAGGGCTCCGGCTTGAAAGCAGGCGTCGACGCGCGGTCGCAGGGCATCAAGAGCAGAGATGCTCGTCGAGCGGCACATGAAGCGACCGGTCACCTTGGCTGGGATCACGTTGGCGGCCTCGCCCCCGAGGGTGACGATGCCATGGATCTGGTCCCCTGGCGCCAGCTGCTGGCGCAGCAGGCCCATGGCCACCTGGGCGATCACCATGGCGTCAGCGGCGTTGACGCCTTGGTCTGGAGCTGCCGAGGCGTGCGCTGTCCGGCCTGAGAACTCGACGTCGAAGTGGTCGACCGCCAGGCACGCCGAGGACAATCGATCAAAGGACCAGGGGTGCGCCATCATCGCCGCATGGACTCGGTCGAAGAGACCCGCGTCGATCATCAAGACCTTGCCCCCGCCTCCCTCCTCGGCAGGTGTGCCCAGCACCTCGATCGTCAGATCGAGCTCATCGGCCACAGCAGCCAGGGCGATCCCAGCACCGACAGCTGAGGCGGCGATGAGGTTGTGTCCACAGGCATGTCCGACCTCGGGCAAGGCGTCGTACTCAGC
>Ga0075017_100003270_pt1 | contig 10188 bp, 9 predicted proteins | sample AleBraG_ABR_2012_FD_71475 | JGI IMG/M metagenome (GOLD analysis project Ga0075017, IMG submission 71475) | Freshwater sediment microbial communities in response to fracking from Pennsylvania, USA - Alex Branch Run_MetaG_ABR_2012 | ecosystem: Environmental > Aquatic > Freshwater > Creek >... | reverse complement strand
TTCAAATAGGCTTGCTCAGCGGCAGGGGACCGAAAGATCGGATTGGCCATGAAGCGATTCTTTATCGTACGACGCTATGCCAGCCGTTAGAATAGATCATGATCCGGTTTGAGGAAGAGCTCACGCAGTTGCAGAATCATCTGCTCGAAATGGCCGGTCATGTGAAGAAGTCCATTCACTTGAGTATGCAATGCCTGCTCGATCGCGACGAATCCCTCATTCCGGGAGTACTCGCCGATGAAGACCGGATCAATCAGTTGGAGATCCGCATCGACAGTCTGGCCACGCGTCTGGTTGCTCTCAATCAGCCCGTAGCCGCGGACATGCGCCTCATCATCGCGGCTCTGAAAATCAACACTGACTTGGAGCGCATGGGTGACCTGGCTCTCAGCATTGCTCACCGCGCGGGCGAACTGATCCGGATGCCGCCGCTGGAGCCGTTTGTGCCCGTTTTCGACCAAGCCACGTTGGTGGAAGCGATGGTGGAGCTGAGTATTACCGCATTTGTCGATCGCAACGCCGATTTGGCCCACCAGGTCCTTTTGTCGGACGACAAGGTAGACCTGCTGCGCAACCAGATCTATGAAAGCCTGGCCGCGCGCATGGAAGCCGACGGTAACGCCGTGCGCCGCGCCCTGCTGCTGCTATTCATCGCCCGCAACCTGGAGCGCATCGCCGACCACGCCACCAACGTCGCCGAAGACATCATTTTCCTGGTTCGAGGAATTGACGTGCGCCACCGGAACGAACATTTTTAAGACGTCTACACCGTGCCATGATGTTGCTAAATGTTTGCCAGGCGGAACTTCAGCAAGTTCGCCGACGCGGACGGGGACACTGCGAGATCGAGGGCGAACTCCTGCGCTCAACACTATCGCAGCAGTGTCCCCTTGAGCGTGAGGCCGGGGTTGTCAATTAATTAATTAAAGCCCCGTGCCACCGAATGCTGGTAGATGCTGGACACCAAGTGGCAGAGGCTTTAGATTTAGACTGTCCTCGGTGACAGCCGTCTACACCCCAACTTCCTCCAACGCCACCTCGCCCAGCACGGGTGTCTGCCGCCCGACTCCTGTAACCCAGGCAATCACTGCCGCGCAACCGGCGCTGGCCGCCGCCAGCCAGAAGACACTCGTGTAGCCGAAAGTTCCGGCCAAAGCGCCTGCCGCCAAAGCGCCCAGAGAAACGAACAAATCAAAAAACGCGTTTAGCGCTCCCAGTGCCGACGCACGCTCATTGTTGCCAACCGAGCGGACCACCACCACCGCTAGCGAGGGCCACGGGAACGAATAGCCCAGGCCAACCAGCGCGGACGCGAACGTCGCCACCGTGGAATTGCGCGTGATCGCAATCAGCACCAACCCAGCGATCAGCATCGCCAGTCCCAGGAACAGAGTCTTCCGCGGCCCCATGCGATCCGGCAGCGATCCGAGCAAGGTTCGTGTGAACAAGACGCAGACCGCAAAGGAAGCGAAGGCGAATTTTCCACCCGGGCCCCGGTCGCGCAGCAGCAGGACCAGGAAACCAGCCATCGCCGCATAGGCCACGTTCGCGAAGCCCAAAACAAAACCCGGCACCCAGACGCTTCCCGGGATATTCATCTTGATGGGCGGCGGAGCATGGCGATGGAGGGGCGCCTGTTCCTCGGTCAGCCAAATCACGGCGAATACCACCAGCGAAGATCCTGTCACGAAAAACGACGCATATTGCCAATCGCCGAACATCTGCCCGGCCAATGGACCCAGGGAGAGTCCTCCCCAGACGCCGGAGGCGAAAAATCCCAACGCTTGCGCGCGCTGGTGCGCCGGCGCCAGATCGACCACCCAGGTGACGGCCGCCGTCATGAAGAATGCCTCGCCCACTCCGTGGAACACCCGGCCAAGCGTGACGCCCGCCAAGCCGAATACCGGCAGATACAGAATGCCGGCGCACGCGCAGAGGGAAATACCCACGGCAAAAGTGAATTTGCGGCCTTTCGCATCGGCGGTTGGGCCCGCAAACAAGCGCCCGGCCACCGCAAACGCCGACGACAGCCCGATGACAAATCCGATCATCAGCGGTCTGCTGTGCAGTTGATCCCGCAAATAGATCGGCAGCAGCGGGATCATCGCGCCAAACGCCAACATCCCCATGAATACACACCCGATTACCCGCCAGAACGGCGGACGGGCGAAAGTACTTCCCATCTTCTTTCAGAATCGCACGGGCGGCAAAATTCCTGCTAACTTAGAAGGGCTGCAACGATCGGCGGACGATCGCTGACAGTAAGTTGCATTACACAAATGAAGGACACAAGGAGATAAGCATGGACCTCGATCAAGGTAAACAGAAGTACGCCAGCGTGCTGGATTTAATCAAGAAATCCAACGTGCGTCTGGATCACCTGCACGTGCAGGATGACAAACTCGTTATGCAAGGCGCCGCGCCCAACGATGCGATCAAGAACGCGGTATGGAATGCAATCAAAGCGGTCGACCCGACCTTCAGCGATCTGAGCGCCGACATCAGCGTCGATTCCAGTCTTCCGGCGCCAACAAAAACCTACACGGTCAAGGCGGGCGATACGCTCTCCAAGATCGCCGGTGAACTGTTAGGCAATTCCGGCGATTACATGAAGATCTTTGAAGCGAACAAAGACAAGCTCTCTGATCCGAACAAAATTCAGGTCGGCCAGGAACTGACCATTCCCTCGTAGCCAAAGGAGAACAGACACATGGGCTGGATGGGACAGATTGGAAATCTTTTACAACAATACGCAGGCGGCACGGCCAACCCTGCACAGGCAGACGCGCACTTCGACCAGGTAGCGGGCGCCGCGCCAACCTCCGCGATCGCGGGAGCCTTGGCTGGCGCCATGCGGTCCGACCAAACACCACCCTTCGGGCAACTAGCCGGGCAACTGTTCGGCAACTCGAGCGGCGATCAAAAAGCCAACGTGATCAATGAACTGATGGCTGCCGCCGGCCCGATGTTGCCGTCGCTGCTCGGCGGTTCGGCGGTGGGTGGACTTCTTAGCTCGGTGATGTCCAGCGGTGGCAAGATCACTCCGGCACAGGCTCAGCAAATACCACCGGACGTGGTTCAACAAATGGCGGCTCATGCCGAAAAGCAGGACCCGTCCATCATCGACCGCGTCAGTGGCATTTACGCCGAGCACCCCGCACTCATCAAAACTCTCGGGAGTGGCGTTCTGGCCATCGCTCTGGCCAAAATCGCTCAGGCTCAGAAAGGCTAGGAAGAATATCCATGTTGTGGACACTGATCACCGGGCTGATCGTCGGGGCGATAGCCAAACTGCTGACGCCCGGACGCAGTCCCGGCGGATTCTTGATCACCATTTGCATCGGCATTGGTGGATCCATCCTGGCCACGTTCCTGTTGCGCATGGTCGGCTGGTATCATGAGGGCCAATCGGCGCATTTTCTCGCGTCGCTCTTCGGCGCGATGCTGTTGCTGGTTATTTATCACATGGCGGTCAAAAACACCACATAAATCCTCGCGGGGGACGTTCCCGAACGGAGTGTTCCCCGCTCACTTCACTGCAAACGCCAGCAAGACATTTCCCGCAATTCCTCCCCAACTACCGTAGCCCGAGTTCACATACACCACGCCGTTGACCACCACCGGCCCCGGCCCATCCATTGACCCGCCCTTGCCCTTCACTCCGTTGGCTCCGTCGTACTCGCGCACCGTATCGAAATCCCAAAGAATCTTGCCGTCTTCGGTGGAATAAGCGCGCAGATGTCCATCCACCGAGCCGCTAAAAACCACTCCCGGAATCGCCGTGATCGCGGCCGACTGCGCTGGACTGCAAGCCCGATCCGTTGGGCAAGGCGGTGCGGGCGTGTGCCAGATCTTCTTTCCCGTGATTGGATCCAAAGCGAAAAGCCCACCACCCACCTTGGGGTCGGCGGTGATTTTGCCGTTGTGTTCTTCCACCTGGACATCGGAGACCGGCACGTAGACTTTCTTCCCATCCGTAGCCGAGCCCCACTGCACGCCGCCCAAAACGCCGCCTTTTCCCACGCGCGTCTGCCACAGTACTTCGCCCTGGTTGTCCGGATCGAGCGCGGTAACCATGCCGGACTTCTGCCCCGCAATCAACGCCCGCTTGCCGTTTGCCAGAGTCGTGAGAATCGGCGACGATCCGAAATCGAAATCGGGACCGGCGGGATCGGGGCAGTTGGAGTGATCCTCAAACACGCAAGACACGTTGAAGGTGTCATTGGCGGTCACCTGTCTGGACCAGAGCATCTTGCCCGTGTCCATATCGAAGGCCAGAATCGCATCGCTGGTCCGCGTGGCCGGAAGCGAGTGATTGTCGCCCGTGCCCACGTAAACCGCCTTGCGCTGCAAATCGAGCGTCGGCGAACCCCACACGCTCGCGCCCGACGGTCCCCAGGTGGGGACGCCCTTCTTGTTTACGCCGGTGCGCTTCGGCTCATCGGGAATCGTGTAGGTCTTCCAGATCTGCTTGCCACTGACGGCGTCCAGCGCCACCACGCTCGATCGCGACTTGCAGCATTCGTACTTCGGGTTCGCCGCCGGGCCGTCCTCGAGAATGGAAATCGGGATGAACACCTTGCCGCCGGAAACCTTCACCGCGCCGGTGATCCCGGCATTGGGGAAGTCTTCCACGTTCGTTTTCCAGACTAAGTGGCCAGTGGCGGCATCCACCGCGTAGACGTAGGCGCGCCGGTCCCCGAAGTACGCAAGCGGCCGCGCGTCCGGCGCCGGCTTCTCGATCACAATGGCGTTGCGAACGGCCGAGCTCGTCTCCAGCGCCCAATAGATGCAAGATGTTTCCGCATCGAGAGAATACACAGTCCGCACGGCGCTCCCCACAAAAACGCGCCCGCCCATCACCGTGGGCTGGGCATAGGCGACGAATGCGTTCGGAAACGCAAACGCCCATTTCAAGCGAAGTTTGGGCACATCGGAGGCCGTCAGTTTGGCAGCGGCGGCGGATTGAAACCGGGTGTTCTCGACGTTCACGCCCCAGCCATCCCACGCCGGGCCGTTCAGATTCAATTCCCCGGCTGGCGTTTTACAAAATGCCGCTTTCGGTGCGCTCGCCATTTCCGCGCCAAACTCTTTTCCGCCGGACAAATTCCGCGCGAGTAGCCGCCGCTCGTCTGCGCCGAGCGCTTTGCCCTGTTCCTGCATCGGCCCGCCAGGCTCCAGCGCGCGCAGGATTGCCTCCGGAGAGAGCGATTGCAGCGCCGCCCGGGAAGGCGCCCGAGTGGCCTGGCTCGCGTCATGGCACGCCGCGCAATGCCGCTTGTAAAGATCCGCCGGTTGCTGCCCAAACAGGCTGCCGCACAGTCCTGTCGCGAGGATAAACCTAATCATGCGGCGGAGTGTATCACACCGCGCCATTGGCCCTTCGAGTTCCAGCCATGCACATCAGAAGGATGGTTGCAATGGCATAGCCGAGGGTGACTCTACCCAATCGGGCGCTCAGGGTAGCCAACGCCTGTCTCGGTCATTGATTTGAAGCTTCAAGTGCCTGCGCCTGGCATGCTGTCATGCTAGGTGGTATGGCGTATCTTCGCGAGAAGCGTAGCAAGAAGCGCCGGGCAGTTGTGCGAATGCGACAAACGGTGGTCGCCGAAAACTCCCAACTCCTCGACTTCGCCGGGCGTCTCAAACAAATCTACGGCAACAAAGTCATGAGTCTGTCCGGCACCGACCTTCTGGCCAAAGAGCGAAGCCGGGAGTGACCAACGAAGCGGGGAGCGGTGCCCGCGCTGTAGCACACTAAAACCATGCACAGGTTCATCGCCCTGCTTCTCAGCGCCGTTCTCGGCGCCAGCGTCGCGCCCGCCCGGACCAGCCCCTCCTGGCTGCGAAGCGGAATCATCTACCAAGTCAACACTCGCACGTTTTCTCCCGAAGGAAATTTTCGGGGCGTGACCGCGCAGTTGCCGCGATTGAAGCGGTTGGGTGTCAATATCCTCTGGCTGATGCCCATCCATCCCATCGGCCGCGCACGCGCCAAAGGCAGTATCGGTAGCCCTTACGCCGTGCGCGACTACGAGGCGATCAACCCCGACTTCGGAACCGCGGACGATCTGCGCAGCTTAGTCGCCGCCGCCCATCAACAGGGATTCAAGGTCATTATCGATATCGTCGCCAACCACACGTCTTGGGATAGCACGCTCATGAAGTTCCCCGCCTACTACCGGCATGATGCCGCCGGCAACATCCGCTATCCGGAAGATTGGACCGACGTGGCGTGGTTGAACTACGACAATCCGGACCTGCGCGCTTACATGACGCGAGTGCTCGTAAACTGGGTGCGCAATTTCGATCTGGATGGCTTCCGTTGCGATGTGGCGGGAATGGTGCCGGTGGATTTCTGGGAGCACCTTCGCGCTGCTCTGGATCAGGTGAAGCCCGACATCATGATGCTGGCCGAAGCGCATCAGCCAAACTTGGTCGAGAAGGCTTTTGACCTCGATTACTCCTGGCCGCTTCACTCCGTTCTCACCAACGTGTTCGAAAACGGTGCGCCGGCCAGTGCTCTTCAAGACGAGTGGCGAGAGGAACATCGCACTTATCCGGCGGAAGCACTGCACCTGCACTTCTCCGACAATCATGACGAGAAGCGCGCCATTGCCCGCTTTGGCGAGCGCGGCGCGCTGGCCGCCTCGGCGCTGATGTTCACGCTCGACGGCGTCCCGATGCTCTACGACGGCATGGAGGTGGGCGACACCACCGAGTCCGGCGCCCCCGCGCTTTTCGAAAAACTTTCCGTCTTCTGGAATATCGCCGAACGCCGGCCGGAATTTCCTCGGTTCTATCATGAGCTTCTGGCGGCCAGAAACCAGCATCCGGCGCTCCAGCAGGGAGAACTGCAGTGGCTCAACAACAGCGAACAGGATCGCGTTCTCACCTACATCCGGCGCGGTGCGGAAGAGGAGATTCTCGTCGCCATCAACTGCTCCAACCGCCCGTGGCGTGGCTCGGTCGAGTCTCCGGCTCGGGAGGGATGGGAGAAACTGATCGCGTCATCTGACTTGGAAGCGCAACTCCCCAGCCTAAGCCTGGACGCCTGGGGCTTCGTGCTCTACCGGCGCTCCCCGTAGCTGTCCAAAAAATCGGGGACAGGCAGCTCTGTCCACTGAGATTATATTTTGGGGATGAATGGCTTAGGAGGGGGACAGAGTAGCCTGTCCCCGATTTTGTCTCAGCAGGCTTCCGCGTGACTTCCGTTTTCGCGCGACAGACGCAAGAGTCCCAGCGTCACCGGATCGACCGCCGGCTCTTTACTCTTGCGTTCGCCCTTGGTCAGATACATCCTCTGATCGGCCTTGGTCAGCAGTGCCTCGGCGTCCAAGCCGTCGGCGGGAAAGAACGCGCATCCCGCGCTCACTCCGACAATGGCCTCCTGCAGAAGCTCCCGGCTGGCGCCCTGCACCGCGCGCTGAAGAGTCGCCAGGCGCTCGGGCAGGTTCTCGTTTGCCAAACCCGGCATCAGGATGACAAATTCGTCTCCTCCCATGCGCGCCACATAGTCATAGCTGCGGCAGGAGTCTTTCAGCCGCTGGCCTACCAGATGCAACAAGGTGTTTCCCTGCAGATGGCCGAAGCGATCGTTCACCGCCTTGAAACCATCCAGGTCGCACACCAGAACGGCAAGACTCTCGCCCGAGCGCTGGCAGCGCGCCAGCTCTCCATCCAGATGTTCGAACAGCGCTCGAGAGTTCGGCAGTCCCGTAATAAAATCGATGGTGGCCGAAGACGACAGTTGCTGGAAGCGAGCCGCGCGCTCCAGACACAATCCCAGCTTCGACGAGACGGCCATTCCGATGCGGAGATCTTCCGCGCCAAAGGCGTGCGCTTCCCGGCGATACACCGACAAAACACCGACCACTCCGCTATTGCCCGTCAGGGGCACCGCCAGCAGAGATCCAAACGACGGAAACGGCTCGCTGGCGAACTCGCTTTCGCTGCTCGGGTCGGCATTGCAAATCGGCTGTTTTGCTTGCGCCGCCATCCCCGCCACTCCCTGGCCCAGGGGAATTTCCAGCGAACACAACGCCTCGAACTCCTCGCCATGGACGAACTGGGGCTTGAGCCGCCCTTTCTCCACGCCATGAATGACCACTGCGTCAAAGCTCAGCATTCCCTGCAACCGGGTGGCAAACTGCGGAAGCACCTCCTGCAAACCGACCGAATAGTTCAAATCCTGAAGCAGGTTGGAAACTTCCAGTAGCTCCTTGCGCGCATCGCCAATCGAGTTCAACCGCTCCAGCGTGGTCTCGTCGATTCTCGCTTCCTGATCCTTGAATTTCTCTTGTTTCATCCTATGCTCCAATTCTTTGTATTGTTCCGCGAGCACAGCCACCACCCGTGGGTCGTAACTGTAGCTTGACTCGTTCATGATTGCTTCCATGGCGGCATCGAGTGACAATGCGCGCCGATACGGGCGAGGGCTGGTTAACGCATCAAAGCAGTCCACCAACGCCAGAATGCGCGCCGCCAACGGGATCGCTTCGCCTTTCAGACCATTTGGATAACCGGTCCCGTCCCATCGTTCGTGATGGGCGGAGACGATCTCCGCGACTGGAAAGGGGAAGCGGGCCGCGGCAAGAATCTCCGCGCCCACGATGGGGTGGATTTTGATCTTGTCGTATTCTTCAGGCGTCAGCTTGCCTGGTTTGTTGAGAATATGATCCGGGATGGCCAGCTTGCCGACATCGTAGAGCAGGCTGGCGGCGGACAATGCCTGGAGGTCTGCTTCCCCAAGCTCCATTTGTTTGCCGATTTCGGTGGCAAAGAACTGCAAACGCCGTAGCTGCGGATGCGTGCGGTCGCGGGCGCCGATGGCCAACGCCAACAGTTCCACCGTCTGTTGGCGCTGGTCGGCAAGATACTCGGAGTACTCTTTGCGGGCGCGAATTCTCTCGACCAGGAACAGCGACGCCCAGCCCAGTAAATAGCTCAAAGGGAGACTTCCCAATACGATCTGCCATCCCCACCAGTCGCCCAGCTCGTGGGTACCTCCGGCAACAATGGCCCCTGCCAGGTACAGCCCAAAAATTCCTTGGTTCCAGCGGACCTCAACGGCGTGCCCCCGCAGCCAGCCCACCAGCGAACTCACCGCTCCCGTGCCCATCAGGTACAACACCGTTGCGGCCAGAGCCAGTCGCGGTATGGGCGCAACGGCCGTGTATTGCCAGAGACCGCTATGAAATGTCAGATACGCGGCCTCGGCGGCGAAACAGGCGTCCAGCACTCGCAGAATCGTAGCCACTGGGTCGAACTTCTTCCACCACGAACACAGGGGCTCCACCATCGCGCTCGCCGCGGCCAGGAACATCGTTTCCCGGCTGCTCATGTCCACGGTACTCAGCAGGATCGGGACAAAGGAAAACGAGAGTGGGTTCCCCGGTATCTCCAGCCGAATCGCCGCGGCGACCAGCGTGAGAGCGAGGTAGGCGGAAAACCTTAGTGGATCCGTGGGACGAAAAGTAAAGATCTCAATCGCGGCTGCACAAGCGAATGCCGACGCCAACAGGATTGGGTGGCCGGACCGGATTGATCGCGTGGGAGGCATTCGGCTGGATTACGCCACCGGTAAAGCACGTTCGGCACCATCTGTAAGCTACTGGAGCAGGGGTACATAAATATTCCTATAGACAAACTGTCACCCAACATACGCCCAGGGGGGACGATTTGTCTTGCTCTCGCCTGACGCGGACGGCGACACTGCGGGATCGAGTCCGAATTCCTTCGCTCAAACCTCGAAATCGGCTTTCCAAGCCGCACTGGTTTGTTTACCGGTGAGAGGTGCTTGGCGTGCTTGGGCTGCTTGGGGACAGCCCAAGCCGCACTGGTTTGTTTACCGGTGGGTTTCCGGAGCCTGTGCGCCCCTTAGCGATGCAGCCAGGAATAGGCTGCCACCCCGAATCCGATGGCCACCACCAGCGCTCGTACATACTCGGCACGCATTCGCCGGGCCACGCGGGCTCCGGCGTAACCGCCCGCGATCGATGCCAGCGCCATCACCCAGGCGTACTTCCACACGATCACTTTGGCGAAGATGAAGATGATCGCTGTCACCCCGTTAATGGTTCCCCCAAGCACGGTTTTCACAGCGTTCATCTGGTGAATATTGGGGATGCCGACAAAAGCCAGCGAACTCAGCATCAGAATCCCGATTCCCGCCCCGAAGTAGCCGCC
>Ga0075017_100003269_pt1 | contig 10190 bp, 4 predicted proteins | sample AleBraG_ABR_2012_FD_71475 | JGI IMG/M metagenome (GOLD analysis project Ga0075017, IMG submission 71475) | Freshwater sediment microbial communities in response to fracking from Pennsylvania, USA - Alex Branch Run_MetaG_ABR_2012 | ecosystem: Environmental > Aquatic > Freshwater > Creek >... | reverse complement strand
GCCCACCCCGAGCTGGCCGAGGAAGTGGCGCGCTGCCTGGGCACCGAACTGCTGCCCATGTCCGCCTACGACTTCGCCAACGGGGAGATCTATGTCCGTTCCGGTGAGAGCGTGCGCGGCAAGGAAGTGTTCATCATCCAGGCCCACCCGGCCCCCTTGAACAACTGGCTCATGGAACAGCTGATCATGGTTGACTCCATGAAGCGCGCCTCCGCCCGCGGCATCACCGTGGTGGCGCCGTTCTACCCGTACTCGCGCCAGGACAAGAAGGGCCGCGGCCGCGAGCCGATCTCCGCCCGCCTGGTTGCTGACCTGTACAAGACCGCCGGCGCCGACCGCATCATGAGCGTTGACCTGCACACCGCCCAGATCCAGGGCTTCTTCGACGGCCCCGTCGACCACCTCTTCGCGATTCCGCTGCTGGCCGACCACATCCGCAAGATCGTGGGGGACGACGACGTCACCGTGGTTTCCCCCGACACCGGCCGTGTGCGCGTGGCTGAGCAGTGGGCCGAACGCCTGGGTGGGGCCCCGCTGGCGTTCGTCCACAAGTCCCGTGATTTGACGGTGCCGAACCAGGCCGTCTCCAAGACCGTGGTGGGCCAGGTCGAGGGACGCACCTGCGTGCTCATCGACGACATGATCGACACCGGCGGAACCATCGCAGGGGCCGTGCGCGTGCTCAAGGACGCCGGCGCCAAGGATGTCATCATCGCCGCCACCCACGCCATCTTCTCGGACCCGGCCGCCGAACGCCTGGCCAACTGTGGTGCCCGCGAAGTGGTTGTCACCAACACGCTGCCCATCCCGGCCGAGAAGCGCTTCCCCACATTGACGGTGCTCTCCATTGCACCGTTGCTGGCCCGCGCCATCAAGGAAGTTTTCGAGGACGGCTCGGTCACTTCCCTGTTCGACGGCAACGCCTAACCAGCACTTCTCCACCGCTGCCTGTGAGATGGGGCAAGCGCCCTGGATCCGGCATTTTTGTAGTCCGACGCGTCGGATAGTCGGACGGAAAATGCCGGTCCGGGGCGCAGTTGAGTCCACCTGGATGGGACGTCAGGGCGACGGCGTCGTTCTGCTAAACTTGAGCAGTAAACCTTGGCGAGGGACGATCCGCAACGAACGTCCGTGATCGACTGGGTCTCACAGCTCCTACACTTTCGGGTGCCGGAATGTGTGTAGACCTTATTTGTCCACGCATTGCCACCTAAGTATTGAAGGAGCTTTTTTCATGTCTGAAATCAAATTGAATGCCGAATTGCGCACCGAGTTCGGCAAGGGTGCAGCACGCCGCATCCGCCGCGCAGACCAGATCCCCGCAGTCATCTACGGCCACGGCGAAAACCCGATCCACATCGTGTTGCCCGTTCTGCAGACCATCCGCGCAGTCCGTGGCGCCAACGCGCTGCTGACGGTTGATGTTGCCGGCACAGAGCACCTGGCACTGGTCAAGGACATCCAGCGTGACCCCGTATTGCAGATCATCGAGCACATCGACCTGTTGACCGTCAAGCAGGGCGAGAAGGTCATTGTTGACATCCCCGTCGTCCTCATTGGTGAGCCTGCTTCCGGCGTCAACGCCAACCAGGAAGAAATGACCATCAGCCTCTCCGCTGATGCAACCCACCTGCCCAAGCACGTTGAGGTTGACTTGGCCGGCCGCGCCGCCGGACAGCACATCCACGCCAGCGACCTGGTCCTGCCGGCCAACGTTGAGCTGCTTGCTGATCCCACCCTGTTGATCGTTCACCTGCAGGAGCCAAACGCTGGCGCTGACGCAGAAGAAGCAGCAGCAGAGTAAATAACACTCCATGAGTGATACTTGGCTTGTAGTCGGGCTCGGGAACCCCGGGCCCGGCTACAGCCGTCACCGGCACAATATTGGGTTCATGGTGGTTGAGGAACTTGCCTCCCGCATGAACGCCACGTTCAAGACCCACAAGGCCCGGGCGCTTGTCGCCTCCGGCCGTTTTGGTATGGGCGGGGCCAAGGTCATTGTGGCCAAGCCCGCAGTCTTCATGAACCTTAGTGGGGGCCCGACGGCGTCACTGGCGAAGTTCTACAACCTGGCCCCGGACCATGTCATCGTTATTCACGACGAAATCGAGATCCCTTTCGACTCCGTGAAGCTGAAAATTGGTGGCGGTGAAGGCGGGCACAATGGCTTGCGTGATATTAGCCGCGCCCTGGGGACCAAGGACTACTACCGAGTCCGTGCCGGGGTGGGCCGTCCGCCCGGACGCGCAGATGCCGCCAGCCACGTGTTGAGGGATTTTTCCTCCACAGAGGCCAAAACACTGCCGTTCCTGGTGGATGCTGCAGCCGATGCAACCGAGCTGCTCATTAGCGACGGGCTGCTGGCCGCCCAGGAGAAGTTCCACCTCACCCGGTAAAATGACCGGCAAGAAATTGGTTTAGTTTGAGCCCTTCGGCTGTTATGATCTGAGCATGGAGTGACACAAGGATTTCTTTTGGAATTCGGCTGTGGCAGGACAATTGAGGTCTCGGACATGACAATTGATAATGTTTTGACGTCTCCCGAATGGGGAAATAACGGTAAAATATCCACTTTGGGGGCAATGGGGGCTGCAGAACGTCGGCTCTGGTCTTCGTTTGTCCGGCAAGGGGAGATCGGCGACCTTGTCGCAGCCATTCACGACCCTGCCAAATATGGTGTCGTCGTCATGGGTCCATGGGGTGTGGGCAAGACCACTCTTGCCCGTGCCGTTGAATCCGCCCTGGCCGACTCCACCCACATAGTCCGTCTCTTTGGATCACCTGCTGAAACTCTTCTGGCGTACGGTCCGCTGGCAATTTTGATGGCGCGGTTGCCCATCGGTGCCACACAGTCTCCCATCAGCATCATTCACGGCATCGACGAGCTGATCCGAAAAGATGCCGGCGGCAAAAATGTCCTGCTTGTTGTAGACGACCTTCCCGCCCTGGACCCCATGACGGTTGGGGTCATCATGCACATGCTGCTCAGCCGCAGTGCCAAGATCCTGGCCCTGGCGCGCGAATCCAGCCACCTCCCGGAAGATCTTGTGTGGTTGGTCAAGGACCAGCTGCTTTCCGAAATTCGCCTGAATTACTTCAACCGGGCCGAGGTCGGTGAACTGATCACCAAAGCCACCGAAACCCCTGTTTCAGAGTCGGCCTTGACTGCGCTGTTCAAGGCCAGCAATGGGGTGCCGCTGGTTTTGCAGGCACTCTTTCGGGAACAGGTGTCCAATGGCAGTTTGAGCCTTCGCCGTGGTGTCTGGGTTGTTTCCGGCCCGCTCAATATGGAATCGACAAGCCTCATGGCCGAGATTTTATCCTCGAGACTGGCCCGGGAAAGCCCGGCCGTCCGCCTCGGGATTGAAAAAATGTCCCTGCTGGGCAGGGCCCCCCTGCCGGTGGTCCTGGCCGTCTTGGGCCAAGAGGGGCTCTCGGTTCTGGAGGCCCGTGGGTTCCTGGAAATCTCTGCCGAAGAGCGGCACCAAAGCTACCTCAGTGAACCGTATATCGGCGACATTGTCCGGGGCTGGCTGTCCCCGGAACGCATGTCGGAACTCTTTGAAGAGATTGCCGCAACCCTTGGTCTGGAACTTGACTCCCTGGACGCCTACGAAACCATGTCCTTGGCGGCCTGGACACTGGACGCCGGGCTGGTCCTTAACCCCCAGTTCGGCCTTGCTGCCGCCGAGCGTGCCATTCACAACTTTGACCCCTTGCTGGCATTGCGGTGCACGGCCCAGATTCCTGCCCAGCACCACTTGCACGTTAGCGCCGTGCAGCTTCGTAGTGCGGCCTACAAAATGATGGCGGACTATGGCCGTGCCGTTGAGGAACTTCAGGCGGTGCCGGCATCTGTTGTCGCAAGCCTGGGAATCGCCGGCTACGGTTCGTGGGTCCTCTCGCTGACCGGAGCCCTGCTTTGGGTTCCCGGAGGCTACCAAAGAATTCCGGGGATCTTGGCCGATGCGCGCCTTCGCCTTGAAAGCGAAAAAAGTCTCAGCACCCATGCCGACATCAGGTCTGCACGGGCGTCCATTCGCCTTGCGTACTTTGAACACCAGGTGCACTGCGGTGAGTTTGCGCAGATCGTTGACGAGCTGAGCGAGGCCAGCCACGACGACGATGCCGATTTTGCGCTTAATTGTTCCTGCCTGTTGGTTCCGACGCTGGCTGTTTTGGGGCGTGAACTGGAAGCCATCAGCCTGGGCTGGCACGTTCAGCGGGAGGTGGAGGCCCGTGGTGTTTCGGTACAATTCCTGGAGTATTGCTGGGATGGATTGAGCAATGCGCTGATCTGGAGCGGGCGTTGGCTTGAATGTGTGGACTTGCTCCGCCAGGTACTCGAGGGTGCACCGCAACCATTTCAATACGGTGGAGGACTGACTGAGCTCAAGCTCGGCCTGGCCTATACGTATGCCGGGCGCGGTGCCGAGGCGGTTTCAGTGTTGATGGCGGCCACAGCCCAGCTGGAGGTTCGCGGGAGTTGCAACAACCTGGGACTGGCCTACTCGGCTCTGGCGTTCGCCTACGCGCAGGATGGCAACGAGGAAGAAGCCGTGAATTCCCTGGCCCTTGCTGAGACCGTTGACGGACCCACGGTGTGGAGCAACAGTGCCATGGCGAAGTTCCTTGGGCTGATGACCTTGCGGTGGTTGGACCATGACAGTGCAAAGGGAAGTCTTCACGACTCGGCTCTGCTCGACATCGAGAAACATCGCTTCGCCACGGCATCGATGTCACTCTTTGGCGGAACGATTCACGGCTCGGACAAGGACTATGCGCTTCTGGAGGAGGTCTCGTTGCGCAGGCAGGGTCCCATGGCCAAGGTCAACTCGCTCCTGGCCAAGAGCTGGCGTGAGCACGATGCCGCCACCGCACTTGAGGCGGCCTCGCTGGCACAGGAGTTAAAGCTCGACGCCGTTGAATCCCGATGTGCGGTTCTTGCGTTGGACTTTGCCTCCGAAAATGGATTGAAGGCCCTGGCCCTGGACGCCCGCCGTCGGATCGAGCGGATCAAGGCCAAGCTTGCCAAGCTGCCGGTTCTTCCCCAGGCTGAAGGAGTTAGACTGACCCACAGAGAACTCCAGGTTGCCAGATTGGCGAAACGGGGGCTGGGAAACAGGGCCATTGCAGACCGCATTGGTGTGTCCGTGCGCACAGTGGAAGGGCACTTGTATCAGGTGTACATCAAACTTGGAATCACTACGCGCCTCGAACTGGAGCAAGGTCAGGAACTCTAGGCGATGGTGACCACCCGGGGCTCAACAGGGAGGGAAGGCTCCGCGCTAGCCACCCCGTTTTGCAGAACCCTGGAATTGGCCCAGATCAAAGAGCATCTCCTCAACGATGATTGCAAGGCCATCTTCCTCAGCTCGGAGATGGGGCTGGGAACGACGTCACTGCTGCGAGAACTCGCCAAGACCATGCAGCTGCACTCCAGCGTGATCTCCCTGCACGGGACACCTTCACTTGCAGGGATCCCGTTTGGCGCCCTGGCACCGTATCTTAAACGCACAACACCAGCCCTCGTCGTCTCCCATGTCGATGCGATCAGGGAAATACTGGCTCTCCTTGAGGACCAGGACGCGCAGTTGCACCAATCCCTGAACCATGACGTCGGGATCGGCATTCCGTTGCTCATCATCGACGAGGCCGACTACCTCGACCGGGCTACGGCAGAAGTTGTCGTCAGGCTGATCCAGTCCGGCCACGTCAAGGCCGTTGTCTCCCACAGGGCGGCCCATGAATTGGTTGACCCTTTGCCGCGCCTGTGGGAACACGGCCTTGCTGAAAAGATCCAACTCCAACCGTTGACCAGGGAAGAAGGCCACCAGTTCTGCTCGGCTGTTCTAGGCGGACGAATTTCGGACAGCGCCAGCTGGTACTTCTGGTCGATCGCTGGCGGCAACCCGCTCCTGATGTGGCTGATTATCTCCGACGCCCATGCCAACGGCGGGTTGAAAAAGTCTGGCAATGTGTGGATTGCGGCCATGGATTCCATTCCGCGCAGCCTGGAATTGACCGACGTCGTTCGGGAACAATTGCGGGGCCTGTCCGGAAGCGCCCGCCAGGTGTTGAACCTGGTGGCGTTGGCGGAGCCTGTTAGCGGGGAAACCATCGCCGAGATGCTTGGTTCGGCGCCACTGAAGGAGCTTCAGGAACGGCGCCTCGTTCAGGAGTCACCCTCAGCGCCTGGACAGATGCAACTTCTCAACCCCATCTTTGGGCAGGTTATCCGCAGCATGGTTCCATGGGCCGAAAGCGCCATGCTGCACAAGCAACTGGTGGAACGCTTGCAAAGCGATGATTTCAACCCCCAGGCGCTGCTGCGGCGTGTGAACTGGGCGCTGGACAGCGGGGAGTCTGTGCCCGAGGACAAGTTGGTGCTGGCTTCCATCTATGCCTGCAAGCTCTTTCAATCCGCCGACGCGCTCAGGCTGGCCGGACTTGTCACCAACCCCGAATATGCCTTGCGTGTGCGGAGCGTGAAAGCACGGGCCCACTACAACATGGGCGACTACGGTGGCGCAGCAAACTATTTGGAAAGAATCGAAGAGGAAGCCGGCAACGTCACAGAGCTGCTGTTTGGGGCACTTCTGCATTCCGCGACCCGCGCGGCCGTTGGAGATCCGCCGGAATCCGCGGCTAAGGATGCCAACGCGTTGAGGGCAACGGGGGATCGCTTGGCTTTGGCCGATCCCGGCAATGCCGCTGAAATTCGGATGCAGGCCCGGGAACGTGCCACCGTCATGGATATTCTCAACCTCTCCCGGACAGGCCTGTACCGGAAGCTGGGCCCCATGATCGAGGCTATGCTTGCGGTTCCGCTCCGCATGGGTGACCCCGAATTTTGGCTCAATCGGGCCGTGGTGCTGGCCGTCGACGCGGAACGATTGAGTGCGCTTGGCTGGCCTGTCCAGGGAATGGCCCAGGCCGCGAAGGCTTTGGCCATCCCGCAATCAGAGGGGCATGACGTTTTCTTCCTGCCGGAGATGATCCTGGGCAGGGTAGAGACTGCTTCGCTAACCGCCGGAGCTTGGAGCCAAGTCGAAGAAATATTGCAGGCAACCCCCGTGGTGGTCGGTCCGGCCGTGGTCTCATTTGGCGGCAGCACCATGGTGGCGCGGGGCATGATGTTGTTGCGCCAAGGCAGGACCAGCCAAGCCCACGAGGTGCTGATGTCCGGCATTGAGGCCCTGCAAATCAGCGATCCCCAGCACTTCCTCGGGTACTGCACGGCGATGGGTTTTTACTCTGCCGCAGTCCTGGGCAAACGGGACCTTGCCTCGCGGTTGCACGGAATTTACAGCGAAGGAAACGGCATGTTCGTGGTCACCGCCCACGAGAGGGCCTACATCGCTGCGGGGATGGCACATCTGAAACGTGGTGGGCCCAAGGAACTCTGCGACCTCGCGGACACCGCAGCAAAATCCGAACTCCGCCTGGTTGAGCTGCATGCCTTGGCACTGGCCCTGGACTTCGACGTGGATTTGGTGGCGCCCCGCCTGCGAAAGGTTGCGGAAAACGTTGAGGGGGTATGGGCCCAGGGATTGGCGGCGTTGGGGCGGGCCATAGAGGAAGGCACCGGCCCCGCCGCTTTGGCAGCTGGCGAACTGCTGCTTCGATCTGAGCTTTACCATTTCGCGGCCATGGCGTTCCATGCTGCCGAAACCTTAGCAGTCCGTGACCTTCAGGGGGGAATCGCCCAGAGCGCCCGCATGGGCAGCGCCCGGTGCGTTGCCGCCGTTGGTGAATCCCTGGCCGAAACACCTCAGGCGCAAGGCAAGGGCGCAAGAGTCCGCAACCACTTGACAAAACGTGAGCTTGAAATCGCCGGGCTGGCTCTCGGCGGGTTGTCGGACAAGGACATTGCAACCCAACTCCAGGTCTCTGTCCGCACTGTCGAAGGACACCTGTACCGCAGCTACAGCAAGCTGGGCATTACCACCCGCAGCGAACTTCAGTCGGTGGATTTCAACTAGAGCCACCACAGCCACTTGTCTTGAGTACTTGGTGGCGCCTCCCTTGCCCGCATACCTGGAACAAGTACACTTGCCCGCCGCTACTGGCCCACGTACTTGGAATACAAGTACCCGCTACTCGTGTTGAATTGCCAGCATATTCATAGGGTGGTCACAGCAGCGCTTTTATGGGGTATGGAGGTAGTGGCTGTGATGCAAAGATCATCGGCATTCGATGCCGGAAATGAAATTAAGGTCTCGGAAATCCAGAGCAGTGGTTCCACTGGTGGGTTGAGTGGTTTTGGCCGTCAGGGGGTGGTGGACACGGTCCTGGCAACCCTGGAATCCGCGGACGGGAACGGGGTGATACTTGTCGGGGAGTACGGGGTCGGGAAGACCTTTGTGGCACGGCAGGTCATCGAGACGCTCTCGGCAAAGGTCCTGGTAGTCACACTGCGCTGCAGCCTGAGTGCCTCGAGCGTTGGCTACGGCGCACTCGGGCCGCTGTTGAATGACCTGGGTGACACCGCATTGGAGAGTCCCTTGATGGTCCTGCGAGGCGCAACGAAGGCACTCAAGGAACGTGCCAATGGGCGCGACGTCGTCTTGTTCATCGACAATATACAAAACCTTGACGACAGCAGCGCCATGATCATCACCCAACTTGCCGTCAACGGTGCCGCCTCCGTTCTTTTGGCCTGTGAGTCGCTGACATCAGCCCCCGCTGAAATCATCGGACTCTGGCGGGACGGCCTTATCCGCAGGGTTGATGTGCTGCCGTTTGTCCAAGCAGATGCTGCGAGCTGGCTGGAAACCATCCTCGGGGCGAAGGTGTCCGCGGCTGCGGCCAAGGCACTTTGGGTTGCCGGCGGGGGAAATCCCCGGTTCCTGGAAGTCCTCATTCAAGAACAAATCGACGCGCGAACCCTTATCAGGCGCAACGACGTCTGGGTTGTCACCGGGGCCCCGTTTGTCTGCGGCAAGAACAGCGTGGACACCGTCATGACAACGCTGGGAGGTATTTCGCCGGCCGAACTTCTTGTGGCGGAGTTGCTGGCCCTTTCAGGGGGCCTGCCGCTGAACCAGCTGATGGGCATTAGTGAAGCAACGGCGGTGGATTCCCTGCAGCAGCGCGGCTACTTGGTCATCGCACATCAGGAGCACGCGATAGCCCGTCTTTCGAACCGGCTCATGGCCCAGGTCCTGCGGGAACAGGTTCCCGCAGGTCGGAGCCGGGAGCTGCACAGCTTGGTCTTGCAGTCAGCAGCGGGATCCAGCGATACCAGAACGACTGATTTCTCCATGGCCATGTGGGGGCTCGACTGTGGCATCCCCTTGGAATTGGAACCGGGGCTGGCCGCGGCGGGAGCCGCCACCGAATCCGGTTTTCCGGCGGTTGCGCTGCGCATTGTTGATTCCCTCCCGCATCATCTTGGCCTGTCGGCCCTGATCCCGGCAACCGCCCGCGCCCTGGTGGCGTTGGGTGACGCCGCCAGGGCGCGAAGCATGGTGTTTGGTGCAGAGCTCGAACTGGAGCAATTATCCCTGCGGCAGTGGACTGAACTGATGCTGTTGAGAAGGTCCCTCTCACGCGGTCAAGACCAGAACAAGGTCGATCCCAAGGAAGTCTTGGAGCGTATCAAGACGCGACTGGACACAGAAGACAGCCTGGCACGTGATGCCGGCGGGGTGGACCAGTCGTCAGGGTTGGCCGATCTGCGTGAAGACTTGGCATTGAGTGTTGTTGAACAGCAAATGAATGATGGAAAGTACTTGGAGTGTACGGATGTGCTGCGCACCCTCCACACCCGGGGCCGGTCCCGGGGTACCCGCACGGTGGCTGCAAAGTGGTTGATTGAATCGTGGATTCTCACGGGACGAATTAACGACGCCCTGAAAGTCGCCGAAGAGTCCCGCCTCCATGACATGGGCACGGGAATCGATCGGGCCTTGTCCGAATGGACCGGTTCGGCCTTGGTCGCGGCCGTCGTCGTTTCATTGACGGAGGTGTGCCCGGGTGCCAACATCACCTGGCCTCCGGCGGGGCCCTTCATTGCGGCCCGTGCCGGCGCCCTTGGGGAGTTGGCCGACGGACTCGTCCTGGCCTACAACGGCCGTGCGGACAAGGCCTTGGAGCGCTTGTTGCCGGCGGCCAGCCAGCTCGAGCAGCTGGGTGAACCGGGTTTCAGTGCCCTTGCGGCGGCGGCCCTTGCCTTTTCTTACGCC
>Ga0075017_100003268_pt1 | contig 10190 bp, 12 predicted proteins | sample AleBraG_ABR_2012_FD_71475 | JGI IMG/M metagenome (GOLD analysis project Ga0075017, IMG submission 71475) | Freshwater sediment microbial communities in response to fracking from Pennsylvania, USA - Alex Branch Run_MetaG_ABR_2012 | ecosystem: Environmental > Aquatic > Freshwater > Creek >... | reverse complement strand
ACCGGAACTCAACCCCATCGAAGCCGCGTGGCACGCCGTCAAGCACCCGCTCGCCAACGGCCAGCCCGACAACATTCCCCAGTTGGGTCGCGCTCTGCTGGCTAGTCTGAGAAAGGCTCGTGCCTCCCAACGCGTCCTGCGCGGCTGCCTCAGACAATCCGATCTGCCCCTTTTTTTGCCTCGGACATTGCATTAGTTCTGAGACAGTCAGTAAGAGTCGCGCATCATGAAAGTGGCCGGTGGTGGCCCTGAGCAATGTTACAACGCCCAGGCAGCGGTGGCGACTGGCAGCCTGCTGATCGTGGCAGCCTGCTAAGCGTGGCCACTGAGGTCACCCAAGTTGCCAACAACAAAGAGCAAGTCGTGCCGACGATCGAGAAGCTCCATTCGCTGCCAGAATGGCTGGGCCGCGCCGAAGTCATCCTGGCGGACAGCGGGTATCTGAGCCAGACCATCGTAGGGCGATGCGAGGCGGCAATCATCGAGCGATGGATTGTGACGGGACGCTGCCACCATCACGTGACCTGGAAGCGGCGCTTTGCTGCTTCTCCGAAATCCCCTCCCTACTCACCCACGGTGATCGAGAGAATGGCGTATCGATTGCTCAAGCCAGGCGGCAAGGTACTGTGCGCGCTGCACAAACAGGCTCCGGAACCAGTGTTCGGCATTGTAAATCAGAGATGGATTATCGCCAATGTCTGCCGCGAGGGCTCGAAAACGTCAAGGGCGAGTGGAATTTACCGACGACGAGCTGGAACATCAAGCGAATGCTCGCGATGCAGGATTGCTCAGGCGGCATCGCGATCCCTCGGCCCTACAATATCCATCACAATTGACATGAAATTCCTCTTTCTCTTCGACTCTCCGCTCACGCCAATCGTCAATCCGACAGGCCGCTAGGCTCCCTTCCGCATTGTGGCCACCACTCGAGTTATTAAGAGTGTCACTACCAATCCGCTCAATAGGAAACCCGTGAGAGCTCCAATCACCACCATCAAGAATTTCCTTGGACTGACCATCTCGTTGAGTTCCGGCACGGCAGCTGGGTCGACTACGCGAAGGGCGTAGTCCTCACTCACGTTTGCCAGCATCCGCTGCTTGACCTGCGCCTCAATCAATCTGCTAATCGCGTCGCGTGTGCTCAAAATCGAACTCTCGCCCAATTCAGACTCCAAATATTTGATGGATTCGTCGGCCTTAATTCTAGCACGCGCGCGCATCGCCGAATTTAACTTACGCACAAGAGCATTTGCCCAGAAAGCGGCAAGCGTGCGATCCCGCCAATTAACCCTGAGGGTCACAAGTCCAGTCTTTCTGTCAAAATCGATAGTCATGATCGTCTTACTGAAATAACGATATGCGTCTCCAAGCGTAGGCTGATCTCTGTTAGTACGCCATTTGTTGAGGTTGGCATCCCATCGGTTTGAAAACAATATTGGCATGACATTATTATCAACTACAAAACTCTCGAGCAGTTGACGGGAGCGCAACACTGCCAGCGTCTCCTCGATATCGGCAGCGCCGCCCCCGCCACCCAATCCAGCCAAGGAGGCGAGCCCCCCCAACTGACTGAGCGCCGAGCCCAGCGAGCCAACATTTCCACGCTCAGTTGAGGCAGATGCAAGTATTGTCGATGCACTATAGATCGGTGTCATTGTCATAGCGACTGCTCCAGCCACGACAGCAAGTACCGAAGTGCACGCGATTACCCACAAGCGCTTGCTCCAGAGTGCCCGCACGATTTCGCGCAGACCGATCAGATCGTATCCGTCGTCACCTCCGGCATTCATAAAAACACCTTGAAATCATTTGTCGCCCTCGTAATCGGCCTACGCCTGCAAATTCCGCGCAACTCTCCCCCACACTCAGCTTCTTCTTGGCTCATAGATATTACAAAGATGGTGAGCATTCACGAAGGTCACGTAGTTCTGGTAAAGCCACGGAGTCTCCATGATAAAACTGAGCGCCGGAATTGCGCCGACGCATAAGCCGATGTCTATATCACACCGCCGCCAATTCTGCCCCATACCGCGCCGCAATGTCTCTACATTAACGTCCGGTAATCTATCAGTTGCGGTGACTCATGTCGTACTGATCTGCGCTCTGGCAGACACGGAGCATCCTCTTCCGTCTGCTGACCGCAATTGTGCGTAACCCATTAGGCCCGCATCGCGTTTCTTGCCAACCTGGGCAAGACATTTAGGCTGGAAATGGAGACTTGCACCGCTCAGGCGGCCTGCTAAAGTCGCCCCTGATAGCTCATATTCTGTATTGCTCGGGCTACAACGATTCGCCCTACACGCACTTTTTTGAACCTGTTCTGGTTGTTCACGATGCCAGGTAGCCGGCGTAATGTAGTCCAGTGCCGCGTGTTGACGCTCCTCATTGTAATGTTGCATGAGCCGGGCGATGATCGCCTCGACCATCAGATATCTCTCGCCGTAATCGTTGTCGGTCTCATCGCGCACCGCGCAGCTGAAGTGCTCGACGCCGCCGGCGGATTCCGGGTGTCGTGGCCGCGTCTCAATTGCGATTGGGCTGTGTGCTTTAACGACTGTGGCGACAAGGCTTGGCCCGCCAATGCGGAGACGCGCAAAGCTGGCGCAGGTCCAATTCGCCTGTTGTACGCACGCGAAATCACGAAGACCCAAAAAGCATCGAGTCGCTCCACGTCCCTGTCCCGCGCCAGTAAGCACCAGACGGTGGTGGAGCTGATGAACCCTGCCGGCCCAGTCACCAAATTTATTCAACTGTCACGATCTAACGGCGCCCGTCTACCTGATCGGCGGGGAAAGTAGACTTGATATCGTAAAAAATATGATTTCGACGTCCAAAGCGGCGCAGCTCCTTCGCGTTCATCTTCTTGAACACCTGATGCGCCACTACCAGCACCTCGCCGTCATAAGTCGCGCGCTTCATCCTGCTCACTGGCCGAATACCATATTCTTGCGTGGCTTCAGCGCTTTCAACCCAAGGGTCGTATAGGTCGACCTTGGCGCCATGTCGTTGCAGCTCGCGGAATACGTCGACCACTTTGGAATTGCGCAGATCTGGACAGTTCTCCTTGACAGCAAGCCCCAGAACTAGCACCCGCGAGCCCTTCAGACGAATACGCTTGCCAGCCATCAATCGGATGATCTCGCCCGCGACATTGGTGCCAATGGTGTGGCCGATGAGCGTCCCAGCCAAGATCATCTCTGGGTGATAGCCGATCTCTTGCGCCTCGTGCGTCAGGCAATAGGCGTCCACGCCGATGCAGTGCCTGCCGACTAGACCAGAACGCAACGGCAGGAAATTCCGCTTATTGCCGACTGCCAGCAACACCTCCTCGGTATCGATCCCCATCCGCTAGAAGATCAGCGCCAGTTCATTGATCAACGCAATATTCAGGTCGCTCTGGGTGTCTTCAATGACCTTGGCGGCCTCGGCAACGCGAATGCAACTCGCTCTGTATGTGCCTGCGGTGATGATAGAGCGATACAACTGAACTACCAACTGCGCAATTGCTGGCGTTGAACCCGGCGTCACTTTTAGCATATTGGGCAGACGATGTTGCCTGTCGCCCTGGTTGACGCGCTCTGGACTGTAGCCCGCAAAAAATCCTGATTGAACTTTAATCCGGACACCTTCTGCAGAATAGGCACGCAGACCTCTTCCGTGCAACCCGGGGTAGACGGCCGATTCGTATACTACCACGTCGCCCTTTTTGAGCATTTCGCGCAGGGTTTCGCTGGCACGCACCAGCGGCGTCAGTTCGAGGTCGTTTGTACTGATCGATTGGGGTGGGCGCAGTCACGAAATAGACACGGCATTGGCGCAGATCACGCAGTTCGGTGTTGAATCTCGATCGCTTGGTAACACGCATTCTGCATGGGTGGTCTCGCGGGTGGCATCGTGCCCCGCCCGAAGCGCTTTGACGCGCAAGGCGTTGATGTCAAATCCGATCGTGTCATAGTGTTTGCCAGACTCAACGGCCGGCGATAGGACGACGTAACCCAGCCCAATCATACCGACGCGACACCTACTCAGACTTAGCATTGTCGCTCTCGTCACAACGCATGTATCGCCGCAACCGCGATCCCAATGTTATATAAAATCTGCGTAATCGCCTGCCAAGTGGGCAGCAGCGGCACCTTCTCCGTATCCAGCGGCACCACCACCGTATCGCCCGGTTTTATCACCACGTCGCGCCCAGTGCGCGACCAAAAATGCGCGGGACCCGGCACCACACTGCCATTGGCCCGCACCACATAAGTCTTATTGGCATCGGCCAGCCGAGTTGTGCCACCGCTTAGGCGTACGTAGTCATCCAGCCCCAGATCGGCCTGGTACAGGTGCGAAGTCGAATTTTGCACCTCGCCGATCACCGTGATTTCCTGGCTGAGTTTGGGTACCACGAGTTCATCGCCGTTGCGCGCCGCTATGTCCGCCTGGGATCCGGGCGTCGCAGCCATGGTGACATTCAAGTCCAGCACCATGCGCCCCACTGCCTTTGCAGACTTGATCTGAGCAAGGAGGTTCTGGCCGACACTGTAGGTCTGAGCTGCATTCCCCTGATTGCCGCGAGCTGCCATCAGCGAGGTGGCAGCCAGATCGCTCTGCAGGCGCTCGGTCAACCGATCCATTTGCTGCTGTTCCCGTACCTGCAACTCCTTGCGTGTAAATACACTGCCATCCGCGAACGCCAGGTCCGTGAGTCCGCCGGCGCGCTGAATGACCTCGCGCAGTGATTCACCGCGCTTGATGGGGTAGATGCCCGGAAAGCGCACTTCTCCCATCAAGATCACCGTGTCCTGCTCGCTCCAACCGGAGATCTCCTTGACATACAGGCGATCAAAGGGCTGCAGGGTCACATTGGCTGCCGCATCGCCGCGCAGCACTGCATTGAGATCGATGCTGATCACCTGGGTGCGGCGCGATTGTCCGTTCTCAATCACGTAGCGCGACAGCTCCGCCGTACCGCCATACGCCGATGAATCGAGGCTCCCACCGGCGCGCAACAGGTCTGCCACCTTCATGCCCTCCTCCAGCGGATATTCCCCTGGGGCCTTTACATGACCGCTGACATCCACCATTTGCAGCTCACGCTGCGAAGTCGCCTGCAGTTGCAGTTCATCCATCAGCGGCTTGATGACCCGGTCACGGCCGTGATCCAAGTCAAATACTGTGAGCCGATCGCGCGCCAGCAGCTCCACGTCGGCTTCTGAGCCGGGCGACGCGAGCGCCGCCGCCAGATCCGCAGACCGCACGACCAAAGCTCGGTTGGGCGGCAGTTCGCGGCGGATCAGCACGTAATGCTGATCGGCCCCCACTTTGAGCTCATCCACCGAGGGCAGCAGCTCGGAGAGTCGCATGCCTTCGTGCCAAGCGTAATTGCCCGGGCGGTACACTCGGCCCGAGATCGTGACGCCATCATCCAGAGTGGGTCGCAAGCGGGCAATACGCAGCAAATCTCCATTGCGCAGCGGCAGCCTTAAGGTATCGGCCTTTCCGGACACACCACCGGGTGCAAGATCGATGTTGAGCACCACGCGCCGCCGCTCCTCGTTTACCCGGGTGAGGGCCGCGTGACCTTGGTCGGCATCCGTCGTGTAGCCCCCCGCCATCTTCACCGCATCCAGGATAGTTTCGCCGCCCTTGAGCTCATAGATCGCGGGGCGATGCACTTCGCCTTCCACAGATACGGTGGGCCCAATGGGGGCAATCAGAATGGCATCGCCCGGCAACAGCTTGGCGTCGTTGGACGTGTCGCCGCGCATCAAGAGGTCATACAGGTCAAAGGTCCGGACGACAGTCCCCGCACGCTTGAGTTGAATGTTTCGCAGCGAGCCGATCTCCATCACGCCACCCGCAGCGAACAAGGCGCCAGTGACGGTGGCCAGACCGCTCACGGTGTAGGCGCCTGGATACTTGGCCTCGCCCACCACGAACACCTGGATGGAACGCACATCGCCCATGCTTAAGCTGGCGCGCACCCCGATCATCTGGCGGCTCACACGTGATTCAATATCAGCCCGCATGTCGCTGAATCGCCGGCCCGCGACACTTATGGGTCCGAGTTCCGGAAAGCTCAACGTACCATCCCGTCCCACGGTGAGCTGCACAGTGCGGTTCTGGCTGCCGTAGAGCTGGACGCTGAATCTATCGCCCGCTCCCACCACATAATCGGAGGGAACGGGTACGTCGCCCAGCGGCGCGAAAGTTGACTGCGATTGATCGAACAGATCGTAACCATAGGGCTTGAGCCCCGCGGCCCCATTTTGACGCACCGGCAGGTACGTCACGTTTACGTCCAGATTCACCAGATCAGGTTCGGCGGACAACCGCTGACTGGCCTGCTGCTCGGTCAACCCCCCCAATGCGATGGCGGCGAAACCAGGCAACTGCACCGCTCCCGATGAATCAAGGGTGTAAGGATTCTTGGAGCGAATCAGCTCACCGAGCTTTACCAATTCATAGCGATCCTCGGGCTTGAGCTCTATTTCAGGCGCTACTAGCGGCGTAACGACGGTGTTCCCACCCATACCGGAAAGTTGCCCACTAGCGCCTGCACCCACAGCCAGTCCGGCGGCGGACCCAGCGCCCGCAATACCCGGCACGGTCAGCTTTTGCCGCACAATCTCTAACTCAACGAGGATCAGATCATCGGCGCGCAGTTTGTGCGGCAGCAAATCCTCCTGGTTCGTGGTGCCCCGGCGCGAGTTCTGCGGGTTGCCCTGCCCGTTCTGATTGCCCGTAGCTCCGGTACGCCCCGTTCCGCTATTGGAGCTGCCGCCGCCGTTCTGCCCCCCGCCCACCTGCTGCAGGATGGCCTGCTGCTGATCGGCCGGTAGACTATTGTAGATGTCGGCCAGTCCGGAGGCGCTGGTCCCTTGTCCGAAGGATGCGGGGGCCAGGGCGCTCGCGGCGATGGCAGCAAGCGCAGCGAAGACGCGCGGTGCGCGCTTAAATGCAGGGTGCGGTAGGGTCAAAACGTCTCTCCGGCCAAACAGCCCGGGATTGTACCTAGGGTCGAGCCTCAATTATGACGTTTCTTGGCGATGCCCAGGCGACTCGGCAGCGGCTAAAACCCTCAACTTCAATGAGCCTGCGCGTGTCCTCCGCGCTGCTCTGAGAGGCCACCCACAACAGGTACCCGTCACTGTTGAGCTGATCGCGCACGCGGCGCAGGGCCAGGGGCGAGGCGGCTTCGGCCCTATCCTCCTGCAGGAACGCCACGCAGTCGAACTCTCCTTCGGTGAGCGTCTGGGCGTCGGCCACGACAAATCGAACGTTGCGCGTCCCGTCAAGGTGAGCACGGGCCCGGGCGGCCTGAGCGCTCTCGGTGGAGCTTTCCAGACCAATGAACTCACTGCGAGGAAACGCGCGCGCCATTTTCACGGTCGCGCCTCCGCCGGCGCAGGCCTGCGCCACGCACACCGCGCCACGCTCCAACCGATTCACCAGACCGTCGCAGGCTGGCAACCAGCGTTGAATGAGTTCGGTGCTGCCGGCACAGGTAGGCGTCGATTGTGGAACCGTTAACGCCGGCGACAGTTGCGCCATATCCGGGAGATCTCGCTCCTCCCTCGCCTCGCGCTGCTCGCGCGCCTGCGCCACGCGAATCACGCGCCTGAGATCGGCGATTAAAGAGCGGAGTCGTTCTACGCTGGCACTTATGGCATGCTCTCCCCGTCGGCCATAATCATTCTACTCTACCTACCTGATAGTAGGTGTGCAAGACGACGGGGGTCGTATGCTCGCACTCGACGCCAAGACCCATTCCGGCGGCACGGCCGATCGCATCGTTGAGGTTGCCCAGCGACTGCTGCAAACCCGCGGCTACAACGGTTTCAGCTACGCGGACATCGCCCTCGAGCTCGGACTCACCAAGGCCAGCCTGCACCACCACTTCTGTACTAAGGCGCACCTGGGCGACAGCGTGGTACGCCGCCACCTGGAATACGCGCAGACCGTCCTGCGCGGCATCGACGCCGAGGGGCTCGATGCCTTCGAGAGTTTGCGCCGCTACGCACAGGTCTACGAGGACGTCCTCCTTGGTGATCGGATGTGTTTGTGCGGCATCCTCGCCGCCGAGTTCGACACCGTGCCGGCCCTCATTCAAGAGTCGATCAGTGAATTCTTCCGTTTTAACGCGCAGTGGTTGGCGCAGACCATCGCGCGGGGTCGGGCGGCCGGTAGTGTCCGGGGCAGTGGGAGCGACGAGGAGCTGGCCCAGTTGCTGCTCAGCACTCTGGAGGGCGCCCTGCTGATATGTTGGCCGGGTCGTGACCGGGCTCGGCTGAGTGGGACGGTGCGGTTGTTGTTGGAGAGTTTGCGGGCGTAGCGGGTGCGGGCAACGCACCCCGCAAATCGCGCCCAACACCCATCGTCTTTGCGCGAGCATTTCAAGGCGTTCGAGCCACATATCTCAGACGACAGCCTGCGTGGGCGAAGCGGCGCGTGATCATCGTTGACACCGGCTTCTTGTATGCGCTCCTGGACGGCGACGACAAATGGCATTCCCGTTGCCGCGCGCGATGCCCTCAAGCAAGCACACCGCAAAATTCCTGGCGCATTGACGGCGCAAACCACTGCGAGTTTCTTGGCGTATAGAGCGCTTTTGCGCCTGGCGCGCCGCCCGTGACTATGGTAAGGTGAATTACCTAATTTGCTTTACTTTTGCCATGATCAAGTCAGTAACTCTCAGCAGCAAATACCAGGTTGTGATTCCTGGCGCCGCCCGCCGCGCCCTGTCACTGGCCGCGGGCGACCAATTGCTTGTGCTCTGCAAGAGTGATCGGGTGGTGTTGATTCCAAAACCGAAGAATTTCCGGCGGCGTCTAGCCGGCTTGCATGCGGATATCTGGCGTGGGGCGCGCGCCTATTTGGACGATGAGCGCAGGAGCTGGTAAAAACGCCTTACAAGGCGCGCGCTCTGTACTGATCGATACCAGCCTTTGGATCTATCATCTCGAGGGACATGCCCAATTTGCAGAGGCGGCCGATCAGATTCTCGAGCAGTTGGAACTAGGGCGCTTTCGCGGCTACTGCTCCGAATTGGTATTGCTGGAACTACTGGTCAAGCCGCTCCTACTGCAGCGCCAGGACATTGCTGACGAATACGAGACCCTGCTCAATCACTTTCCCCACCTGGAATTGTTACCCATCAGCCGTTCCATACTGCTCGGGGCCGCCGAGCTGCGTGCACAGCATAAACTGCCCAACGCCGACGCCATTATGTTGGCGACTGCCCGCGACTGCGGTGTCGCCGCGGTAGTGACCAATGACGCGCGCTGGCGGCGTGTGTCTGGTCCCAGAATCGTGCTGATATCCGAATACCTGGCAAATTGACTGTATCTAGCGATTAGCCGCTATAAACCCAAGCGCCCCCATCAGCGAACTGCTCTGCCCCACCGCCTGCGCCGGGTTCTCGACCAGCGGCACGATGCCCTCGCACAATTTCTTCCCCAGCTCCACTCCCCATTGGTCAAAGGCGTTGACGCCCCAGATCACGCTTTGCACGAACACCTTGTGCTCGTAAAGAGCTATCAGCCGCCCCAATGTTTTGGGGTCCAGGCGCGGAAAGAGGATCAGCGTCGAGGGACGGTTGCCCTCATGGATCTTATGCGGCACCAGCTCCGCGATGCGCGCGGCCGGCACGCCCTGGCGGGTGAGATCCGCCGTGACCTGGGCCGCGTCCTGGCCGAAGGCAAAGGCTTCGGCCTGCGCCAGGCAGTTGGCGATGGCTAAATTCTGCTGCGGCTGACTTCCGCAGGAAGACTGCACCGGCAGGATGAAATCCAGTGCGGCGCGAGCACTCCCCTGGTGGAGCAGCTGAAAGAACGAGTGCTGGGCGTTGTTGCCCGGCTCGCCCCAGATCACAGGACAAGTGGCCGTCGGGGCCGCACGTCCGTCCAAGCGCACGCTCTTGCCGTTGCTTTCCATTTCCAACTGCTGCAGGTAGGCGGGAAGCCTGGCCAGGCGCTCATCGTAGGGCAGCACCGCGTGCGTGGGCAGACTCATGAAATTCACATTCCACACCCCGATGAAGCCGGCCAGGGCGGGCAGGTTCGCTCGCCACGGCGCGCTCTTGAAGTGCGTATCCATCTCACTAGCGCCAGCCAGGAACTCGGTAAAGCGATCGGCGCCAATGGCGATGGCCAGTGACACCCCGATCGATGACCAGATGGAGTAGCGCCCGCCCACCC
>Ga0075017_100003267_pt1 | contig 10191 bp, 9 predicted proteins | sample AleBraG_ABR_2012_FD_71475 | JGI IMG/M metagenome (GOLD analysis project Ga0075017, IMG submission 71475) | Freshwater sediment microbial communities in response to fracking from Pennsylvania, USA - Alex Branch Run_MetaG_ABR_2012 | ecosystem: Environmental > Aquatic > Freshwater > Creek >... | reverse complement strand
CTCGTCACCGAGCCGCACATCCTGCTGCTCGACGAGCCGTTCGGCGCGCTCGACGAGATGACCCGCCAGCGGCTCAACCTCGAGCTGCTGCGCATCTGGACGGAGCGGGTGACCACCACCCTGCTCGTGACCCACTCCATCGCCGAGGCGGTCTTCCTGGCCGACCGGGTGGCCGTCATGAGTCCCCGCCCCGGCCGGGTGGCCGCCGTGGTCGACATCGACCTGCCACGACCCCGCACCCCCGAGATGATCCGCACACCGCACTTCCACGAGCTGGAGGACCAGCTCTCCGAGCTGCTCTTCAGCCGGGGCATCGCCCCCAGCGGGGACGATCTGTGAGGGGCGGGCGGGCCCCCGGCCGGCCGACGGCCGAGCGCCCGTGACCATCCCACAGGCCCGCCCGCTGGTCGACGGCGTGGTGGGCGGACCGGGACCTGCAGCGAGCGCCGCCCCGCTGGCCCCGGAACGCTGGACGCTGCCCCGCTGGGCCACCGGTCTGATCGGCGCCGCCTTCCTGGTCGGGCTGTGGGAGGTGCTGGCCCTGACCATGTTCCACCCGGCCATCCACTCCGGTGTGCCGACGCCGCCCGCGGTGCTCGGCCAGTTCCTCCACCGGGATCTCTTCGGCTACCACGACGCCCACGGGCAGTTCCACAAGGCGATCTACGGCCGCAACGTCCGCCAGACCGTCGGCGAGGCCTTCACCGGTTTCGTGGTCGCCAACCTGGCCGCCATCGCGCTGGCCATCGCCTTCGTCCAGGTCCCGGTGATCGAGAAGGCGCTGCTGCGTATCGCCATCGCCAGCTACTGCCTCCCCATCCTGGCCATCGGCCCGATCCTCACCTTCGTGCTCCACGGCGACGCCCCCAAGTCGGCGTTGGCCGGCCTGCTGTGCTTCTTCCCGACCCTGGTGGGGACCGTCCTCGGCCTCCGGTCGGCCGACCGGGCCAGCCTGGACGTGATCCGGGCCAGCGGTGGCGGCACCTGGGCCCAGCTGGTCAAGGTCCGGCTGCGCGCGGCGATCCCCTCGACCTTCGCCGCCCTCCAGATCGCCGCCCCTTCGGCCATGCTCGGCGCCATCATCGGGGAATTCCTCGGCAACTCGGACTACGGGCTCGGGATCTTGATGATCAACGCCCAGGCCGAACTGGAGGTGGCCCGCCTGTGGGGCGTGGCCCTGCTCACCACCGGTATCGGCGGCCTGGCCTATCTCCTCGTCGGGCTGCTGAGCCGGCTGGCCGCACCGTGGGCGCCCCGCCAGGAGCGGATCTGATGGCCTCGCCGTCCCGCCCTCAGGCGGCTGGCGCCCCGCGTCGGGAGGGGCCGCGGTGAGCACCGTCAGCACCGGCGATCCGGCGGCCAACGAGCCGAGCTCGGGCTCGCAGCGCACGCTGCGCGGCGCCCGCCTCAAGGCCCAGCGCGGCGCCCCGACCGAGCTGCTGGCGCGCCTGGCCCGGAACCTCGGGTCGGTGGCCATTTCCATCGTGGTCACCCTGGTGTTGTGGATCGGCTTCATCAAGCTGTTCCACGTCGACCATGCGGTGGCCCGCAACCCGGCCGACGTGTGGCACTACATGTTCAGCGCCCCCAGTGCCCTCCACCATCGCAACGTGCTTTTCCACAACCTGCTGACGACCCTGCGCGACGCCGCCCTCGGCTACGTGACCGGGATGGTCTCGGCGGTGGTGGTGGCCTCCGTCTTCATCCTCGCCCGCACCCTCGAGCAGGCCTTCATGCCGGTGGCGCTGGTGCTGCGGTCGGTCCCCCTCATCGCCATGGCCCCGCTGATCACCCTCATCTTCGGCCGCGACATCGCCGCCATCTCGGTGATCGGCGGAATCGTCTGCTTCTTCCCCGCCCTCATCAACATCATGTACGGCCTGCGTTCGACACCCCGCTCGGCCATCGACCTGATGCGCTCCTACGGCGCCTCACGCACCACCATCCTGCGCAAAGTCATGTTCCCGTCGGCCATGCCCGCCATCTTCGCGTCGCTGCGCATCCTCGTCCCGGCCGCCCTGATCGGCGGCCTGCTCTCGGAGTGGCTGGCCACCGGACGGGGGTCGGGCAACGAGATGATCACCGTGTTGCGCACCTTCGACTACGACGAGCTGTGGTCGGCGGTGGTGCTCGTCACCCTGACCTCGATCGTGCTCTACTCAGTGGTGCGAGCCATCGAGGGCGCCGCCCTGGCGCGGTACGCGCCAGACTCCGTGGGGAGGACGAGCTGAGCACCGGACGAGACCTGCGCAGCCTGCCGAAGGCCCATCTCCACCTCCACCTCGAGGGCGGGATGCGGATGGCGACCTTGACCGAGCGGGCCGCCCACTACGGCATCGACGTGCCACCCGTGGCCACCTACGGCAGCTTCACCGAGTTCTCCGCCCTCTATCGGGCCGCCACCAACGTCCTGCGCACCCACGACGACCTGCGCCGCCTGGTCCGCGAAGCGGTCGAAGACGCGGCCGACGCCGGAGCCGTGTGGTTCGAGATGGCCGTCCGTCCCACTATCCACCGGGGCAAGTTCGGCGGTGACGCCGACGTCCTCGAAACGTTCCTGGAAGCGGGCCGGGCCGCTGGCGCCGACCTCGGTGTGGGCGTCGGTGCCCTGATGACGGCCGACCGGACCGAGTCGGTGGCCATCGCCTTCGAGGAGGCCGAGCTGGCCGCCGCCTACGTCGGCAGTGGCGTCGTGGCCTTCGGCCTGGCCAACGACGAGGTCGGCCACCCTCCCGACGATTTCGCCGAGCCCTTCGCCATCGCCCGCGACGCCGGCCTGCTGTCCTGCCCGCACGCCGGCGAGCTCGACGGGCCGGCCAGCGTGTGGGGCGCCCTCGACGCCCTCCACGCCGACCGCATCCAGCACGGCATCCGCTGCCTGGAGGACGAGCGGCTGGTGGCCCGGCTGGCCACCGACGGGGTCTGCCTCGACGTGTGCCCGACCTCCAATGCCTGTTTGAAGGTCGTCCCGTCCATCGAGGAGCATCCCCTCCCCCGGCTGCTCGAGGCTGGCATCCGCTGCAGCCTCAACGCCGACGACCCGTTGTTCTTCGGGGCCAGCCTGCTCGACGAGTACGAGCTGTGCCGGGCCCGGATGGGGCTGAGCGACGAGCAGCTGGCGGCCATCGCCACCACCTCCATCGACGCCAGCGGTGCACCGCCGGGCCTGAAGACCACGGCCCGGGCCGGGATCGCCGCCTGGCTGGCCGCCCCGCCGGCCGCCTGACCCGCCGGCCGCCTGACCCGCCGGCCGCCTGACCCGCCGGCCGCCTGACCCGCCGCCGCCTGAACGCTGCGGGTCAGGCCCGTGTGGTCGCATCACCCGGCCACCCGGCGCCGGCGGCCGTCAGGACGGTGTCGAGAACGCCGGGATGGTCGGTCATGATGCCATCGACGCCCAGCTCGACGAGTCGGGCCATCTCGTCGGCGTCGTCGATGGTCCACACGTGCACGGCCAGGCCGAGCTCGTGGGCGAAGGCCACCATCGCCTCGTCGCACACGGCCATGCCGGCCACCGCGGCGGGGATCTGCACGGCCACGTGCGGCAGCTCAGGCAGGGTCCCGTCGCCGTGGGCCGCCCGCCACACTTCGGCCACGGCCACCGTGCCGGCCGACGTGCCGATCTCGGGTGCGAAGGTCCGGAAGGTGTCGGTGGCCGTGTCGTTGAACGACGCCACGATCACGTCGTCGACCCGGCCCCGCTCCCGCAGCTTGCGGGCCAGAGCCTCCTCGTAGGGTGCCACCACCGGCGCCGTCTGTTTGATGTCGAGGTTGAGAAAGGCGCCCGGATACAGGTCGAGCACGTCGTCGAGGGTGGCGATGCCGAGCGACCGGTCGGTCGGCGCCCGGCCGCGGAGGGGATAGTCCTGCGGGGGCCGCTCGGGTGCCACCACCTCGCCGGGCACCCACCAGTAGGCGTTGTCCAAGCGGCGCAGCTCGCTGAGAGTCATGGAGGCGATGGTCCCGCGGCCGTCGGTGGTCCGGTCGACGCTCGCGTCGTGGCAGACGACCAGCTGCCGGTCGGCGGTGGCATGCACGTCGAGCTCGAGGGCGTCGGCCCCCGCGGTGAGCGCCCTGGACATGGCCCACAGGGTGCTGGAGGGCCCCTCGCGGGCGCCCCCCTGGTGGGCGTAGTTGAGGACCCGGCGACTCAGCCAGGGGTTGGCGTGTCGGGGCCGGGAGGAGCTCGTCACGGGCCGACCGTAGGCCGCCGGGGCCGCTGTCCGCTCACAGCCGGGCCCACAGGCGCCGGGCCTGCTCACGGGCCTGGGCCCGGACCCCGTCGGCGTCGACGCGGGTCGGTCGGCCGTCGGCGAGGAGGACCTCCCCGCCCCGCTCGATCCGCAGCGGGCGGATCCCCGGCGTGTAGGCCACGTACCACGGATCGACCGGCTGGGCCGACCACACGACGCGGGCGGTGGGGTCCCAGCGCAGCCAGGACCACGGGGTCTCCGGCGATGCGGTCAGCTCGGCCTGGCGGAGGCGGACGAAGGCCAGGGCGAACTCCTCGAGCAGGTCGGCGCCGATCCCGTCGGTGCCGAGTTGCACCGGGTTGGCGAAGCGGTCGGGGCGGGCGTAGCCGACCGCGTTGTTGAGGTTCGACCGGGGGTTGTGGGCGATGGTGCCGGGCAGGGGACGGTCGAGGTGCACAGCGTGGGCCAGCAGCCAATCCGGCGCGGCGTGTCCCTCCAGCCTCCGTCCGGCCGCCACGTCGGGGGTGGCCTCGGCCACGTGGATGTGGACGCCGACCCCGAGCTGGGCGGCCAGCCCCGCCACCGCCTCGAGGGTTTCCTCCGACAACGTCAGGCAGGCGTGGGCCCCGACGTAGTGGACCCGCCCCGGGTGGGCCCGGATGTAGCGCTCGTTCTCGGCCAGCCCCATCCGGGCCCCGTCGGGCCCGTGGCGGTCGGTGACCTCGTAGCAGGTGTCCACCTCCACGCCGACCTCGGCGCCGGCGTCGTGGACCACGTCGAGCGAACCCTCGATGGCGTTGGGCGAGGCGTGGTGGTCGACGATGCGGGTGCAACCGGCCTCCAGGGCCTCGAGCGCCCCGAGCCGCGCCGAGGCCCGGATCATGGGCAGGTCGAGGGCGGCGTCGAGGCGCCACCACACCAGCTCGAGGATCTCCATGAACGTGGTGGGAACCCGGGGCGGGGCCGGCATGCCGCGGGCCAGCGTCGAGTAGAGGTGGTGGTGGCCGCACACCAGTCCCGGCGTCACCCCGGCCGACGCCCCGTCCATGGTCGTCGGTCCCGCCGCTCCGCTGGCCACACCGGCCACTGTCGCCGTCGGGCCGGCCGGTGTCAACGGCGCCCGGGCCGGCCGGTGTCAACGCCGCCGGCGTGACGCCGACGGCCTCCGGCCCGCCACCCCGCCCGACTACGGCGGGCCGAAGGCCACCGACCGCCGCACGATCCCACCCGCCTCGAAGGCCGGCGGCAGCTGGAGCGGGCGGCGCAGCACCAACCAGATCCGGCACAGATCACGCCGGCGCCCCGGATCCGGCCAGTCCTCGTAGGGAGTGCGGGCGTGCAGCACGGTGTAGTTGTTGAGAATCTGCAGGTCTCCCGGCTCGAAGGCCATGTCCAGCACCAACTCGGGCGAGGAGGCCAGCCGGTCGTAGGCGTCGAGGGCCTCGACCTGCTCGGGCCGCAGCGCTGGCACCCCGGGGCCGCGCTGGGCCGATTCGGTGTAGGCCCGGCCGTAGTGGGTGAACAGCCGGCCTCCGGCCAGCGCGCAGATCTCGCAGGCGAAGAAGCTCTCGGGACCGTCGCCGGTCCGGCGGTCGTGCCACCACGGCTCGTGGAGCAGGGCGGCCAGCTCGGGGCGCTCCCGGGCCAGGGCGTCGTGGATGGCCACGGCGCTGACGATGGTCGAAACCCCACCGCGCCGGGCCGGCCGTCGGCACAGCAGCCCGACCAGGTCCGACGAGTCGGAGTGGTACTCCAGCCCGGCCCGCGTCTCGTAGCTCCGGACGTGCGGGTCGTCGTAGTCCTTGCCCTCGTCGCGGACGTGGACGATCAGCTCGCCCCGGGCGTTCTGGGGAATGGGGATGCCGAGGTGCACCCCGACGGCCCACAGGGTCAGCTCGGCCGTGCGCTCACCGAGCAGGTCGTCGGGCAAACCCCGCAGCAGAACGAACCCCCGGCCGTCGACGAGCTCGTCGAGGAGCCCGGCCAACCGCTCACCCAGGCCGGGCAGCGCCAGGTCGTCCGGCCCCACCTCGGCGAGGCGCAGCCCCGGCCGTCCGAGGGTCGCCACCGCGGCCCGCAGTTCGGCCACCTCCCCGTCGGCCAGCCGGACCATCCACTCCGCCCGACCGACGATCTCCGATCCCCGCCAGGCCGCCGGTCCGCCCACCGGTTCCGGTAGATGCCGCACCACGGGCCGCCTCCTGTGTCGTGATGGCCGGGCCCGACCATTGTGGCCGCCCCGGCGTCGTAGCCTCTCGGGTGTGGAGATCGCCTCGGTGACGGCTTTCCCGGTCACCTTCCCGGCCGAACGTGAGCCGATGTCGTTGTGCTTCGTCCGGGTCGAGACGGCCGACGGGCTGGTCGGCTGGGGTGAGGCGTGCGACAGCTACGGCTGCACGTTCGCCGGGGTGGTGGCCACCGCCGTCACCGACGCCCTGGCTCCCCTGCTCGTCGGACGCTCGGTCGTCGCCGTGGACGCCGAAGCGGAGCGGCTCCGGGCCTGGACCCGCCGCCGGCTCGGTGACGAAGGCGTCGGTGCCCCGGCCCGCAGCGCGGTGGAGATCGCCTTGTGGGACCTGGCCGGCCAACGGGCCGGTCTGCCGGTGGGCGCCCTGCTCGGGCAGGCCCGCGCCGCCGTGCCGGTCTACGCCTCCGTCGGGTTCCTCGAGGAGGGCGACGCCGCCTGGCAGCTCCGGTCGCTCGAGCCGCTCCTCGAAGCCGGCGTGCGGATGGCCAAGGTCCGCCTCGGGCCGGCCTGGGCCGCCGACCTCGACACCCTCGTCGGGCTGCGGGCCGCCCTCGACCCGAGCATCGAGCTGATGATCGACGGGAGCGAGACGTTCACGCTCCCGACGGCCCGCCGCATCGCCGACCGGCTGGCGGAGCTGGGCATCGGCTGGTTCGAGGAGCCGTTGCCCCAGACGGCGTCGGCGGGCATCGAGGAGCTGGCCCGCAGCTCGCCGGTGGCCATCGCCTACGGCGAGCATCTCTTCAGCTTCGACGCCGCTCTCGACGCCCTGCGCCACCACCGTCTGAGCGTCCTCCAACCGGACGCGTCGAGCTGCGGCGGGATCGCCGAGGCCCGCCGGATCGCCGAGCTCGGCCACGCCTTCGGCGCCCGGATCGTCCCCCACTGCTGCGCCGGCCCGGTGGCCCTGGCCGCCAACTTGCACCTGGCCGCCTCCCAGCCGTGGATCAGTGCCATCGAGTACCCGCCCTCGATGGTCGGCGCCTGGGACCATCTGGGCACGGGCAGCCCGCTCGGTCCGACGGCCCTGGTGGACGGGTGCCTACCGGTACCGGCCTCGCCCGGTCTCGGCGTCGGGATCGACGAGGACGCGGCCCGGGCGCTGCCCTACCGGCCCCCCCGCCGTCTGACCGGCGTGCGGGCCGCACCGGGCCCCGGACCGGTCGGCCCGGCTCTGCTCGACGGCCGTCCCGACCGCTTCGGCGGTGACCGATGATCCCAAGCCACCGCCCCGGCGGTGCCGAGGAGAGGAGTACCCGATGAACCTGCCGGCTTTCGAGGGTCCCGTCGCCACCCGCATGTCGGAGTTCAGCGCCGAGTACATGTCCTACATCGAGGCCCACCTCGAAGAAGACCTGGCGCAGGTGCCCGACCGGATCCTGGGCGTGCTCCGGGCCACCGGGGGGCTGTATCAGGGCTTCCGGGTCAGCCAGCTGGTCCACGGGCTGCAGACGGCCACCCGGGCCGAACGGGCGGGGGCCGAGCCGGACCTGGTGGTGGCCGCCCTGTGCCACGACATGGGCAAGATCATCTCCAACGCCAACCACCCGGCCATCGCCGCCGAGATGATCCGACCGTGGGTGTCGGAGGAGGCCTACTGGATCGTCAAGGTCCACCAGGATTTCGAAGGCCTCCACTACTACGCCCGGGTCGGCCTCGATCCGCTGGCCCGCCGGCGTCACGCCGACCACCCCAGCTACGCGGCGGCCGAACGGTTCGCCGATGACTGGGACCAGCACGCCTTCGACCCGGACTACCCGACCGAGCCCCTCGCCCATTTCGAGTCGTTGGTACAGGAGGTGTTCAGCCGCCCGCCCCGCCGCGGCTGAGCCGCTCCGCCCCGTCCGGCCGTCCCGCTTGGCCTCCCACCGGTGGGGGCTCCACAATGGCCCCATGCAGGTGCTCGACGCCGACGAGCTGGCGCCCCTCGGCGGCGCCAGCGTGGTCACCGTGGGACGCTTCGACGGTGTCCACCTCGGCCACCAGGCCGTGCTCAGCGGTCTGTGCGAGAGCGCCGAGGAGCTCTCGGCCCGACCGGCGGTGGTCGTGGTCGACCCTGAGCTGGCCGGGCCGGCCCACGCCGCCAGCCGCCTCAGCCCGCTCGACCTGAAGCTCGAGCTGCTGGCCCACCACGGTGTCGACACCGCGGTGGTGGTGGCGGCCAGCCGGGCCGGGCACATCCCCGCCATCCTGGTCGACACCCTGGGCACCGCGCTGCTGGTGGCCGGCGAGAGCGGCCTACCGACCTCGGCGGCGTCCGCCGAGCTGCCCGGATCGGTGCCCGTCCGGCGCGTCCCGGTGGTGCGCCACTCGGCCGACGGAGCCGTCCGCCCGGTGACCTCCGAGCTGATCGTCGGTCTCCTCGGCCGGGGCGGTGTCGAAGCGGCCGCCGCCCTGCTCGGCCGACCCCACGAGGTGCGCGGGGTGGTCAGCCACGGTGACGCCCGCGGCCGCACCCTGGGGTTCCCGACGGCCAACATCCCCGTTCCCATCGAGGTCGTCCTGCCCGCCGATGGTGTCTACGCCGGCCATTACCTCCGTCCCGACGGGACGTCGCATGTCACGGCCATCTCGCTCGGCCGCCGCCCGACCTTCTACGAGGAGCGGGGCGCCCGTCTGCTCGAGGCTCACCTGCTCGACTTCGAAGACGACCTGTACGGCGAGATCGGCGTGATCCGCTTCGAACGGCTGCTGCGCGGTCAACGGCGCTTCGAGTCCATCGAGGCCCTGGTCGACCAGCTGGGCCACGACGTCGACGCCACCCGACGGGCCATCGACCCGCCGCCGGGGGCCTGACACCCACTCCCCCACCCAGGCCCTGAACGGGGTCGATCACGCCTTCTTCGCCCCCGGCACGACCCCGGCGCGGGGCCGTCAGGACAGCCCGAGAGCCTGGCGGGCCCGCAGCGCACTGCGCCCGTCGGGACTCCCGCCGGCACCGTCGGGCGGGTCGGCCAGCCGGTCGACGAACTCCACGTGGGCGGTCCGTCCGGCCGGGAGCGGCCCGGGCCCGACCAGCCCGGCGAGACGCACCTGTCCGGCGGCGTCGACGGAGACGAGCACGGCCGCCCCTCCCGGCGGGCGGCCCGGCGCGACGTCTCCGAACGCCGCCCGTTCCGACCCGTCCGCCCCCGTGAAGGCCCCGCCGTCGGGGCCCGGTACCGACCGACCCCCTGACCCCGGCTCGGCCTCGACGACCAGCCAGCCGGCGTACTGGCCGGCCGCCGGCCGGAGGTACTCGGCCGGCACCACCAGCTCGGTTGTTCCCGCCGCGTCCGCCGTCGCGGTGCCCCGCAAGCGGTGGGGCCGCCCGAGCAGGAACGCTGCGCCGGCCACGTCGCCCCGGCCCAGCAACGACCGGATCCGGGTCGAGGAGACGGCCACCGCGTCGGCACCCTCGGCGAACAGTTCGACGCCGAGGGCCTCGAAGCCGAGGCCCGGCCCGATCCGGGCCAGCAGCTCGACGTTGCCCCCGCGCCGGTACCCGAAGTGGAAGTCGTGGCCCACCACGACCAGCCGGGCGGCCAGGCAGCCGACCAGGACCTCCCGGACGAAATCCTCGGCCGGCTCCCGGGAGCGGGCCTCGTCGAAGGGGACGACCACGGCGTAGTCGAGTCCCGTCCCGGCCAGCAGTTCCAGCTTGGTGTCGGTGTCGGTGAGCAGGCGGGGGGCCGTGTCGGGCCGCACGACGAGCGCCGGATGACGGTCGAAGGTCACCACCGCGCTGGCCGCGCCCCGGGCGGCGGCCAG
>Ga0075017_100003266_pt1 | contig 10192 bp, 8 predicted proteins | sample AleBraG_ABR_2012_FD_71475 | JGI IMG/M metagenome (GOLD analysis project Ga0075017, IMG submission 71475) | Freshwater sediment microbial communities in response to fracking from Pennsylvania, USA - Alex Branch Run_MetaG_ABR_2012 | ecosystem: Environmental > Aquatic > Freshwater > Creek >... | reverse complement strand
ATCACGCGGTGCACATTCCCTGGCAGAACTACGGGCCATGCCATGGCAGCAGCTGATTGTCGATGGCACGGTCTACGATCCGGATGTGGAGACCGGCAGCAGCGCCAAGCCGCCGCTGTTTCGCCCCGTGGTCGACGGTTGGGTGATCCCCTTCAACTACAGCGACACCTTCGCCAGAGGCGCGCAAAACGCCGTGAGTTTCATGGCCGGCAACAATCTTGACGAGAGTGGCGCCGTACCCGAGACCGCCTTCGCGGCGCTGCAGGCCCCGGGGGCAGGCGCTGCCGTCAGCCCTGGCATGCCGCCCATCAATGTGACGCTGGCGGATCTGCGCGACAGCGCGTGCCACAAGTTCGGGGCCATGGCCGAGGAGTTTCTCGACCTCTATCCGGCGGCGAGCGATCAGCAGGCCGCGCAGGCCAACAACGCCGCCGTCCGCGATAATTCACGCATCTCCACCTTCTTGTGGGCCACGGAGTGGAAGCGGGGCGTCAAGCCCCCGGTCTATACGTATTTCTGGACGCATGCGCCGCCGGGCTCTGCACATGAGCGTCGCGGGGCTTACCATGGCTCGGAGATCCCGTACATCTTCAATAATCTCTATGCGGTCGATCTGCCCTGGACGGATCAGGATCGGAGGATTGCCGACCTGATGTCCTCCTACTGGGCGAGTTTCGCGGCCACGGGTGACCCCAATGGCGAGGGTCGCCCCTACTGGCCGCCGGTCGATTTGCAGTCGCCGACGGTAATGGAGCTGGGCGACCACTTCGGACCGATTCCGGTGGCGGCAGCTCGACGGCTGGATTTCTGGAAGCGCTTCTTTGCGCGCCAGCAGGCGTGGTAGCGGGCACCGTTATGGCCGGCGAGCGCTACCCTCGAGGACCGTGCGACTTCACTGTCCCGGTATCGTCGACCGTGACTGGACAGTGCCTGCCCCGGGGACTTAGGGTGCCGTGCCGGCCATTGAAGCCTGCCCCACCAGTTCGCCGCTCGCGAGGACATGGCCGCTCATCGCATCGACGAGCGCTTCGATCCGCACGCCCGGATTGACCGGCAATCGTGTGTCGAGCGCAAAGACCTGCAGGTGATAGGCGTGCTTGCTCATCCCGTGGGTATGCGGGCCGGCATAGGGCTGGTCGAGGCCGTGCACATTGGGACCGAAGCTGGCTCCTGGCGGCGGGCTGGTCAGGCCAGGTTCCAGCTGCCTCACATCGGTGGGCACGTTGTACAGGGTCAAGTGGATACTGCTCAGGCCGCGCGGCGCATCGCTGCCCTCGCCCTGCATGACGATGACGTAGGAGCGGGTACCCGAGGGACCGGGACTCCAGGCAAGACCCGGGAAGGTGTTCCCTCCGTACTGGGTATTCTCTAAAGGAATATCGGCGCCGTTCCGGAACGCTGGGCTGGTAACGGTCAGGGGTACCGTACGCCTGGCCGGCAGCCTGAGCAGGAGCAATTGGCCCGTGTGCCCGGCGTCAAGACCTGACTGCTGGGCAAGACATGCAGGCGGGTCTATTAGAGCCAGTGCGCCCGCCAACGCAACGAGGGCGAACCGCTGCGCTATGGCCTCAGTACCCGCGCCCCACCTCAAGGTGCAGCCTGGCAGACGAACGCCTTGCCCTGGGGTGCACACACCTGTTGCTGGCCGGGCACCATGTATCGGGACCCGAGCCACGCCACGGCCGCCGGCGCCGGACCTGCCGGATCAGCGGCTTCGAAATTTGCGGGATCGTCGATGCTGCCCTGGCCCGTGTAGTGCGCCACCTTGGGGTAGGCAAACACCGGCCTGGTGCGATCCACGACGCCGGGCTTGGGCGGCGGACCGCCGGGACCCATGCGTTGGGGCGTGGTGTTGTGCGAGGTGATGAGCCGCTCGGGCGCTTGACCCCCCTCCACCCAGTTCATCAGCGGGGTCAGCACATCGAATTGGAACAGACCGTCCCCACCGTTGCAGTGGTACATGCCTGGGAACAGGAACAGGCGCGAGAACTCGCGAACCACCGCCTCGCCAAGCACCTGCTGCATGGCCGTGAAATAAGCGATCGAATTCAGCGGCGAGATGTGCGGGTCCGACCAGCCGTGCCACAGCAGCAGCCGGCCACCTGCCTCGCGGAACCGCGATAGATCCGGATTCGTGGCGTCGTAGATGGCGCGGAACTTGAAGGAATCCAGCGTCGCCCGATCGAACTTCAAATCCTTGGCAGTCCAGCTTTTCGGTAGTGGTTCGTCGTAGTAGAGATTCTGAACGCTCCCCGTGGCAATCGTGGCGCTGAATATGGGCTGCCCCGCATCATTGGGAATGAAGACGCCCGCCCAGGCGAGCTCCGATCCCGGCATGGGGCCTCCGATGACCAATTTGCGACCGTTGGCATCGTGTGCGCCGGCGTAGATGCGACGCGCCACCTCCACCTCGGCTGCCGACAGACAGTGCGAAGGATCCTCTCCCGCATGGCATTGCGCCGCAGCCGGGTCGAAGCGGCAGCGGCGTGGGTCCTCGATGAGTCCATCCTTGAGTCCGTCCGCCGCATCACAGGCCTTGAGTGCCGCGGTGTGCAGAATGGGCAGTCTGGACGCGGTCAGGATGGCTGTGCCGTCGGCGGCCGTGTTCGAAACCGCATTCCAGCCATGATAGAAGGAATTCTGCACGCTGAAATTGAGCGCCGGGGCGCCGGCAGCAATGCCGTTGAAGTCGGTCGGGTAGCGTTGCGCTTCCATGAGCGCTTCGCGTCCGCCGTCCGAACAGCCGCTGAAGTACGCATAGCGGGCCGGTCGGCCGTAGTACTTGGCGATCAGCGCCTTGGCGACCTGGGCCGTGACGTGCACGCCGCGGTACCCAAAGTCGACGCGCGCCTGTGGATTGTGGGCCGCCCAGGCGCCGTCCATGCCGCCTTCGTGACCCATATCGGTGGCCGCCAGCGCCAGTTCCCCATTGTCGGCAGGTCGGCAGCCGCTCGCATGGTCATCCAGCCGCACGTTCAGCATGCCGCACAGTCCACCGCAGCCGATCTGCAGGTACCGTTGCGTCCAGCCGGAAACTGGCAGGCGCACCTCAAAGCGCACTTCGGGCTCGACGAAACCCTCGATCTTGCAGAACGCGCGACCTTCACGCACTTCCGTCGCCTGCGTGATATGGGCCGGCTGATCCGTCACGCCGCTCAGCTGCGCCGACTTGAGGTCGTCACAACGCATGATGGGAGCCACCGCGGGCAGGGATTTCACTCCCGCCACGGCGCTGAGTGCGGTGGCTGAGTTCGCCAGCGCCGAGCCGACGAGCAAGGCGCTGACAGCAAGCGGAATCACCAGTCTGCTTAGGGATCGCCCGATCATAAATGCTCCCGAAACCTGAAGGGCCCAGTCGCCGTGCATCGCAGCGGCCGCATCTCGCACCAGCGCAGTTGCGGCGCCGTGGCTACAGGGGACTCATGCGGCGCAAGGTATTGTCGTGCCGAACAAAGTGATGCCACAGCGCGAATGCCGCGTGCAGTCCGGCAATGATCAGGATGGCGTTGCCGCCCCATTGGTGGACGTCGGCAATCAGGCCTGGCGAGCCTGGTAGCGGCGCCGCCAGAGAGGGCAGGGAGTGCCCCAGTACGCTGAAGGTGACACCCAGGCGCGACATGGCGTACCAGCCGGTCAGCGGGACGGCAATCAACAACAGGTAGAGCGTGGCATGACCCAGTCGGGCTGCCTGGGTAAGCCACCTGCCTGCAGAGTCCTCCAGGGGCGGCGCGCCGCCCAGCGCGCGGGCCACGAATCGAGGAATGACCAACAGCAGTACCGCCATGCCCGATACGAAGTGCCAGCGTGGCGGGTCCGTGCGCACGCCCGGTCCCCCTTCGCTCAAAAAGTAGGCCAGCAGCACCACGACGGCGGTACTCCAGTGCAGTGCAATCATCAGGCGCGAATAGCGGGCGGGCGTGGCGTTCATGCTCGATCATCTCCTCGGACCGGGGGGTCTCTGGCCCTTGATCCGCCAAACCACAGACTGATGCCCGCAAGTCGATACTTGGGAGCCCGATGCAAAGACTAGCAAGGAAGGGGTCGTGTCGGTATTAGAAATGGGCACTCGGCTATTCGTCGCAGCGCCGCGTCCGTGCGTGCCGCCGACCCCAGCTTCACCGCTCAAGCGTAAGTGCAGGCAGTTTCAGGCAAAACCTCCGGAATGTGATCGACGGCGGGCTGAAAGTTATCAGGGTAGGCGACGACGCCGGGAGGTACTATTTACTGAGCGGATTGACCCACTGCCTGCGCCATGCGTGGCGTCGCGTGGTGCTGTCCATAGCGCGGTATTCCCATCTGGGCGCTTTACTCTTTCGTTTCTCAAGGGATAGACATGCCAACAGCGGACAGCGTCCACCGTAACTTCATCGCCGGCGATTGGGTCATCGGCCCCGATACGTACACCAACATCAACCCTTCCGACACCAATGAAGTCGTGGGCCACTATACGCATGCCGATGCAGCGCAGGCGCAGGCGGCAGTCAATGCGGCGCATGCTGCCCTGACGAGCTGGCAGTACAGTCCGATTCAGCAGCGCTTTGATGCCTTGGACTTCATCGGTACCGAACTGCTGGCGCGGGCCAAGGAGCTGGGTGGCCTGCTGTCGCGCGAGGAAGGCAAGACGCTGCCCGAGGGCATCGGCGAGGTGGCGCGTGCCGGATACCTCTTCAAGTTCTTCGCCGGCGAGGCGTTGCGTCAGGGGGGCGAACTGCTGGCCTCCACGCGGCCCGGACTCACGGTGGAAATCACGCGCGAGCCGGTGGGTGCGGTGGCCTTGATCGCACCATGGAACTTCCCCATGGCGATTCCAGCCTGGAAGATTGCCCCGGCCTTGTGCTATGGGAACACGGTCATCTTCAAGCCCGCGGAGCTGGTGCCGGGCTGCGCTTGGGCACTGACGGAGATCATCTCGCGTTCCGGGCTTCCCAAAGGCGTCTTCAATCTATTGATGGGCCGCGGCAGCGTGCTGGGGGATGTGCTCGTCAACGCCCCGGAGATCCGCGCCATCTCATTTACGGGTTCGGTGGCGACCGGATCGAGTATTGCCACCAAGGCGGTGGCGCGGCGGGCCAAGATCCAGCTGGAGATGGGCGGTAAGAACCCGCTCGTGGTCCTGGATGATGCGGATCTGGCAACTGCGGTCGGGGTGGCCGTGAACGGCGCGTACTTTTCCACCGGGCAGCGCTGCACGGCCTCCAGTCGCCTGATCGTCACCGATGGTATCTACGGGCGTTTCCTGCAGGCACTCACCGAACGACTGGCCGGGCTGCGCGTGGGGCACGCTCTCGAGAGCGCTACGCACATTGGGCCGGTGGTCGACGAGCGGCAGATGCACACCGACCTGCAGTACATCGAGATCGGGAAGAACGAGGGCGCCACGCTGCACTTCGGCGGTAAGCGTATCAAACGCGACACGCCAGGATTCTTCCTGGAACCGACCTTGTTTACGGATACGACTCCAGCCATGCGGATCAACCAGGAAGAGATCTTCGGCCCGGTGGCCACCGTGATCCGCGTCAAGGACTACGAGCAGGCGTTGCAGGTGGCCAATGATGTGCCGTTTGGCCTGTCCGCGGGCATCATGACGACTTCGCTGAAGCATGCAGCGGATTTCCGGCGCCGCTCGCAGGCTGGCATGGTGATGGTCAACGTGCCCACTGCGGGCGTGGACTATCACGTGCCGTTTGGTGGCGCTAAGGGATCGAGCTACGGGCCCCGCGAGCAGGGCCGCTATGCCGCCGAGTTCTACAGCACGGTGAAGACCGCCTACGTCGCGCCCTGATTGACCGTGGCGGGCACATCCCTGGCCCCGCTGCGGGATCGGAACTTCCTGATCTATGCGCTGGGAAACACGATTTCGTGGCTGGGTACCTGGGCGCAGCGCATAGGGATCGGCTGGCTGTCGTGGGATCTCACGCACCGTACCGCCTGGGTCGGGGCCATATCCCTGGCGCAGGTATTGCCGCTGGTCCTGTTCGGACCGCTGTTTGGCACACTGCTCGATCGCCACGATCACCGGCGCTACGCCCTGGGCGTGAATACGCTGCTGGCGCTGTGGGCGTTTGCCCTGTATCTGCTCGTTGCCGCCAGGATGCTGAGCATCGAGCTGCTGGCGCTCATGGCCGCGCTGATTGGGATCACCAACAGCGCCTATCACGCGGCGCGGCTGGCCATGATCAGCGATGTCGTCAAGACGGATCAGCTCGCGGGCGCCATCGCCATCAATTCGGTGCTGTACAACCTTTCGCGTGTCATTGGTCCGGCGATCGCCGGCATGATCATCGCGCGCGGCAGCATTGCCGCGGTGTTTGCGGTGAACGCCCTGTCCTTCGTTGGCATCCTCGGGGCGCTGGTGATCGTGAAGATGCGACCGCCGAGAGTTCGCAGTGTACCCCACGGACTGCTGGCCGAGAGTCGCGAAGGTCTTCGCTACGTCATTGGACACTTGGAGCTAGGCCAACTGATGCTGCTGTCCGCAGTCACCGCGATCCTGGGGCGGGGTGTCTACGAATTGCTGCCGGCGTTCGCGGATCTGGTGTTCAAGCGCGGTAGCCTCGGACTGGCCGATCTGACTACCGCGGCTGGCATCGGCGCCGTGGCCGGCGCCCTGCTGCTGTCACGGACCGGGTCCCGCGAGCAAGTCGCGATCGTCAATCGCTACGCCATGCTGTCGCTGGGCGTGGCCGTGGCGATGTTCGGGATCAGCACTTCGTTTCAGATCGGGCTGCTGCTGGCCATGCTCATCGGTGTCGCGGGCGTGCTGAGCGGAGTGGGGCTGCAGGTGCTGGTGCAGTCGAGTATTGATGAGCAATACCGGGGGCGGGTCATGGGTCTTTGGAGCGCCTTGAACGTTGCAGGGCCCGGAGTGGGCGGTGCGCTGGCCGGGTTCGCAGCGCAACTGGTGGGTCTGCAGAGTGTGGCGGTAGTCAGCGGCGTGCTGTGTTCGGCGCTCGTCGGCTGGGTCATTTTGCGGACCCGGCCAAGGTTCGCCCGCGGCGAAAAGTCATAGAAGAATCAAGTGGATAGCTGGTGCATGGTTGCCGGACCTCATGTTCGTGGACAGCAAAAAATGATGTGAGCTGGCAGGCATTTGATTGGTGGCTCGCGGTGAATGCGGCAATGATAGCGGTGCTCGCCGGCACGGATCGTTGCAGCTGAGCGCCGTGAATGGGCTCTAGGAGAGGGTAATGGCTCAAGTGGTACTAGGAATGGCGGTGCCGCACAGCGGCATGCTCGGCAAGGCGCCGGAGGACTGGCTCGAGGATGGTAAGCGGGACCATCACAATCAAATGCTGTGGTACCGCAACAAGCACTGGGCTTATCAGGATCTGGTTGAGGCGCGCAAGAATGACGGTCTCGCCGCCTTCCTGACGCTCGAGGAGCGCCGGGCGCGGGCGCAGCGCTGCACCAGCGCCCTGGATGTCCTGCGGCGTGTGTACCAGGAGCACAAACCGGACGTGGCCGTGATCGTGGGCAAGGACCAGAAGGAAATCTTCATCGACACATCGCCCTCCTTGGCGATCTATACCGGCACTGTGATTCCGAATGGCCCACCGCAGCGCCCGGTCTTTGCCCCCAATCGCGCCGTCACCCACTCCGGACATCCGGAGCTGGCTCTGCACCTGATCCAGTCGCTCGAACAGCAGGGATTTGACGTCGCGGAAGTCATCAAGTGGCCGGACAACGTCTGGATGAAACCCCCGCAGCCGATTGCACCGCATGCCTATGGATTCATCTATCACCAGATCATGATCGACGATCCGCCGCCCAATGTGCCCGTGTTCATGAACACCTTCTATCCGCCCAATCAACCGCCGTTCAGGCGGGCGATACAGTTTGGCAAAGCCCTGTTCGAAGCGATCAAAGCCTGGCCGTCGGACAAGAAGGTAGCGATTATCGCCTCTGGCGGGATGTCGCACTTCGTGTGCGACGAGCAGATTGACGCCGTGTTCTTCAGCTGCTTCAAGGACTACGACTTTGAGCGCTTGGCCCAGATTGATGAGCGCACGTACCAGGCCGGCACTTCCGAGATTAAGCTGTATGTCCCGGTACTGGTGGCCATGGCCCAGCTCGGCTACAAGATGAGGATCGTCGATTACGTCCCCTGCTACCGCACCGAAGCGGGAACCGGCGAGGGCTTTGGCTTCATGTACTGGGCCGCCTGACAGACGGCTGCCGGTTGCCGGGGCTAAGAGGCCACCACCAGGCGTGGCCGCCGAGCCGTACCCACGCTCGGGTCGGGGCTCTTCTGGGCCTTGGTCGGCATCAGCGAGCCCACGATCCGCTTCTGGATCAGATCGATGAAGCTGGTTTGCAGCTGCGTTGGCAGCCAATCATTCCGCATGGTCAAACCGATGGAAGGTACCGGCTCGATGGGTCCAAACGGCACGGCCGTCAGCGCATCCTCGTCAAACACCATCTCGTAGGAGGTCAATAGCGTGAGTCGATCGCTCTGCGCGAGCAGGAGTCGGATGGTCGGCGAGGAACAGGTGGCGATATGCGCCTTGGGCCGACGCCGCCCGGCAAAGAGCTTCTCGAAGCGGATCCGGCGACTCGCCCCTGGGGTGCCGACAACCCAGTCGTAGGCGGCCAGATCATCGAGCGTCACGGCAGGCTTTTTGCTGAGCGGGTGCCCGTGGCGCGCGGCGATCACGAATGGAGTCTCGGCCAGAGCCTTGTGGACGAGATCATCCGGAGCCTCATCGCGCAGCAAGCCGATGACAAAGTCGACGTCGCCGACGCGCAGGTACCGCAGCATGTCCTCCGCGTTGCCATTGAGGATGCGCACGTTCGCGTTGGGATACTCGGAAACAAACTCGTTGATGACGGACGCCAGGACTGTGCTGCCCGCCAGGAGCATGGCGCCGATGACGATTTCACCCTCAATATTGCCTTGGGCGGCCTCAACTTCATCGACACCCCACTCGATCTCCCGCAGCGCCAGCTTGACCTTATGGGCGAACTCGGTGGCCGCGGGGGTGGCGGCGATGCCCGAGGCCGTCTGGGTGTAGAGGGGCGTTCGCAGTATCCGCTCCAGATCGCGCGCAGCGCGCTGCAGCGACGTCTGGGATACCCCCAAAGCTCGCGCCGCCTGGGCAAAGAATCGATTCTCGACAATGGCGATCAGGCTACGAATCTGCGATTTGGAGATGCGGCTGGCGAGACGCGACAGCGGTATAGGGCCATTGGGTACGCCGAGATCCATCAGCGCCTGATCGAGCTGTGCGAAGAAACGCTGCGTTCGCCGGTGGAAGATGACGCCAAACTGGTTGAGATAGCTGCCGCTGGCGCGCCGCTCCAGCAGTGTCACGCCGATCTGCTCTTCGAGCTTGGCGATGACCTGGGTGACGGCTGGTTGCGAGAGGTGGCATTCTTCCGAGGCGCGCCGCACCCCCTGCAAGTGCACGACGCTCTCGAATACCTTGAGATGCCGGATGCTGGCAGTGAAGTCCCGTCGGTGTGCATGCCCGTCAGCCATGGCTGCTGCCTCCACCGCCGTGTATACCGCCGGGAGCAGGACGCGTCAATGCTTTCCGGGTAGCGACCGCGCCGGCAGCTTGAATGCGGGGGTCGACTGTGCCGGATCGACGCGTAACTCGAGCAGCGCGGGTCGCCCGCTCGCGGTCGCGCGCGCAAAGGCCTCGGGGAAGCCCGCCGTGGTGTCGACCCTTTCCGCATAGGCCCCGAAGCTTTGGCCAAGGGCGACGAAATCCGGGTTGATCAGGTCGGTGGCGATGACGCGGCCGGGATAGCGGCGTTCCTGATGCATTCTGATGGTCCCATACGAGCCATTGTTGACCACCAGAAAGATCACATTGGCGCGGTATTGCGCGGCCGTAGCCAGTTCCTGCGGATACATCTGAAAGCACCCATCCCCGGCGAAAGCGACAACTTGTCGATCCGGGTAGCGCAGCTGCGCCGCAATCGCCGCCGGCACGCCGTAACCCATGGCACCGCTGATGGGGGCCAACTCCGTGCGCGGTTGTCGATAACGGAAATAGCGATGGATCCAGACGGTGTAGTTCCCGGCGCCATTGGCGATGATGGCGTCGTCACGCAGGTGCTCGCTCAGCCACCCGATCACGCCGGACAGGTTGACATATTCGCCCGACGTGCTCGAGGGCGTGCTGAAGCGCACGTACGCCTCCCGCGCCTCGCGCCGCCAAGCCGCGCGTTTGGCCTGGCCCGCCAC
>Ga0075017_100003264_pt1 | contig 10194 bp, 5 predicted proteins | sample AleBraG_ABR_2012_FD_71475 | JGI IMG/M metagenome (GOLD analysis project Ga0075017, IMG submission 71475) | Freshwater sediment microbial communities in response to fracking from Pennsylvania, USA - Alex Branch Run_MetaG_ABR_2012 | ecosystem: Environmental > Aquatic > Freshwater > Creek >... | reverse complement strand
GTTCCTCGTCGCGCGTGTGCTGCTCGGGCTCGGCAGCGGCGCGGCGAGCCCGGCCATCCGGCGCATCGTCATCCTGCGCGACCCCGCCGCGGTCGGCGAGAATCTCGGCCGGCTGTCGTCGTTCGAGCTCGCCGGCTTCGTGCTCGGCCCGCTCATCGCCGCGGCCGCGGCACAGGCGCTCGGCATCCACGCGCCGTTCGCGGTGCTCGCGGTGCTGTTCGCCGGGGTGTTCGTGCTCACCTTGCGCCTCGACCTGAGCGGCGGACGCAGCGAGAGGCACCACCACGTGTTGCGCGACCTGTTGGCGCGGCGCACCATCGTGTCGACGCTCGTCATCTGCGTCGGCTTCTACGTGACCATCGGGATGTTCGAGGCCGTGTGGGCACTGCTCCTGCGCGACCGCGGCGCGGAGACTTGGCTCATCGGTCTCACCCTGTCGCTGTTCACCGTGCCGATGATCTTCCTCGCGCCGATCGGCGGGCGCACCGCCCAGCGACGCGGGCCGCTGCGCGTCGTCACGGTGAGCCTCGCGGTCGCCGCGGTGTGCACCTTCTCCTACGGCGTGCTGCCCAGCCTCTGGATGTTGCTGGCCGTGTCGGTGGTGCACGCGTGCGCCGACTCGTTCACGATGCCGGGCAATCAGGTGGCGGTGGCGATGTCGAGCCCACCCGAGCACCTGTCGTCGGCGCAGGGACTCCTCGGTGCGACCGGGCTCGCGACCGCGGGCATCACGGGACTCCTCGCCGGGGCCGCCTACGAGTCCAGCGGCCGCTTCCTGGTGTGCACCACCACGGCGGTGGTCATGGTGTGCTCGATCGTCGCGGCCCGCACACTGGCCGGCGCAGGGACTCGGCCCGAGGCGGCGACCCTCCGACCGGCGCCCGAGACCACTTGACCGGGTCAAGCACCGGACGGGCGAACATGAGAGGCCGCCGAGCGCGCGGCCCGTGACTGTGGTATCACCTCTGGGTCAACACAGTTCAGGATTCTGGGGGGAAACCTGTGAAGCGTCTCGGTACCTTGACGGCAGTCGTCCTCGTCACGATCGGCCTCGTGGTCGCCGGCGGCATCGCCGGCGCCAGCACGAGAGCGGCGACGAGTGACAAACCCACCGCCAGTGACATCGGCGTGAGTGCCACGCAGATCCACATCGCGGTGATCGCCGACGTCGACAACCCGTTCGCACCCGGCCTGTTCCAGGGCTCGGTGGACGCGGTGAACGGCGCGGCGAAGACCATCAACCAGCAGGGTGGGATCGGCGGCCGCAAGGTCGTGGTCGACTTCATCGACTCGCACCTCAACCCGAACGAGTCGCGCAACGCGGTGATCACCGCCTGCCAGAACGACTTCGCGATGGTCGGCACGGCGGCGCTGTTCCTCACGAGCGTCGACGACGAGATCAGCTGCAAGGACCAGGCGGGCAACGCCATCGGCCTTCCCGACATCGGCGGCATCGTCACCGGCATTCCCGAGCAGTGCTCACCCGTGTCGTACCCGGCGCAGCCGCCGCAGATTCTCTGTGACACGAAGGACCAGAAGCCGCAGACGTACCAGGGTCAGCAGGGCGCGGCGAAGTGGTTCCTGAAGAACATCAACAAGAACCTCAAGGGCCCGAACATCCTGCCCAACGACACGAAGGACGCGTACCGCGGCGACAAGGTGCAGGCGCTCATCAACGTGCAGGCCGGGATCAAGCAGACCCAGGAGGTCACCCATTCGGGCAAGGACCCGCAGAGCGCCTACACGTCCGTGGTGCAGCAGATGAAGACCGACGGCTCCAACTTCGCCTTCGACGGCCTCGCCTACGCGAACATGATCGAGGTACAGCAGGAAGCTCAGCTGCAGGGCCTCACCGGCGTGACCTGGCAGTGCACGACCGCCTGCTACGACCCCAAGTACATCCAGGACGGCGGGTCCGCCGCGGAGGGCACCTACCTGTGGGCCGCCTTCCTGCCGTTCGCGGAGGCCAAGTACAACAAGGCCCTCGCCACGATGGTGAAGAACGTCGGCCCGACCAAGGTCACCGGCCTCGGTCTCTACTCCTACACTGCGGGCCTCGCCTTCCAGCAGGTCATGGACGACGTCGTCGCCAAGCAGGGCGTGAACGCCGTCACCCGGCAGAACCTGCTCGACGGCCTGAAGAAGCTCACCAGCTTCAATGCGGGCGGCATCACCGGCACGGTCGACATCGCCAACAAGAAGACCTCGCCCTGCTACGTGCTGCTGCAGGTCAAGAACGGCAAGTTCAATCGAGTGTGGCCCACCAAGAAGGGCACGTTCGACTGCACGAAGTCGAACTACGCGACCGTGCAGAGCGATCTGATCGGGAGCTGACCAGCGCACACCGGGAACTGAGCCGGGTTCCCCCCGGACGCCGCACCCGGGCGCCCGTCACCTCGTGGCGGGCGCCCGGACGGCCACCGGTTGCCTCTGCAGGTGCAGCGGCAGGCTCAGCGGCCGAAGCCCTCGTCGTGCCCGTCGGCACGCGGGAGCACGTGGTAGTCCTCGCGGATCTCCGCCAGCAGCCGGTGCGCGATGGCGAGATGGTCGATCTGGCTGAAGTCGCCCCGCACCGCCGCGCCGCGCACCAGCGCCTCGGCGAGCTCGTCGGCCGCACCCGGCAGGTGCAGGGCGCCCTGGCCGTCGGCATCGGGATAGATCTCCCCGCCGTAGGGCACGAACTGCGCCTTCTCCGTGGTCCCGTGCTTGATGAGCCCGGCCTCGTGGATCATGAGGTTGGCGACGAAGGCCATCCAGTTCGCGTCGGTGTCGCTCATCGCGAGCTTGAACGCGCCGAGCGAGATCTCCCCCGGCCCGGTGGGCTCGTACCCCGCGATCACGTGGTTCATGTCGTGGCTCACGTAGTACGCCGGCTCGGGCGTGTGCCGGCCGGGCAGCGCGAAGCCGTGGCGGGCGTAGAACTGCAGGTAGGCCCAGCCCAGGGTTCCCTCGGGCAGGTCGGCGAGCGCGGCGACCTGCGGGAGCACCTCGCCCCACGACGGATCGTCACGCGGCGGCACCGTGACGTCGGGGTCCGACAACCCGGGCACGAAGGAGTGGTAGTTGCGCACGAAGTCGGCCGCGGCGTGCTCGGCGTCGTGGGCGACCCACGAGCGGATCGCCTCGAGCTGCGGGCCGTCGATGCCGAGTTCGCCCGCGAAGCGGTCGAGGCGGCGTACCTGCTCGGGGGAGTCGGGGTGCCGGCACAGCTCGAGGATCAGGCCGAGCTGGACGAAGCGCCGGCGCGCCTCCGCGTCGCGGATGCCGGAGGCGACGTCGGCCGCGCTGCACGGCGCGCAGGCTACGTAGGCCGCGTCGTCGAGCCGCCACAGGTGCGCAGCGATCGCGCGCAACACCCGCTCCTGCTCGACGGTCGTGCCATCGTCGACATTTGTGACGCCGCGTAGCCCCGACACGAACACGGGAACAAGGTCTGGTGACAGATGCAGGCTCACGGCCCGATCTTGCCATGTGATCGGACCGGCCCTGATCAGACGGCGAGCGCACGGCCCGATCCTTGGCCCTCGGAGGGAGCCGTGCTCGTTGTACCGTCTCGGCCCATGAGCCGGATCATCGATGACGCACACGTCGAACCCACCGTGCGTGCCCTGCTCGGCGCGATCGACACGGGTGACGGGGGCACCGAAGAGCAACGCGCGGTGCTGCGGGCGGTCGTCGACGGGTACTGGCAGCGGTCCGACCTCGACCTCGCGTCCCTGACGCCGCTCGATCCCGCGGCCACCGCCACTGCGATCCCCGACGAAGCGATGCGCGGCCGGGTGCGCGAGTTGATGGTGGCGCTCGAGCTCTGCCGGCATCCGCTCCCGCCCGACCAGGTTGCGCACGTCGACGAGTACGCGGCGGCGATGGGCGTCGACGGCGACGGCCTGCGCCTCGCGCGCGACATCGTGGGCGAGAGCATGGCGCAGGTGTCGGTCGACTTCGCCCGCAACCGCGGCGAGATGCGTCCCGAGTGGTCGGAGCCGTCGCTGGTGGCGCAGTACGTGAAGTCGTTGCCTGCGCCCGATCTCGCGCTGCGGGATCGCCTGCTCGCGTTCTGGGACCTGCCCGAGGGCACCCTTGGCCGCGAGTACGTCGAGTTCTACCGGCGCAACGGGTTCGAGCTCCCCGGGGAGAGCACGGTGACGCCGGCCTTCTTCGTCGCGCACGACATGTCGCATCTCATCGCCGGGTACGGCACGACCGGCCCCGAGGAGGTTGCGCTCTCCGCGCTGATCCTCGGGATGCACGACACGCCTGCCCACTGGGTGCTGATGCTCGCCAGCCTCGGCTCGTACGAGGCGGCTGTCCCCACCGGCACCGGGTTCGTGGAGAAGGAAGGCGTGCTCGCGCGGGAAGGCGCGGCGGATCTCTTCGCCGAGGCGCTCGCGCGGGGTGCCGCATGCACGGGTGACTTTGCGTCGATGGATCACCTCGCGGTCGCCGACCGGCCGATCGCGGAAATCCGCGAGCAGTACGGAGTGCCGCCGCGCCGGTGACGGACGGCCGCCTGGAGGGATCTCCGGACCGGAGGGGAAGCCCACCACGGCACCTGACGATCCCGGCACCGCGCTCAGGCACCGCGCTCAGGGCAGGCGCCATCCCGTGCGATCGCGGACGAGCCGGGTTCCCCCCGGCGCCGGTGCGAAGACACAACCGTCGAGCCTCACCCGCACAGGACCGTCGGCCGACACCGTGGCCGCACCGCGCTCCTTGCGCAGGTGCACGCGGTGACCCCGGAACCGGACGGTCACCTCGAGCCCCGACCACGTCGTCGGGAGGCGCGGATCGATGCGCAGCACCCCGTCGGCGCCGGGGCGCATCCCGGCGAACCCGAACACCAGGGCCTGCCAGACACTGCCCATCGTCGCGAGGTGCACCCCGTCCGCCGTCGTCATGGTGACGTCGTCGAGGTCGATGCGGGTCGCGAGGTGCAGCGCCTCGAGCGCACTGCGGTCGTCACGGACGCGCGCGAACAGGGAGGCATGGATGCCCGGCGAGAGCGAGCTGCCGTGCGCGGTGCGCGGCTCGTAGAAGTGCAGGTTCGCGTCGAGCGCCTCTGCGACCATCTCGTCGGGCACGAGGTGATAGGCCATCAACACGTCGGCCTGCTTGACGACCTGCGCCCCGTTGACCAGGTCGCGGCCGAGCACCTGGTCCGCGTTCACCGGGCGGGCAGCGACGACGTCCTCGATGATCACCGGCTCGAGGCGGTGGAAGCCCGCGAACTGCTCGTAGATCCCTGAGTCGGGTTCGTACCCGTCGACGACCGCGTCGGCCAGCTCCGACCACGCGCGCGCCTCGTCGATCTCGACCTCGGTGGGCGGGCGAGCCAGTGTGCCGTCGAGCAGCGCCCGGGCACCGCGCCGGAGGTTCCAGCGGGCCATGACGTTCGTGAAGGAGTTGTCGTCGACCGGCTCGTGGTACTCGTCGGGTCCGATCACGCCGTACAGGTGGGCCGTGCCGTCCTCCAACACGCGGATGCGCGTGGCCCAGTAGCGGGCGGTCTCCACGAACAGCGCGCGTCCGGGACCGCGTGCGAACTCGTCGTCGCCGGTCCAGTCGACGTAGCACGATGCCGCCCAGGCGACGTCGGCACAGATGTGATCCTCGAGCTGTCCGGTGCGGATCGGGACGAGCACGTCGTCGCGATCGCGCACGGAGGTCGGCGTGACGTCGTGACCCGTGTGCGCCGACTCCCACGGGAAGCGCGCCCCGTCGTGGCCTGCCGCACGCGCCGCCGCGCGCGCTTCGGGAAGCCGGCGAATCCGGTACTCGAGCATCGCGCGGGCTGCCGCGGGGCGGGTCGCGGCGAGGAAGGGCAGCACGAACACGTCGGCATCCCAGAACACGTGACCGCGGTACCCGGTGCCCGTCAGGCCTCGGGCGCCCACAGCTGCCTCGTCGGCCTCGCCCGCGGCGCCGTTGAGGTGGAACAGCGCGAAGCGCACCGCCTGCTGGGTCTCGTCGTCGCCGTCGATGGCGATGTCGCAGTCGGCCCATCGCCGAGCGGAAGCGGCGCGCTGTTCCACCAGCAACGCCTCGAACCCGCGCCCGAGCAGCTTGTCGAGGTGGGCGAGCGCCGGTCCCGGCGCGGGCGCGCCGTCGGGATCACCCACGTACGCAGCCATCCGTTCGAGATGCACCGTGCCGTCGTCGGCATCGACGCACCGTTCGGTCGCAGCCGCGACGATGCCACCGCCGGTGCCGGTGACGCGCATCCAGTCGCAGTCGTCCTCCTCACCGGCGTCGACGGATCCCGTCCCGGCCGGTGGCGCAAGCGCGCCCCGAGACGAGACGTCACCCCGGTACGCCGCCCGAAGCACCGCCGTACCGGGAGCCTCGGCCGGAGCGAAGCGCATGCTGTGCACCGCGGCGTCGCCGAGGACCTCCTCGCGGACGACACCTGAGCGCAGATCGAGCGTGCGGCGCACCGGGGTGCTCATCGCCGTCGCGCCGGTGAGGACGTGCCAGTTCGGACCCGCGAGCAGGGTCGTCGCGGACCCGTCGCCGCGGTAGACGCCTCCCATCAACGTGCGCGGATCGGCGTCCGCCCCGGCGACGAGCGTCGCACCACTCGTCGCCAGGCAGCCGTCGGAGACGGTCAGGAGCGCGTCCTCGGCCCCGGGGTGTTCGACACCGCCACCGTCGACGACGACGGACCAGGTCGGCTGCACGTCGATCCCCGGGGGCTCGAGCGCGTCGCGGCGGTCGCACTGGTCGCGGAGCAGCGCCACGAACGCGGCCGGACCGCCGGGGAGCCGCTGGACGCCGGCGGGCAGACCCTCGGGCTCGACGCCGACCGTCACGACCGTGGATCCGCGCGACCCGTCGACCAGGAGGAACGAGTCGCTCCCTTGGAGGCCGCCGAGACTCCCGAACTCGTCGCCCGCCACGAGCACGAGCTGCGGACCGACACCCCGGGCCCAGAGGTCGTCGAACACCCACTGCCCCGAGTGCGACTTGTCGGTGAGCCCGATCTCCACGTGCTTCACGTCGGTGGTGACCCGCGCGTCCTCGAGGCCGACCTCGTGCGCCGCATCGAGTGCGAGCTGCACCACCTGGCCGAGTCCGAGCAGGCCGACGCCGAACAGTCGCTCCCCCACGGCGTCGAGCAGCTCGCCGATGCGCGCCTTCGGCGCGTCGATCCATTCCGGCGTCGGGATGAGGTCGATCTTCCGGCGGTTGAGCCGCTCGGACACGATCACGGTCTCGAGCCCGAAGTCGGCGAGCCGGCGAACGGTGAGCGCCGCGGCGCGGTCGAGCATCGCGTCCTCGTCGGGCGTCGCGTTGCGCCGCCACACGAGTCGCGGTCCCGCCTCGTCGACCTCGAACACCTCCGATCCGCGGTTGAGCGCGAAGAGCAGGCGCCCCGGACCCGACGGGCGCGCCCGCAATTGCCCGTCGATGTTGCCGACGTGCGTGCCGCTCACGACGGCCACCGTCGCGCCGGTTGCGCACAGTCGCTCCACGAGCGAGCGCACTTCGGACGCGTCGGCGTCACGGTCGGGGACGGCCGTGCCGTCCCAGTCGAAGACGAACGCATCGAAGCGGCGGAGGAGGGGATCGCCAGATGGTGCGAGGGGTCCGGTCATGGCGTCGAACGCTCCAGAATCCCTCAGGTGGGCGAAGCCGCCCACACCCACGAGCCTATCGTCGCTCTGGAACACCCCCGGACGGCCGGTGATCGAGCGCCCGGTCGTAGGTGACGCTCACGCCCCGACCGGTCCGCTTCGCCCGGTACAGCGCCTGGTCCGCGCGTTGCAGGAGGCTTTCCGGGTCGTCGCCGGGCTCGGCCACCGCCACCCCGATGCTGACCGACACGTGGATGGCCTGACCGGCGATGGTGAGGGGTGCGATCGCGCCGTGGACGATCTTCTCCGCGACGAGTTGCGCCTGCTCGAGCGCACTGACGGTGGGCAGCACCACGATGAACTCGTCGCCCCCGAAACGAGTCACGTCGTCGGTGGATCGGACCTGTTCGGTGATGCGCTGCGCGATCGCCACGATCACGTCGTCGCCGGCTGCATGTCCGTAGGAGTCGTTGACGATCTTCAGGTGATCGATGTCGACGAACAACACCGCGACGAGGGCGTCGCCACGATGCTGGTGGGACAGCATGACGGCGATGCGGTCGAGGAGATCTCGGCGGTTCGCGACGCGAGTGAGCGCATCGTGGGTGGCCTGGTAGCGCAGTTGGTCGGTGGATGCCTTCGCGTCGGAGATGTCGACGAATTGGGAGATGTAGAAGGTGGCACCCGGTTCCGCGTCCAGGAGCAGGGCGACCGAGTGCTCGACCCACACGGGCGTGTCGTCCGGGCGTCGGATGCACTGCTCCCAGGTGACGTGCTCGGCACGCCCGGACAGCACTTCGGCGCGCATGCGGAGATCCGCCTCGTTGTCGACCGGGTCGAGGACGTCGGGGATGCGTCGGGCGAGGAACCACTCGGGATCGCGGCCGAAGATGCGACACAACGCGGTGTTCACCTCGATGAAGCGCCGGTCGAGGTCGAGGACCGCCATCCCGACGGGTGCGGCGGCCATGGCGTTGCGGTGCCGGCGTTCACTGCGCGCGAGCGCCTGCCGGGACTCGACCTCTCGTTGGATGTCGCGTGCACCGCCCAACCAACCCGTGATCGCGCCGACGTCGTCGACCACCGGATGGAGGGTCGCGTCGAACCACCGGTAGGTGCCGTCGGTGCGGCGGATGCGACACGTCAGCTTGGTCGGGATCCCGCCGAGGAGCCTGCTGCGGGCCTCGTCGAGCGCAGCGTGATCGTCGCAGTGGATGAAGTCGCGCACGGGGTGGCCGAGGATCTGTTCGGGTTCCCAGCCGACGACGCGGGCGACCGACGGCGACACCCAGTCGAGGGTGCCGTGGGCGTCGGCCTGGAAGACGAGGTCGGACGCGTGCTCGGCGAGCAGGCGGTAGCGCGCTTCGGATTCGACGAGCGCTTGTTCCACCCGGACCTGTTCGGTCACGTCGCGGTGTGCGGCGATGATCGCGTCGACGGTGTGCTCGTCGTTCCAGACGAGGCGGTATGCGACATCGGACCAGCGTGTCGTGCCGTCGGCGCACATGACCTGCACGCGGGCACGCCCGCCGCCGTGATGGGCTTCCGCGGCGCTGCTGATCGCGTCGAGGGCAGCGGCGCGGTCGGACGAGCGGATGAGCAGGAAGTCGGTGCCGATCACGTCAGCGGGCCGCCAGCCGAAGACCCGTTCGAGGGATGGGGACGCCCAGACGCAGATCGCCTCGTTGTTGTAGTGCATGACGACGTCGGCCGAGTTGTCGAGCACCAGTTGCCGCTCGGCGTCGAGCAGTCGCGCGGCCGCGACGTCGCGGGTCAGGGCCCGCACGGCCCGTGGCGTGAGGTCGACCTCCGGGTCGTCGAGGTCCCCGACGAGGTCGATGTCCACCGCGAGGTCGGGGGTGGAAGTGGGCCTGCGGCCGGGGTCGCCTTCCCCGGGGACAATCTCATCGGGTGCCATTGGAGCCCTCGTCGTGCGCTGGTGCCCGCGGGAAGCCCACTGTAGCCGTGGCGCGTCGGATCCCCGATCTGCATCGCACGGGGAGATCGCAGACGAAAGTCGCTCAGCCCAACGACCCAAGTCGCTAAGTGCTCCTGGAGGCGGTGACGGGAATCGAACCCGTGTCCAGGGTTTTGCAGACCCGACTCGATGGTGTTCGTGGGTCCGGCATGGTGCCCGTCCGTAGGCACCACAAGGGGCCGGGGCCTCGACCGACAGGGCCACATCACGGCCCGTCCGGACCTGTGGTTTGTGGTGTGTTTGACGATGCGTTTGCGGGTTGGCCGTCACGATGGCGTCGAACCAGTAGGGATCCTCGGGCTGCTTCACCTACACCACTCGATTGGTGGCTCCCGAGGGAATTCTTGAGGACGCCTTCACCCAGGACTCCCAGCTCATCGGGCAGGGCACCCACGAACTGCCGATGAGCATCGCGATGCTCTCGCTTCGTGGGAACTCCGTCTTGGCACGAGCGAGCACGAACCTCCACTCGTCTTCGTCCGCCCAGGTCGGCGGCTTGGGTTCAAACGACGGACGCTTTGGCTCGATCGGCCGAATCGAAGCCGGTCCGGGGCGGGGCGCCTCTGGGAAGTCACCTTGCGGAAGGAGAAACTCGTGACCCGGCGCTTCCACTCCCGCCGTGGTCAGGGCCCACTCCTTGCC